>Ga0302319_10014753_pt1 | contig 14526 bp, 10 predicted proteins | sample Bog_T0_2_FD_203319 | JGI IMG/M metagenome (GOLD analysis project Ga0302319, IMG submission 203319) | Peat permafrost microbial communities from Stordalen Mire near Abisko, Sweden - Bog_T0_2 | ecosystem: Environmental > Terrestrial > Soil > Wetlands > Peat | place: Sweden: Abisko, Stordalen Mire... | reverse complement strand
AAGACGTATCAAGAATTATTCGCTGTGACGCGGCCATCAACCACATCAGGGCGAAGCAGATCCACGAACAACCCCGACCTCGCATTACAAATCGCGAGTTCGATGAGTGACTCGGCGAGTGATTCAACCCTGGCGCGCCCGATCCCGGTCCTCTCAGAACTCGATTCTTCCCTGGAACGCGATCATGCGCGGCGAACCGTCACCGCCGAGTCCCACTCCCAGAAGACCGGTGGGCGGCGAAATCGTGCTGTCAATTGCGCCGAATCCCGTTTGGGTTGCGGACTCTCCCGGAATGCCGGCCTGATTGTCGGTCGGCAGCGCAAAGTTTGGATGGTTGAACACATTAAAGAACTGCGTGTCGAGACGAAACGTGACACCTTCTCTAACGGCGACCTTCTTCGTCACATAGACCTCCGAATAGGTGAAGTGCGGCCCCCGGTACTGATTGCGCCCCGAGTTACCAAACTGACAATTAACGGGTGAATCGCCGCCGAAGCAGGCGCCGGTGCTGGGATCGACAACCGACGCGAAGGCATCCGGATTGAGCCATTGGCGAGAGCCCGTTTGCGTAACACCCGCCTTTGCGGTGCCGCGATAGAGCGGAACACCCGAAACGCGATTCGCATATTGCGGGCCACTCCCCTGGAAGATGCCGTTGTTGTTCGCCGAATAGGGCGCGCTGAGAACACTGAACGGAAGGCCGCTGTGGAGAATCGCGGTCTCCGAATACTGCCATCCGCCAAGCACACGATTCAGCAGCGAACGGTGCGAGTGGAAAGGAATCTCATACACGCCGAACCCGGAAAAGTTGTGCCGCACATCGTAATCGCAGTTTCCATATTCACGGCGCAAGCTGCCCGGCAATGGCGAAATGATGCCGAGAGTTGAGAACGGAAGCAGTCCGCCGTTCGAGACTTCATCCAGACAATGACTGAAGGTGTAGTTACCACGCAGCGTCAGACCTTCCCATTGCTTGGTCGCGCTGGTCTGCAAACCGGTGTAGCTGCTGCCCGCATCGGTGCGAAACTCGTTGACACTGCCAAATCGCGGATCGAGCGGCTGATTGTACGGAAATGGCGCAAAGCAGCCCTGGCACACGGTCTGGTAGCCATTCAACTCCACCTGGAAAGGCTCGTGCACGGCTCGTGTACCGACGTAGTCCACGCGCAGGGTGCCGCGATCGCCAAGCTGCCTCTCGACGCCAAGGCTCCATTCCAGGAAGTACGGGGTTTTTAGAGTGCCGGTCGGAAAAGTATTCAGGTTCACCGCCAGCGGGCAGATTGAGCTTCCGGCGGCAAACGCGGCGCAGGGTGACCCTCCAGCGGCAAACTCAGTTTGAAAAGCCTGATTCGCTTGCGTCGTGGCATCCACCGCACTGCCCGAAACTCCCGGCGCGGCCCCGACTCCGCCCACCTGTCCGTGAATGCCGCCCACAAAAACCGGCGCATAAGGCGGATTGCCCGCTTCCAGGTCAGCAAGCTGTGCGGGAATGATGTCGTTGAAGACTCCTCCACCGGCATGCAGAGCGAGTTTGTCAGAAGCTTTGAACGCCACCGAAGCGCGCGGTTGCCAAACCAATAGCGGTGTGGCGGGAAACAGTTGATGGACGCTGGTGAGTAGAACCTGGTTCAGCGGCTCATTCACAGTGTGCGGCATATCCAGGAAGGATCCGGATGGTCTGGCAAAGAGGTTATGTTGATTCACCGGGTTTGTATTCCACGTCGAGCGCAACCCGCCCATCAGCGTCCATCGCTGGCCGGCCTTCAACGTATCCATTGCGTAGACATCGAGATTGCCAAGCGCTACAGGTTCTTTATGGGTCACGGGGAATGCGGCTGTTGCCGTGGACGCCGCTCCGTAGGTGTACTGTGCAAGGTCGGTATATGTAACCAGCGGCACCCCACCTTCGCCGAGGTCGTAATCGCTTACGTCGAGTCGCCGCGAGTTTTCGCCGAGCCTGAGCGTGTGGCGCCCGCGCGTCCATGCCAGGTTGTCGTTGATCTGCCATTGGGTCACTTTGCGGCCCTGCGGATAGGTCTGGTCGTTGCCACCGGCTGTTGTGAATGGCGCAGATCCGCTCCCGGCAGCCAGAACAATCGGAAACGTCTGGAGCACCTGCGCATAGTTGTTGGGTAGAAAGAGGCTGGAGTACCAGCTGGCGCCAGGATTGAATTGGTTCACAAGATTCGGCGCAAACACGTGCGTATATCCTGCCACCAGCGTTCTCTGCGGCTGCGGCGAATATGAGTTAAAAACAGGATTGATTGGATCTGTGTATGCGGCCTGAAGGCCGGTGTCCTGCTGAAACCGGTACCAGACGCTGTTACCAGCATCGATGGTGTGGTCGATCTTCACCACGAGCAGGTTTTCGCTGTCACTGTTGTTCATCGATTGGGTGCGGATGTTCGCGCATCCCGCGCCATCGAACAGGTTCGTCGCGGACTGCGTTCCGGGAAGCAGGCTACCGTTCGCGTCCAGCGGGCACGAAAGAACCGGCGTCGGCGTTCCCGCCGTGTTGCGATAGAGCTGGAACATGTTTTGATAGAAGCCCACTTCGCCTGGCTCTGCGGGCAGTTGAGTTCCATTGGTTGGATCGATTCCACCCTGCGGCAACTGGCCCAGCAAATACTGTTGATATGCCGGCGAGGGGACGGTCGTCCGCGCCACCAATGGCAGCGCAATGCGAATCCCCTCATAGTGCGTAAAGAAAAATAATTTATCTTTGCGCACCGGGCCACCCATGCTGACGCCAAACTCATTCACTGTTGACCGAGGCTTCTGCGCCACGTTCTCAGCCGTGTCGTTCGCATGGAGAAAGTAGTCAGTCGCATTGAACAGCGAACCGTTCCAGGTCTCGTAGGCATCACCGTGGAACTGATTCGACCCTGACTTGGTGAAATAGTTCACCTGCGAAGCCCCATACCGGCCCTGATCCACTGAATAAGAATTCGTATTGACCGTGGCCTCCTGCAAGGCGTCGAGTCCGATGACGAGGTTGGTCGACAGGCCAATGTTCAATCCCAGAAAAGGATCGTTTGTGTCGTAACCGTCCAGGACGTAGCCGTTCGAGGTGGCCGGCAACCCATTAAATTCAACGTTGCCATAACCCCCCGCCGCTTTCGCGTCGTTCGAGGAGCCCGCGGTATTCATCAATGCTCCCTGCGTGAATTGCGCAACATACGTGAGGTCCTGCCCGGGATTCGGCAGGTTTTCAATCGCTTTTGCTTCCATCGTGGTCGACGTATTCGGGTTTTCGAGGCTCAGGAGCCCTGTCTGGGTCGTTACCTCCACGGTCTGCGAAGCGGCGGCGGGCGACAGCGTGAAGTTGACCGCAATCGTCTGCCCGACGGGAACCGTCGTGGGTCCGGACCTGGCCACGAAAAAGCCGCCCGCCTCAACCGCGACTTGATAGGTTCCGGGATTGAGCTGGGCAAAGAGGTAGCGCCCTTCGGCATTGCTCTGTACAGTGCGGAGCGCTCCGGTGTTCACATCGGTGGCCTTCACCTGGGCGCCTGGAATGACCGCTCCCGTAGCATCGGCGATGGTCCCGGAGACTGCACTACTCGTACCACTCTGCGCGGAACAGGCGTTAACCAAGATTAACATCCCCAAAATTGCAAGGCCCTTTGCGCTCTGAATTCGCATTCGGAAAGACCTCCGGAGGTGGGAGCAATTCACGCGTCTACTGGGCCGGCTGGCACAACCCGCTATGAGCAAGGAGCTGGAGACTATAGAGGCGCGCCAGATTTAGGCATACCTAAAATGTTAGGTTCGCCTAAAATAAGCGGAGGTGTCAAATCGCAGGGAGATGCATCACCATGCCGCAGACCCGCCAGGCGAACGCAAACACTGAATCGGTAGACAACTACCTGAAGGCGATCCTCGCCCTCAGTGGGCCGGAAAAGCTCCGCGTTGCAAGCTCATCTCTGGCCGCCAGGCTCGGCGTTGCTCCTGCGTCGGTCACCAATATGCTGCAGAAGCTGGCGTCTTCTCCGTCTCCCTTCGTTGTGTACGAAAGGCATCGCGGCGTCCTCCTCTCGACCGCGGGCGAGAGGCGCGCGCTGGAGGTCCTGCGCCACCATCGCCTCATCGAAACGTTTCTCTTTGAAGTACTGGACTATCCGATCGAAGAGGTCCATGAGGAAGCGGAACGGCTCGAGCATTTCATTTCGGAACGGTTCGAGGAACGCGTCGCCGCAAAGCTGGGCCATCCAAAGTTTGACCCGCACGGACATTGCATTCCGGCGATGAATGGCAAAATGCCAAAGCAGATTTCTAAGCCATTAGCGGATCTTCATGAGGAGGGAACCTATATTGTCGAGAGCGTCTCGGATGAGGATGCCGCTTTGTTGAAGCGGCTAAGGGCCCACGGCATCACGCCGGGAGCACGTATGCAGGTCGAGAACCGGTCCCTGGATAATTTCGTTCTGCGTACTGGCAGCGCCTCGGCTGCTTTGCGGCTCTCTCGCGATCTCGCAGCCGCGGTCCGAATCCGTTCCGAGCATAAGCGAGGGGAAGCGGCGGCTTCAGACGGTAGCTCAGGGAACTCGACTGACTCAGCCGGTTTTCGCCGAGGCGCTTGAATTCCCAGCCACCTCCCTCAATTCTCGATAATGGCTAGTAGTGAAGGGAGATTGACCCATGGAGATCAAGCGCAGCGGTTCTCAGCCCTCGGGCAAAGGACCGGCGGACTATTTCAGCGGAACTGTCCGGGTCGATCCGCTGTTTACCGCGCCCGAGCCTGCGCGCGTGGTCGGGGCCAGCGTCACGTTCGAGCCCGGCTCGCGCACCGCATGGCACACCCATCCACTCGGGCAAACCCTCGTCGTCACCGCGGGCTGCGGGCGAGCGCAGCACTGGGGCGGCCCTGTCGAGGAGATTCGGCCCGGCGACGTCATCTGGTTCGCGCCCGGCGAAAAGCACTGGCATGGCGCCGCTCCCACCACCGCCATGACCCATCTCGCCATCCAGGAAAAACTCGATGGCAAGACCGTTGACTGGCTGGAGCAGGTCAGCGACGAGCAATACGCCGGATAGTCCGCAAAAGGCCGCAAAACTCACCCGCCGGAACCGCGGGTGATCCCAGGACCGCACGCTGCGTCACCCGAAAATGGCTCGCGGTGTTACCACGCATAGCTTGCTGTTGTTGCGGATGTTGCAGTCGACCTGATCTTAAGTTGTATAGCGGAGACCACACTCCATCCTCGATCATTCCATTCATATGGCGAGGTGTATCCGCCAGGATCGACGGAGTCGTCGCGGTCGCTGATGACTAAGGTCATCGCGCCTAAGCCTCGAGGCCTAATTGCCTGACGGCGCAGGACGGCAACAAAAGGGGGCGCGTCAGCCAGACTGACGCCATGTCTATGCTCGCTGAACTCGTGCGGCCCGAAGATCGAGCTCGACGGACCGTTCAGGAACGACGGTCTGTGGTGGCATCCGGATTGCGCCCGGAAGGCAGGCACCGCTGTTTCCTACCAGGATTCGATCCCGCATCGCCCGGAGCCCGCACTGCGCGAGTCCCTCAGCGGGCGAGCCACCCTCGTTCCGAATACGCCTGGCACGCGCTCGTGAAAGCCAGGACAATTGTTTTTCCCAGCCTCCTCGTGTTTGGCGTCCTGTTTGGGCTGCTCGCGCCGGGTTCTTTTGCTCTTGACCGGTCTGCCGCCGATCACTCCCACAGTCCGGCGCGGCCGGTTCATTCTCAGCAGTTGATCGATCAGGTGCAGTTTAACCGTGAGGTGCTTTCTTTCGAGCAGGGAGTGACGGCTGGTCCGGGCGTGGGAGATCTTGAAATTCAATTTCTGGCTCCCCAGTCGGTCGCTCCTGAACACGTCCACTTTCGCTATCGACTCCTGGGGTTGGATTCCGAGTGGACCGAAACAGGGAAAGAGCGAGAGGTCGTCTACAACCAGCTGCAGCCGGGCCGCTACATGTTCCAACTCGAAGAAGCTGAGGGCACCAACCCGTGGGGGCAGCGGAGCGCGAGCCTGTGGATCGTCGTCACACCGCGTTACTGGCAAACCGCGTCGTTCTGGATCATGTCGGCGTTTGGCCTGCTGATCCTGACCATTGTATTTTTCGGTTTGTACGTGCGCTCCCTCACCTACACCGTCCACGAACTCCGCGAGGAAGTGCACCAGAGAACCGCCGAAACTCAGCTTGCCAGGAAGATCGCGGAAGACGCGAATCGCGCGGCCATCGAGCAATCGCTGCGGGACAGCCTGACCGATCTGTGGAATCGCCGGGCGATCTTCGAAGTGCTGGAGAAGGAGATTTCCCGCGCCCAGCGCGATCAACTGCCCGTCGCGGTCGTGATGATCGACCTCGATCACTTCAAACTGGTCAACGACACCTACGGCCATCTCACCGGCGATGCCGTGCTGCAGGAATCGGCGATGCGTATTGCGGAACTCATGCGCCCCTATGATTCCGCCGGGCGCTATGGCGGCGAAGAATTCCTGATTGTTCTTCCCGGTTGCTCCCCGTCCAACGGTGTCCGTCGAGCGGAGGACTTCCGCCGCGCCATCGCGGAGACGCCGGTTTTGACCGCTTCCGGCCCCCTCACCGTCACCTGCAGTCTGGGTGTGGCCTCCCATGACGGCGTTATGGCGGCGGAGGACCTGATCCACCAGGCGGATGAGGCTCTCTATTGCGCCAAGCGGCTGGGCCGTAACTGCGTGCGCGCCGCCGGTGTCGCAGACACTACTTCCCTGACTGTGACCAAACCAAGGTCGCGCTAGGCGGGAGCGGTTTCTCTAACTGCCGGTTGTCCACACTCTTTTAATCGCGCCAGACCGCCCCTCCGCCTCACCCACGAAAACCAGGGAGTTCCCCGACGGCTACTGGAACTCGATTCACAGGGGCGATGTACATTCGTCTTCATGAGTAAAGTGGCAGTTTGGCTGGCTGTCGGCGGCGCGCTTCTCGCAGTCTCGATCGGGGGCTGGGCGCAGTCGGGCGTAGCCATGCCGCCGATGCCTGGCATGCATGCCTTTCCTCCTCCTGACCAGCTCCCCGTCCCGGTTCGCATGACCGGCATCGGCAACTCGCATATCGCCATTAGTGCAACCCCCGAGGCCCAAGCCTGGTTCGATCAGGGCCTCAGCCTCCTGCACGACTTCTGGGACTATGAGTCGGCGAGAGCCTTTGAGCAGGCCATCCGCACGGACCCGCTGTGCGCCATGTGCTACTGGGGGCTCGCGCAGGCCATCACCTTTCGCGGTGAGGAAGACGCGGTCTACGCCCACCAGGCTCTCGACCGGGCCATGATCGTCGAAGGCAAAGCCAGCAAAACCGACCGCCTCTATATCGAAGCTGCCATAGCCGCCTCCCATGAGAAGGGAGACGATCACGCCCAGTCCATTGCCATCTATCGGCAGCTTGTTAAGAAAGAGCCGCACGATCCCGAGGCGCGCATCTTCCTGGCCAATGCCCTCGGCGATGGCTTCGACGACAGCGGCGATCCAAAGCCGGGCGAGAAAGAGAAGATCGCCATCCTCGAGAGCGTCCTCAAAGACGTCCCCAACGATTCCGCCGCCAATCACTACTGGATCCACGCCATGGAGCCGAGCAATCATCCGGAGCGCGCCATCGCCAGCGCCGCCCTGCTCGCTTCGCTCGCGCCCAACAGCGGGCACATGGTCCACATGCCGGGTCACATCTACTACCGCGTGGGTGACTACGCCAGCGCCGACCGCTGGTTCACCGCCTCCACGGCGGCCGACGAGCGCTACATGCGCGAGCAGCACGTCTCTGTCGATGACGACTGGAACTATGTCCACAACCTGATGTACGCCATCGCCAATCTGATGGAGCAGGGCCGCCTCGAGGACGCGAACGCGCTCTCCGATCATCTCTCCCAGGCGCGTGGCCAGCTCTCCGCCTCCCTCTACATCTGGAGCGCCCGCGATCAGATTGCTCGCGTCAGCCGCCGTCTACCCATCGCGCTCCGCGTCGGCGACTGGCCTGCCGTCCTTACCCTCCTGGACGGCTCCAACCTGCCCGACAGCGACAAGACCGCGAACCTGCGCTTCCTCCGCGAGGAGCTGAGTAGCTTCGCCAGCGGCATGCAGGCCCTCGATCGTGGCGACCTCGCCGCCGCCCAGGCCGCCTCCGCGCAAATGGATGCTGGCCTCTGGCGTCAAAGCCAGGATTCCGAAGACAAAACCGGCGCCTCCGCGACACCGGCCGCGCCCCGCGCACAGACCGGCCCGACCCCGCCCGGCCCGACCCCGCCCAGTCAGGACACCGCTTCCCATCCGCCCACAGCTCCAATCAACCCAGACGCGAACGCGGGCCCGGTGGTGAAAACCCTCAGCATCGCTTCAGAGGAATTGCGCGCGGGCGTGCTGGTGCTTGAGGGCAAGCTTGACACGGCAAAGAAGCTCTATCAGCAGGCCCTGCTCGCGGAGAAGAAGCTTGGCTATCATGAGCCGCCCTTCTACATCCGCCCCGTCGCCGAAACCGAAGCCGAGACGCTGCTGCGTGCGAAGGACTACGCGGGCGCCAGGACCGCCTACCAGGCCGCATTGGTCGAGCGCCCTGCGTCCGGATTCGAGCTCTACGGCATCGCCCACGCCGACGAGCTGGCCGGCAATATCACCCAGGCCAGGACCGAATACCAGGCCTTCCTGAAGGCATGGCCGTCTGCCGATGCGTCGCTGCCGGAGCTCGCCCACGCCCAGCAAGTGCTGGCAAACGCACCATCCGTCGCCGCCCAGTAGGCGGGGCCCTGACTACGCTGCCTTCGGCACGCCCATGAAGTCGAGCGCCCGGATCAGGTACGGTTTCATCTCGTGGCGGGGAACGATCGCGTCGAGAAAGCCGTGCTGCAGCAGGAACTCCGACCGCTGGAAGCCCTCGGGCAGTTTTTGCCGGATGGTTTGCTCGATGACCCTGGGCCCAGCGAAGCCGATCAGCGCGCCCGGCTCGGCGATGTTCAGGTCGCCCAGCATGGCAAAGCTCGCCGTCACGCCGCCGGTCGTCGGATCGGTCAGCACGGAGATGAAGGGCACCCGCGCGTCATCGAGCCGCGCCAGGGCGGTCGAAACTTTGGCCAGCTGCATCAGGCTCGCGATGCCTTCCATCATGCGCGCTCCACCTGAGGCGGCGATGGTGATCAGGGGCTGCCGCGTGTCGTGGGCGCGGTCAATGGCGCGCGCGATCGTCTCGCCGACCACCGCGCCCATGCTGCCCCCGATGAAGCTGTATTCGATGACGCTCAGGATCACGCGATGGGGCCCGAGACAGCCCTGCACGTTGACGATGGCGTCGTAAAGGCCAGTATCCTTGCGGGCTTTCGAAAGGCGGGCCTTATAAGGCTTCAGATCGGTGAACTCGAGCGGGTCAGTCGAGCGCAGGTTCCCGTCGATCCACTCAAACCCGGGCTCCAGCAGGCTGCCGATGCGAGCCTGGGCGCTGATGCGGCCGTGCCGGCCACATTTCGGACAAACCTGAAGATTGGCTTCGAGATCGGCCTTCCAGATGGGCTGGGCGCAACCCTCACACTTACTCCAAAGGCCCTCGGTTCGCACGCGGCTCGACCCCGACTCAATGGTATTGTCTTCCCGCCTGAACCAGGACATGCACTCTCCCACGGGCGGCGAAACTCCGCCGATAGCCCTGGATCAGATTATCCCAGGGCCGCCTCCTCAGGAAGCCGAGCCGTCCGCCGGGTTCCTTCGAAGGCATCAGGCCAAAATGTCCGGAACTGGACGATGTCCGCCTGCGTACTATCCAATGTTCTGGCGGGAGGGGCACACCATGTATTGCAGCTCATGTGGTCAGCCGATGGACGCATACCAGCCGTATTGCCTCCGTTGCGGGCGGCAGACGACGCCGATTGCGACGATGATGCCACCCCCCTGGACCTATACGCGCGTGCACCGGCACGTCCACACACTTGGCATTTTGTGGATTGCCTACGCGGCCATGACGCTCATGAGCTGGCTGGTCGCGGTCGGAGTTCTGTCCGGCGTCTTCCACGACTGGGGCCTGCCGTTTGGGCATGGATTCGACGGTTTCTACAACTTCCCCTTTGCCAACATGTCGTGGCTGGTGCCGCTGATCACGGTGGTGCTGGCCGGCCGCGCTGTTTTGTGCGTCGTTACGGGCATTGCTCTATTGCGCCGGGCCTCCTGGGCGCGCTCCCTGGCATTGGTGACCGCGTTTCTAACGCTGATCCGCCCGTTTATTGGAACGACGCTCGCGATCTACACGCTGTGGGTGTTGCTGCCCAGCGCGTCCGGACAGGAGTACGAGCAAATCGCGATCCCCTGAGCCTTACAATCGTGAGCCTTACAATCAAGGCATGGAATTCCCCATAACCCGGCTGCGCCGCATGCGGCGGAACGAGCCCCTGCGCGCACTCGTGCGTGAGACCCGGTTGGAACCAGGCGCGCTGATCCTGCCGCTGTTTCTCTGTCCGGGCGAGGGGATAAGGCGCGAGATCGGCTCGATGCCCGGCGTCTTCAACGTTTCCGTGGACGAGGCCGTGAAGGAGGCCGAGGCGGCTGCCTCGCTGGGCATCGGCGGCCTGCTGCTCTTCGGTCTTCCCGAGGCAAAAGATGAACAAGCTACCGGAGCCTGGGACGACAACGGCATTGTGCAGAAGGGTCTGCGTGCGCTGAAGCAGTCGGCGGCGTCCAAAAAGCTCGTGCTCATCGCGGACGTGTGCCTGTGCGAGTACACCTCGCACGGTCACTGCGGCATCGTGACGCGGAAGGGCGACGAGTACGAGATCGAAAACGATTCCTCACTCGATTTGCTGGCGAAGACCGCCGTTTCGCTGGCGTGCGCCGGAGCCGATGTGGTTGCCCCCAGCGACATGATGGATGGCCGCGTGGCAGCCATTCGCGATGCGCTGGACGAGGAAGGCCTGGACCAGACCCCAATTCTTTCTTACGCGGCGAAGTTTGCCTCGGCGTTTTATGGGCCCTTTCGCGAGGCTGCCGACTCCGCGCCGCAGTTCGGCGACCGGCGCAGTTATCAGATGGACGGCGCCAATCTGCGCGAAGCGATGCGCGAGATCGACCTCGACCTCGGCGAAGGCGCGGACATGATCCTGATGAAGCCAGCGATGCCCTATCTGGACGTGATCCGTGCGGCGCGCGAACGCTTCGATGTGCCCATCGGGGCCTATCAGGTCTCCGGCGAGTACTCGATGCTGCAGGCGGCCTTTGCGCGGGGCTGGCTGGAGCCGCAGCGGGCCATGCTGGAGTCGTTACTCTCGATCCGACGCGCTGGCGCGGGATTCATCGTGACGTATTTTGCGCAGGAGGCCGCGAAGGCGCTGGGGTAGTGACCGCGCGGGCGGGCGCGCCTGACGGCGCAAAACCGAAAGAGGATTGGCGTCACTTTCGACCCGAACCGGCCCGAATCCTGGGGCCTGCATGCGGCATCTTCCAGTTCGGCGCCCCTGCGTACAATTAAATCTTTGGAGGCAGAATGCGGGCCTGGGTGCAACCGCGCGCCTCGTTAGCAGCCTTAACCAACCTGAACGGAGTATTCCTTGGCAGAAACGATTTACGACGTTGCAATTCTCGGCGGAGGTCCCGCCGGCTACACCGCTGCGATCCGCGCGGGACAATACGGCCTGAAGGTCGCCCTGATCGAAAAGTCCGACAAGTTGGGCGGTACCTGCCTGCACTGGGGCTGCATTCCCACCAAATCGCTGCTCTTCAATGCCGAGATTTACGACCACCTGAAGCACGCAAAGGAATATGGGATCGAGGGACTGGGCGAAGGCAAAATCAACTGGCAGACGGTGCTCGATCGCAAGAACCAGATCATCACGAAGCACACCAAGGGCCTTGATTTTCTGATGCGCAAGAACAAAGTCACCGTGATTGCCGGCTATGGAAAGCTGACCGGGCCCGCAAAGAACGGCGTGCTGACCCTTTCTGTTGAGGGCAAGTCTGTTGAGGGCAAGGGCGCGACCAGCGTGCAGGCGAAGAACGTGATGCTGGCCACCGGCTCCGACGCGAAGCTGTTGCCGGGCCTCACCGCAGACGACACGATCCTGACCAACATCGAAATACTCTCGATCAAACAGATTCCCAAATCGCTGGCGATCATCGGGGCGGGAGCGGTGGGTGTGGAGTTCGGATCGATCTTCCGCAGCTTTGGCGCGGAGATCAGCATCATCGAGTTTCTCCCCCGTGTCGTTCCTAACGAAGATGAGGATGTGAGCAAGGAACTGGCGCGCGCGTTTAAGAAGCGCGGTATCGACATCAACGTCGGAGCGAAGGTCGAGAAGGTCGAAAAGACGAAGACCGGCGCAAAGGTGACGTTCACCGCTGCGGACGGCAAGCAGGTCATCAAGGAAGCCGAAAAGGTCCTGGTCGCCGTGGGCCGATCGCCGCGCACCGAAAACATCGGACTCGAAACCACGACAATCAAGCCGGAACGCGGCTTTATCAAAGTGAATGAGTGGATGCAGACCGACGAGCCCGGCGTTTACGCCATCGGCGATATCGTTGCCGGTCTGCCGCAGCTCGCCCACGTTGGCGCGATGGCCGGCATGGTGGTCGCGGCGAAGATCGCCGGGAAGTATGCGCGGCCCGTGCGGCGCGATCGCATACCGGCCTGCACGTACACCGAGCCGCAGATCGGCAGCGTGGGTATGACGGAAGCCCAGGCCAAAGAGAAGGGCTATGCGGTGAAGGTCGGAAGGTTTCCTTTCTCCGCAAACTCCAAAGCATCGATCGTCGACTCCCACGAGGGCTTTATCAAAGTCGTTGCCGATGCGAAATTTGGCGAGATCCTCGGCGTCCACATCATCGGGCCCCAGGCGACGGAGCTGATTGCGGAAGCAGTGACCGCGATGGAGCTCGAAGCCACCGTGGAGGAGATGATGTTCACCATCCATGCTCACCCGACGCTAGCGGAGGCGATGCTGGACGGCTTCGGCAGCGTGGAGGGGATGGCCATTAACGTTTAGTCGCAGGCAACGTCCCAATTAAGTCGGTAATGATCCTCAACCTCCTCCAGCTCGGCTGCGTTCCTTATCGCGAAGCCGTCGACCTGCAGCGAAAGCTCATCGAGGCGCGCCACGACGGGCGCATCGGCAACACGCTTGTCCTGCTGGAGCATCCGCCAGTGCTGACGCTGGGCCGCAACGCCAGCCGCGCCAACATTCTCGCGAGCGACGAGTTCCTGGCTTATCGCAACGTCGAGGTTCACGAGATCAATCGCGGCGGAGACGTGACGTATCACGGACCGGGACAGCTGGTCGGCTATCCCATTTTCGACCTGCGCAGCTTTACCCCTCGCCTCGGCGCCGTCGAGTATGTGCGTTTGCTGGAAGAGGCGCTGATTCGCGCAAGCGGCGACTTCGGCGTGCTGGCCACGCGGTTGGCCGGCCGCACCGGGGTGTGGACCGTGGCCGGCGGTTCCATCCCTGAGAAGAAAATCGCCGCCATCGGCGTGCACATCGCGCGCGGCATCACCTCCCATGGATTTGCGCTGAACGTGCATCCCGATCTTCGCGATTTCGAATTGATCGTACCGTGCGGAATCGCCGATCGCGAGGTGACCAGTCTCGAACGCGAAGCCGATCCTCCGCCAACGATGGAAGCGGTGCGCAACGCTGTTGCGCGGCAATTCGGGCATGTATTCGCGCACCAGGCCTTATGGTTGGAGTCCGTGGCGGATCTTCTGCCGGAGCCGGACCAGAGCCTTCAAGTCCCAGCCGCGCATGCGGATTTATAATCGATGTTTGCGCGCAGGCTTAGTGCCTCGCGCGGCCTGCAACTTCACCTCGAATCCCATCTGTAGCGGAGAAAATCATCCATGCCGACCGAAGTACTGATGCCCCAGATGGGCGAGTCGATTTTCGAGGGCACGATCACGAAGTGGCTGAAGAAGCCCGGCGACGCAGTGCAGCGCGACGAGCCACTGTTTGAAATCTCAACGGACAAAGTGGATGCTGAGATTCCGTCGCCCGCGGCCGGCGTGTTGACCGAGATTCGCGCGGCCGAAGGCACCACCGTCCAGGTGAATGCCGTGGTCGGCGTGATCGGCGACGGTAAAGCCGCAGCTGCTGCTCCCCCAGCAGCTCCCTCGACCCCACCGGCGAAGACGGAGACTGCGCAGGCCGACGGCACCAAAGCACCCGCGCCTGCAAAGGAAGAGAAGCCTGCAGACGCAGCGAAACCCGCCGCAGCCGAACCGGGGCAGGACGTGATCATGCCGCAGATGGGCGAATCGATTTTCGAAGGCACCATCACCAAGTGGCTGAAACAGGTGGGCGATACCGTGCAGCGCGACGAGCCGCTGTTTGAAATCTCCACCGACAAGGTCGATGCGGAAATACCCTCGCCGGCGGCTGGCGTTCTCACTGAGATTAAGATTCCCGCAGGCGCAACAGCCCAGATCAACACCGTCGTCGCCGTCATTGGCGGATCGGGAGAAGCGGCTCCAGCCGCTGCCGCTCCCGTGGCGGCTTCGCCGAAGGCTCCCGCGCCGGCCGTCACCGCTGCGCCCGCCCCCGTTGCAAGCTCTGAAGAAGAACATGTGCGGTCT
>Ga0302319_10014752_pt1 | contig 14527 bp, 12 predicted proteins | sample Bog_T0_2_FD_203319 | JGI IMG/M metagenome (GOLD analysis project Ga0302319, IMG submission 203319) | Peat permafrost microbial communities from Stordalen Mire near Abisko, Sweden - Bog_T0_2 | ecosystem: Environmental > Terrestrial > Soil > Wetlands > Peat | place: Sweden: Abisko, Stordalen Mire... | reverse complement strand
AAACCCCCACGCCGGATCCGCGTTGAACGCGAATTGCTCCCAGTCCTCGAGCATCCACTGCCCGGGAATCTCGACGAGGCCGTTGTCGTGCAGGTACGGGACGTCGTCCCCCATCTCGCTCGCGCAGTAGCCCAGCCCATGGCGCGCAAGGAGCGCGGCTGTCCACGGATTCGTTTCAAACCACGGCGCACGATATCCCACCGGGAGCTCGCCCGTCAGCCGCTTCAGGATTTCCATGGACCGGACAAGGATGGCCTCCTCCTGGGCCTCGGTCATGCCGGCCAGCTTCTCGTGCAGGTAGCCGTGCAGGCCGATCTCATGCCCTCTCTCGACGATGGCCGCCACCATGCCCGGGTGATGTTCGGCGATGTACCCGGGTATGAAAAAAGTCGCGGGAACCCCAAGGTGGTCGAGCAGCCCCAGGAGCCTGGGGACCCCGATCCGCGGACCGTACTCGCACTGGGACAGGAGCGTGCGCCGCAGCGCGAGCGACGGGTCTTCGCCCAGCGCGGTCGTCTCGCCGTCGACGTCAAAGCAAAGCATGGCCGCGCACCGCTGGTGGCTGGGCCAAAGGAAGCGCGACACGGGCAGAAACCGGTGGGGTGGGTTGCCGGCTGGCATCGGTTGGCCCTCATTCCACATCGTCGCCCGCGTCCGTGAGCCGGATAACCGGGGCTTTCTCCTCCTCGGCGCCGGCGGGGCCATGGATCAGCTCGTCGAGCCGGTGCTTGAGCGCGATGAACTCCGGCTGGACGGTCTGGTCCAGGCTTCGCGGACGGGGAATCGGATTTTCGATCACCTCGAGCACCCGCCCGGGGTTGGCGCCCATGACGATGATCCTGTCCGCAAGGAAGCAGGCCTCCTCGAGATCGTGGGTGATGAAGAGAACGGTGACCTCCACCTTCTTCCAGATCTGAAGCAGATAGTTCTGCATCTTGCACCGGGTGAGGGCGTCGAGCGCGCCGAAGGGCTCGTCCATCAGCAGGATGCGGGGCTCGTTCGCGAGTGCCCGGGCGATGGCGACGCGCTGCTTCATTCCTCCCGAGAGTTCGTGGGGATAAAACTCCCCGAATTTGCCCAGCCCGACGATCTCGAGCCATTGGCGCGCCTCGGTGTCGGCGGTGGAGCCGTCCTTTCCCCGCATTTCCAGGCCAAACATGACGTTCTGCCGGACGGTCCGCCAGGGAAACAGCGTATAGCCCTGAAAGACCATGCCCCGGTCCGGCGAGGGGCCCGAGACGGGATTGCCGTCGAGCAGGATCCTGCCGCCCGACGCCTCCTCGAGGCCCGCAACGATCCGGATGAGCGTGGACTTCCCGCATCCGGACGGCCCGATGATGCAGATGAATTCGCGCCGGTGGATGTCGAGGGAGGTGGGTTCAAACGCAACGTGGGCGTGCTTGTCGTCGCCAAAGCTTTTCCGCAGGCCCTGGACGCTGAGGACGACCGGCCTCGCGCGAATCTTCCGGAATCGTTCCGCGACCTCGGGGGCTTGCTCCCGGTAGTCGGGCAGTTGCAGGTTGGCGTGGGCCATGGGTCAAACCGGTGAAAGGGTGATTCCGGAGAGGCGCTCCCCCTCGCGGCCGTCGGGCTTGGAGGGTTCGACCCCGGTCTGGGCCGGGCCCTTTGCCGCGCGGACCTTGCGGCGCTTCCGCTTCCACGGGAAGAGGATCGTGGCCAACCAGGCGAGGGTCATGTCGGTCGCGAGCCCGATGATGCCGATCATCCCAATTGCGGCGTAGACGTTGTCGAACTGGTGGTAGCGCGCCTGGAGGGTGATGAAGAACGTGATCCCGGACATCGTCCCGACAACCTCGGCAAGGATCAGGTAGGTCCACGCCCAGCCCAGCAGGATGCGCATGTCGGTGTAGATGTCCGTGATCGTCGCGGGGATCACCACGCCGGTCAAAAGACGCCATCCGCGGCCCCCGAGCGTCTGCGCAGCCTCGATCAGCGCCGGATCGACCTTGCGCACGGTGTTGGCGATCACCAGCACCTGCTGGAAGAACGTGCCGATGAAGATGATCGCGATCTTCGGGGCGTCGTCGATCCCGAGGATGGCGACGCACAGCGCCGAGAAGGCCGGCGCGGGCAGATAGCGGAAGAACTCGATGAAGGGCTCCCCAAGGCGCGAGAAGAGGCGGTAGGCGCCGCAGAGGATCCCCAGCGGCACGCCGAATATGGACGAGATCACAAAGCCCCAAAAGATCGTGCTGATGCTGTGTGCCAGGCTCTGGTACAGCCATGGCTCGCTCGGCAGGCGGGGAGGCGTCGTGAAGGCCGTGACGAAAGCCAGAGCCACCTTGTGGGGCGGCGGCAGGTACATGGGATTGGTGTGAAATCCCCGCGGAAGGGCGATGCCCGCCTTTTGCGCATGCGCCAGTTCCTGCGCAAACACGTCGCGGTCGACGTACATCCCTGGAAGGAAGTAGTCGACCCCGCCGGGGTCGGTGACGCGGACCAGCGGATGCCAGAGCCAGGGCACATAGCTGACGAGGGCCCACAGCCCCAGGGGAAGGGCGAAGGACAGGAGCATGAGAACGACCCGCCGCCGACGCGGCAGTTCGTGTCTCAGGCCCAGGTAGTCGCGCAACCCCATGTCAAGGAGCCTTGCAGGATCCGCGCCAGCCGGCGGTCCGGTTAGGGCAGCGCCTCGACAATGTCGGGATAGATGTAGTCCCCCGGCTTCTGGCTCTGGTTGCTCTTGTAGGCTCCGATCGCGATGAGGACCTGGTCGCTCTTCAGCATCGAGTCGTGAATGTTCGTCGCCGCGCCCGCGTCCCCCTTGTAGTTGGCCTTTGCCTCGGCCAGGGTCTCGAAGTGGGTGCCGGGAACATACTTCGCGTACACCACCGGGTCCACGCCGACCTTCGCAGCCATGATCTTGATCGCGTCGTCGCGGGTGGCCGGATCCATGAGGTAGGCGACGCACTTGTAATAGACCGCGGCGACCTTGGACCAGGCATCATGGTTGGCCGCAAGGCTCGAGGGGTTGACCGCAAGCACATCGTAGATCAGGCCCTTGGCCTGCGCGCTGGTGAACAGCCGGGTTGAGCCGGCCACCTGGGACAGGGCCTGGTAGGAGATGGGATACCAGGCGCCGACGGCGGCGACCGAGCCCGATGCGAGGGTCTGGGGGGTGTTGTTGGTCGGGGTTCCCACGAGCGTCACGTCGTTCGGCGACATCCCGTTTTCCGCGAGCGCCTCGACGAGCAGCATGTGCTCGACGAGCGTGAGTTCGATGCCGACCTTCTGCCCGTTCAGATCCTTGATCGAGCCGACGCCGGCCTTCCCGATGATCATGTCGCTGCCGTCGCTGTAGTCGATGAGGGCGACAAACTTGCTGGGGGCGCCGCCGGCGCCGGTTCCCATGGCATCCGATGCGACGATGCAGTCGGCGTCGATCTTGCCGGCGGAGAACGCGTCGATCGAGGGGCCGTAGTCGAACCACACGAGCTGGGCGTCCACGCCGGCGTCCTTGAACCATCCCTTCTGGTTGGCGATTTCCAGCACGGTGTACCCCGGCCAGTCGCTATAACCGATCTTGAGGGTGGCGGCGGAGCCGGCGGTTTGCATCAGGGCCAGCGGAACGAGGAGGCAGGGAATCCAGCGGTGGAGCTTCATGGGTGTGGAGGAGTGTTACGAATCGATGGAAGAGTAATACGAAATGTCCACTCGGAGCAGTTCGTATGCCAACCGGCCGCTGCAGTGGCGTCCGGGGCGCCGCAGGCGCGCAAACCATGGCCCCCGCATGGCTTGTGCCGGAATGACCCCGCCCGACCCGGCGGCGGGTTTCAACACCCTGCTAGTGCGCCGGCGGGGGCAGGGAGGGCTCGAACAGGTCGCCGGCGGTCCGGGGCAGGCTCGTGAAGGTGTACTCGTCGACCTGGCAGGCTCGCTTCCTCATCAGCGCGTTGACCGGCGCCTTGGGATCGGAGTCCAGCACGAGGGCGTACACCGGCCCGGCGGGGATCGTCTCGTACTCCGGGGCGGCGGCCTTTGGGGCCGCGCCCGCCTTTTGCTCGACCGGGGCCTTGGAGGGTGCCGCTGGCTTCAGCCTCCTCTCCTCGGGCGTGCGCCCAAGCAGGATTGTCACCGTCCGGCCGCTGAAGGCCGTGAGTTCGATCGTGCGCGAATGCTTCCAGGCCGCGGCAACCCCCGGGTCCGCGGGGTCGCTCGTGTCGGAGAACCGGAGGCTCCCCGCCGAGCCGAGCAGGGCCGAGACCGTGTCGCCCTTGATGCGCCGGCCCGCGATCATGGGCTTGGCAGTCCAAGGGGCGTCCAATTTGCCGCGCGAAAGCACGACTGGCGGCCCCTCGTCGAATGTCACCTCGACCTTCGCGACGTCCTCGGGCTTGAGATTGACCAGCGAGGCGTCGGCCCAGCCCTTGGAATCGGTGTCCAGCCACGCGTTGAAGCTCGAGAGGTAGGCGCGCGACAAGTCACCGAAAGCGACAAAGCGCCCGCCGCCTTCGGCGTTCTTGCCCAGGGTGACGGACCAGGAGGCCTTGCCGGATGGGTCCAGGATCTCGATCTTCGTGTCCTTGAACTCAAGGCGCGCGATGCGTTCAGGGTTGGCGCTCACGAACCGCCGGATCCTGGAGGTGGTGAGATCGTTCACGAAGGAGGAGAGCTTCGCGAAGTCGGCGGGCAGGCCATGGTAGCTCCTCACGGTCCAGGCCCCGTCGGGTCCGTGGGAAAGCTCGACCGTCCTGCCCTGGTCGCTGAAACGCAGCCCGGCCGATCCGTCCAGCAGGGAGGCGTCGACGAGAGGCTGCCCGACCCGCGGGTCCGCCGCTTCCGGGGGAGGCGGCCGGTTGATCCAAAAGGCGAGCGCCGACAGGGCGGCGAGAATCCCGACTACGATGGCTAGGGTCTTGAGTTTCATGGCGGCCTACCTGCGGCGCGAGCGACGGAACCAAAGCCCGAAGGCGCAGACGAGAAGTGGCGAGGCGAGAACGTTGACCGCGAGGAGGCGGTGCCCCAGCGCGTCGATGTCCTCGCGCAGCGCGCGGCGGATGTCCCGGCGCTCCCCGCGCAGCGTGGCCTCCTGCTTCTGGAAATCCTCGATCGCCTTGTTGACCTCGGGGGAGGCGACCAGCTTTCCGGTCTCGGATTTCTTGCCCTGGAGCTCGGTGAGCTTGGACTGGACGTCGTTGAGCTGGGTCTCGAGCCCGGTGAGCTGCCGCTCGTACTTCTCATTGGCCGCCGCCTCCATGCGCTGGACCACGACGAAGGGACGCACGGAGTTGCCCTTGCCCCGGATCGAGATCAGGTCCGGCGAACCGGAGAGAAAGTCGAGGGAGTTGGCCGCGAAGGCGAGGTTGTCGTTGATGGGCTTGGCGGCCGTCTGGCCGAGAAAGTTTATCTTCTGCACGCTGTAGTCGTCGAAGAGCCAGTCGGTGTCGGCGACGACGATCAGCGTGGACGTGGTCGTGGATTCCCTGAGGCCCTTGGCGTGGTCGGGGAAGGCGGTTGGGAACCGGCCGGTCACCAGGGCGGCAATCGTCTTTTTCCCGGAGGGGGTGAGCTGGCGCGAGACGTCGTCCGGCTGGGCGTACTGGAGCTCCGCCGCGTCCAACTCGCCCCCCTTGTCCGAGGTCTGCACGAGCGGGGTGAAGGTGATCCTGGCGCCGGGACCGGCCGCGAGGCCGCCGGGCTCGATGAACAGCAGGGAGCTGAGGTCCGCCGTCGGAAGGGCGGTGGGGTTGAAATTCGCCTTCTGGAGGCCCAGCCAGAGGGGGTACCTTGCAAGCGAGCCGTCCTGCAGCTGCACCTGCTGCGCGTTCTCGCTGTCGCCGACAACCTTCCGGGGGTCGTAGGCGATGCCCCATCCGGACAGGAGCGGCGAAAGGTCGCTCGATACGTTCTGCGGGGGGGCGCCCATCATCGCCTGCTGCCCGCCCTGCTGCTTGAAGAACTGGTTCGAGGGATCGACGGCAAGGAAGATGGGCCTGCCCTTGAGGAGGAACTGGTCAATGGCGAACTGGAGGCCGGGCGAGACATTCTCGGGGTGGACAATGGCGAGGGCGTCGAGGTTCGCGGGAAGGTCCGTGGCATTCGGATCCACGCTCACGATGTCGTAGGTGTCCTGCCATTCGGTGGCCACGTACTGGCCCTCCTGGGCCGCCTGGCCCAGCATCGGCTGGCCCGGGTTGCCGAGGAGGGGAAGGCTCGTGATCAGGCCCAGTTTCTTCTTGTCGAATTGCTGGACCTTGTAGATGAGTTCCGAGAGGTCGTACTCAAGGAACTGCTCCCGCTGCGGCTGCAGGGCCGGGACCGTCCTCTGCTGGTCGGCCTGGGTCGCGACCAGCCCGAAGTAAAACTGATCCCCGCCGCCCGGCAGCGCCTGGGCCTCGAGCCCGGCGGCGGAGGCCTGCTCCTCCTCCGGGGTGTCGGGCTGCGGCTTGATCGTGCGGACGATTACTTTCCCGTGCGAGGCGCGCACATACTGCCGGAGCATCTCGCGCACCCGGTTCGCGTAATTCTTGTAGGAGATGGGCAGCCCGGCCGTCGCCTCCGAGAAATAATAGTCGATCGTCACCGGCTCCTCGATGTGCCGGAGAAGGGCCTTCGTGCCGGGGGACAGCGTATAGATCTTCTCCGCCGTGGCGTCGAATCGCGCGGGAACGGAGGAGGCCAGGTAGTTTGCCAGCACGAGGCCGGCGAACAGGAGTGCGGTGGCGAGAAGTTTGTTGCCGAGTTTCATGTCAGCGCTCCAGCACAACGACGTTCAGGAAGAGGGAGAAGCCCGTCAGCGACAGGTAGAAGACGACGTCCTTGAGATCCACGATCCCGCGCAGGAAGCCCTCGAAATGGGTGATGAAGCTGAAGTTCGCGAGGAGGTCCACGGCCCGCACGGGAAGCACGGCCTCGAGGATCGGGCTGAAGACGCTCCACCCGAGGAAAACGAGGACCACGCAGACGAGGACGCTGACCACGAAGCTGATCACCTGGTTCTTGGTGAGCGCCGACGTGAAGGAGCAGATCCCGAGGTAGGAACCCGCCATCAGGAAGCTCCCGAGGTAGCTCGTGGCGATGACGCCCCAGTCGGGGTGGCCGAGGTAGCCTACGGTGATGACCATCGGGAAGCTGAGCAGGATCGCCAGGAGCAGGAACGCCCAGGCGGCAAGGTACTTGCCGAGGACGGCGTCGAGAGTCGTGACAGGGAGGGTGAAGAGGAGCTCGATCGTCCCGGATCGCTTCTCCTCGGACCAGAGGCGCATCCCGGCCGCCGGGATGAAGAAGAGGAACAGCCACGGGTAAAACATGAAGTAGCGCTCGAGGCTGGCCTGGTTGCCGCCGAAGAAGTCGCCAACGAAAAAGGCGAGCGCAACGCCTGCCACCAGGAAGGCGACGAGAAAGACATAGGCGACCGGCGAACGGAAGTAGCCGAGGAACTCGCGCTTGAAGACGGCCAGGGTCTGGGAGGTGTTCATGCGTCCGACTGCGTGAGGGTGCGGAAGATTTCGTCGAGGCGCGCGCCCGGTTTGCGGGCGCGGAAGGCCGCCGGGGTCTCGTCCGCCACGATCCGGCCGCGCGAGAGGATGATGACCCGGTTGCACACGGCCTCCACCTCCTCGAGGATGTGGGTCGAAAGGATCACGGCCTTCTCCACCGCCATGTTGTGGATGAGGTTGCGCACCTCGCTCTTCTGGTTGGGATCGAGCCCGTCCGTCGGCTCGTCGAGCACGAGCGCGGGCGGATCGTGGAGCAGCGCCTGGGCGAAGCCCACGCGCTGCTTGTATCCCTTGGAGAGCGTCTCGAGCGTCTGCCGGCGCACCGGCTCCAGGTGGGTGAGGTCGATCGCGCGCTGCGCCTGGGCGCGGCGCGCCGGTCCGGAGCGGAAGCCGCGGACCTCGGCGATGAACCCCAGGAATTCCTCGACGGTCATCTCGGGGTAGGAGGGCGCATTTTCCGGAAGATAGCCGAGCCTCCGCTTCACCTCGACCGGGTGGGAGGCCACGTCGATACCGTCCACAAGCACCGAGCCGGAGTCCGGCCGAAGGAACCCGGTGATGATCTTCATCGTCGTCGACTTGCCGGCCCCGTTGGGCCCGAGGAAGCCGAGGATGTCGCCGCGCCGCACCGTGAAGCTCACTCCGTCGACCGCCCGCTTTGTCCCATAGGTCTTAACGAGGTCTTTGACTTCAATCATGGATGGGTTGTGGATAGACGTTCGGGAAGGGCGAAGGTTCCGCGCGAACTGCGCGGCCGTGGGGAGGGAAAAGGTTCTGAGCTAGAACTTTCCGAGAGCGCCGCAAGCCTAAATTGGGGCCCCTTGCCTTTGCGTTCGGAATCAGGGATTTGGAATCTTGGATTGTGGATCCATGAAATTTGACGCCGGAGCCCTGGCCGGACGCGGGTTCTCAGGCGCTTTGCTGTAGGGGCGGGCCGGCCGTGTGGCCACGCTTGCGAGGCAGGGACGGGAGGGCGTCCGCTTGATCACGCTTGCAGGGCCCGGCTTCGCGTTGCTTCGCCGCGGCAGCCTTTCGCATCGCGAAAGGCTGGTAGGGACGGGCGGCCCGCCCGTCCGTGCCCACCCCCGGACCATTCGCAGGCCCGGACGCTCGAGGGCCGCGCGTCCCTGCTATCGGTAAAACTGCCTCCCGACACAACCCTTCCAAAACTTGACTTTTCACCCTGCGTGCCGATACAGGTCGGTTGGAAGATGCAATTCACCGTCCAGGCCCTTCGACTTACGAACGCGCACAGCCGTTAGGCGCCGCGTAGCGGCGGGTTGTGCGTTGGCCTGATCTTATTCCGTGCCGCAGGCGCGGAGCGGTTCCGTGGCATTACCCCGGCCCTTCCCCCTGGCGCAGCGCGTTGATTTCGGCATTTAGCTTTTCATGGAACACAATCACACTTCAGCCCTCCCGTCCGATGTCCTCTCCGATCCCTCCCAAGTATCACCCTTTCCCGCAGGTGCCGCTGCCCGACCGCCAGTGGCCCAACCGGACCCTGACCCGCGCCCCCATCTGGTGCAGCGTTGACCTCCGCGACGGCAACCAGGCGCTCGCGCAGCCGATGAGCGTCGATGAAAAGCTCGAGTACTTCGCCATGCTCACCCGCATCGGCTTCAGGGAGATCGAGGTCGGCTTTCCCTCCGCCTCCCAGATCGAGTTCGACTTCACCCGGCGCCTGATCGAGGAGAACCGGATTCCCGACGGCGTCGCCATCCAGGTGCTCTGCCAGTGCAGGGAGGACCTGATCACGCGCACGCTCGAGTCGCTCCGCGGCGCAAAGTCGGCCATCTTCCACCTCTACAACTCGACCTCCCCTGCGCAGCGGCGCCACGTGTTCGGCCTCGACAGGCCCGATATCGTGAAGATCGCCGTTCGCGCGGTGGAGCAGGTCAAGCGCGACGGGCACACGCTGGTCGACGGCGGCACGCGCCTTCGGCTTGAGTACTCGCCGGAGAGCTTCACAAGCACCGAGCTGGAGTTCGCGCTGGAGATCTGCGAGGCCGTTTCCGACGTCTGGCAACCCACGCGGGAGGACCGGATCATCCTCAACCTGCCCGCAACCGTCGAATACGCCACGCCCAACGTCCACGCCGACCAGATCGAGTGGATGTGCCGCCACCTCAGTCGGCGCGACGCGACGATCGTCTCCCTGCACACCCACAACGACCGCGGCACGGGGACCGCGGCCACCGAGCTCGCGCTCCTGGCCGGGGCCGACCGGGTCGAGGGGACCCTGTTCGGCAACGGCGAGCGCACGGGGAATCTCGACATCGTCACGGTCGCCCTGAACCTCCACACCCACGGGATCGCCCCCGGGCTTGATTTCAGCGACATCAACGGGATCCGTGAAGTGTACGAGCGGTGCACCGGCCTGGACGTGCCGGCCCGCCAGCCGTACGCGGGCGAGCTCGTCTTCACCGCCTTCAGCGGTTCCCACCAGGACGCCATCAAGAAGTCCTGGGCGAACCAGAAACCCGGCGACCCGTGGGACGTCCTCTACATCCCCATCGACCCGGCGGATATCGGCAGGAGCTACAAGGCCATCATCCGCATCAATTCCCAGTCGGGGAAGGGAGGCGTCGCCTACGTGCTCGAGCAGGAATTCGGTTTCCAGCTGCCCAAGCCCATGCACAAGGAGATCGGCCGGATCGTCAACGAACTGGCCGACGCCAAGGGTGCTGAGTTGACGCCCGAGGACGTCCACGCGGCGTTCCGGAGCGAGTACGTGGAGCAGGAGGGAGCCTCCTTCGTGCTCCAGGCCTTCCGGACCACGGAGCGGGGAAGCACCGTCCGGTGCGAGACGGCGGTCGTCATCGACGGCGTGGCCCGGAAGTTGAGCGGCACCGGCAACGGCCCGATCAACGCCTTCGTGCGGGCCCTCGCCGGAACGGACCTGCCGAAATTCGACGTGCTGAGCTACTCGGAGCATTCGCTCGGCACCGGGGCGGAGGCACAGGCGGTCAGCTACATCCAGATCAAGACGGAGCGCAGCCATGCATTCTTTGGCGCCGGCATCGACACCAACATCGAGCTCGCCTCCATCAAGGCGATCGTCAGCGCGGTCAACCGGGCGCTGCGGAAAAAGTGAAGTTCATCCCCGCAAAGCCGGCGCTGACCGGGGAGACGCTCGATTCGCTCGCCGGGCGCCTCGCCGAGCGCGGCGAACCGGCCTTCCGGGCGCGCCAGATCCTGGACTGGCTCTACAAAAAGCGCGCGCGCTCCTGGGACGACATGACCAACCTGCCCAGGGTCCTGCGCGCCTGGCTCGACGACACCTTTGAGCTCATGCCGCTGGCGCTGGTGCTCAACCGGCAGTCGGCCGACATCACCGACAAGCTTCTCCTCGAGCTCGGCGACAAGTCCCTCATCGAGACGGTCATCATCCGGGTGCCGCAGGACGGGGTGGGCCTGGAGCACTCCCGCAAGACGATCTGCATCTCCACGCAGGTTGGGTGCGCCATGGCCTGCGTGTTTTGCGCCAGCGGACTCGCCGGCCTCAAGCGCGACCTGAGCGCGGGTGAGATCGTCGCCCAGCTCCTGCAGGTGTGCCACCTCGAGGATGCCAGGACACCCAGGGCCCGGGAGGACCTCGCCTCGTTCGACAACATCGTGGTCATGGGCATGGGCGAGCCGCTCGCAAACTACGACGCGCTCCTCCGCGCCCTCACCATCGTGAACGCGGACTGGGGCCTCGGCGTCGGGGCGCGCCGGATCACGATTTCCACGAGCGGCCTGGCACCGAAGATCCTCCAGCTTGCCGACGAGCCGATCGGCTTCCGCCTAGCGGTCTCCCTCCACGGGGCCAGCGACGAGGTGCGCGGGCGCATCATGCCGGTGAACAAGGCCTATCCCCTCGCCAAGCTTCTCCCGGCGGTGAAAGCCTTTAACGAGAGGCACGGGAGGATGGTCACCCTCGAGTTCATCCTGATCGAGGAGGTCAACGACTCGCTCGAGCAGGCAGGGCTTCTCCGGGACATCGCCGGCGACCTCCACGCCCATGTGAACCTGATTCCCTACAACACGGTGGAAGGCCTTCCCTGGAAGCGCCCCAGCCTCACCCGCCAGGAGAGATTCGCCGAGATCCTGCGCTCAGCCCGGATCTCAACCACACTCCGTCGCGAAAAGGGGCACGACATCGACGCCGCCTGCGGGCAGCTGAGGCTGAAGGTGGAAAGAGAGGTTGGAGATTAGCGGGACGGGGCCTGCGAATGGTCCGAGGGTGGGCACGGACGGGCGGGCCGCCCGTCCCTACCTCGCAAGCGTGGGCACCCGGGACTCTGGATCGCACGCCAGTTCCTCCGCGTTCGAACCGCCTTTCATGCGCTTCCCCCCTTGCGGGCGAGGTACGTGACGTTCCGGACCTCGCCGTGCTCGATCAGTTCGCTCGGGAGGAGTTTGGCGCCCGCGTTCACCAGGCATTCCCGGACCTCGCCGCCGGGGATCGCGTACATCTGCATCGTCGGGGTGCCCGGAAACCATCCGGGGAGGTGAAAACGGACGTTCCTTCGGATCCTCATGATCATGGTGGGCGGCCACGTGGAAAACTTCAGGCGGTCGGGAACGACGGCGGGCACAAACTCCGGGATCTGGACCGACAGGATCCCCCCGGGCGCGAGGATGCGCACGAACTCGGCCAGGTACCGCTTTGTGTACCTGGGGGCGATGTGCTGGAGCGTGATCCGGCTGTAAACGAGATCAAAGGAGTTGTCCGGGAACGTCCCGAGGTCCGGCCGGGTGTTGCACACGAACTCCACCCTCTTGTCAGGGCAGTGCTCGCGCGCCAGGGCCACCATGGTGTCCGAGATATCCACCCCCGTTGCCCGGCCAAAGTGCCCCCCCAGGGCGGCCGTCAGGCGGCCGGCCCCGCACCCGAAGTCGAGCGCGCTTCCCAGCCGCATCGCGGGGGCCAGCTCCCGGATGCGCGCCAGGTCCCGGTCCACCTCGGCGACGCCGGTGGCGTAGAACTCCGGGGTCGCCCACCGGTTTCCCAGCTTGTCGGACTCGGTGAGGACCGCCCAGAAAGGGTCCCGCCTGGCCAGCTCATTCCAGTGGCGTCTCAGTTGCCAGAGCTTCATGGGGGGAGGGTTTCGGCATCTTTGCTGAACAAATTGGTGTTGCGATGGGAGCGGAGCGGGGCATGTTTCGCCTCGGCCAGGTGCCATGCATGGGCAGGCGCGTGAACTCCGCCAGGGCCGGAAGGCAGCAACGGCAACGACGTTCTACCAGTGCCGTGGAGTGCCTGGCCACTTCATTTTTTCGAGCCCACCTTGTCCACCGCCTACCAAGTCATCGCCCGCAAGTGGCGCCCCCGGACGTTCGACGACGTTGTCGGCCAGGATCATGTGATGCGGACGCTCAAGAATGCGATCGCCCGGAACCGGATCGCCCACGCCTACGTGCTGGTCGGGCCGCGCGGCACCGGCAAGACCTCGACGGCACGGATCTTTGCCAAGGCGCTCAACTGCACGGATGGCCCGCGGGTTGATTTTTCCCTCGACGATCCGGCTGTCCAGGCAATCGCGGAGGGGACGCACCTTGGTGTGATTGAGATCGACGGGGCCTCGAACAACGGCGTCGACCAGGTGCGCGACCTGCGCGACACCGCCCGGTACATGCCGGCCCAGGGCAAGTTCAAGATCTACATCATCGACGAGGTCCACATGCTTTCCACGGCGGCGTTCAACGCTCTCCTGAAGACCCTGGAGGAACCCCCGGCCCATGTGAAGTTCGTCTTCGCGACGACCGACGTCCAGAAGGTGCCGGCGACCATCCTCTCCAGATGCCAGCGCTTCGACCTGAAGCCCATCCCCCCCGAGCTGATCGTGGAGCGGCTGGCGACGATCGCACGCGAGGAGAAGATCAAGGTGGACGCCCCGGCGCTCGCCTCGATCGCCCGGCTGGCCGACGGCGGGCTGCGCGATGCCCAGTCCATCCTCGACCAGATGATCTCCTTTTGCGGTTCCGAGGTCACCGAGCCCGACGTGCTCGACGTGTACGGGCTCGTCTCGGCGGAGAGGGTCGCGGAGCTGTGCGGCGCCGTGGCCGCGGGCGACCACAAGAAGCTCATTGCGATCGTCGACGACTGCGACGCGGGCGGCAGGGACCTGGTGCGCCTCCTGGCCGACGTCCAGGCCCTTGTGCGCTCGGCCCTGATCGACGCCATAGCCCAGGGAGGAAAGAGCGAGAAGCTTCGGCCGGGAATTCCCCTCACCACCGAGCAGATCACGCGCATGCTCGACGCGCTCCGGGAAGGCGAGGGGAACGTGAGGTTCGGGCTCGCCGAAAAGGTCAATTTCGAGGTGACCCTGCTCAAGGCGGTCGAGGCGAGCCGGGCGCGGGCGATCGACAGCCTGATCCGCGAGCTTGCCGCGATTGCCGGCGAGACGGCCGACGCCGGCGAAAAAAAAAAGGGCTGATGGCTGAGCTGGAGCGCCGGATGGCCGGCGCTTTGGCCCTGCAGGCTGTGGCGGCGGTGCCAGCCAGGGGAGAGCCGGCCGGTTCGACGGGCCCGTCGGATCCGGGTTCGACACCGCCGCCTCGGGCGGTGCTGACCCATGTGGAAATGGGCGGTTCGGCAAGCTCGCCGGATCCGGGTTCGGCACGACCGCCGAGGGCAAGCTTGGCCAAGGCGGAGACTCCGGTCGCGAAGGCGCCGTCCTTGGAAGCGGTTCCTGAAAAGGAACCATCGGCACCTGCCGGAGCACAGGAAGCTTCCGATGGAGATCCGGTCTGGCCGGACGAGTCCGCGGAGATGGCATTTCTGGCGCAGGCAGGTTTTGGCGAGCGGCCTGAAACGCCTGCCGCGCCGGAATTGGCTGCGCCCGTGCCCCAGGTCCCGGTCGAAAGGGAGGTGCTGCCCGCGCTTGAGGATCTCCTTCCGCGCATACCCGCGGAGGTCGTCGCTGCGCTCGACGAGCACTTCCGCGCCAAGTTCACCAGCGTCCGCCGGATCCCCAGGGAGGCGCTGAAACCGTAGGGAGCGGGCAATCTGTTTGGGTCGGTTTGAACGAAAGCCAGGTAGGGACGGGCGGCCCGCCCGTCCGTGAACTGCGAATGGCCCA
>Ga0302319_10014749_pt1 | contig 14528 bp, 16 predicted proteins | sample Bog_T0_2_FD_203319 | JGI IMG/M metagenome (GOLD analysis project Ga0302319, IMG submission 203319) | Peat permafrost microbial communities from Stordalen Mire near Abisko, Sweden - Bog_T0_2 | ecosystem: Environmental > Terrestrial > Soil > Wetlands > Peat | place: Sweden: Abisko, Stordalen Mire... | reverse complement strand
CCGCACCTCCGCCTGGCTCGACTCCTCCACCAGCACCAGGCAGTCGTCGCCAGCTGCCCGCAGGCCCGCCTCCACGACGTCTTGGGCTGGCGCCATGGCGGTGCCGCCGGACGCGGAGACACCGGTCATCGGCCCGACTCCGCCCGGGCGTTCAGGACGTTGACCTTCCGGACCAGCACCGACGGGCAGCCGTGGCTGACCGCCGCCACCTGCCCAGGCTGGCCTTTGCCACAGTTGAAGGCCCCACCCAGCAGGTAGGTGTCCGCACCGCCCACCGCCTCCATGGCCCCCCAGAAGTCGGTGGTGGTGGCCTGGTAGGCAACGTCGCGCAGCTGGCCGACCAACCGCCCGTGCTCGATCCGGAAGAATCGCTGCCCGGTGAACTGGAAGTTGTACCGCTGCATGTCGATCGACCAGCTCTTGTCGCCCACGATGTAGATCCCCCGCTCCACCCCGCTGATCAGGTCCTCGGTGGACGGGCCGCCCGGCGCCGGCTGCAGTGACACGTTGGCCATCCGCTGGATGGGGATGGTGAGCGCCGAATCGGCGAAGGCGCAGCCGTTGGATCGACCGAGGCCGGCGGCGGCGGCGATGGCCCGGTCGAGCTGGTAGCCGACCAGCACCCCCTCGCGGATCAGGTCGAAGGACTGGGCAGCCACCCCCTCGTCGTCGATGGCGACGGTGGCCAACCCGTGCTCGGCGGTCCGGTCGCCGGTGACGTGCATCACTCCGGAGCCGTAGCGGAGGTCTCCCAGTTGGTCGGGCGTGGCAAACGAGGTGCCGGCGTAGGCGGCCTCGTAGCCCATGGCCCGGTCGAGCTCGGTGGCGTGGCCGATCGACTCGTGGATGGTCAACCACAGATTGGTGGGATCGATCACCAGGTCGTACCGGTCGGGCTCCACCGACGGGGCGGCCAGCTTGGCCGCCAGGTGCTGGGGGAGCTCGGCCAACTCTCCTTCCCAGTCCCATCCTTCACCCTCGAGGTACTCCCACCCCCGTCCCACCGGGGGTGCCACCGTTCGCATGGTCTCGAAGTCACCGTCGTCGCCGACGGCCATGACTTCCAACTGGGCCTGGAGCCGGACCCGTTGTTGGGCGGCCCGGGTGCCGGCCAGATCGGCGAAGTGCTTGGTTTCGTGGACGGCCAGCACCATGGCGGTCACGTGGTCGACGGCTTCATCGGCCAACAGGTCGGCACTCCACCCTTGCAGGAGGGCCAGCTTGTCGGTGAGCGGAACTGCCATCGGGTCGGTGCGGAACGACGACGACCACTCGAGGGTGCCGTGCCCGGGCTCGTCGGCCAGCTCCACCCGACGACGGGCGGTACCGGACGTGGCGCGGGCAGACGCCACCGCCAGGTCCACCAGACGGACGGCGGCCTCGGCGGAGCGCTCCACGGTGGCGGCGAAGCCGATGGAGCCGTTCACCACCACCCGGACTCCCACCCCGGAATCGGTGTCGTCGACCGACGTCTCGAGCTCGGTGTCCCGTACTCCCAGCACCTGGGATCGCACTCGCTCCACCCGTACCTCGGCGGCGGTGCAGCCGAGCTGGTCGGCACGTTGGAGGGCAGCATCGGAGAGTGCTGTCACCAGATCGCCGTCGAGTCCGCCGACGCCGTCAGTCACCCCGAGCTCCCGTCGTCCGGACCTGCCGACTGCACGCTCCAACCATCCCTGCAACGTAGGGCAGCGCAGCCGCGTCTGCTGCGTCGTTCGCCGTCCTCTGGTCGCCTGGTCTACTGGGTGCCATGGGACGGGAGCCGCGAATGTGGACGTCGGCCGGATGACCATCGGTGCCCCTCGAGTCCTCCTGGCCACCTGTGCGAACGTTCCCGACGGCGACGGCGACGAGCAGGAATTGGTGGAGGCCTGTGCCCGACAGGGAGTGGTGGCTCAGTGGGCAGTGTGGGACGACCCCGACGTCGACTGGTCGATGGCCGACCTGGTGGTGGTGCGCTCCACCTGGGATTACGTCGAGGCCCGTCAGGAGTTCCTGCGGTGGGCACGAGGGATCGATCGCTTGTCCAACCCGGCCGAGGTGCTGGCCTGGAGCTCCGACAAGGTCTACCTCCACCGGTTGGCCGAGCAGGGGGTGCCGGTCGTCCCCACCACCGTGGTGGCGGATGCGGAAGCGCTGACGGTGGACGACGGTACGGAGCTGGTGGTGAAGCCGTCGGTGGGGGCTGGATCGGTGGGGGCCGGCCGGTTCTCCTCCGATCGACCCGATGCCACCATCCTGGCCAGGGCCCATGCCGCCGACTTGCAGGCCCACGGGCGCACGGTGTTGACGCAGCCGTACCTCGAGCGGGTGGACACCGGTGGTGAGACCGACATCATCTTCATCGACGGTGTGTTCTCCCACGCCGTGCGGAAGGGCGCCATGCTTCCCGGTGGCACCGTCAATGCCGTGGATGGCGCCTCGGGGGACGAACTCTTCCGTCCCGAGCTGATCGAGCCGCGGACGCCGGACGCCGTCGAACTCCGGGTGGCGCAGTCGGCGCTGGCGGCGGTCCCGGGGCCGCAACCGCTCCTGTACGTCCGCATCGATCTCCTGCCCACTGACGACGGACCAGTGGTCAACGAAGTGGAGTTGGTGGAGCCCTCGCTCTTCCTCCGCTCCGCCCCCGGCTCGGTGGACCGGTTGGCCGAAGCCATCGCCCGCCGGGCCCGGACGGGCACCGACAGGGGTTGAGAAGTCGGGGACCGATGGGACAGCGGCAACCGGGGGCTCAGCGGGCGGCGTTGCGGTCGTCGACGGCCCGCCAGCAGTACCACGCCACCACGCTGCGGTAGGGACGATACCGCTCACCCAGGTCGACCAGCTGGTCCGGGGTGGGGATCTCCGGGAGCCCCCAACCCAAGGCGTAGCCGGCTCGAACTCCATAGTCGCCGACCGGCCACACATCGAGCCGACCCAACGGGCCGATCAGGAACATCTCGGCGGTCCACCGGCCGATCCCTCTGACCTGCACCAAGTGCTCGATCACCGCCTCGTCGGCGAGCCGGCCGATGCGGTCGAGAGCCACCTGGCCGGACACCACCATCTCGGCCAGGTCGCAGATGCCGGCCGCCTTGGCCCGGCTGAGACCACTGGCGGCCAGCACCTCCGGTGGAGCCGCCAGGACGGCCCCCGGGGTCACCGTTCCGCCGACGGCCTCCACGAAGCGCCCGTGGATGGTGGAGGCCGCCTTGCCGGCCAGCTGCTGGTAGACGATGGCCCGGGCCAGCTCGGCGAAGCGCTGGGGCGCCGGCACGTGCGGGCGGGCCGGCGGGGTGCCGTGCCGGGCGATCAGAGCCCGGAGGACCGGGTCGGTACGAGCGCAGGCGCCGGCGGCGTCGGCCAAGGTCTGTCGGGTGACGGCCACCGATCAGCCCCCGGCCACCGGCGCCGCCGAAGGGGCGGGGGCCGGGGTGCCGGCATCGAGACGCCGGGCGGAACGCCAGCGCTCCACCTCGATATCGAGCATGGTTCGGGCATCGCCGGCGTCGCGGTTGGCTGCCCGGGTCCGGACCGGCCCCCGGGTGGAGTCGAGGTGGACGGAGGCCAGTCCCAGCATCCGTTGCACCGGGCCGGATCGCAGCCGGAGGCTCTGGGTGCGTTGGTGGGGGACGACGTCGGTGGTGCGCGACAGCAGACCGTGGTGGGCCACGAAGAACCGCTCGTCGGCCCCCGCCAGCTGGGCCCGCCACCACAGCGGCGCCCGCACTGACGCCCGCCGAGGTGGCCGTGTCAGGGGAATCCGTCCCAGGTCGACGCCGCCGAGCAGCCACCCGACCAACGCCTCGGCGAAGGCTCGGTCGGAGACCGGAACCAGCATCGACCGCTTGCCGGAGTCGACACCGCCATAGCCGGCCACGTTCATCCGCACCTGTACCCAGCCGAACGGGCGCCAGAAGAAGGGCTGGTGGATGAGGATGGCCTGGACCCGGCCCGGTGGCACTGTCTGGCGCGAGGTGGAGAGCAGCCCGTGGGTGACTCGGAGGCCGTCTGGAGAGTCGCTGACGGTGAAGCCCCACAGGCCAGAGATCCGCTGCCACACCGCGTGGGCGATGAGGATGGCGAACCACACGAAGACCACGACCCCGATGCCGGCAGTGACCCCATGACCGCGGCGCTGCCCAGCGGTGGCCAGCACCGGCCCGAACAGCAGGAATACCAGGCGCCACGAGACCATCTGCAGCAGCACCGATCCGACCAACCGCCCGTGTGGTACAGCGATCAGGATGCGTTCGGGGGCCTCGGCCAGGCCGATGCCCACTCCGGTGGAGCGTCCCAGCATGTCGGCCCGCAACGCCTGGGCGACCGGCAACGAGAGGTAGCGGAGGCGCACGGCCGCCCGCTCGCTGCCGGCGGTGGTGACCTTCACCTCACCGAGTCCGAAGACCCGGGCGGCGAATGGCTCGAGGACGTCGATGCTCTGCACCCGGTCAAGCCGGATGCGCTTGGACTGCTTCTGCAACAGCCCGGAGTCGATGCGCAGCTCGCCTCCGCTGAGGTGGTAGCTGGTGCAGGCCACCGTGATGACCCCCCGGATCACCAGCACGACGGCGACCACCCCGTACACCGCATAGGTAGGCCAGCTGGGCCCGCCGCCGCCCGACGATGCCTGCTCCAACAGTCCGAACAGCGTGAAGGCCACCACCAGGCCGAGGACGCGACCTCCGAGGGCCAGCGGTGTCAGCCGGTGAAGCTTGAATGTCTCGTCGGGAGGGCCACCGCCGACGGCACCGGTGGCCGGCTCCGGACCGGTCACGACCGGAGGCACCGGTGCCGCCGGGGGTTCAGAGGCCGGCGGCATGGGCCTCACCGAGGGCGGTCAACCGGTCGCGCAGGGCTCCGGCATCGTGGGGAGTGAGCCCGCACACCTTGGCGTCGGTGGTGGCCGCCGCCGTGTGGAGCTTCACGTTGACCAGGCCGAACGTGCGCTCGATGGGACCGGCTGAGACGTCGACCAGCTGCATACGACCGTAGGGCACCACGGTGAGCGACCGATAGAAGGCGCCATGAGTGACCAGCAGATCGTCGGCCCGCTCGACGTACCCCCACGACCGGAAGTTCCGGCCGATGGAGAACCAACCCCACACCAGGACGGCCACCGCCACCGCACCCGATACCAGTCCGGCCACCGCCGAGGCGGTGGCCAGGATCGCCACCACGGCGGCCATCGGCACCCCGGCCAGGATCACCAGCATCCACCGGCGCATCCGGGCCAGCTTGGGTGACACCCGGATCCACGCCTGGCCGGTCGGTGGTGCGAAGGGATCGTCCATCAATCGGAACCTATGCCCTGTGAGTGGGCGGCGTGTCCACCTGCCCGATCCAAGGGATCCGGTGGTCTGCCGACGCCGGCTCAGGCAGGAGTTCGCCCAGTCGATATCGTGCAGGCATGCCAGCACCTCGCATCGCCATCGGACCCGAACTCCACAGCTTCGCCACCGAAGCGGTGGCTGCCGCCGGCGGAACGGTGGTCGACGTCGACGAATCGCCCGATGGCTTGGTGTGGCTCAACCCCGCCGACGTCGACGGACTGGGCCGGGCGCTGCAGGCGGCCCCCGACGCCGGGTGGGTCCAGCTGCCGTTCGCCGGCATCGAGCCGGTGGTGGAGGCGGGACTGATCGATCCAGCCCGTCGGTGGACGTGCGCCAAGGGTGCCTACGCCGAGCCGGTGGCCGAGCACGCCCTGGCCCTGGCGCTGGCCGGGCTCCGGGGTCTTCGGGTGCGGGCCGAAGCCCGATCGTGGGGGACGGCCGCCGGCACCAGCCTCTACGACCGTCGGGTCACCATCCTCGGCGGCGGTGGCATCACCACCTCGCTGCTGCAGCAGCTGGCCCCCTTCCGGGTGGAGGCCACCGTGGTGCGCCGTTCCAGTGCACCGGTGCCGGGCGCCGCCCGGACGGTGACCACCGACCAGCTGCACACCGTGCTCGGTGGTGCGACCGTGGTGTTTCTGGCCCTGGCGCTCAGCCCGGCCACCACCGGCATCATCGGCGCCGACGAGCTGGCCCTGATGGACGAGGAGGCCTGGCTGGTCAACGTGGCTCGTGGCCGCCACGTCGACACCGGCGCCCTGTACGACGCCCTCACCTCGGGCACCATCGCCGGTGCCTGCCTCGACGTCACCGACCCCGAGCCCCTGCCTGACGGCCATCCCCTGTGGGAGCTACCCAACTGCCTGATCACCCCCCACACGGCCGATACCTGGGACATGATCCGGCCGCTCTTGGCCGAACGGATCCGGATCAATGTGGAGCGGTTCGCGTCAGGCGGCGAGTTGGTCGGACAGGTGGATCCGGCGGCCGGCTACTGAGCCATCCGGCGCGGCGCCGAGTCAGCGGGATACCCCTTTGAGCTGGGAAAACAACCATCTGGCTGCCGACTGTCACACCCCCCGTCGACACTGGACACCGATCGGCCCGCCCGGGCCCGCCGAACCAGAGGAGACAGCACCGTGCCAACCCCCGTGACCCCCACCGCCGTCACCCTTCCGTTCCCGGCCCGCCGGGTGTCGACACCGACGCCCCCGCCGGACGCCTTCGTCATCGACTGCGCCGACTGCCAGCACCAGCACACTGCAGTCTGTGACGACTGTGTGGTCAGCTTCATCGTCGACCGTCATCCCACCGACGCCGTGGTGGTCGATGCCGATGAGGCTCGGGCGGTGCGCCTGCTCGAGCAGGCCGGCTTGGTGCCGGCCATGCGGCACTCCCGCCGGGCGGGCTGACCGGCCGCACCGCCGGCGACGCCGACCGGTACCGATCGCCGTGCGAGCATGGAGCATGGTCCCGATCTACCTCCCGGATGCGACCGGTGCTCAGGAGGCCGACGTCGACGACGGTGTGGCCGGGACGGCGCTGGCCGACGAACTGGTGGCCGAGGGCCGACGACAGGGCCTGGCTGCCGTCGGCATCACTGACACTGCCGCCTTCGCTGAGACCCGGACGGCGCTCCTCGACCGCCGGAGCCGGGGGCTTCACGCCGGCATGCAGTTCACCTACCGGAATCCCGACCGCTCCACCGACCCTTCCCGGCTGCTGGCCGGCGCCTGCTCGCTGGTGGTGGGTGCCTGGAACTACCGGCGCCAGGCAGTGGTGCCGCCGGCCTCGTCAACCCACCCCACCGGTCGGGTGGCGGCCTACGCCACCCGCGACCACTACGCCTCGCTTCGCCGAGCGCTGGAGCCGTTGGCCGATCGACTCCGGGGTGACGGATGGCGGGCCCGGGTGGTCATCGACGACAACGGGCTGGTCGATCGGGCCGCCGCCCACCGGGCCGGACTGGGATGGTACGGACGGAACACGCTGCTGCTCCTACCGGGCGCCGGCTCGTGGTGCGTGCTCGGGAGCGTGGTGACCGACGCCCCGCTGACCCTGCCCACCGGCCAGCCGGCCCCGGCAGAGTATGCCGACGGGTGTGGTCGGTGCACCCGCTGTCTCGACGCCTGCCCTACCGGTGCCCTGGTCGCCCCTGGGGAGTTGGATGCCAGCCGGTGTCTGGCCTGGCTGGTGCAGGCTCCGGGTTCGTTTCCCACCGAGTACCGGCAGGCCCTGGGCGACCGGATGTACGGCTGCGACGAATGTCAGGAGGTGTGCCCTATCAATCGGACGGCCGACCGGCGGTCCGCCCACCCGGCACCCGAACCCGATACCCGGGCGGAGGTCGACCTGCTGGGGCTGCTGACGGCGTCGGACGACGCCCTGCTGGCCGCCCACGGCCGGTGGTACATCCCCGGACGCCACCCCCGCTATCTACGACGGAACGCCTTGGTGGCCCTGGGCAATGTCGGCAACGGCACCGACCCGGGCACCCGGCGGGTGCTGGTGCGGTACCTGGCCGGCGACGACGAGATGCTGGCCGAGCACGCCGCCTGGGCGGCGGAACGCCTCGGCCTGCGTGACCTGGTGGATCGGGCGGCGTGACCCACCTGTTGGTCACCAACGACTTCCCACCCAAGGTCGGGGGCATTCAGGCCTACCTGTGGGAGCTGTGGCGTCGGTTGGACCCTGCCACCTACGCGGTGTTGACCGCCTCGTCGGATCCGGCAGCGGCGGCCTTTGACGCCGAGCAGGCCCGCCGGGGGGTGCGGATCGAGCGGGTCCGATCGAAGGTGTTGGTGCCGAGCCCCGATCTGACCCGGCGGATCCGGGCCAGTGCCGACCGGATCGGAGCCGATCTGGTGGTCATCGACCCGGCCTTCCCTCTGGGGATCGTCGGGCCTCACCTCGGTGTGCCGTACGCCGTGCTGCTGCACGGGGCAGAGGTGGCCGTGCCGGGCCGGCTTCCGGGTAGTCGCCAGGCGCTGGCCCGCATCCTCCGGCACAGCGTCCTGGCGGTGTCGGCCGGCGGCTATCCGGCGGCGGAGGCAACCCGGGCACTCCGCGGGAGGGGCGTGCCGCCGGTGGTGGAGATCCCCCCCGGGGTCGACCTCACTCGGTTTCATCCCCTGGAGGATGACGAGAAGCAGGCGGCCCGGGCCGACCTCGGCCTACCGGTCGATGGCCCGCTGATCGTCAGCGTCAGCCGGTTGGTCCCTCGGAAGGGCATGGACATCCTGATCGACGCGGCTTCGAGGCTGGCGGTCCGGGAACCGGACCTGGTGGTGGCGATCGCCGGCCGAGGCCGGGACCACGATCGCCTGGCCGGCAAGATTGCCGAGCGCCAGGTGCCGGTCCGGCTCCTGGGTGGGGTGGCCGACGAAGATCTGCCCCGATTGGTGGGAGCCGCTGATGTCTTCGCCATGCTCTGCCGCAACCGGTGGCTCAACCTCGAGCAGGAGGGCTTCGGCATCGTCTTCTTAGAGGCTGCCGCCGCCGGCGTGCCCCAAGTGGCCGGCGACTCCGGCGGGGCCGGCGAGGCGGTGGTCGACGGGATCACCGGCCGGGTGGTCCGGCGACCGACCGACGCGGGGGCGGTGGCCTCGGCCATCAGCGCCCTGCTCGACGACCCGGAGGAGCGGCGCCGGATGGGGGAGGCCGCCCGGCACCGGGCGGAGGCATCCTTCGACTATGACATCCTCGCCCCTAGGCTGGCCGCGGCACTCGCCGACGTGGAAGGCTGAGCCACGGTCGGGCACCGGGTACCCATCTCGAACAGGAGGGCTGAACGTGGCGGAACAAGCCACCGAGCGAATGGTCGTCACGGCAACGCCGGAGCGATGCTTCGCGGTCAGCAGTGATATCGGCGCCTACCCCCAGTGGGCGGCGGATATCAAAGAGGTCACCGTCCACGACCGTGACGAGGAGGGACGACCGCAGCTGGTCACCTTCCGGGCGGCCGCCTTCGGGCGCTCCACCAGCTACACCCTGGCCTACGACTACAGCCAGGCGCCCACCGTCCTGTCGTGGGTACAGACCCGCGGGGACATCACCTCCAAGTTGGACGGACAGTACGTGTTCGAACCGTCGTCGTCCGGGGGTACCGAGGTCACCTATCACCTCGAGGTGGAGATGAAGGTGCCGCTCCCCGGCTTCATCAAGATGCGGGCGCAGAGCCGCATCATGTCGATCGCTCTCCGCGACCTGAAGGCCAGGGTCGAGTCGGCGGCCTGACCCGACCGGTGGTGCCATGAAGGTCGGCGTTACCCTGCCCCAGTTCCGCGACGAGGCCGACTCCGCCTTGGCCGCCGCCCGACGGGCCGAGGCGCTCGGACTCGACGGGGTGTTCTGTTTCGACCACCTGTGGCCGATGGGCCAGCCCGGTCGGCCGGCCCTCTCCTCCGGCCCTCTCCTCGGTGCGCTGGCTGCCGCCACCTCCACCATTGCCATCGGCACCCTGGTGGCCCGCATCGGTCTCCTCCCCGACGACGTCCTGGTGGCGGAGCTGGCCAGCCTGGCCGCCATCTCCGGTGGCCGGCTGATCGCCGGCCTGGGAACCGGTGACCAGAAGAGTCGGGCCGAAAACGACGCCTTCGGAATCCCCTTCGATCCCGCCGAGGAGCGCCGGGTGCGGCTGGGAGCGGTGGCAGTGGCGGTGGCCGCCCGGGGGATTCCGGTGTGGGTGGGCGGTGGGCGGCCCTCGACGACCGACTTGGCCCGGACGGTGGGCGGGGCCGCCAATCTGTGGGAGGCCGACGCCTCCCGGGTGGCCGAGCTGACGGCCGCCGGGTTCGAGGTGACCTGGGGGGGTCCGGTGGCCGGCGATGTCGACGAAGTGACTCGACGGCTGGCGGCGTTGGCCGGCGCCGGCGCCACCTGGGCGGTCTGCGGCTGGCCCGACTCGCTGGAGGTGGTGGCCGAGGCCGCCATCGCGGTGCACTGAGACGTCTCGGGACCCCCCGGGGTGGCGGGTAGCCTTTCCTCATGGAGTTCCGACGCATCAATGGGCTGCCCCCGTACGTCTTCGCCACCATGAACGACCTGAAGGCAGCCGCCCGTCACGCCGGTCGGGACGTCATCGACATGGGGTTCGGCAACCCCGACCTGCCGTCGCCGGATGTGGCGGTGGAGAAGCTTGCCGAGGCGGCCCGGAACCCCCGCAACCACCGGTACTCGGCCAGTCGGGGGATTCCGAAGATCCGCCAGGCCATCGCCGACCTCTACCTCCGGAAGTTCGACGTGGCACTCGACCCCGATACCGAAGTGGTGGCCACCATCGGCGCCAAAGAGGGCCTCTCCCATCTGATGTGGGTGTTGGTGGGGCCGGGGGACACCGCCCTGGTGCCGTCTCCGTCGTATCCCATCCATATCTATGCCCCGCTGTTTGCCGGGGCCGACGTCCGTCACGTCCGCCTCGACGGCCCCAGCGACGCCGCCGCTCCCGGCGAGGCGTTCTTCGAGAACCTGATGGAGGCGTGGGAGTCGGCCTGGCCCAAGCCACGGGTGATCGTGCTCTCCTTTCCGCACAACCCGACCACCGAGTGCGTGGACCTGGCGTGGATGACCCGGCTGGTGGCATTCGCCAAGGAGCACGACATCGTGCTGGTCCACGACTTCGCCTACGCCGACATCGCCTTCGATGGTTACCGGCCGCCCTCCATTCTGGAGGTGCCCGGCGCCAAGGAGGTGGCGGTCGAGCTCTACACCTTGACCAAGTCGTTCTCGATGGCCGGATGGCGGATGGGTTTTCTGGTGGGGAACGCCGAGATCGTCCAGGCCCTCACCAAGCTGAAGAGCTACCTCGACTACGGCACCTTCCAGCCCATCCAGATCGCCGCCATCGTGGCCATGAACGAGGCGCCGGACTACCCGAAGGTCATCAACGAGACCTACCAGGCCCGCCGGGATGCCCTGTGTGACGGACTGCGCCGAATCGGCTGGGACATCACTCCGCCCCGGGGCACCATGTTCGTGTGGGCACCCATTCCCGAGGCGTACGGGGAGATGGGCTCACTGGAGTTCGCCAAGTTCCTGTTGGAGGAGGGCGACGTGGCGACTTCGCCGGGGGTCGGCTTCGGCCCGGGTGGCGATCGCCACGTGCGCTTCGCCCTCATCGAGAACGAGCAACGGATCGGCCAGAGCATCCGCACGCTCCGGAAGGCGCTCACCCGGCTGCAGTAGCCGTCCGGTTCGGGCGAGATCGGGAGATGCCATCGGTGGTTCAGTCGCCGGCAATCACGATCCGGTAGCCGTAGTCGACGGTCTCCGACGCCAGCAGATCAGCGTGGCGGGTCGCCCAAGCCCCGGATTCGAGATCGGCCCGGAGCCTCTCGATCCCCGGTTCGACGTCCTCCGGCGCCAGAGCCGCGAAGGTGGAGCTGGCCGCTCGAATTCCCGGGTCGAGATAGGCCTCCGGTCGGCGCCAGAACGCCGCCTGAAATCCGTCGGTGAAGTCGTGGGGAATCTCGAAGGTCTCGACGGAGTGGGCATCGAGGTTCCGGACCACCTGGGGGATCAGCGAGATGCGGGCGGTCTCCAACTGCGTGATGGCCGGCACGTACTCGTCGACGATCCACAGCCGGCGCGGGTGGTCAGGGTCCCAGGTGAAGACCACCTGGCGACGGGAGACCCGTCGCATGTCGGCCAGCCCCCGGGTCACGTCCCCCCAGTGGTGGACGGTGAGCACCGCCATGGCGGCGTCGAAGGCACCATCCGGGAACGGCAGGTGCTCAGCCACCCCCCGGACCCGGCGCTCGCCCGGGTGCTGGGCCAACATCAACGAGGACGGATCGAGCGCCACCACCGTCCGGTCGGCCGGCTCGTAGGCGCCGGTGCCAGCTCCGATATTCAGCACCGTCCGGGCATCGCCGAGGGCGTTGGCGATGACGGCGGCCAGCCGCGGATCGGTCCGGCGGTGGGTCGGGTACCCGACACCGAGCTGGTCGTAGGCGTCCGGGTTCCCCCGTTGGCGGACGGTCACCGCCGGCTCCGGTTCAGGCGCTCCGCTCCCGAGGAAGTGCCACTGGATGGGCAGGCAGAAAGCCTTGCCGGCAGAAGGCCACCGCCGCCTCGGCGACACGATCGGCATCATCGCCTCGCTCCAGCACCAGGGCCCGGGCCAGGTGCGATGTGACCCCCAGGATGGCCGTGCTCAACACCACCGGGTCTTCTCGCCGGAGCAGTCCGGCGGCGATACCGGCGGTGACATGGGGGAGGGCATCGGCGATGCTCTGCTCCTCGCCCTGGCGGATCATCGGGGCGAACTGCTCGTCGGTGCGGGCGAACTCCATGAGGACGAAGAGGTGGCGGTGGTGGCTGAGCCAGCCGATGGCCGAGCGGATGCCCTGCTCGATCCGCCGGGCCGGGTCCGGCTCGCCGGCGATGGCGTCACGCTGGGCCAGGCGCATGTTGCGCTGGGCGTCGATCAGGATCTGCCGGAGCAGCTCATCCTTGGAGTCGAAGTACCAGTAGAAGACCCCCTTGCCCACCCCGAGCCCCTCCACGATGGCGGTGACCGAGGTGGTGTGGAATCCGTCGGCGGCGAATGCCCGAGCGGCGTACTCCATCAGCTCGTCACGTCGGCGGGCGCCTTTCGGCGTGAGGCGACGGGCCATTCGACGACGCTACGGGCCGGCGTCCCCGGGGTCAATCGTCCGATCGGTGGGTGGTGTGACCACCGGGGGCCGGACCCGGGGGTCTGCGGTGCACTGTCCGGAAGGCGGCGGTACCGTGGCTTGTGGCCTACTGGTTCCTGAAGGTGATCCTCACCCCGATCTTCTATCTGCTGTGGCGGGTGGACGTCGAGGGTCGTGAGCACATCCCGTCGCGGGGCCCGGTCATTCTGGCCGCCAACCACCAGTCGTTCTGCGACTCCTTCTTCCTGCCGCTGGTCACCCGCCGACGGGTGACCTACGTGGCGAAGGCCGAGTACTTCGACGACTGGAAGACCGCCTGGTTCTTCCGGGCGGCCGGTCAGATCCCCATGCACCGGGGCGGTGGTGACCGGTCGCAGCGGGCGCTGGACACCGCCACCCAGGTCCTGAACGGCGGCGGGGTGCTGGGCATCTACCCCGAGGGGACCCGCTCGCCGGACATCCGCCTCCACAAGGGACACACCGGGGTGGCCCGCCTGTCCCTGGGCTGCGGAGTGCCGATCATCCCGGTCGGACTGGTGGGCACCCGGGCGATCCAGCCCCCCGGTCGCCGGCTGATGCGGGCCTTCCACCCGGTGCGGGTCCGCTTCGGACCGCCGGTGACCTTCGAGGCCCACGGCGCCACCGTCACCACCGGCAACTCGGGGGGGATGGTCGCCGCCACCGGTGGCGGCGACCCCGACCCGGAGTCGCTCCGGGGTCTCACCGACGCCCTCATGCACCAGATCGCCAGCCTGTCGGGTCAGGCCTACGTGGACGAGTACGCCAACCGGGCCCGCTCGTCGTCCGGTGCACCGGCACCTGACCGGGGGGAGAACGGGGCGCCCGGGACGGCAGCAGCCCGGGCCCTTCGGGCCAGGCTGCATCGCACCCGATCCGTAACCCACCGGAAACAACGCATTCACAACGACGGCCTAGCCTGACCGCCGTGGCGAACTACCTGGTCCGGGTCGGTCTTCCTGATCGGCCCGGTGCCTTAGGGGCGGTGGCCAGTCGCATCGGGGCGGTGGGCGGAGACGTGGTGTCGATCGACATCCTCCAGCGTGACGGCGGCAAGGTCGTCGATGAGCTGGGGGTGGTGCTGGCCGGCCACGACCTGGTCAGCCTGCTTCGGGATGAGATTCTGGAGGTGGACGGCGTCACGGTGGAGGCGGTCCGGTTGGTGGACGGCCCACTGCCCGATCGGAACGCCGAGATCCTCCAGTTCGCCGTCGAGCTGTTCGGCCAGTCGAGTTCGGAGGGTGTCCAGCAGTTCGTCACCGATCGGGCCTGGGAGAGCCTTTCGGGCTCCTACGCCGCCCTGCTGGCTCCCGACGGGGGAGCGGTGGCGGTGGCGGGGGACTCGCCCCCATCGGCTGGCAGCCTCGACGTACCGGCCGAGGACGGTGCTCCGGAGGACGACCACGTGGCGTCCACCCGGCTCCGCCGGGCGGGCGCTGTCTTGGTGGTGGCCCGCCCCAATCTGGTGTTCCGCTCCCGTGAGCGGCTCCGGTTGTCCACCATGGCGGAGCTGACCGACCATCGATGGCATGAGCTCACCGTCCAGTCCGCACGCCCCTGA
>Ga0302319_10014748_pt1 | contig 14528 bp, 10 predicted proteins | sample Bog_T0_2_FD_203319 | JGI IMG/M metagenome (GOLD analysis project Ga0302319, IMG submission 203319) | Peat permafrost microbial communities from Stordalen Mire near Abisko, Sweden - Bog_T0_2 | ecosystem: Environmental > Terrestrial > Soil > Wetlands > Peat | place: Sweden: Abisko, Stordalen Mire... | reverse complement strand
AGTCGGAGTCGCCTGCGACACAACCGGCCGGCCACGATGGAATTGAAGCTGTAGCTTGGGCGTATCGGTTCTCCAAGTCTGGCGTAGCCGACCTCATTGAGGGTCCGGCTCTGCTTGAGGCGCTGGAGAGACAGGAAGTCTGGCTATGGTTGAACTTCGACCTCGCCGACGAACGCGCTGTTCATGCCATCGCCGCGTTGCCGCATTTGCCGGAGGGCGCTTTGGCGATGCTGCGCGGCAGCGACGAAAGGCAGCAAATCGATGGCTTCGGGCAGGCGATGGGCGGCGTGGTGACGGACTACAAGGCCCTCGATCCCGTTGATGAAAAGCTCGTCGTTCGCTGGAACTTTGTGATTGCGCCGTACGCCTTGCTTTCGGCTAGCCGTCAAGCGAGCCATGCGCTGAACAGAGTGCGCGTCGATCTGCAATCGGGCCGACGATTGTCGGATGTCGTGGCGCTGTTCCACGCGCTGACCCACGAAGTGGCCACTGCGATTTCGCTCCTGTTGGGTGAAATTGGCGCGAAATTGAACGAAATGGAGGAGCGTGCGCTGGACCAGAAGGAAATCGGCCTCGATGTGCTCGGTCAAGCTCGGCGGCGTCTCGTGCGCCTTCGTCGTCAGGCCTTGCCGCTGCGCGGCTTACTCATCCGAATGTTGAGCGAGCGCCCTTATTGGTTTGACGGCGACGCCATCATCGGGTGCCAGAGGGTGATTGACCGGATGGACGCTTTGATCGACGACTTGGACTCCTATCAAGAGCGCGCCCGTACGCTGCAGGACGAACTCAAGGCGCGCGAAGCCGAAAAAACCAACAAAAGATTGGCTGTGCTCGCAATCGTGTCCGCTTTGTTGCTGCCGCCGACATTCTTCACGGGCGTCTTCGGCATGAACATGAACGGCATGCCGTTTCAACAGAATGCCTATGGTTTCTGGATAGCCTGCGCGCTCATGGTCGCTTCGGTGGCCGGAATGCTGGTGATGCTGAAGCGCATCCGGTTGATCTAGCCGCCTCGGTCAGATGATGTCAACGGGCGAAGTTCGTCGCTGTGGGTGTCCTGCACGCTTGGTGAGCCCCCAAAAAACAAGGGCACGGGGCCGATCTGAACCGCCGCAACCGATCAATCCAGCGTCTCTCTGTAGGACCAGGAGGCGAAGGCGGTCACGATCACAGTAAAAAGCGCGATGGGCCAGATGTCTGGCCAGATATCGCTCCAGTCGTTGCCCTTCAACAGTATGCCGCGCACAATCCGCATCGCGTGCGTGGTCGGGAACACGTTGCCGAACCACTGCGCCCACAGCGGCATGCCGAGGAAGGGGAAGATGAAGCCGGAAAGCAGGAACGAAGGAAGCAGCACCAACTGCGCCATTTGCAGGGCTTGCATCTGGTTTGACGCCAGCGTCGAGAACGTGACCCCGAGCGCGAGGTTGCTCGAGATGAACAGCCCGAGCGCCGCCAACAGCAGAACCAACGACCCATGAATCGGCAATCCAAAGAATAGCGTCGACGCCAGAAGGATCAGAGCGATTTGAATGTAGCCGATGACGATGTAGGGCACGATCTTGGCGATCATGACCTCAATCGGCTTCACCGGCATCGCCAGCAGGTTTTCCATCGTGCCGCGTTCGCGCTCGCGGGTGATGGCGAGCGTCGTGGCGAACAATGTCGAGAAGGTGAGCACGATGCAGATCAATCCGGGCACGATATTGAGCACCGTCAGTTGCTCGGGATTGTAGCGCGCGTGGACGACGAACTGGAACGGCGGTGACTGTGGCTGGGATTGCAAGCTCGCTGGCAGATCGCGGTTGAGCGCGGCGATCGCGGAAGAGAGCGACGCCACCGCGTTGCCGATCGCCGCTGGGTCCGTTGCGTCGGCGTCTAGGAGAATGCTCGGAACCTCTCCTCGGTCGACTGAGCGGTCGAACCCGGGCGGCGCTTCGATCACGAACAAGAGATCGCCGCGCGCGATGCCGGCGTCGGCTTCGGCCTCCGAGCGCAACATTCGGATGTCGTAATATCCCGTATTGCGCATAGCCGCCGCAATCGTTCGCAGATATTTGGAGTCCTCAACCGAAAGCAAGCCGGTCGGCAGATGCTTGGGATCGGAATTGATCGCATAGCCGAACAGGAACAGCTGAATGATCGGAATGGCTACGATGATTCGCAACGTTGTCTTGTCTCGGATGACCTCGATGGTCTCTTTGCGGAGTAACGCGCCGAGCCGGGCGAATGAGAACCCGATCACGACTGCGACTCCTTCGTGCTCAACAAATGAATGAATACGTCGTCGAGCCTCGGGGGGACCTCCCGCCAATCCAAGCCGCCGCCCGCGCTGTTAATGGCCCGCTGCAAGGCGACGCGGTCCATGCCGGCCAGATGCAGCGAGTGGCCGAAAACCGCCGCCGCCTCCACGCCCGGAGCGGCGCGCAGCGCCCGCGTCGCCGTCTCGACGCTGGCGCCTGTCCCCTCGAAGGTGATCAGGCCGGATTCAGACACCACCGTCGCCGCCGGTCCCTGTACGACGATATGTCCATGCGCGAGATAGACGATGCGCGAGCAGCGCTCGGCTTCATCCATGTAATGGGTCGAAACCAGCGTCGTCAGCCCGTCGACCGCCATATCGTGGATGAGGTCCCAGAATTCGCGCCGCGCCTTGGCGTCGACGCCGGCGGTCGGTTCATCGAGCAGCAGCAATTTCGGCTGGTGCAGCACGCAGGCGGCGAGCGCGAGACGCTGCTTCCAACCGCCCGACAATTGCCCGGCGAGCTGATCGCGTCGATCGGCGAGCCCCATCCGCTGCATCATCGCCGCAACCGCCGCGTCGCGGTTGCTCATCTCGAACACGCGAGCGACGAAGTCGAGATTCTCGAATACGGTCAAGTCCTCGTAGAGGCTGAAGCGCTGCGTCATGTAGCCGACGTCGCGGCGAATCTCGTGGCTCTGGCGAATGATGTCATAGCCGATGCAGGCGCCTGTACCGCTATCGGGCGTCAGCAAGCCGCACAACATGCGGATGGTCGTGGTCTTGCCGCTGCCATTGGCGCCGAGAAAGCCGCAGATCTCGCCCTTCGCAACCTGTAGTGAGAGGCCGGCTACAACCTTCGTGGCGCCGAAGCTCTTGCTGAGACCCCTGACGTCGATGACGAAGTCGGTCATTTCGCGGCTTGCGGCGCGACGGTGACGGGCTCGCCGGGGTTGAGCCGAGTCGCCTCGCTCGGCGTCGGCGTCGCCTGCGCCAGAAAAACGAATTTGCTGCTGGTCGACTCGCTGTAAATGAACGGCGGTGTGTATTCCGCCTGCGGCGAGATGAACGAAACCGTACCGATCATACCTTTGGCGCAACCGTCGCATGCCAGAGAGACGTGGTCGCCAACGCGCAGGCGCGCCAGCTCGGGCTCGGGGACAAAGAAGCGGACGAAGATGTTTTCCGGCGGCAAGAGCGAGACGACGGGCGAGCCGGCGGCGAGCGTCTCGCCCGGCCGGGCCAGCACGTCGGCGATGACGCCAGCGGCCGGCGCTACAACCGAACGCTGCGCGAGCCGCCATTTCGCCTGAGCGAGCGCCGCCTGAGCCGCCTCGACCGCGGCGGCTTGCGCGGTGATTTCCCCTCGCCTTCCCAACGACGCCCTCGACTGATCGAGCAGAGCCTGCATGGCCGCTATCTTGGCCGCCGCCGAGCGCAGGTCGTCCCGCTCGTCGTCGACCAACTGCCTGGTGGCGGCGCCGGTCTTCAGCAACGACTGGTTGCGTTCCAAGTCGGATTTGGCCTTGTCCCGTGTCGCCACGGCGTCGTTTAGATTGGCCTCGGCCGCCGCGATTTCGGTCGGCTTCGCTCCACTCTGCAGGTTCGCCAGGTTGTCGCGCGCCTGTTGCATGACATCCGCGGCTTGCGACACCGCGCTTCGATCGTCGGCATTGTCCTGCTCGAAGAGGGGTTGCTCCTTCTCCACTCGATCGCCGCGCGCCACGTGCAGAGCCGTGACGAGTCCCTGCAAGGTCGGCCCGACCTTCACGAAATCAGCTTCCGCATAGCCTTGCCACGCGACGAGCGCCGGCGCCTTGGAACGCAGAAAGAACCATCCGGCGACGGCGCAGGCCGCGATTGCGGCTGCGATCAGGAACATACGATTCAACAGGATTCGCTCCTCCTCGCGCAGTCAAGGGTTCGGATCTGACGACGTCGGCGGCCTAGCGCTGATGTCGCCGCTCGCGTGCACGGGGCTGCGCGCGAGAGACGCGCGGCCGCGTAAGTGTCAGGCTCTATGTGAGCGCCGCATCGATCGCGGCGCCGAGTTCGACCAACCCGGCGTCCACTTCCTTCAAGTGAACGCGCAGCGCACGGCGCCCGCGCCCGACGAGAACCGCGAGATCGCCGCTGGCTTGCGCCGCCTTGACGACGCCAAAGCTGTACGCATGGCCGGGCACGTCGATATCGCCGCTGTCGTCGCAGGTGATCTGCAGGAACACGCCGGAATTGGGTCCGCCCTTGTAGGCCTGACCCGTCGAGTGCTGAAAGCGCGGCGCGAATCCGAGACAGGTCGCCGCGCGCGTCTTGTCGCGAATTCGCGCCCGCATCTGCGTCAACGCGTGCGCATGCGCCGAGTTTCGCTCGACATAGGCGAGCAGCGCGACATAGTCGCCCGCGGGTCCGCCGGCGTTGACCCGGCTGAAGTGGCTTCTAAGATAGCCTGTCAGCGAAGTGTGCCGACCGAGTTCCTCGGCGTTGCGGGGGTCGGCGTAGAGCGCGACGCCGTTGTCACGAAAGATCGGCGTTTCCTCGGGCAACCTATGAGTCTTCTCGTAAGCGTCCGTCATCGCGCGCGCGCCAACCTTGCTCGCTTCGACGTCGGGTTGGTTGAAGGGATTGATCCCGAGGATGGATCCCGCCACGGCGACGGCGATCTCCCATCGGAAGAACTCGCCGCCGAGGCTCCAAACATCTTTCACGCCGATGCGCACGACCGGATGTCCGGCGCGCTCGATCGCCGCCACGGCGTCCCGCCGCGCTAGATCTGGCCTTCCCTCCAGTTCGAGGTAGACGAAGAACCGATCGGCGCCATAGGCCTCCAGCGCCCCGATCGGTTCGCCGGCGAGTGGGATCAGGCCGCGCCCCAGCTTGCCGGTGCTCTCGGCCAACAATTGCTCGAGCCAGGCGCCGAGATCGGCGATTCCTTCCGAGGCTATGATTGTGACTTTGTCGCGCTGAAAGCGCGTCGCTGCGACGCCTAACGCGACGCCGAGGCGCACGCCCGGGTTTTCGGCCGGCGGTACGTCAGCGCCGCACGATCGTTGCATTGATCGCGTGGTCTTGAGTAGACGTTCGACGTCGATGCCGATCGCCGCCGTCGGCGCAAGACCGAACTTCGACAGGACGGAATAGCGGCCGCCGATCGAGGGGGCGCCTTTGAAGATGTGCGCGAAGCCCTCGCGTTTGGCTGTCCCTTCGAGCGGCGACCCCGGATCGGTGACCGCGACGAACGACCTGCCCGCCTTCTCGGCGCCCAGGGCGGCTTTCACGCTGGCCAAGTAATGACTCAAGAAAATATTCGGCTCCAGCGTGCTGCCGGATTTTGAGGCGACGATGAACAGCGTCTTGGCGACGTCGATCGCGTTGTCGATGGTCCGAATCTGTGCGGGATCGGTGGCGTCGAGCATATGGAACTTTGGCCAGCCTGATTGGGGGCCGAAGGTCTCGGCGAGAACCTCGGGACCGAGACTCGATCCTCCCATGCCCAGCAAGACGACGTGCTGGAAGCCGCGCGATTTCACTTCGGCCGAGAAATCTTTCAGTCTCTCGACGTCCGAGAGCTCCTGCTCGACGATGCCGAGCCAGCCCGTCCACTTGTCTTCGTCCGCTCCGCTCCACAGCGACGGATCGCCGGCCCACAGCCGTCGAATGCGGCCGCTGTCTCGCCAATGTTCAAGTTCGGATTCGAATGCCGCCGTCATGTCTTGGCTGCCGAGGCTGATTTCCTGGGTCGAGTCCCCGAGCGTTTCAGAGCGACGGTGGGCAACGGCGCCTAGCATCTTATCGAAAGCGTCTGCGAATCCCTGAACGCCTTCTTTCAGCAGCTGTGAAGTGACCTCGCCCATCGAGACTCCCAGCAGCTCCAGCTCCGCAAGAGTCGCGCGCGCGTTCTCGGCCTTAAGCCGAATCGCGTCTGGACTTGCAGTCCCGTGATCGCGAAACGCATCCATCGTCGCCGGCGGCATCGTATCAACCGTGTTACGGCCTACGAGCGCGTCGGCATATTTGGTGTCCTTGAAGCTGCGGTCCTTCGGGCTCGTGGACGCCCACAGCAGACGCTGCGTTCGGCCGCCTGAGGCGGCCAATAGCCGCCAGCGCGGGCTGGAGAACAGGTCGCTGTAGCGGCCATAGGCGATCTTGGCGCTCGCGATCGCCGCCACGCCGTGCAGATGTTCGGTCTGCAGCTTCTGACCGAGGGCGTCCAAACGCGCAGAAACGGCCTGATCGATCCGACTGACGAAGAAACTGGCGACGCCGCCAACCCGGGAGAGGTCGCCGTCGGCGTCCCGGAATTGCTCGAGGCCCGCCATATACGCCTCAACGACCTCTTCGTAGACCTCAATGGAAAACAGCAGGGTGACGTTGACGTTCAACCCCCGGCCGACGAGGCGCCGAATGGCGACAATGCCCTCCGGAGTGGCGGGGACCTTCACCATCAGATTGGGTCGCGCCACGGCCGTCCACAGGCGCAGCGCTTCGGTCACGGTGGCGGCCGTATCATGCGCAAGGTAGGGCGAGCATTCCAGGCTGACGTAGCCGTCGCGGCGGTTGGTTCGGTCATAGACCCCGCGCAACGCATCGGCGGCCGATTGGATGTCGGCGATCGCCAGATGTTCGTAGATGGCGTTCACGCTGTGGTCGGCGATGGCCTGGAACTCGGAGATGGCCCCAGCGTATTCGTCGGTCTCCGCGATGGCCTTTTCGAAAATCGATGGGTTCGAGGTCACGCCTTTCACGCCGTCGTTTTCGACAAGCGCTTTCAACCCGCCGTCGACGACGAATGCCCGGCTCAAATGATCCACCCAAGGGGACTGACCGCAGGCGTCGAGTTGCTGAAGCGGATTCATGGCGTCGCTCTTCCGTTCAATGCGCACGTCCCAAGGGGGGCGAATCAAGCGCTACCACCCTGGCGGCGCCGGGGTAAGGATCGGGAACTACGCAGTTGCGGCTTCGTTGGTGACCGCCAGCGTATGGCGCGCGATCATTTGCTCCTCGTCGGTGGCGATGACGCGCACGTCGATCTGGCTGTCCGGCGCGCCGATGCGCTTTGCGTTTCCGACGTTGGCGGAGAGGTCGAGACGGAGCCCAAGCCAGCCCAGCCGCGCGCAAATCTCGGCGCGGATGGACGGCGCGCGTTCGCCGATCCCGGCAGTGAACACGAGGCCGTCGAGACCGCCGAGCGCTCCGGCCAAACTCGCGATCTCAATGGCGGCGCGATAGTTGAAAAGGTCCAACGCCTCGCGCGCGCGGGGGTCTTTGCTCGCGATCAGCACGCGCATGTCGCCGCTGATCCCGGAGACGCCGAGGAGGCCGGACCGTCGATAAAGCAAATCCTCAATTTCCGCGAGGGTATTGCCGGCTCGCGCCAGATAAAGCACAACGGCTGCATCCAGTGCGCCGCAGCGCGTCGCCATCATCAGACCATCAAGCGGACTGAACGACATGGTGGTGGCGACACTGACGCCGTTGCGGATCGCACAGAGGCTGGCGCCCGAGCCCAAATGCGCGACCACTACGCGCCCCTCGGCCAACGCGGGCGCCGAGCTCTTCAATCGTTCGACGATGAACTCGTAGGAGAGGCCGTGGAAGCCGTAGCGGCGTACGCCCGCTTCCGTCAACGCGCGCGGCAGCGCGAAGTGCGAAGCCTCGCGCGGCATGGTGTGATGAAAGGCGGTATCGAAACAGGCGACCTGGGCGAGTTCGGGGCGCGCCGAGGCGAGCGCCCGTATGGGAGCGATATTGTGCGGCAGATGCAGCGGATCGAGCGCGACGAGCGCGTCCAGGGCGCTTAGCAAGGCCGGCGTCACGCGCTCGGGCGCGACATGCGCGACACCGCCATGGACGACGCGATGCCCGACCGCGTAAAGGCGCGCAGCGCCGAGGTGTTCGTCGACGAATTTCAGTAGGTGTCCGAGCGTTGCGGCGAACTCTGAGGTTGCACCGTGGGTCTCCGCCAGTTTGGCGCCTCTCGCGTCATAGGCGACGAAGTGCGGCGACGCGTCGAGGTTCTCGATCTCGCCCTTCGCGGTCAAGTCGAGCGAGGCGCCGATTTCGAACAGCGCGAACTTGAGGCTCGAGGAGCCGGCGTTCAGCGCGAGGATCGCGCGGTCGGAACTCATGCCGGGGCTCGTCGGTCGTCGTTCATCTGGGCGCTCTCCGAGAGAGGTTGGGCGTGGTCAATGTTGCCGAAGGCGTCGCCCGCGCCAACCCTCGGAAAACCCCTGCGCGCCGGCATGGGTAGATTCCGAGGCTGTCGGATCGGATTGCAGCGAGGCAATGCTGCCGCCTTCCGATCGCCTCCCCTTGAGGGGGCAATGGCGCCGCACCCGGGAAAGACCCCAGCCATGTTCCTGCTCGAAGCTTACCTCCTTCCGCTTGTCTGTTTCGCCGCGGTCGTTCTGTTGATCGCCTCGGTGCGAATCCTGCGCGAATACGAACGCGCCGTGGTGTTCACGCTCGGACGCTTTCAGCGCGTCAAGGGTCCCGGTCTCGTCCTGTTGATTCCGTTCATCCAGGAAATGGTTCGGGTGGATCTGCGCATCCAGGTGATCGAGATTCCGAGCCAAGACGTCATTTCGCACGACAACGTGTCGATGAAGGTCGACGCGGTGCTCTATTTCAACGTCGTCGACCCCGAACGCGCGATCATCAAGGTGCAGGATTTTCTGCCGGCGACCAACATGCTCGCGCAGACCACGTTGCGCGCGGTGCTCGGACAGCACGAGCTCGACGAAATGCTGTCGGAACGCAAGAAACTCAGCGAAGACGTGCAGAGCATCCTGGATTCGGCGACCGAGACCTGGGGCATCAAGGTCAGCAACGTCGAAATCCGCACCGTCGAACTCACCGACAACATGGTGCGCGCGATCGCCAAGCAGGCCGAGGCGGAACGCGATCGCCGCGCCAAGGTTATCCACGCCGAGGCCGAATTCCAGGCCTCGCAAACCCTCGTCAACGCCGCCAAGATTCTTGGCAGCGTGCCGGCGGCGATGCAACTGCGCTATCTCCAGACCCTGACGGAAATCGGCGCCGAACAGAATTCGACGGTCGTGTTCCCGATGCCGATCGACATCATGAAGCCCTTCCTCGATCTGCTCGAGAAGGCGGATCGATCGACGCCGGCGCGCGCCAACGGCGCAGACAAGGGGCAGCTCACCGTCGTCGCCGATTCCGCTCACTGACCTCAGTGAACCGAGCCAGCGGCGTCAAACACGAAGGAAAAACTCATGCGCCCGCTTATCGCAGGAAACTGGAAAATGCACGGGCTTCGCGCCGATCTCCAGAAAATCGAGTTGGTGGCCGCTTGGGCGCAGAAGTTCGAATCCGCAATCGACGTCCTCGTCTGCCCGCCCGCGACGTTGATCAGGGATGCCACGCGCATTGCAGAGGGCCGCCTCGAGATCGGCGGACAGGATTGCCATCCCGAAGCTTCGGGCGCGCATACGGGCGACATCGGCGCCGAAATGTTGCGCGACGCCGGGGCGAGCGCCGTGCTCGTCGGGCATTCCGAGCGCCGTCAAAACCACGCAGAGACTAATGCGCTCGTCGCCGCAAAGGCTGCCGCCGCAAAGCGCGCGGGATTGTTGGCTGTCATATGCGTCGGCGAGACCGGCGCTCAGCGCGCAAGCGGCGACGCCTTACCGATCGTGGGCGCTCAGATCGTTGCGAGCGTACCCGCCGGGATGCAGGCAGGCGACCTCGCGATCGGCTATGAACCGTTGTGGGCGATCGGGTCCGGCCGCGTGCCGACGAACCCGGAGATTATCGAGATGCACGCGCACATCCGCAAGACGCTCGTCGCCCATCTCGGCGAGCACGGCAGACAAGTCCGTATTCTCTACGGGGGGTCGGTCAAGCCCGCGAATGCGCTCGAAATCCTCGCACTGCCGGAGGTCGGCGGCGCCTTGGTTGGCGGCGCTAGCCTCGATGACCTCCAATTCGAGGCGATCCTGGCGAGCGCGGCGAAGTCAATTTGACGGTCCCGTAGGCGCGCCTCATTCGAACATCCCGCAATCCAAGCTTTGGAACCGCCAAATGCGCATCGGCATCGCATCCGACCACGGCGGCTTCGCGCTGAAGAGCGAAATTTCCGCCGCGTTGCGCGCCTGGGGCCATGAGGTGCGCGATTTCGGCGACGCGGCGCTGGACCCCTCCGACGACTATCCCGATTTCGTCGCTCCACTCGCGCGCGCGGTCGCCGCAGACAAGGTCGAGCGCGGGATTGCGCTCTGCGGCAGCGGCGTCGGCGCCAGCATCGCGGCCAACAAGATCGCCAGGGTTCGCGCCGGGCTCATCCACGACGTCTTCTCTGCGCGGCAGGGCGTCGAGGACGACGACATGAACGTCATTTGCATGGGCGGGAGGGTGGTCGGCGGCGGTCTTGCGCTGCAACTCGTCGAGACCTTTCTTGCCGCCCGGTTTTCCGGGGCCGAGCGGCATCGTCGGCGTCTGGCGAAAGTTCGGGCGCTCGAGACGCCGAACACAGACAACTAAGCTAACGCACAGAGGAGAAACTCCATGATCGAGCAGCTGCCGAATTTTCCAGACAATGTTCTCGCCTTTAGATGCAAGGGGCGGGTGACGAAGGCCGACTATGATTCCGTCCTCGTTCCCGTCGTCGAGAAGGCGCTGGCGACGCATCGGAGGATCCGACTCTACTACGAAACCGCAGCGGACTTCGCCGGAATCGATCCCGGCGCGGTGTGGGAAGACTTCACGGTCGGTATGGAGCACCTCACGCGGTGGGAGCGGTTCGCCATCGTCACCGACGTCGAATGGATCACGCATACAATGAAGCTGTTCAGCTTTCTGATGCCGGGCGTGATGAAATTCTATTCCACGTCAGAATCCGAGCAGGCGCGCGCCTGGATCGTCGCCGCGAGTTGAAAGTCGGGCAGTTCCCGCCGGCTTTACGCCAAAGTCGCGGGCCGTTGCCGCAATAGGCAGCCCGCGGCCTTTGGAGCGGAAAACTGGACCTCAGAAGAGCCGAACGTCGGCCTCGCGCCGCCCCCTCACCCGGCCTTCATCTGCTCCAACCCGTGGATCGCCGCGCCGAGCAGCGCGGCGTTCATCGTGATCACATGGACGGGGATCGCGCCCAGGAGATCGACGAAGCGACCCTTGGCGCGGAACGCGCGCAGGAAGGCGCCGTCGGTGAGTTGCGGCAACACCCGGGGCGGCAGACCGCCCGCGAGATAGACGCCTCCCGTCGCCAGCACCTTGAGGGCGAGATTGGCGGCCTCGGCGCCCCAGACGTCGATGACGATGCGCAGCGTCTGCGACGCCAGCGGATTGTTGGCGGGGTCGTTCGCGGCAGCGTCCATGATGAGGGGGGCCCGGTCTTTGGCGGCGAACAGCGCCGCGGCGAAGGCCGGATTCTCCGCTGCGGGATCGAGCGAGCGCACGTAGTCGTAGACATCCGCCAGACCCGAGCCCGAGCCTACGCGCTCATAGGCGGCGTGACGGTAGCGCGCGACGAGAAACGCCAGCAGGCCCACTTGCGTCGGATTTGTCGGCGCAAAGTCGGCGTGACCTCCTTCGGAGGAGCAGGCGATGTAATTCGCCCCGCCCCAGATCAAGAAGGCTTCGCCGAGGCCCGTGCCCGGGGCAAGCACCGCGAGCGGAGCGTGGTCCTGGGCGGCGCCGGCGTTGATCGTTACCATGTCCCGATGCGTCAAGTGCGGCACGGCTTGCGCAATGGCATGGAGATCGTTGAGAAGCGTCACGGTCTTCAGTCCCAGTCCATTGCGCAGCGCCGCTTCGTCGAACTCCCAGCCCAGGTTGGTCAGGTGCGCGCGACCGCCCGTCACCGGGCCCGCGACGTCGAAACAGGCATGCTCCGCGCGGGCGCCGAGCTTGGCGAGAAAGGCTTCCACGACGGGCTGCAAACCCTTGTAGTCCGAAGTATGGAACTCCCGCTCGGCGACGAATTCTCGCGGCCCCGCCTCGGCCGAGACCAGGGCGAGGCGCGTCGTCGTTGCGCCGATGTCTCCCGCAATTAGCATCATTTGGCAGGTCCCTTCCAGATCAGCTGAATCTGCTCCAGGGTCTGTCCCTTCGTCTCCGGCACGTAGACATACACCCAGACCCAGCCGATAACGCTGAGGAGCGCGAACAGCCAAAAGGTTGCGGAACTGCCGATGCCGTCGACCAGCGAAAGGAAGAACTGGCTGACCAGGAAGGCCGAACCCCAATTCACCGCCGTGCAAACCGCCACTGCACGACCACGGATGCGGCCGGGGAAGATCTCATTGATGACGGTCCAGACCACCGGTCCGAGCGAGAAGGCAAACGAAATGATGAATGCGACGAGGCCCACAAGGGTCACAAGACCCGCGACGCTGGGTCCCGCGATCGCGGCGGCGGCGCCAGGCGCGGCGGGGGCAATGAAGCGAAACGCGGCGCCGACGACAAGCAGGCTCGCCGTCATCCCGATCAATCCCGTCAGCAACAAGTTGCGGCGACCCCAATGGTCGATGAAGGCGATGGCGATCAGGGTCGCGAGGACGTTCACGCCGCCAATCGCCCAGGTCGTGACCGTCGTGCGGGACGCTTCGGTCGCAAACCCCGCGGCGCCGAAAATCTGGTCGGCGTAATAGATGATGGCGTTGATGCCGGTCACCTGCTGAAAGATCGCGAGTCCGAGCCCGACCATGAGCGGCTTGCGCCATTCGGGGCGCAGAACCTCGCCCCAAGTCGCGCCGCTGGACTCGCGACCGAGCGCCAAATCGATCGAGCCCAGTTCGGCCTCGACATCCGCCTTCGGCGAGACTTTCTTCAATTCGACCGCCGCGTCGGCGCGCCGCGACATTTTCATCAACCAACGCGGCGATTCCGGCGCGGCCAGGGCGACGATGAAGAGCAGCAGACCCGGCACGGCGGCGGCGCCGAGCATGACCCGCCAGCTTTCGCTCGCCGAAAGCCAGCCATCGACGAGATAAGCAAGGAATATCCCGATCGTGATCGCGAGCTGATAGGACGACACGAAGCGACCGCGCCACGCAGCCGGCGAGAGCTCCGCCGCGTAGAGCGGCGCAGCCACCGCCGCGACGCCGACGCCCGCCCCGACGATGAGGCGGCCGGCGACGAGGACCGCCGTGTCGGGCGCGAAGGCCTGGACCGCAGCGCCCAGCGTGAAGAGCGCGCCCGCGATCAGCACCGTGCGTTTGCGGCCGATCCGATCTGCGATTTCGCCCGCCGCCAGGGCGCCGAGCAACGCGCCGAGTGTGACCCAGGAGGTGACCACTTCGACGATGAGCGGGCTCAGCGTGAAGGTCGATTTGATACCGGTGAGCGCTCCGGAAATGACGCCTTGGTCATAACCAAACAGGCCGCCGGAGAACAGGACAACAACAAGCACCACGCCGAGCCACGCTGAGAACGAACTCGGAGAAGTGGAGGTCGGCGCGGACGAAGACGGCGTCGCGACGCGCGGGGCCGGGGGGCGCTGGCTGCCGGGACCCTTGGAGGGAAGCGCGCTCACGAGAGATTCTCCGCTGTCGCCGGTGTGCGCCGAAAAGACGCCCTCGCCCGCCAGCCATGTCTGACACAAAGCGAATGTCTCGGAGCGCGCATCGAAGACCTCCTCTTGGAATGTTCAGGCAGGAGCGATTCCGGCCTCTGCCCACCCCTATTGTCTGTCGACATCATGCTTCGCGGCGAGACTCGGAAACTACTCAGACGAAGGGTGAAGCCCATCGTAAGTATTTTCCGAGGCTGCAAGCCTGCGCCACCTGGGCGCTATGAGTGTTTCGGACGCTTAGAAAGTGTCACGAGGCGCGGTCACGACCGCGTCCGTCGATGTCGAGGGATTCAATGCGTCTGCCGAATTCGGACGACGCTGGAGTTCACGATCGAGAAATATCGCCGGCGTCGACCGCCCGGCGCGGCCGGAGACAAACAACCATGAACGTCATCGTATCTCCCCAGGAGCTGAAGGACGAGGCGGACGCCTCGGCCCTCGCTAAGAGCCACGCGCAACTCGATTCGCAGCAATGGCGCCTGATGGACGCCTATTGGCGCGCGGCCAACTATCTCTCGGTCGGTCAGATCTATCTCTACGAAAATCCGATGCTGCGCGAGCCGCTGAAACTGGCGCACGTCAAGCCGCTGGTGGTCGGGCATTGGGGCACGACGCCGGGGCAGAATTTCATCTACGTTCATCTCAATCGAACCATCAAGCTGCACGATCTCGACATGATCTATATCGCTGGGCCCGGGCACGGCGGTCCGGCGCTGGTCGCCAACACCTATCTCGAAGGCAGCTACAGCGAGATCTATC
>Ga0302319_10014747_pt1 | contig 14529 bp, 8 predicted proteins | sample Bog_T0_2_FD_203319 | JGI IMG/M metagenome (GOLD analysis project Ga0302319, IMG submission 203319) | Peat permafrost microbial communities from Stordalen Mire near Abisko, Sweden - Bog_T0_2 | ecosystem: Environmental > Terrestrial > Soil > Wetlands > Peat | place: Sweden: Abisko, Stordalen Mire... | reverse complement strand
CCGACGTGATGAGCGCTCCTGTGCTGTCAACTACCCTGCCGGAAAGGGCAGATCTACCTTGCCCCATGCAGGCAGACGCAACAGACAATAATGCAACTAGGGAAAGAACTGGGTACCATTTGCAGCACTTTCCCACTTGGTTCCAAAGAGATTGCATATTATGTGTAGCCTCCAGAGTTTGAATAGAACGAGGTTCGGCTCTAGTGATGGGACTAAGCTCGAAACTCACCGACCATATTGGTCTAGCTATGACTCTGGCAATTGCTTGGCGTGCATATTCATGATGCAAGTCGTGCATAGTGGAGATCTGGAAACAACAACCATTGGGCTGTTAGGCTCGCGAAGGCTCAGTAGTAGTTAGGTCGGCACCAATCCCAGCACCAAGGAGAGATACATGCGATTTCCATCTCTATATTTCATAGCAATGTTGTTTGCTCTTGCTTCACCCGTTCTCGCTCAACAGCAGACCCTGCTCTTGTGGCCGAATGGCAATCCTGAGCCATCCAAGGTCGTTGGCCCGGAGACCGACCCAACGACCGACGCCAATCGCATGTACGCAGGCAAGCCCACGACTCGGGTCGCCAACATCAGCCACCCCACCATGTTGGTATACCCGGCCCCTTCGGCAAATAATACCGGCGCGGCGGCACTCGTGTTTCCAGGAGGCGGCTTCCAGCATCTCTCCATTGACATGGAGGGCACAGAGGTATGCGCGTGGCTCAATTCGATTGGCGTGAACTGTGCCGTCGTGAAGTACCGTGTCCCGGAGCATGGTCGCTTTCCTGACAACGTGGAAGACCTGGAAGATGTTCAACAGGCCATGCGAATCATGCGATCCCATGCCTCCGAATGGCACATGGACCCGCACAGAATCGGAGTTATCGGATTCTCAGCAGGTGCAGAGCTAGCTGTCGATCTGAGTACACATGCCGACTACCAGGGGACCAATGTACCCCTCTCCACAATCGATGCCCGGCCCGACTTCCAAATGGTGATCTATCCGGGAGGCCTGCGGGACCGGGAGGGCAAGATAAGCGATTCGGTGATCCCTCCGCACGATCTGCCGCCGACCTTTCTTCTACAGGCCGAGAACGACAATCTCGCCCATCCGGAGTCGTCTCTCGTGTACTACCTCGCGCTTGTGGCCGCAGGAATTCCCGCCGAAATCCACATTTATGCCGAAGGGGGTCACGGGTTCGGCCTTCGTTCGACGGAACTTCCCATATCCCATTGGCCGGTCCTCGCTGATACCTGGCTGCACACAATACACATCCTCGGATCGCCCGGCGCAACAACACACCCGTAGCCTGACTCACCATGAATCAAACCGCGCGATTAGAGAGTGCTCAGATATCGTTCCATACACTGGCTGATTGTGGACCGGCTGCCGTTGAAGTCTCTGGGCTTAGCGCACACGGAGCGCTACACATTAAGGATGCGCCATGCTTTGGCTCGCAGCGGAGAGATCATCTTGAATACTCTTATTGCTAGGGCTAAGCTGCGCGGCTGTTTGGAGGCTTACGATGGCCGCTCGAATATCTCCTTTAGCGAGCTGTAATTTCCCGATGCGATGAAGTAAAGCCGCGTCGTGCTGGTCTGCCGCCGACGTTGCTAGCTGCTGCAGCAGAGTGCTCGCCTCGGAGTTACGCTTCAGCGCAAAAAGATCCGCGGCCAGTGAATACTCTGCATCCGCATCGGTCGGCTTGAGCCGTACCGCGCTTCGCAACTCTGCCTCAGCCTCCGCATAGTGATCGTGGACTAAGTACGCTTTGCCGATGGCAAGATGGATCACAGCGATAGTTGGGTTCGCCTTCTCCAATGTGAGCAGACGATCAATCCCGCTGTCATAATCGATCTGGGTAAGTGATTCATCATAGGCATACGCTAGAAGTGGCGTCGCATCCAGTTCTGCCCTCATTGGAGCTAAGGCCTTGACCGTTCCACTATAGTCATCCGTCATGAACCTGCTCATGCCCAACGGCCCGCGGACTCCCGCAGCTTCCGGATGCGCCTCCAGATATCGTCCCAGGCAAGTGGCAGCTACGCGATACTCTTTGGCTTCGTAGGCCGTCCGCCCCCAGTTGTAATCAAGGCCATCCAATTCAGGGTTCCAGGCAGCAGCTTGCTCAAAGTCCTCCAATGCCTCAGGGTAGTTCCGTTCGGATGCGGCAGAGGCGCCCAGGTTGTTATAACTGTCTGCTATCGCTGGCCCGACTCGCTTTTCAAAGTCCTTCTCTGCTGCAATAGCATCCGGATTAGCAGGAGTGGAATCTGTTGACTTTGGAAACTGGTATCCGGCGAGCGGTTTACCCGCGAGGTTGACCTGGTCGAGAAGCCTGTTCTTGAGAAGGAGATCCTCGGCTAGCTGCATCTCTTTCTTGCCGCCGGCAACGTCCCCTGTCTGGATGAGTAGGCGACCAAGCTGATAGTGAGCCCCGCGAATTTGGTAATGATTTCGCGAGGGATCACTCGTAACAGCGATGGCGCTTCGCAACGCAGCAATAGCATCGGATGGTCGGTCAGTATCGGTATAAATCTGTCCAAGAAGCAGGAAGTTGTCCGGATTATGAGGGTCCAGAACGGTGGCACGGCGCAGATCAATCTCGGCCTCCTGCAGGTTGTGCCGACTCATAGCGATGTAGCCAAGCTGTGAGTAGCTGTAATAGTCATTCGGGTGATACCTGAGTTCCGTGCGGAACTCCGCCTCCGCCTGCTCAAACCCGGTGTCGCCGGACCTCATCAGGTAAGCAGCACCCAGCGAATAGTGTGCCTCTGGCATCTTGTAGTTCCTGGTGATCGCCCTCTTGAACTCGACGATAGCCTCCTCGGGAAAGTCTGCTTCGCCGTAGGCGCGACCTATGTCCATATGGATTCCGGCAGCATCGCCAAAGGCCGCCTGCATCTCCGCAAACACTCCTGCCGCGTTCGTCTTGTCTGGGATTGCGAGATACGCCGTTGCGAGGTTATACCCATTCTCGTAACTTGGATTGATGGCGACGGCTATCGCAAACTGGTCCTTGGCCTTCTGAGGGTCGCCCATTCCGAGCAGCGCATGGCCAAGTATGCGGTGGACCGTTTCGCATTCGGATATCTTGCAATCCACCGGATAGAGCTCCAACTGACTCTCGCCCATCTGCCTGGCAGTCGAGAAGTCCCTGGCGGCAAGTGCCGCTTCGGCATAATCGATACGTATGTCAGCATGACTCGGTGCCAGCTTCAATGCACGGTCAAAGAGAGGTACAGCTTCCGAGTAGTCGCCGATACCTACACGATCATCGGCAACTCTATATAGAGCCTCGGCAAGGAAGAGGCGAAACTGAAAGGCTGCCTGCGCGAAATTCTGCGTAGATTGCAGGCGTTGGGCTAAATCGTACTGTTGCTGCAGAGCGACGTCAGAGACTGATTCAAATGCCGGATTCTTTGCCTGAGACAACGCACCCCACGGACACAAGATCAATCCCAGAGCCAAGTATGTCGGCATTGACACTGCACCGATTCGCTTCATCCATCCGGTCATTAGGGGCCACTGAATAACTCTCTGGCAATACTACGACAGGTTTATCTTCTTGTAGTTAGTGCTGCGCCGTCAAAAGAGATTTCCGCTCACCAGTTCGGCTACAAACCTGAGCTTCTCCTCGATCGAGTCCTGCGTCATCACCGGACTCGACTTCGCCGTTGTGCTAAGCCTGAGAACAAAGGCGCTGTTCCGCACGCGACTAACCACTCGCTCACTGTGCGCTGTGCCAGGATTGTTATCTGGACACATCACTGCCTCGTTTCCGATGGCCCGCAACGGGGTAGCATCGCCGCCGCACATTGCTTTGAATAGGGCATAATCCTTCCCAAGATCAGTCATCGCTGTAATCTGTACCGTCAGCTCGCGGACCTCTTCACCACTCTTATAGTCAAACCTGCATGTTGTGACGGTGGGGGAAGGATTGGTAAGGGACAAGGTCGCCTCGCCACCAAGAACTCCTGATGCCGTAGCCACATTGATCCAGGGGCAAACGGCATGAGTCTGGCAGGCGGCTGGAAGTGACGTCACCAGCAAAGCCAGAGCCAGTTGGAAGGCGCGCTTTCTCCAATATTCAGGTCGCCTCATCGCTGCAACTCTCTCGGCGGCATGGCTTCCTCAGTAGAGTTATCGGTATGCACGTGCCAGGGAACACTCTCGGTGATGATCTCAGGATGGTCGCGCAGGAAGGCCAGCGAGTAGGTTGGCGCCAGTGGGTCTGTCTTCTTGGTCGCAAAGAGTGCTGCCTGCTCTCTGGCCTTATCCATCATCCCCATGCGTCGATAGAGCAGAGAAAGGTTGTAATGCGCGGCCACATCGTCAGGGTCGATGCCTTGCAGCGCTTGAAACTGCTCTAACGCATGGGCATCGTCATCCCGCTGATAGTAGGTGATTCCCAGCTCGCGCCGTGCGTCCCGAGACTGGGGGAACTGTCGTACCACCTCGGTCAGGTCCGCAAGCTCTGCATCGGAGTGACCAGCCCGGCGCTCCAATAGAGACATGTAGTAGAGCGCACGAGCGTAGTTGGGGTAAAGCTGTAGGGCCTTTTTAATCTCAGCCCGCGCCGAAGCATACTTCTCCCATTCGATGTTGGCTATGCCGACGTTGATGTAGCCGTCCGCATAGTCCGGACGCAGCTTCACGACTTGCGCAAATGCATGGATGGAATCGATGTACTGCAGCTGGTCCAGATAGGCGATTCCTGCGTTGTTCCATCGCATCCAGTCGGGATTGTCATCAGGCGAAGCCGGCGTTGGATCATTCTTGCCGATGTTCAGCACGCGGGTTCGCGTTGCCAGCTCGACAATCGGGTATGCTGGATGATCCTCGCCAAAGATGTTATTCAGATAACTTTGCCGCAAGTGCCGGTAGTTCACGCGCGCCGTCACCGTCAGGGGTCCAGAAGCATCCTTGGGGATGGTGAACTGATAACGGACCAGCACAGATCGACCGGCCGGCACCGTATTGTCATACGCTACGGAGTGGATCGTCCAAACCTTATGGTTGTCGACGAACGTCCCGCCGGTGTTGACCGGACGATTGGTAAAGCTGTGCGCCCGTTCGTCCAGCATGCCGTTCGGCTTGATGAATCCGCTGTGGTAGATCTCCTTGCCGTCGGCCTGTTTGACGGTAAACTCCACCCACGCTTCGTAAAGATCGCGCACCTCAGGAATCAACGAATGGCCAATATTCTTGTTCTGTATCACGACCAGGGTCTGGACGGTTTCGCCCGACGTCAGGGAAAAGGGTTCTGACCCCAGCGGAGCGATCATCTTGCCTTCGTCCACCTTGTTCAGCGCAAACAGATCGACGTTGAGATAGTTCCCTGCCTTTAGAAACGCGATGGTCTTGGCCAGCTGCTCATCGAACCCGTAGTAGAAGGGAACTGCCGTATTCCCGGCGGGCCAGCTATGGGTGGCAAACGTTCCGTTCTTGGCGCCGGGCTCAGGCAGAACATTGGGCGCACGCTTCATGTGGCAACCCTGGCAGGTCGTGAAGTCTGCCTGATAAAACGTCAGCGGATTGCGCTGCGAAAACTTCGAGTTCTGCCAATCATCATAGGCGGAGAAGGCAGGGATGAACTTATAGCCGTTCAGCGGGTTCGGAAGGTTCGCCTTGTGGCATGCTGCGCAGAACTCCGGCTTGTGATAAATGTCCTGCATCACCGCCTTGGAGTGCCTGTCCAGATGTGCCATGATGTCCGCATAGGATGCTTCCCCGGGAATGCGCCTGCCCTTCTCGTCCACAAGGGCCGCCGGTACCCCCATGATGAAGCCTCCGTTGCCCGCAGTGGATTGCAGCTTCTGAATCGAATGGCAGGTCGTGCAAGTCAGGCCGTCCGTGTCCATCTTCCGGTCAACGAGTGAATCCTCTGTCAGCCCTCCGCTCAGTACTGCAACGGGGTTGTGGCAGCTATCGCAGTGGCGAGCAAACTCGATCCCCTTGGTGTTAATAAGGATGTTGACGCTAGTACGGTAGAACGGCGTGCGAAACGAGTTCGAATGGAGCGCTTGCCGCCATTGATGGTAGGCCTCCTGATGGCAGTGCCCGCAGTATTCTGCTGTAGGGAATGCACCTGGCTGCACGAACCCGGGTCCTTCCACCGCAGCATTTCCCGGAGTGGAGATATTGTCTTTGCCGAATGCGTAGTTATAACTCGGGCTGACCTTGGCGTTAAATTCGCGGCGGTCTCTCTCCTGGTCTGCGATCTTCTGGTCAGCCGTTCTTGCATCTGGCGCGTCTTGGTATTCGGCGCTCTGAGCAGCTTGCGCCTGTACGTGCGCTCTGGGTGCAAAGAGAACTCCCGCCGTGAGCACCGCAAGAAATACCATGGTCGCAGGGGACGATGCGAGGTGTCGTATCGGTCCTTTAGTTGACATGCTGCCTCCCAGGGTGGGCTCCGGCAGCCGGCTTCGGGGAGTCATAGACGCTGGGGATCACGCCCTTACCCTCTTCGACTACGAAGTACCGGTCGACGGAAGGCAACGTCACGTTCTCATGCAGTCCGCTCGGCCAGTGAATCTCGACCGCATCGACCGTGGTTGTCTGCCCCAGTCCGAAATGAAGGCGCTGATCGCTGGATGACATATAGCTGCCGCCGCTCATCACATCACCACGCTGACGCATGCCAGAGGCCGTAAGATATACGGTCGTGCCAATTGCGTCTCGCGGACTCTTTGGACCTCCAACCAGTTTGAGTCCAACCCAGTGGTTATGATCGGCGCTCACGTTGCGAAGGATCACTGGCGTGTGATCGATGCAGTTGATGACGACATCGATCTTTCCGTCGTTGAACAGGTCCCCAAAGGCCGCGCCGCGGGCGGGGATTATATCGGCAAGCCCTGTACCCTCCACAGCGGGAACAACTTCAAACTTTTGCCCGTGGCTAATGTTGTGAAACAGCAGCGGGCGCTCATCATAGGTCGTTCCCCAGTTGTGCTCCGCCGTCTTAGGAAAGATATGACCGTTGGCAACAAAGATGTCTTTCCAGCCGTCGTTGTCATAGTCGATGAACCCATCTCCCCACCCCAGGAAGGGATAGGTAATTTCGGCGATGCCGGCATGTGAAGTTATCTCGGAGAAGTTACCGTCGCCCTTGTTCTCGAACAGCGTGTTGTAGTCGTCAGAGAAGGTTGTGGTGTAGAGGTCCACCTTGCCTGAGTTCTTATAGTCGCCCACGGCAAGTCCCATGGAAGCGGTCTCGCGCCCGGACTGGTTCAGAGCAAATCCGGAGTCGTAACTGTCGTCTTCAAAGGTGCCGTCGCCCTTATTGATATAGAGAAAGTTGGAAGAAGAGTCGTTGGCGACCAGCAGGTCGACCTTACCATCATCATTTACATCCACAAATGTAGAGCTGAATCCATAGAAATGGTGCGGGTCACTCACGCCGGCCTTCTCGCTTACGTCCGTAAAGGTGCCGTCGCCGTTGTTGTGAAAAAGGTGGTCGGGCTCACCATCCAGACCTCGCGGTCCACAGCTAACAGTCACTCCGCGATACTGGCAAAAGGCGAGAACGGCGGCATCCGATCCGGAGTGCGGGGGATGTGTGAGATCGTAGTGGACGTATCCGGGGACAAACAGATCCAGCCTGCCGTCACCATCGTAGTCGCCAAAGCTGGCACCAGTTGACCAGTTGCCGAGCGTCACGCCTGCCTTCTCCGCGACATCCGTAAATGTCCCATCGTGATTGTTGCGGTACAGGCGGTTCTTGCCAAAGTTGGTGACATACAGGTCGGGCCAGCCGTCGTTATCAAAGTCTCCAACAGCTACGCCGAACCCCCAGCGGTCATTCTGCACGCCAGCCTGCGCCGAGACATCTGTAAACGTGCCGTCGTGGTTATTGTGAAACAGGGCAGCGTGCGGCGGTGTCGTCTTCCCGCTCATCGCGTCGTAGGTGGAGCCGTTCACCATATAGATGTCCAGCCAGCCATCGTTGTCATAGTCGAGAAGAGCCACGCCGGAGCCGATCTCCTCCAGGATGAAGTTCTTCTCCGGGGTTCCCATGGTCTCGTGCCATTTGGTCACGCCCGCCTTTTCGGAGATGTCCTGGAATACGATGGGGCCTGTCTTGACGAACCCGCCGGCTGTGATGGGGCGCTTATCAGAGTCCAGGACCGGCGCAAACTCGCCGGCAGTCGCCGATCCCCCCTGCGGCACGGCCTGCATCCCGCTGTCGGTACCGCCCGCGACGACGGGCGTCTGGCCAATCGATGGCTGCACTACCAGGAGCCCACATGCCGTTACAGAAACAAGAAAGGAGATGAAGCGGTTGTATTGCATGCTACCTACCCTTAAAACGCCATGTTGATGGTCTTCACTCAAGCGTGTGATGAATTTACTGAACCGATTCAACACACGTCAATCAGATGAAGAAAATGGCGAAGGGCAAGAGGCCCTCCGCCATCTGTGGAAGAGTTGCAAACGGATTAGAAAGCATACTTAAGTGAGAGTTCCAGGATGCGGCGAGTATCGTTTCCTGCTCTCTGAGTGGTGGTCCCAAAGTTTGACACCGTCTGTGTGGCCAATGTTGAGGCTTTGGATGTGTAGTCGGTCGTGTAGTAAAGCTTGAGTTGGTTGCCAGAGAAGGCATTGAGTGGGTGATTCAACCAATCCTGAGCCGAGGCTCGGAATTCGACGGTTTGCCGCTCCTTGATGTGGAACGTCTTTGCAATTGCCAGATCCGAATCAAAGTAGGCAGGTCCCTTGATGTAAGGGTAGACCCTGGGCCCATTGGTCCCTATTGCGGGCACCGCAAAACACTTGTCGGTAAGGTACTGTCTGGCTGATCTCCCCGCAGTAGGATTGCAGGTCAGGACAGGTTGCAGCGATATACCGGCATTGGTTCCGAAGTAGGTGTTCGCGGAAATCGCGGTGCCCACCCCTGTATCGGCTGCCGGTATACCGGTATAGGAGTCGCTGAATGAAAAGTTAGGGTTATTGAGAGCCTGTAAATTGCCTCCCGACTGGTAAGTCGTAATGGATGAGATCATCCAGTTGTTAGCAGCGCCCGAGATGAGCCAGCTATCACCGTGGTACAGCTTCTCGTTATAGGTGAAGGAGCCATTCAGCACATTCGGGCGATCCGTGAGTTCCGGACCATAGTTGCCGCGGAGCGTGAACGGATCCTCGTTCAGGTCTGTTCCCAGAGTCTTCGACCTGGTGTAGTTGAGGTTGTAGCTAAAGTGCTCCGTGCGCCGTACCCAACTGATTTGAAGTCCATTGTAGTTGGAGTATCCGCTATGAGACATGACGTAGACACCGTTGGTTCCATACTCCTTGCCATAGGGATAGTAGTCCGCGAGCTGGTTGCCGGTCGCAGTGCCATTCAGGTTCTTCGTCACATTCTCCGGGTTGGGAGCGACGATGCCGGTAACAGGATCGGCCTTGAAGAAGGCGCCTAGAGGCACCTTATTGAGGTTGGTGTAACCGGTGCCCGATGTGAGTGTCGCGTCGCTTCCGCCGCCAAGCAGTATCTGCTTGGCCTGATTGCCGACATAGGACACCTCCACGAGTGAGTGGAAGGGAGCACGCTGTGAGATGGTGAGGTTGTAGTTGTACGAAGTTGGATTGCCATGATCGTTGGGATCGACAGCGCTCTGGATGGTGCCGGAACCCGCTCCAACTGGGGTCAGTGCAGGCGCAGAGCTTGTGCCGATCTGGGGCAGTTGAACACTGTCACCGCCTGGCAGGTTATAGCCCAGTACACCTTGGGCTATACCCAGTCCGCCGCTGTAGTCGCCCCAGTTGTCACCAAAGCGATAGACGCCGATGCCGCCACGGACCAGAGTCCTGCCGTCGCCGAATACGTCATAAGAGAGACCAACGCGCGGCGAGAGCAACAGAAACTTGCTGGTAATACCGGTCTTCGGCAGAGCAGGATTGTTGGCATGGTACTGCAGGCCAGGGTCGACGATTCCCGCAGCGAAGTCGGATACGACCCGTCCAGGTACAAAGACCGGAACACCCGCATTGCCTCGGTCGTACCAGCGACCGTAGTGGTCGAAGCGGATGCCATACTCAATACTCAACTTCTTCGTGATCTTCCACGAGTCGTCGAGGTACGGTGATATGACCTTATAGGCGAGGTCCTGGGTTGGGTTGGAGCTGTTCTCGAAGTAGCTGGTCGCATCTCCCAGCAGTAGATTGGCCAGCGGGTTGTTCGGAGAACCCTGCGGGTTGCCGCTGACGGCGTTGTTGTTGACATTTCCGCCCGTTCCGAACCCGAGGCTGCCGTTGGGGGTGTTGAAGCCACCCTGATTGTTATCGACCATCTCGTAGAAGATGCCTGCCTTCACCGTGTGACTACCCCATACCTTCACGAGGTTGTCGGCAAGGGACGGCTGTGGCTTGAACAGATTGTAGCTACCATTCGTGAAGATGTCCTGCTGGGAATGATCCGGGAACGTCTGATTGCCGGCGCTTCCATACGCTGGAATGGTTGGATCACCGGTGTTGAAGATAGTGCCACCCGTATAACCAAGCGCGGTCCTGTTTAGCACGCTCGGGTTCGGAATGAAGGTTGCGTTATGCGCATTGCCTAGTGTTCCGATTGCTTCATTGGTCAATGTGTTGCTGAAGGTATGGATAAAGTGACCCGAGAAGGTATAGGACTTCTCCGAACTGGTCAGTCCGCCCCCCGGGAATGGGATTGAGTTGCCGGGCGTCCAGTAGATGTGCGCGCCGCCGCCGCTTGCCGGAGATGTCTCCGTGCCGTACTGATAGGAGACATACGCCTTGGTGCGGTCGCTGAAGTCGTAGTCTACTCGGGCGCGGTAAATGTAGCCATCCTCTACACCGGGAACTGCCTGAATGTAGTTCTGGTAGTTATTGGCGGCTGTTGGTGTAGCGTTGGCTGCCGGCCATATCTTCGTCAGGACGTTTCCATCCACTCCCGCTGCGCCTGAGGACGGATTCGTTGTGAGGAACTGAGCAGGAATCATTCCCACAGGGCGGCCAGGAGTGACTCCGATAACACTGCCGTCCGGAAGTACGGTTCCCTGCAGATTGTTGCAGTAGGTACCCGTCGTTGTGGCTGAAAAGCCAGTGGGGCAAAGCGCCGAGTTCGCCGTTGTGGCCGTGAAGTTGCCGCCCAGCATGTCTGCCGTGGGGATGTAAGAGGTCAGCGTCGTGGCATTTCCGGTGTTTTGGATGTACTTCTCATATCCGAACCAGAACTGCAGACGCTTGTGGGTGAACGGTACTGGACCCCCAATGCTCCCGCCCGGGTCATAGTAGTGAGCGGTGCCCTTAGCTACACCGTTTTGGTCGTTATAGGCACTGTTGGCATTCAAAACATCATTTTTAGCGAAGATGTAGCCCTCACCGTGATACTGCTGCGTACCTGACCTGCTGATGTTCGTGACGATTTCCGGACCGTGCGCGACGTCCGCACCGTAGCTGGAAGTGAGCACCGTCACTTCCTGCACCATGGACGGAAGAACCGCGGCAATCTGGTCGCAGTTGCAGCCGGGGTCATTGATGTCCGCTCCATCGAGCAGCACGGATACACCGCCATTAAGTGGAGTCCCATTGATGGCCACCTGGCCCTGGAGAGCTCCGCTACCTTCCACATCGGATTCAACATCGCTGCCGGCCAGACCGTTATTCGTTCCATTCGGCTTGCTTGTCACGCCAGGAAGCGTGCGGACCAGGTCCTCCGCATTGCGGCTGATGAGCGCTAGTTGTTCAATGTCCTTGGCATCGAGTGTCGCACCCATCGAGCCGTTCTCGGTGAGAAGTATCTGATTGGCGGTCTGCACTGTGACCGTCTCCGAGACGCTGCCGACCGCAAGTACGGTGTCCGGGGCCACGGCGCGGCTGCCCGCATAGAGCACCAGGCCGGGTTGCTGATCGGACTTGAAACCCTGAGCCTCGACAAGAATCGTATACGTGCCGGGTAAGAGTACCGGGAAGGAGTAGGTTCCATCCTTGGCGGTGTCTGTATCTGCCTTATCGTTGGTCTTTTCATTGATGATTGTCACCTTAGCCCCGACTACCTCAGCATGGGACGCATCAAGGACACGACCACTCAGCGCAGCTGTGGTCTGCGCGTGCAGTGCAGGCAGAGCGGCCAGTCCAACAACCGTCACGATAACGTACAGGCAGAATCTGATTGCCTTCCACCCGATTCTTGTTGACACCATAAGAACATCCTCCTAAGAAATTCAGCATCCCTGAATATCAAAATCGATTTCAACGACTTCTTTGTTACAGGTACCGACGAGCCAGACCTTCAGGCAGGGATTGTTCCGCGTGAGAACATGGCTCAATCCTTTTGGTGAAACGATTTAGCTGGTCTTTTCTACGGCGAAAACAGATATACTGGGCGCGTAATCTTTGTCAAGCTTTTTCTCGTGGTGACGATGGGCAGATCATCTGCCCGCTAGTCTTTTTTGGAGTGCCCATTTCGCGTAACACTCATGTTTTCTGTTCAATAAAGGCAAAGACGACTAGTTTGCCCACGCGGATATGGGCGATTGCTCCTGAGCGGGTATCGCTGAACCCTCCCATGAATGCACTTTTCCACAGCGCCGAAGAAATCCCCTGTCCTACTGCGCAGAATCTGTTTCCAAGTCCGCAGGATCGTACAGGATGGGAGTGCTCGCCCACACATCTACCAATTGGCTAGTTGATATGCGCTGTCCGTTTTCTCCTAGATATCTGTGACGGGTAGTTATTGAGATGGATATTCGAACCGTCCTCAGCCCCAAATATGCAGATCCGCGTACATCACCAGGAACTGCGCCAGCAGCATCGCCGGGAGTGCGACCGCGTATACCGGATGTACCCTCCGCATGACGATCAAGTCCCGTGCGACACAAAGGAGGACCAGCAGATCAGTCTCGAAGTAGTACCACGGCCAACCGAATGGATGGGGAAACCGCACGAATGCAGCCGAGCAAAGCCCGATGGTTGCCACCAGCATGAGTCTCCGGTGAAACTCCGGTCGACGCCGCCACCAAACCGCCAGTGCAAACGGCACCGTAAACGAAGCGATATCCAAGCTGGCAATCGTCATATTCGGGGCATCCTGCGCTAGTTCCCCGCCATGCGCCAGGTCGAATGGCCGCATCACGAAGGCAGTCCACATGCCTAGAACAGCGACCGTAACCCCAAGTCCGATACCAAACGCTCCGAGCCGGCGATGCAGCTGCACATTCCCACTCCTCACCAGGCACGACTGCACGATCAACAGCATCACCCACGCCGAAAACACCACGCCATGCACCCAAACTAGCACCGGACGTCGCACCCGCGCATGGATCAGCCTGTGGTCTACCGTCTGTCCAAATCCAAATATCACCACGCCGGCAATCAGCAGCGACATGGCGAAGTAAAAGTTACGATCCATCAAACCGGCAAGTTTGTTCACAGGCGAAAATCTCAGGATAAAACGATTTAGTTGGGAAGCCTACACCTCTTCATTTCATCAGTCCACAAAAACCTCTGGCTTTAACGAAAATCGGTCTGCTGGTTGTTCTCGTCGTCGACGGCGAAGTCTCTGCCCTCGAACTTGGCATGACAGGCTCGGGCGGGATGAGCACAGTCGATGACGACGGCAGCCCTGCAAGAACGAGGACTTTCTCTACTTCTCCATGTCGGAAAACCGAGAGAAGATGCTGGCCGCACTCCTTATAAGGTGAAAAGTGAACTTGGTCGCGAGTATGACCTGATCATCGGCGGCGAGAAGTTGCGTACCGAATCTAAGATCGTCTCGATCAATCCTGTGCGCCGGTTGCAATCCGCCGCAACCCTTGACGCGGCGGTCGAGGGCATTGCATTGAGCGCCTTCGGGTTCAGTGGGCAGAAGTGTTCCGCCGGATCTTGCGCGATTGTAGACGCTCGCATGTGTGACTCCTTCCTGGAGCGCCTTATTGATCGCGTTAGGCAGATCAAGGCCGGCGATCCCTCGAAGAACTTCTATGCCGGACCGGTCATCAACGAGCGGGCCCGCCGGAGGGTGCTTGATTGCATTGAGATCGGAAAGAAAGAAGCGCGCCTCGTGCTCGGTGGAAATTCGATTGAAACCAGCGAGCAGGGCTACTATGTGGCTCCAACGATATTTGCGGATGTTACGCGAACGGCGCGTATTGCACAGGAAGAAATTTTTGGGCCGGTGCTTGCTGTCATCAAAGCCCACGACTATGACGATGCACTAAATATTGCGAATGACACTGAATACGGCCTCACCGGTGCGGTGTATTCGTTGTCGCAGGAAAAGCTAGACCGGACACGAGAAGAGTTCCACGTCGGCAATCTTTACTTCAACCGGAAGTGTACGGGCGCCATGGATAGGAGCGCATCCTTTCGGAGGCTTTAACACGAGCGGTACTGACTCAAAGGCTGGTGGTCCAGATTATCTGCTCCATTTCACCCAGGCCAAGAGCATCGCACAAAAACTCGTCTGAGACGATCGTCATCTTCGCTCGATCCATCATAATTCTGGGTTCATGATTCTGGGGCCATGCACGATGATGCAAGCATATTTACAGAGGATGGTTGCCCCCCAGGGATTC
>Ga0302319_10014746_pt1 | contig 14530 bp, 8 predicted proteins | sample Bog_T0_2_FD_203319 | JGI IMG/M metagenome (GOLD analysis project Ga0302319, IMG submission 203319) | Peat permafrost microbial communities from Stordalen Mire near Abisko, Sweden - Bog_T0_2 | ecosystem: Environmental > Terrestrial > Soil > Wetlands > Peat | place: Sweden: Abisko, Stordalen Mire... | reverse complement strand
TCGGCATGGCGAAAACATTGAAGTGCGTGGCAGGATTTGCCCGGGCCAGCTTCCGGCCCCGGCGGGTCGCCACGTCGGCGCGCGACGTGATTGTGCAGCGCTACGGAGAGCCGTTATTTGAAGCGTTTTTCCGCGGCTACGGCGAAAAGTATCTCGGCCTCCCCACCGACCAGATCGATCCCGCCTTTGCGCGCTCCGTTGCGGGCGACAGCCCTCCGGACACGCGAGGCAGACGTTCCTCGTTCCTCCGCCGGTTGCTCGGGGAGGAGATCAAAAATCGAGCGGGCCAGGATGACTATAATCCGCAGGCATTTCGATGGCCGAAGCGCGGCTCGGGAGAGATCTGGCTGGGCTTGGAAAGAATCATCCGGGCCGCCGGAAGCCAGATCCATCTCAGAACCCCGGTAACCAGGATCGATGCCGAAGACGGACAGGTTTGTTCCATCGAGACCGGCGCCGGCGTCATTCCGTGCGACCACGTCATCTCGTCAATGCCGCTTCCCCTTTTGTGCAAAACCTTGCGCGCCCCGTATTCTTTCCCAGCGGAGTTGGGAAAGGGCCTGAAAATGCGCAGCACCGTCCTCGTCTATTTGTTAATCAAGGCGGACCAAGTCATGGCGCATTCGTGGGTCTACGTTTACACACCCGGTCAACTCGTGGGCCGCATTACCAACTTCGGCATGTGGCTCGGAATTGATGGCGGCGAGACCCTTCTCTCGTGCGAATACTGGTGCGCGGAAGGCGATCCCGTGTGGGTGAAAGGAGACGACGAACTTTTGGCGCTCGCGTCGGAAGAATTGCGAGGATGCGGGGTTTGCCCGGGCGCGACGGTGAACCAGGGTTCGGTGCTTCGCGTCAAAGGAACCCACCCTGCCTTCGAGAGAGGTTATCAAGAACGGACGAATATCGTCTGGGAACAATTGGCCAAAATCCGGGGACTCCAGAGCGTCGGGCGGCATGGACAATTTGGTCTCAGCACCGTAGGCGCCAGCATGAAGATGGGCATCCAAGCCGCGGAGAAGATTATCGCGGGAGGATGAGTGCTTTTGTGCGGGAATGAGAGGGACTCCCGGAAAAGGTGACCGATCGGGCGCCAATGTTTTGGGCGCGGTGCGGCTGCGGCGTTTTGGCAGGCAGGGCGCGGCAGAATAACGCGGGAACAAAAGCGGCGCCCGCGCAGTGCTGCGAGGGCGCCGCTGCCGGGGCGCGCTTCACGAACGCAAGGGTCCAAGCAGACCTTCGGCGCGTGTAAGAATGCTGAATGTCAGCAAGCCTGCCCGCCGGCGCGCTCGGTAATCGCTTCGCGATACGCCTTCAAAAGAACCCCGAGCGTGTTCTCGACCGAGTAGCGCTCCAACACCCACAGCCGGTGATTGCTGGGGCGTTGGCGCGGCAAATCGTCGAGCCACATTTGAATGGCATTCGTCAGCGCAACCGGATCATTCAAAGCCGCGCCCCATACGTGTGAAAGGCCAGCTTCGGCGAAATGGCTCGCGCCCGGCGCCAGAGTGGTGATCACCGGCAGACCGCTGGCCAGCGCCTCGAGGATCACGGAGGGGAGCCCTTCATATCGCGACGTGAGCACGAGCGCATCGACGGCGCAATGAAAGATCGCGGGCTGGTCCAAATACCGCCACCGGACGACTCGGCTTCCAAATGCGCGCGCCGCGGCGTCCACCTCTGCTTCGAGTTCACCGCGGCCCACATGGAAAAGGACCAGGTGCGGATGGCTCGCCAGCAATGGCGCGAGGGCACGATAAATCGCGAGCGGGTCCTTTTGAAATACCAGCCGCGTCATCATCCCAAGGACGATCGCCTCCTGCGGGAGCCCAAGTTCCGCCCGCGCGGCGTGGCGCTCTTCCGAGGACGCCGGATGAAATGTCTCGCCGTTCACCGGATTGGAGATGAGCCGCACTTTCTCCGGCGGCACCCGGAGTTGATCGAGGGCAAATCGCTCCTCGCCTTGCGAAAGTGCCACGGTCGTGCCGGTGCTTCCCAGCACGCGCTCCACGGTATTGAAGATATGCGGCATCAGGCCGGGACGCGGCGCAAGGCCATAGTAGCCATGCGCAGTGTAGAAGAACTTTGCGCGGATGCCGAGCCAGGGGAGCGCGCGACCGAGGACGCCAGCTTTGGAACTATGCACGTGAATGACTGCGGGGCGCACGCGCCGAGCCAGAGCCCAGAGCCGCCAAAGCGCGACCAGATCGCGCGGCTCCGGGACATTGCCAACGCCCAGATTCAAACTCTCGCCGCCGTGCTCACGGACGAACGAGACCAGCCGCCCGGGGTCGCCGTCGCGCCGGTCGGAATACGCCAGGTGGACCTCGTGATTCTTCTCGATCAGATAGCGAACCAGCCCCTCGACGATGCGGAAGCTCCCGTTCATTCCGGGTTCGCTAACGATGAGGACTTTCATAGCCATTGATTACGAAGGTCGCCGAGGCTGGCTCCGGCGGTAATTGGAGTCAATGGTTATCCCCCCTCGTGGATCCCGACGGCATTCCACCGCTTGATTCCATCAACGGGAGTCGGCTACACTCACCGACCGGATTTCCTCCACCGTTTTTTGTCTTCTTGATGAGTGAACCTAGCAATGCGCCGGGCAGTGCGATCGCCGTCCCAAGCCGGCAACGCCTGCTGATCATCACGCCGACGCTCGGTGTGTCCAGGCACCTTGAAGAAACGGTCCGCAGTATTACTTCGCTTCGGATTCCGTTCTTACATCTTCTCTGCTGCCCGCAACCGGTCGTGACGAAACTTCAAGATCGCTATCCTCATGCGGTCGTCGTTGCGGACGCCGGCCCGGAAGCCGGCCTTTACGGCGCACTGAATATCGCGCTGCGAGCGGCGGATAAGGAAGATTGGCAATGGTTCACCTACATCAATGATGACGACGCGCTGGCCCTCGACTTTTCCGATGTGGCGCGGGACCATCTTGCCCAGGCGAATCCGGAACCGGTTGTCTACGGAGACGTTCGAATGATCGACGAGGAGGGTGGAATGGTTTTTCTGCTGACCACGGAACCTTCGCCCCGATATCTCCCGGCGCTCCTGCGGGGCGGAATCAGTGCCCTCAATCAGCAAGGCATGCTCTTCCGACGCGACGTCGTGCGGGAGCTTGTTGAGTTCGACATCAGGTATCGCATTTGCGCCGACCTCGATTTTTGGGCGCGGGCACTCGCAGCGGGCCATCGTTTTCGCTACTATTCCACGGAGATGGGACGATTCCGGGTACGACGAGGCCAGCTCTCCGGAGACGTGCGTCTCACGAGGCGCGAGCACGATGAGATTGCCCGGCGTCTTTTTCCGGAGGCCGGCGGTTTGCTGCGCCGGTTTTTGGTGAAACTGCGGTATCGGGTGCGCAATCTTTCGCGCTATCTCGCGCGTGGCCGTACCGTAGGTTGGGTTTCGAGCAATACCATCCTTGCGGGCGGAGGCCGGCCGACATGATGTCGGCCAACCACGTCGGTCGATCTCCATTCGCAATCAACATGTTTCAATTACCGATGGACCCGGACATCACTCGCATCGTCGGCAAGCTGCGCCAGGTGCGGCGCCGCCGGCCAAAGGCGTTTGGCAGCCGGGCTCACGGGTTCGTTCTCGAAAAACCTTATCCCGAGGCTCGGGTGCAAGCGTTCGAACAGCGGCATGGCATCACTCTCCCGGAAGACTTTCGCCGCTTCATCCTCCAGGCCGGCGCCACCGGCGCCGCTCCCACCTACGGCCTCCTGCCGATGGAGCGCTGGGCCCACGGGTCCGACGCAACCCGCCTGGCCCGGGATTGCCCGATGTATCCCGGCCTCGAACTGACCGACGAGGAACTGGCCAGCGACCATCTCAAAGATCGGCTCGAAGATGGCGCCATCACGATCATCCATGGCGGCTGCAGCGATTTCTTTCTGCTCATTGTTACCGGTCCCTGGCGCGGACGGGTCGTCCTCTTCGATGACGAAAATGCGGGCCACCCGTATTTCCCCAGGGACACCGGTTTTCTCGCCTGGTACGAGCGCTGGCTCGATGAGCTGCTTGCCGGTTGGGATGTCGCTTTTTTCAGCTATGGCCTCCCGGGCGACGCCCGCAAGATGATCGAGGTCCTTACTTCGCCGGACTCCAGCGACCTGGACCGCGTGGATGCCCTCCAGACCGTCGGGCGCATTCCCAAGCTCGATGAAACGCTCACCCACATCGTCCTGCGCGGTCTGACCGACCGGGAAGCCAGGGTCCGAAAGGCCTGCGCATGGCTCACCGCTCAGAAGAAGATTTCCGGCGTCGAGCCGGCGCTCCTTGCGCTCTGCACGGATCCCGAAGCGCCCGTCCGGAAAGCCGCCTTGGAAGCGCTCTGGCGATTCAAAAGCAAGGCCTGGCCCGAGCGGGCTCGACTGGCTCTCCGCGATTCCGATGAAAACGTCGTCTATTCGATGCTCATCCGGCTCGCCAGGAAATATCCGCTCAATCGGTCCGACCTGGAACCGCTGGTTGTCTCGGCGTCTCCCAAAGTCCGCCGAAGCGCTGTCTGGTTGTGGGGCGCTTCCGGATTCAAGTTCTCCGATACGCGCTGGTTTGAGGCCCGACTGCACGACGACGACTCCGGCGTGCGCAGGGAACTCATTCGCGCCGCCAGGGAGGCGCGCGACCAGGCCGCCGTTCCCCGACTGAGCCTATTGCCGGAGTGGACGCCTGAAGGGGTCAAAATGTTTCGTTTCCCATCGCCTCGGATATTGAAATGGCTTCCCATCCCCTGCGTGATGCTGGTCATTGGGATGCTCGTGCTGCTGCCCATTTGGGTGTGGGCGATCATCTCCCTGGCTTTGGGCCTGGTCATGGTCATCCTCCTGAGTCGCCGCCCCTCCCCGCGCCGCGGCTCGCCGGCGTCAAGGCGGCAGCCAGGCGGCTGAAAATGAAAAGCTCGGTCTGAGGTTCATCTCGCGGAGCGGACGCGGAGGCTTTTTCCGGTTTGCTTCGAGAAGTCCGCGTGTGGTATTCCCCGGCTGTCTCTTCGCGTGCGACAATCTTCTCTCTACGCGCTCATCTCCTGGACGGCGCCCATGTTCGGCGAATTTGGCCTCTCCCCAACCAAGGCGGGTCTTTTGCTCGGGAGCTTCACCGCCAGCTTCATGATCGCCAACCCGATTTTCGGCTCCCTCAGCAAGTCACACGACCGCCGCGGCTGGCTGGCGGTCGCCGCCGGCCTGGCGGTGGCCGGGACCGTGTTGCTCGCGGTGGCTCCGACTCTGGCGCCCTTCATTTGCATTCCGCTGACAGCCTTCGGCATGGGCGGGGCTTTCACCCTGGGCATGACGCTTCCGTTGGATAATGCCGGGAGCACCGACGAAGCGAATACCTGGACGGCCTTCGTTCTGACCATCGGCTATTTGATCGCCGCAACCGGCCCGTTCCTGGTGGGCTTGCTGCGCGATGAGACCGGTGGCTTCCATGCGGCCACGTATTTCCTGGTCGCGGTCGCCGCAGTCATGTTGGGAATCACTCCCTTTCTCAAGCCACACCGGCAGTCAGCGTGAGAATGGATTAGGCCGCGGTTTCGTTGGCGGCCCAATGCCGTGAACGCTTCAACTGAGTTCTTCAGCCAGCGCGATAATGATACCCTCGGGGCCGCGGAGGTAGCAGAGCCGGTACAAGTTCTCGTATTGTGTCACCTCACCCATGAGTTCCGCGCCACGGGCGCACAGGCGGGCAACGACGCTGTCGATCTCTGTGACGGCAAACATAATCCGCCGGATGCCCAGCGTGTTTGCCGGCGCATTTTTCGGCGCGGCAATAACCGCTGCCGGATTGATGAACCCCGACAGTTCTAGCCGGCTTTGACCGTCCGGCGTCCGCATCATGGCGATGTCGGCTCGGACATCGTCGAGCCCGACCACGCGGTCCACCCAACGCCCCGCGACCTGTGTCTCGCCCTCCAATTCCAGGCCCAGATCGGCAAAGAAAGCGATCGCGGCGGCGAGGTCCTCGACAACAATTCCTATGTTGTCCATCCGTTGAAGCGTCATGTCACCGGGTCTAGTGGGTCCGAAGTCGCTTCGCAAGAAATCTATCCGGGCGTTCAGCAACCGCTGGCGGCCCTCGCGAATGCGGGGCCGCAGGGCTTTTCACCGAAACACGGGACTGAAGTCCTGTGCATTGCGCGGGAGGGCTTTCAACCCAGGGTTCACGGCGCTGCCGACGGTTTCTCCGGCGGCGCCAGTTTCGTGTAATCCATCTCCGGGACGGGAGGCGCTTCGTAGCTCCGGGGATCGCCGCTGAATGTGCGATAGCTTTGCGGGGGGATCGTCTCGCTCTCGGCTGTTTGATATGGCGATGGGCCGAAATTCACGATGACCCCTGCGCCGGAGGAGAACTGCGTTTCCTGGACGAGATGATCGGCCGTGACAAAGCGGTGGGAGATCATGGCGTCGCGGCCGATCTTGCGCGCCCAATCCCCCACATAGCGGGCCGTCTGCGCGATGCCGGGGCGGCACTCGACAAAATCCGCGTGGTAAAGCCGGTAAATCGGGATGGCGCCATAGAGCACGCTCCACAAGTTTTTGCGCTGCCACTGGCCGAGTTTCAGGTGGCCCGCGTCGCCGGCCATGCCGTCGCCCCATGCCCAGGTGGCCACGGCTTCGTCGTGGTGGGTGAGCGCCCAAAACGGGATGCGGTATTTCGTCCCCAGATTGACGCCCCACGCCGCTTCGTCGGATGGCGCGGACGCGGCGGCGGGTGCGGGCTTCGCGATATCGTCGAGCGAGGGAGGGGGCGGAAGAAAGCCGACGAGGGTCATGGGGCCCTCATACCAATCGATCCACGGAATGGTGTAATCCATGCCGCACTCGGCGCCGAGCAGCGGGCCGAGGGAATGCGCGTATTTGAGGAGATCCTCCCGAGCAGTTCGCGCCGTGTAGAGATCGCAGGGATGGTCGCCCGACCAATCCTCGCCTTCGTCGAAGGACGCCGAGCCCACGCAATCGAAAAACCGCGCATTGAAACGCGCGCGCTTTAAGTCGTCCGGGATGCGCTTGCGGGCCAGGACGAGCGCCTTCTCGGGATTGATCACTCCGCTGGCCGGGCCGAACGGACTCAGGAGGGAGCCGTCTTCGCGATGGACGATATCCTGCGGGAAAGCGTCGGAATTGTCTTGGGAGAGCGCGCTCTTCCTCGCGTCCCAGGCGAACGAGTCGCGATACTGATCATAGCGGTCGATGAGGAAGCCGAGGACCCGCGCCTGGGCGACCAGATCCGGGACGCCGGGTTCGGGGACGAGCGCGCCATTGGCGTCCAGCCTGGGCGGCGCCGGCAGCGCGATCAGCGCCCGCTCCACATGATCCCCGGCCAGCGCTTCGGATGCCTCGCGCACCTGCGGGACCGACCCGCAGTGCCACAGGATGAGCCCACCCAGCAGTTTCTCCACCGCGGGGTTTTCCTCCGCCTTTTCGGCGAGAGTCCTGTGCAGCCCGCGCGCCGCAAACCATTCCCGGTAGCATTGCGCCATGGCAACGTAGCCGCCATCCGCGATGAAGCTCCAGCGAACGACGAACGGCTTGGCAAAATGATACCGGCTGGCGCGCCACGAGAGCTGCGGCGCGATGACCTGCGAGTGATCGACCGTGAGTTCGGGCCAGCGTCCAAAGGCGGGCTCCACCGTGTCGTAAATGGTGAGCAGACCGCCGCCGGTTTCCGTTTCAAGGAGACCCGCGCATGCTTCGCAGGCGCGGGCGCCTCCGTAAAATACGCGCTCGGGCGGTTTGAGGAAATCGGGCGAATCCTTCCGCACCGGCAGAAGCATCCCGCCGGAATGCGGATAGAGGATCCGGGCGTCTTTCCCCGCCACTGCGAAGACAAAGGGGTAGCGCGCCCCGCGCCATTCGCCGTGGCCATCGTGATTGAAAGCCACGGAGATCTCGGGCCGGGTGGCGTCCAGCGTCAGGTCCACCCGGAAGTGCGCCTCGCCCGCTTCCCCGGTGCGCCCCTCGGCGGGAGCGTCGCATTCGAAGCGCAGGATTCTGGCCGGCAGATCGATATCGACGAGCCGCTGAGTGAATCGGGCGCGATCCGGCTCGATATTGATCTGGGTCCAGCGGCGGCCCGTCCGCTTATCGAGCACGCTCAGCTCTCCGCCGTCCGCCTGCACGTCCACGCGCAAGGCGTCATTCTCCAAAGCGGGCGGCGGCGGCGCGGCGGCGCGCAAAGCCAGTCCGCCGGTTTCGGCGAAGAAGAGCAGGGAGAGAAGGGCGCGGATCACTGCGGAGGGGAGGGGACAGCGGGAATGCGGCACGGGGAGATCATCACCCCGCAGTCAAGGCTCCTGGCAAGCTCGCATTCGACTTAAAAAATCCATTGCCGTCGAAAGTCGAGCCGCTACTGTCTCCGCCCCTTGCCATGATCATAGTTACTAAACCCGAGGCCACCGAAGAACAGGTGCAGCACATCATCGACCGCATAAAGGAATGGGGGCTGAAAGCGGAAGTGAGCCGCGGCGCCCTGCGCGTGGTGATTGGCGTCATTGGGCCGGAAGATTCCATTCGTGAAAAACCCATCGCGGCTATCCCCGGCGTCGCCTCCGTCACCCCCGTGCTCAAGCCCTATAAGCTCGTCGCCCGCGAATTTCGCGGCATGAATTCCAAAGTCAAAATCGGCAATGTCGTCATCGGCGGCGATGAGATCGTCATGATGTGCGGCCCGTGCTCCGTGGAAAGCCGCGAGCAAATCACCGGGATCGCCAGCGAAGTGAAAAAATCCGGCGCCAAGATTCTGCGCGGCGGCGCTTTCAAGCCGCGCACTTCTCCCTACAGCTTTCAGGGGCTCGGCGCGGAAGGCCTCAAGCTCCTCGCCGAGGCGCGGGAAGTGACCGGCCTCCCGGTCATCACCGAGATCATGGATACGAAGGATCTCGAAGTGATCGAAAAATACGCGGATTGCCTCCAGGTGGGCGCGCGGAATATGCAAAACTTTTCGCTCCTTAAGGAAGTGGGCCGCAGCAAGCTCCCCGTGATGCTCAAGCGCGGGATGAGCGCGACGATCAAGGATCTGCTCATGAGCGCGGAATACATCCTCAGCGAAGGCAATTTTAACGTGCTCCTCTGCGAACGCGGCATCCGCACCTTTGAGACCTACACGCGCAACACGCTGGATCTCAACGCCGTGCCGGTCCTGAAAGCCGAGACGCATCTGCCGGTGGTCGTGGACCCGACGCACGGCATCGGCCTCCGCGAACACGTGGCCTCCATGGCGCTGGCCGCCGTGGCCGCGGGTGCGGACGCGATCATGACCGAAGTCCACAATTCCCCGGAATTCGCGAAGAGCGACGGCGAGCAGGCCCTGCTGCCCGATGAATACACGGACCTCGTCCGGCGCGTTCGCAAAGTCGCGGAAGCCGTCGGCCGCTCCGTGTAGGGGGTGTGAGGACGATCCAAAGTGGCGCCCACGAACTAGGTGGCGGGTTGCTTTTTGAATTCGTCCTCCGAGCCTTTCGGGGGAGGTGCTGGTGGTGGTCCTGGAAAAGGGCGAGCCTCGTCCCCTCATTCTCGTCCTCGTCCTCGAGGGCGAGAGGCGGTGCGCTCCGATCGCGTTTCCGGAATCGCTTCGCTCCGAGGACGAGAACGAGGACGAGGGACGAGAACGACAGCGAGAACGTGATTTTCTCGCGGACGAAAGCCGCAGTGCCTTTGAGCCTGCACCAGTTTAATCACCCTCCACAGACGCGGATCTCCTCCGGGAATCGATTGGACTGCGTGGCGGGTGGTGCTAGCGTGACGCTCCCCGCGAAAACCACCGCATCCGAATGCAGACGACATCGCTTTCTCTTCGAATCCTCTGCTCCTCGCTGCTGGCGATGAGCCTCGCCGGCGTCTCAGCGCACGCGGACCCTCCGGCGCGCCCCTTTCCGCAGCACACGGCCTATGCGCCTGGAAGCATCAAACCCGCGTCCTTCTCGCAAGACGCGCTGGATCAGGAGACGGCGGCGTTTTACGACAAGTGGAAGCAGAAACGCCTGATCGCGGCAGGTGCTCCCGGCCAATTTTATGTGGCGTTCGACGAACGCGATGCGAAGGCGGGGCGGGATGTCATTACGGTATCCGAGGCCATGGGATACGGCATGCTCATCACCGCCTTCATGGCAGGGCATGACCCCGAGGCGAAACATTATTTCGACGGCCTCTACCGCTTCTACAAGAAGCATCCGAGCAAGAATAATCCGCGCTTGATGGCGTGGTGCCAGGTCCAGGGAGGAGGCAACGCTCCGGAGGGCGCGGATTCCGCCGCGGACGCGGATCTTGATATCGCCTACGCGCTCCTCGTCGCGCACCGCCAATGGGGCAGCGCCGGGGAGATCGATTATCTCAGCGAGGGAAAATCGATGATCGCCGCCATTTTCACGGATGACATCAATGCCCACGCCTTCTCGGTCAAGCTGGGCGACGATGTCGCCTCCGATGATCCCGCCTTCGCCGACACGCGCTCGTCGGACTTGATTCCCGATCATTTCCGCGTGTTCCAGAATGTGACGGGGCGGACGGAATGGGGCGCGGTGGTGGACAAGAGCTATTCCATCATGGATTCGATGCAGCGGAATTACAGCCAGGACACCGGGCTCATCCCCGATTTCATCCGCCATGTGGACAACACGCCCGCGCCCGCGAAGCCGAAATACCTGGAGACGGAATTTGACGGCGAATACTACTACAATGCGTGCCGGGTGCCGTTCCGCGTGGGCCTCGATTACCTGCTCAGCGGCGATCCGCGGGCCAAAGCCCTGCTGGGGAAGATGACTCGCTGGATGCGCCGCGAGTCGGGCGATGCCCCGGCCAAAATCGCCGCGGGCTACTCGCTGAACGGGCGGCGGCTGGAGAAGGATGCGGATTTCGGCCAGATGTGCTTCGTGGCGCCGTTCGCGGTCGCTGCGATGGCGGATCGCAACGATCAATCCTGGCTGGACGCCTTGTGCAGTGCGATGATCAAGCCGGGCCCGGATGACGGCGCTTATTTTGACGGCACGATCAAGATGCTGTGCCTGCTCGTGGTCTCGGGAAATTGGTGGGCGCCGTAAAATGGCACTGATGGCTGGGCAGGCGAGGGATTTTCTCTAAACTCGGCTCGTGCGCGGACCTCAAATTTTCACGGACGCTTCCGGACGACGGAAGTGGCTTGCCATCATCTCCACCATCATTCTGGCGCTGGCCGCCATTATTCTCGGCTCGGCGTTTCTCTTCAGCTTCTTGCAAATGCCGGTCAATGCGCCCGTCTCCGGCCTCTTCGGCGCGCGGCGGGAAAGCGGAAGAAATTCGGAGATCCCTCTCCCGAGCCGGAACGTGCCCGTTAGCCCTCTGCTCCTCGATCGCTACCGCAAGCAGGCCCTGCTCGCCATCGATCGGGCGAACGCGGCGGGCATCACGCCGCCGCCGGCGGACCAATCGAGCAAGGTCGTCATCGGCTTCTATGCCTCCTGGCAAACCGCGGGCTTGAGTTCCCTGCGCAGCAACGCGGACAAGCTCACGCATCTCATGCCGGAATGGCTGCAGCTCAATCGCGCCGGCGATGGTCTCGATCTTTTCGAATACGATCTTTCCGTCACTCCGCAGAATGTGGAGGTGCGCCAGATCGCCGCGAAAGAGGGGCTGCAAATCTGGCCGATCCTGAATAATCACGACGGGACAAAGTTCGACCCGGATCGCGTGCATCGGCTCCTCACGCAGAAGCCGCCCGGCCAGCAGAAATTTGCCGAGGTGCTCCGGGACTGGTTGCTCCAGGAGCAGTGCCAGGGCGTCAACCTGGATTTCGAATCCTTGAAACCAGCGGACTATCCCAAACTGGCCCCATTCGTCTCCGTGCTGGCCAGCGTCCTGCATGCCGCCCATCTTTCGGTGTCGATCGACCTGGAGGTGAATCAGCTCAAAGCCAAATGGCTGCCCGCGCTCGCTTCCGCGTGCGACCTGCTCATCGTCATGGCCTACGACGAACACAGCAGCGAAGGCCCGGCGGGGCCGGTCGCCTCGCTCGCCTGGTCCACGAAGGTGCTGGCCGATTCGATCAAGGTGATTCCACGCTCCAAGCTGATCCTCGGCATCGGCGGGTTTGGCTACGATTGGACCGCCGGGAAGCGCGAAGCGCAGGATCTCAATTACCAGCAGGCCATGCTCCTCGCGCGGGACTACGGCCCGCAGGACGACAGCGGGCGCGCCATTCGTTTCGATGCCGATTCGCTCAATCCCCGGCTCGAGTATTTCGACGAGCAAGGCAAGAACCACAAGGTGTGGTTTCTGGATGGGGTCACGACGTTCAACCAGTGGTCCCTCGCCCAAAAAACCGGCATCCGCGGCGCCGCGCTCTGGATGCTGGGCAGCGAAGACCCCAGCGTCTGGTCCGTGCTGAACAAGAACGCGCTCTTCGCGCCTCCCAAGCCGGACGCCCTGGAAAAGATCAATTTTCCCTACGAGATCGAGTTCATCGGCGAGGGCGAAATTCTGTCCGTCGATTCCGAACCGCGCGTCGGCCAGCGCAAGATCACGGTCGAGCCGGCCAGCGGACTTTGCATCGCGTCGGAATACATCCAGCTCCCCTCGTGCTACGTCATTCAGCGCCGTGGCTATCATGCGAAAAAAGTGGCGCTCACTTTCGACGACGGCCCGAGCGCCGAATTCACGCCGCAGATTCTGGATGAATTGAAGCGGCTTCAGGTCCCGGCGACGTTTTTTATTTGCGGCGATAATGCGGAGCGCTTTCCGCAGCTCATCCAGCGGGAATGGCAGGAGGGCCACGAAATCGGCAACCACACCTTCAGCCACCCAAATCTCGCGACGGTCAGCCGGGAGCGGGCCGTCGTGGAAATCACCAGCACGAAACGCGCGCTCCAGAGCATTTTGGGCCGCTCCACGCTCTGGTTCCGGGCGCCCTACCACGCCGACGCCGAGCCTTCGACCGCCGACGAAATCGGGCCGCTGGTCATCGCCACTCAGTTGGGCTACGCCGCCGTCGGCGAGCTGATCGATCCGCGCGACTGGGATCTGTGGAATGTCGATGCCGCCGGCCATCGCGTCCGCCGTACGCCGGAGGAAATCGCCCAGGCCGGGCTCGAACAGGTCGGTGTCGTCAAAGGCAATACCATTCTCCTGCACGACGCCGGAGGCGACCGCTCCGCCACTGCAAAGGCGCTCAACATCATGGTTCCCGCATTGAAGGCGAGGGGATTTGAGTTCGTGCGCATCTCCGATCTCGCGGGCATTTCGCGGGACGCGGCCATGCCCCCGCTCACCGCGGGCGAGCGGGTCATCAATCGGATCAATGCCATCGTCTTCGGCACGATCTTCTCGTTCCTAAATTTCATCGGCATCGCCTTCGTCGCGGCGATCGGCCTCGGGATCGCCCGCGTCATTTTCGTGACGATCCTGGCGCTCATCTCCCATTTTCGAACGAAACGGACGATCGCGCCGGCGGATTTCCGCCCGCTCGTCAGCGTCATCGTCCCGGCCTTCAACGAATGCAAAGTGGTGGGCCGCACGATCCGCAGCGTGCTCGATGGCGACTATCAAAACATCGAGATCATCTTCGTGGACGACGGCTCCAATGACGGCACCGCCGACGCCGTGGACGCGGAGTTTGCCTCGCATCCCAAAGTGCGGGTCATCCGCCAACCCAATGGCGGCAAAGCCTCGGCGCTCAACAACGGCATCGGGCAATCCTCCGGCGATATCATTGTCGGCCTGGACGCCGATACGCAATTTGGGAAGGAAACGATCTCGTCGCTGATCGAGCACTTTGTAAATCCGCGCGTCGGCGCCGTGGCGGGCAATGTGAAAGTCGGCAACGTGATCAATATCCTCACGCGCTGGCAGGCCGTGGAATACATCACCAGCCAGAATGTGGACCGCCTCGCCTACGCTGTGCTGAACGCCGTCACCGTCGTCCCCGGCGCCGTGGGCGCCTGGCGGCGGCAGGCCATGGATGAAGCGGGCGGTTATCTCACGGACACACTTGCGGAGGACATGGACCTCACCTGGCGCCTGCGGCGCAAGGGTTGGAAGATCGAGACGGAAAACCGCGCGGTCGCCTACACCGAGGCGCCCGCGGCGGTGGGCCAATTCTTCAAGCAGCGCTTCCGCTGGAGCTTCGGCACCCTGCAGTGCCTCTGGAAACACCGCGGCGCGCTCTTTCGCTACGGGTGGTTTGGCTGGCTGGGCCTGCCGACCATGTGGCTCTTTCAGATCGTGTTTCAAGTCCTGGCCCCGATCGCCGATCTCCAGCTTCTCTATGCGCTCTGCGCCTTCGCCTCCACGTGGTTGAACCAGCATCTGCATCCGGCGGACGATATCCCCACGACCAACCTCTATCCCATGCTCATCCAGACCGGCCTATTCTACGCCGTGTTTTACTGCGTGGAACTCATCGGCGCCTCCGTCGCCATCTGGATCGAAGGGGAACGCTGGTGGCTCCTGCGAGGCCTCTTCATCCAGCGCTTCAGCTACCGGCAACTCATGTATGCCGTCCTCTGGAAAGCCGTGGTGAAGGCGCTCGTCGGCACCCGCGCAGGCTGGGGCAA
>Ga0302319_10014744_pt1 | contig 14530 bp, 14 predicted proteins | sample Bog_T0_2_FD_203319 | JGI IMG/M metagenome (GOLD analysis project Ga0302319, IMG submission 203319) | Peat permafrost microbial communities from Stordalen Mire near Abisko, Sweden - Bog_T0_2 | ecosystem: Environmental > Terrestrial > Soil > Wetlands > Peat | place: Sweden: Abisko, Stordalen Mire... | reverse complement strand
CCGGTCGACGGCTCGGACACGAAGGGGCAGGGCATTCGCGTGATGTTCGAAGGCGGCTCGCGCATCGTCTACCGCCTTTCGGGCACCGGCACGGTGGGGGCGACGTTGCGCGTCTACATCGAGCGCTACGAGCCGCCGGGTGGCGATCTCGGGCAGGACGCGCAAGTCGCGCTCGCGGAGTTGATTGGGCTGTCCCGCTCGGTCGCCGAGATCGAGGCGCGGACAGGGCGGACGGCGCCGACGGTGATTACGTGAGCGCGACCGCCCCGCATAGGCGCGAGTTTGAGGCGCTTTATACGGTAACAATACCACGGACCTCATCCTGAGGCGCCCCGTCGTTCGGCAAGCTCACGGTGACGGGGACCTCGAAGGATGTGGGACATCACGGGCTCGCGGTCCCAGACGTCGTGTTGGGGCCCGTCCTTCGAGGCCCGCGCAAGCGCGGGCGCCTCAGGACGAGGTGGTTGGTTTGGCTGGCTGTCATTCGCAGAGATGGCGGCTGGCTTAGCCTAACGCCTATGCTTCGTTCGGGGGGAGAATCATGCTTACCTACGCCGCCGCCTACAACGGCTTCTCGCTCGCCGACCTCGAAGCGCGCCTCTATGGCCCCTCGACCGACGCGCTCAACGCCGCGCAACTCTGCTGCGACCGCTGGGCGGTGGGCGAGCGCGTGGCGTTGAACTTCGTCGACAAGGGCTTCGCACTTCGACGCGTCACCTTCGCCGAACTCGCCGATTCCTCGGCGCGCTTCGCCAACCTGCTCCGCCAGCGCGGCATCGGCCGCGGCGACGTCGTCGCTGGGCTACTGCCGCGTACGCCGGAATTGTTGACCGTGATCCTGGGCGCGTGGCGGGTCGGGGCGATTTATCAGCCTTTGTTCACCGCCTTCGGCCCGGCGGCGATCCAGAGCCGCGTCACCGCCAAGGGCGGCAGCCAGGCCAAGCTGATCGTCACCGACGCCGCCAATTGCGGAAAACTCGACGAGGTCGCCGACGCGCCGCCGGCGCTGCTGATCGACAGGGGCCGCGCCGGCACGGAATTCGCCGACGCGCTCGCCGGCCAGAGCCCGCAATGCGCCGCCGCGCCGCTCGGCCTCGACGATTCGCTGGTGATCCTGTTCACCTCGGGCACGACGGGATCGCCCAAGGGCGTGCGCCATGCGTTGAAACTGTTCAGCGCCGTCGTGGTCTACATGCTCGACGGCATCGATCTGCGCGAGGATGACATCTACTGGAACGTCGCCGATCCCGGCTGGGCCTACGGCCTCTATTACGCGATCCTCGGGCCGCTGCTGCTCGGGCGGACGACGACCTTCTTCGAAGGCGGCTTCACCGTCGATAATGCGCTGCGCGTGATCGAAACAATTGGCGTGACCAATCTCGCCGCCGCGCCGACAGCCTATCGCGCCCTGATGGCCGCGGGCGACGCGGCGATGGCGCCGATCTCGGGCCGGCTGCGCGTCGCCAGCAGCGCCGGCGAGCCGCTGAACCCGGAAGTCATGCGCTGGGCCGAGCGGGCGCTGAAATGTCCGTTGGGCGACCATTACGGGCAGACCGAGACCGGAATGATCGTCAACAATCACCACGGCGTCGCCCAGGAATTGCGCCCGGGTTCGGCGGGGCTGGCGATGCCCGGCTTCGAGGTCGAGGTGCTCGACGACGCCCTGAAGCCGGTCGGGCCGGGCGTCGCGGGCGTGCTGGCGGTGCGGCGCAAGGCGTCGCCGCTGATGCCGTTCGCCGGCTATTGGGGCGCGGAAACGCCGCAACTGACCGAGGATTGGTACGTCACCGGCGACACGATGCACCGCGACGCCGAGGGTTTCCTGTATTTCACCGGCCGCAACGACGACATCATCACCTCCGCCGGTTACCGCATCGGCCCGTTCGACGTCGAGAGCGTGCTGATCGAGCACCCGGCGGTGAGCGAAGTCGCCGTCATCGGCAAGCCCGATCCCGAGCGCACCGAAATCGTCAAGGCCTTCGTCGTGCTTCGGCAAGGTTTTACCGGCGACGACGCGCTGGCGGCCGAATTGCAGCAACACGTCCGCCGCCGCCTGTCGCTGCACGCTTTTCCGCGAGAGGTGGAGTTCTTGCCGGAATTGCCGAAGACGCCGAGCGGCAAGGTGCAGCGGTTTTTGCTGCGGCGGCGGTAGTAGGAGCTTCGAGGCGCCGGCCGACGGCCTGCGAAAGGCCGCGCTGCGTAGTTTCCGAGCCTTACCGCTGGATCTCGGCGGCTTATCCTGCCACGCGGCGCGTCAGTCGCGCTCGCCGAGGCCAAGAAATCATGAACCGCAATGTACTTTATCTGGTGATCGGCATGCTCATCGTGGCCGGCGGGGTCATGGGCTATCAATTGTACCAGGATCGGCACAAGACCGAGGGCGTGGAAATCGATCTCGGGAAGAATGGACTTTCGATCCAGCCGAAGTAATGGCGCGGAATTTCAATAACGCCGTAACCGTCGCAAATTGCAGTGCAGCGCGATCTGTAGCCGAGGTAGGCGGTCTCGGGCAAGCGCCTGTTCTTACGCGTCCCTTCCAAGCGGAACCGGCAACTAGGCGCCGCCGCCAACTCGGCTCGCCAAAGTCGCGGAAGTGCGCGACTGAAGGCGGACAAGAGTGCTTGTCGCAGCGCATGAGCGGCTACAGCGGGGAGGGCGGCGCTAGGCAGAAGCCCAACGATTGATTACGTGCAAGCCTGCGGCGTCGAATCGGCCCGTGTCGCGCGTGGCGCCGGCAAAGCCATGAGCAGCGGCCGTCGCGGCGATATAACCGTCGGGATTAGGCAATCTGAGCCCGGCGCCCCTGGCTCGCGCGGCAAGATCGGCATAGACGCGCGCCACACGGTCGTCGAAGGCCAACAAGCGCGGCCCAAAGGCCAGGAACAACCCGTCCATGGCGATCGCCAGCGCACGTTTGCGTCACCCGGCTGGCAGGCAATGGATACCAAACAACAAGCCGGCTAACGTGATGCTGGAGAGCTAAAGGGTTTCTGCGTCTTGCGCATCCAGCCAAGCGGTTAACGGTCGGATCGCCGGAAGGTTTCATGGCTTCGGATACAACGTTCGTGTCGAGTACGATCATTCGAAGCTCATCGGCTTCGCCGGCGTCTTGTCGCGTATGAAATCCAAATCCTCATCGTGCAGGCCAGCGCGACGGCCGATATCGGCCAACAGCGAGCCCAGCCTGATCCGCTCTTTGGGATGCACGGCATTTTCGAGGATTTCTCGGATTTCTGACTCGGTGCTGCGACCGTTCTTCGCCGCGAGCGTCTTCAGCGCGCGATGGGTGGCTTCAGGGAGGTTTCTGATGGTGACGGCAGCCATGGATTTCCGCCTTCGCAAGCTTCGCTGTTTGCAGTCGATGATATCGCCGGCCGCACTCCGATATCAATCCCGGTCATGACAAACTACAGCCCCTCAATCAGCGCCCGCAGCGTCTCGACGGTCGAGGCGTCGGCCTGCCCATCCACGAGTTCGGGGCGAAAATGCCGTTGGAACGCCGCGACGACGGTCTCGGTCGGCTTGTCGTAGACGCCGGTCACGTCAAGCCCATAGCCGTAGAGCGACAGCAGCGTTTGCAGGCCGCGGATCGGCGGCCCTTCTTGCGCCCGGCCGAACAGCGGGCCGCCTCTCAGGGGCGCGGGGACGACCCAATGGCCGACACCGGCCGCGGCGAGCCGGTCCCAGGGAAAACGCTCGCCGGGATCGCGCTTGCGCGCCGGGGCGATGTCGGAATGGGCGAGAATGCGCTCGGGCCTCAGCCGCCATCGGGCGGAAATGTCCTGACAGAGGGCGATCACCGCCGCGATCTGCGCGTCGGGGAACGGCGGCGAGCCGCCGTCAGGACCGGGATTGGCGATCTCGATGCCGATCGAGACCGAATTGAGGTCGCGCTCGGACTTCCATTGGCTGACGCCCGCGTGCCAGGCGCGGCGCGCCTCGGGCACTAGTTGCAGCACGGCGCCGGCCTCGTCGATCACGTAATGGCTGGACACCTCGGACTTGCGGTCAATAAGCAGCGTCACCGCGCTCTCGCAGGTCGGCATGCCGGTATAATGCAGGATCAGACAGTCCGGGCGCCCGGCGCCCCGCCGCTCGCCCTGATTGGGCGAGGGCAGCACGCGGGAAACCAGCGAGGTGTCCGCCGCGAACATTTTGTCCATCAGGCGTCAGTAGTAAGCGCGGCACACCCGGTTGCCGTAATAATCGTAGTACCAGTTCGCGCAGGCGCGCGGCGGCGGGGCGTAGCCGGGTTGCTGCGGCGTCGCTGCCGAGCCGATCATCGCGCCCGCGGCCGCGCCGGTGACGCCGCCGACGATCGCGGCGCCGGGCCGGCCGCCGGAAAGCGCCGCGCCGAGCAAGGCGCCCGTCGCGCCGCCGATGACGGCGCCGCCGGCGGCGTTCTGCCCCTGTGGCGTGTCGCAGGCCGAGAGCGACACGGCGGCCGCCAAAGCGAGCGAAAGGCTGATCAAGGTCTTCATCTGTTGCTACTCTCCTCAACGCCCGGCGACACGGCCAGGGTACAAAAATGTGTCCGGCCAACCCGCCCGGACCCGATAGACCCGCCCCGTCAGGAACGGAACATTCGCGGGCTCCAGATGAACCCGACGTGAACTCGCCTCTCAGTCGCCGCGCAGCCCCATCGCCGGCCCGAGCGCGCCGTCGCGCACATGCACGACGGCGTGGGAGTCGGAATAGAGCCGCTTCCAGCCCGGCTCGCGATCCATGATCCCAACCGCGCCCTGGTTCGGCGGGAAGATCGTCCAGGCGATTTCGTAACGCTTGAGAGTGTCATCGATCGCGTCCGGCTCGCCCGAGGCGACACGGTTATAGAACGACATGAAATCCGCCCCGAACATGTCCGCCCGGCCGTCGATGAACGGCCTGACCTGGGCGAAAATGAGGTAACCTCCGTCGCCATAGCCATTCAGGACATTTTTTGCCCGCAATTCTGGAGGGACGGCGGCCAGGGCGCGGCTCGGCGCCGAGAGGCTGTCAAGGCTCGGGGCCGGCAACGCGAGCCGCGCGCCCGTGAGCGCGAGCGCCGCCATCAGGGCGCCGACGACGAGGCGGGGGGAGGCGGGCCTGGCCGGCGCCCCCGCCTGCAGCGCTTCGCCGATCGGCCGGGCGAGCAGCATCGGGGCGACGACCGCCAGCAGCAGCTCATGGCGCGAATGCTGCAGCGACAGGTGGATGAGGCCGACCAGCATGGCGGCGCTCAACGCTGGGAGTCTCAGCGGCTTCAGCAGCGCGAAGCCCAGCAGTCCGAGCAGGAAAATCTCCAACGGGCCGGGATGCGAAAAATCCTCGGCGCGCCACTCGCCGATGTTGGCCAATTGCGCATTGCCAAGCAGTTTCAAGGGAAACAGCAGGCCTTCAATTCCAAACGGGGTGGCGAGCGCGGCGATCAAGCTCGCGCCGAACAACAGGGCCCAGCCCTTCGCCCGATTCCCGCGATCCGGCGCGGGGGCGACGAAAATCGCCTCCAGGGCGAAGGGAACGATCAGCGCCAGCCCGAAGGCGAAGCCGCCATGCAGGTTCGCCCACACGAGCATCAACGCTGCGAGGAACAGCGGCGGCGCCCTGCGGCGCGCGCGCGCCTCGAACAGGGCGGACGCCCACAAGGCCACGCAAGGAAGGGCCAGAATGTGCGGCCGCGCCAGCAGCACGGGCGCAATCATCGACAGCGAGACGAAGGCGAGCACGAGCCCGGCCGGACCCGCGAGTTCCAACACGATTCTGCGCGCGACGATGTAGGCGCCCAGCGCCGCCGCCGCTCCGGTCAGCAACATTACGCCCACCCAGCCCGCCGCGCGATAGGCGAGCGCCAGGAACACCTCCGAGAGCCATTCGTGCGCGGTCCAGGGCGCGCCGGCGAAGCTGAACGAGAACGGATCCGCATGGGGAATGGCGCGGTGATCGAGAATCCACTGGCCGGTGGCGACATGCGAGAACGTGTCGCCGTCGTTCAGCACGGCCGGCGCGAAGGCGCAGAGCGCGAACACAGCCAGCGCCAACGCCAGCGGCGCGGGCGCGTAGGATGTCGGCGCGGCGGATCGGCGTTCGGAAGCGAAGGGAGCGGCGAGAGACATGGCGTTCAGATTCGCAGGTTTACGATAACGCTGAGTTAAGGCGTCGCCGGACTTCGTCGTGTGAATTGCCCATCAGGCGGTGAGGGGCCATGGCTCCCTTGACCGCGCGGAGCCTGGGCCTGCCAGCGGCTCCGGCTTGTCTTCTCGCTCGGCGCCATCGCGCGCCGTCGCTGTATTTGAAGTTGGGAAGCGACGGAGGCGGGAATGCGTGTCGCGAAGCTCACAAGTCGTCGTGATGAATATGTTTTTGGAGCCAGATCCAACCAGGCCGAAACATCAAATGAGGTCGAGGCCTCATGCGCTTTGATCGTCAAGGGTCGGGTTACCGAGTATGACGCTGGCTTCGACGGCTTGATTGTGGCCGCCCGCATGGCGCTATTCGGCCTTATCGCGGCGCGCCTCTAACCGTGTCCGTCTTTTTTGAGACACGTGGGCGTTGCGCGCGGCGACGGTATTTCTTTTCAAGCGGGGCTTCAGTTCGGGCAAAGCGTTCGATCACGAGCCCGACACGGATGCGGCGTCAAACAAAGAGCCGTCTCCGACCTCGCGATTTTCTCAGCCGATGGCGAAATTCGAAGCGCTCAATTGCGATGACGTCACGCCGACGAAATCAATCGAACCCTTGTTGTGACCTAGCGACAGCATCGTTCCCCCGGCGTTGTCCGTTTCCAGGGCGCCCAGGATCTGGCCTACGGAAGTGTAGCCGCCCACTCCGTTCAACAGGTCGACCACGTCGCTCTGTGCGAAGGCGAAAATTTGGACGACATCTTGGTTCGAACCGATATTGATATGCTCGTTCTGGCCGCCAAGGGCGAGCGCGGTGTCCCTGTTTCCAAACAGTGAGATCGTGTCGTTGCCCAGGCCGCCCTGGATAAATAAGGCAGAACCGGCCCCTACCGTCACATTGTTGCCCCAGCCGGCCAAATAGATATGATCGGCGCCTGTACCGGCGACGACGGTATCTTGCCCGGCGCCCGCGTAGACGACGTCATTTCCGTTGCCAACAGTTATCTTATTGGAATAGCCGCCGATCTTGATCGTATTGTTGCCGTTGCCGACCTTGATCGTGGAGTTCCCAAGACCTGCGTCAATCAAGTCGTTACCGTTGCCGAGCGAGATGAAATTGCTGTAGCCGCCGGCGGAAACAAAATCGTTGCCGTTGCCGAGCGTGATTGAAGAGTTGCCGAAGGAGCCAGCAACTGCATCATTGCCGTTCCCGCCGGTCACCAAGTTGCTGTAGCCCAGCAAATTGACGTCGGCGTCGAAGTTGCCGAGGTGCACGGTCGCGTTGCCTTCCCCGGCAAAAATGACGGCTTCGCCCAGAGTGTCGATGATCGTGTTGTTGTATCCGAATGCCGTTATGACGTCGACGCCTGCGGTTCCGATGAGGGTCGATCCACCGTATTGCGATCCGTCGATGTAGGTCACCGGGATTGGGTGCAGATGATTCGTTTGGCTAGTCATGATGATTGTCCTTTCACTGAGTTTATGCAAGATTACGCGCAGTTACCCGTTCGGCTCGCGGCATTGGCCGAGAGCCGTCCTATCGTCGACAGAGTCAGAGTCTGCTGGATCGCCGCGGGCGCGGTTATCCATGCAGCGGCATCGGCCTATCCGCGCGGGGACGCCGTGAGGCGCCACGTAGGGTTAGGCTGAGCCGCTTGATTGAGCTCAGTCGAAGAAGCCGTTATAGATTGAGGCGCTCATTGTGAGCCCCATGACAGACACCCTTTAATCCGCAGGCGCGAACTCACGTTCGCGCCCGCAGGTTGCGGATCGCGCTCTTGGCCTCCACACGCAATCGAATGCGTATTTCGGCGGGAGCCGTTTTCGTGCTGTCGGCCTCGATGCGCATCGCTGGCGTCGCCGGCGCAGGGTTTCCTATCTCGGGGCGCCGCCGCCGACTCCCGATAGAGGCCAATCGTGTCCATTGGCCAAAAACCCGTACCGCTCTACCAAACAATCTCTCGCATCTACAGCGACGCCATATCACTACAAGTTAACCTAAATGGCAATTAACCAATTTCAGGTTCGTGCAAATGTGGTTAACGTCGCCGAGTGGTTAAGATGGCCCGAAGGCGCACGCGGCGCGTTGTCTGATGCCGAACCAACCGAGGCCGTCGCGGTCGTCGCCGGCTCGCCGATGGCGCGCGGCCATGGTGGAGTGCACCCCTCGCTTGAGATACGGGCACAATTCGGTGACAGCGGCTTCACCCGACGGGTCACACGGGGGCGGCGGCATCACACGGCGGCTGCATAGCTACGCCTTCGGCCCGCGATGACGTTCTTTCAGACCGCGTCCGGCCTCTGCAAAGCCTTTGCCGCCGCTTCCGGCTCGCGGGCGACCGCTTCGAGGAAAGCGCGCGCGCGTCGGGTTCGACCGCCCCCGACTCCCAGTCAAGCAACATTTCCTGCGGAACGCGGTAAGTTTCCGCGAATTGCTCTTGGGTCAGCCCGAGCGCGCCGTGGATGATTTTCGCACGCGCCGCGCGGTGGGCGGACTTCAGTTGTTCTGAACTCATCGGCGTTTCCCACAAGATCTCAAGTTCGGCCAGCGTTCTCGAAATTGGCATGGGGTCTTTCTTGTCAATGTTACTAAATTTCTGCATTGAGAATTCTTCGCCGGTAGCGGCGAGAAATACTATGTATAATGCCGATTAGTTCAACCTCGTCTTCGTAAGCGGGCATTTGCAAATCTCTAAGCATGAAAGGGGGTCTGCGAGGTTTCCCCGCTGTAAGTAATTCAACATTCGTACCTGCTGCGAGCGCCATGCCCGCTTCAATACATGTGTTCAGATTGTCGTCTGTTATGTCCGCGATAACAACGAAAGCTTGGCATATCTTGTCCCTAAGCGCTGTCTGAATTTGCGTTCCAAAAATCTCATTGCCAACGACGGTGGGCATTCCTGTAATTCGTTCAATGAGTTGACGAATGGGGCCGCCGGCGGCGGCGGCCTTCGAGGCCAGGTCCATCGCGAGAAAAATATATTGCGGCTGAGGCGGTTTCCGCCAGTTTTCCCATAAATTCTGTAACACAGTATCGACCGATGCTGGGCATTTCGTTGCGTTTGTGTCCATTCGATACCAAAATTGATCCGGTCCGTCCTCGCGACTGACACGAGGATCGGCTATAATAACACTTGGGAGCCCTAACGATGACGCAAAGTCCATTTCGCGCAAAATATATTTATATTGACCGGAGTCTGATCTTGCGCGAGCTTCATCACGGTAGGGGATGATTCCGACAAACGCTCCACAGCTGGCGATGATACGTTGAACCCGGTCGCCTTCCGTAAACCCTCGCTGGTCCTTTGCATCTCCGATCAAGCGAAAACCTTCCTTGGCCAAGACTTCGCAGACCTTCCGTGCGCTGGCGCTGTCGTCGACATGCCAAGACCTACTGATGTAAATGTCGCGCGCCGTTGCCGGATTTGGAAGTTTTTCCCCCGGATAGTAAGCTCTGGTTATTGCATACGCCGTATCAGTATCTATCCTCTCCTCGGGGAATTCAATCCACGTAATACCCTTCATCAATTCCTTAGTATCAGCGCCGACGAGTCTTAAAGCAACGACCCTAAAATCTGTGTTATTAGCCCGTTCGTCCATTGCGGAATTGTATTCATTTTTAACCCACCCCCTCGACACGGATTCTTCAGTCAAAATGATAAATATTGACCGGCACCGCTCGATACCCCGCTGTAAATCTGTTGCGAGCTTGGCTCCAGCTGACAATTCGCGTGAATCATACCATACGCTGAAGCCCGCCTTTTCGGTAAGCCAGCGATAAAGACCAGATACAAACTGCTCATCCTTGTGAGCATGGCTAAGAAAAATGTCGAAATCTCGCTTGTTCAAAGGTAATGACATAGCAGGACTTAGCTCCTGGGCTTAGAACGTAGGTTCTCGCAACATAGAGTAAGGTTAGCCTCTTGGTTTTGGTCCGCTCACACGCCGAGTCCGATTTAGACTGTCCAAAATTGTATTTCGCATGAACCTCAACAGTTGGACAGTTCAGAGCTGAACAATATATCTGGCTCCGCGGAAAGTAAACTCCTGGCCGGTTTAACTGAATAAGGGCGCGCCGCGCAGCCTCCTACCCGCCCCGCCGTCTCCTCCTAGGCCCCTCCGCCGCCTTGCGCTCGGGCAACACCACCACCTTCGCCAAATTCTCGAACGGATCGCTCGCGTGCGGCAGCGCCATCGCAGCGACGAATTCGGACTGGAAGTTGGGCTCGATCGCCGTCTCGATTTTCGTGATGTTGCGCACCACGGTTTCGATCTCGGCGCGGCTGGCGAGGTTCAGCAACACGATGCGGGCGCCGGTGCCCGCGGCGTTGCCGCCGGCGGCGACGTGGGCGAGGTCGCAGTCGGGGATCAGGCCGAGCGCCATCGCATAGACCGGGTCGATATGCGCGCCAAAGGCGCCGACGAGAGTCACGCGGCGCGGTGGCCCCGCGCCGCGCTTGTCGATCAGCAGCTTCGCCCCGGCATAGAGCGCGGCCTTGGCGAGCTGGATGGCGCGCACGTCGGTCTGGTAGATCAGCAACCGCGGCTCGCCTTCGCGCAGCACAAAGGCGAACGAGCGGCCGACGGTTTCGACGCGCCAACTCCTGGCCTGCGTCCCGCCGTCGATCGAGCCGTCCTGGTTGAGCACGCCCGCCAGATAAAGCTCGGCGATCGCCTCGATGATGCCGGAGCCGCAGACGCCGGTGACGCCGAGCGTCTTGGCGACTTCGTCGAAGCCCGGCTCGTCCGACCAGAGATCCGAGCCGATCACTTTTATCCGCGGCTCCAGTGTGCGCCGGTCGATGCGCACCCGCTCGATGGCTCCGGGCGCGGCGCGCTGGCCGCAGGAGATCTGCGCGCCCTCGAAGGCCGGGCCGGTCGGCGAGGAGCAGGCGAGCACGCCGTCCTTATTCCCAAACAGGATTTCGGCGTTGGTGCCGACGTCGGCGATCAAGGTCAGTTCGTCGCGCAAGTAGGGCGCCTCGGCGAGCGCGACGCCGGCGGCGTCGGCGCCGACATGGCCGGCGATGCAGGGCAGGGTGTAGACATAGCCGCCGGCCGCGATTTCCAGCCCGCATTGGCTCGCTGGCAGTTCCATTCCGCCGTCGATCGTCAGCGCGAACGGCGCGCCGCCGAGTTCGGTCGGGTCCAGCCCCAGGAACAGATGGTGCATGATCGGATTGCCCGCGATCGTCACCTCGAGGATTTCCGCGCGAGAGACTCCGGCTTCCACCGCCGCCTCGCCGATCAGGGCGTCGACCGCCGCGCGCACCGTGCTGGTCAGTTCCTTGTCGCCGCCGGGGTTCATCATCACGAACGAGACGCGGCTCATCAGATCCTCGCCGAAGCGGATCTGCGGATTCATCTGGCCGACGGAGGCCAGCACTTCGCCGCTGGCGAGGTCACACAGATGCGCGGCGATGGTCGTCGAGCCGATGTCGACGGCGACGCCGAACGCGCGCTCCGTGAATCCGGGATAGAGCGCGACGATCTCCGCGCTTTTCCGCACGGCGGCGGTGACTTTCCAATCGCCCTTGCGCAGGGTCTTTTGCAGGCCCCGCAGTACGGCGAGGCTCGCGCCCGCCTCTACGAGTCCCCATTGCGCCTTCAGCGCCATTTGCAGGCGGCGCAGATCGCTGGTCGGGTCGTGCATGTCGGGCTCGGCGACCTCGACGTAATAGAGCCGTAGGACCGGATCGATCTCGATCGGATGCGTCTCGGCGCGCTTGCGCACCACCTGGCGATGCACCTGGCTTTCGGCGGGAACGTCGACGACCAGATCGCCGCAAATCCGGGCCTGACAGCCGAGGCGCCGCGAAGGCGCGAAGGCGCCGCGCTTGTCGGTATAACGCTGCTCGACGGCGCCGAACGGCGTGACGTGGTCGGCGGAAGAGGCGAGCGCGTGCTTGGCGAAATCGCCCTCGAGCACGTCGATCTGGCAGCGCCCGCAAATGCCGCGGCCGCCGCAAACGGAATCGAGGTCGACGCCGAGCGTCCGCGCGGCTTCCAGGACGCTGACCCCATCGTCGAAATCGCCGCGCTTGCCCGAGGGCGTGAAGATGACCCGATGCGATTCCATCAGGCTCTCCGCGCGCGGCGTCCTTCGCGACGGCCGCCGCCCGCTTCGCCCTCGGGCGCCGGCTCGCGATAGGCGCGGATCCAGTGCGTGCAATTGGGATCGTGGCCCATGACCACGTCGGCGCCGAGGATCGCCTGCCGGTCCTCGGGGTGCAGGGGATTCATGATCGCAGAAGTAAGCCCCGCGCCGATCATCATCGGCAAAAAACCAGCGTTGAGGCCGCGCCGATTGGGCAGGCCGAACGAGAAGTTCGAGGCGCCGCAACTGGTGTTGACCATGAGTTCATCGCGCAGGCGGCGGATCAGATACATCAACCGCAGGCCTGCATCATTGATGGCGCCGACCGGCATCACCAGCGGATCGACGACGATATCCTCGCGCGGAATGCCGTAATCTGCGGCGCGCTCGACGATCTTCCTGGCGACCGCATAACGGACGTCGGGGTCTTCGGAAATGCCGGTCTCGTCGTTGGAGATCGCAATTACAGCGGCGCCGTATTTCTTCACCAGCGGCAGCACGGCCTCCAGACGCTCGTCCTCGCCGGTCACCGAATTGACCAGGGGCTTGCCCTTGTAGACGGCGAGCCCCGCCTCCAGCGCGGCGACGATGGAAGAATCGATCGACAACGGCACGTCGACGGTTTCCTGCACCAGCTTTATGCATTCGGCGAGGATGCGCGGCTCGTCGGCCAGCGGAATGCCGGCGTTGACGTCGAGCATGTGCGCGCCGGCCCGCACTTGCGCCAGCGCGTCGGCGACGACGCCGGAATAATCGCCAGCCGCCATCGCCGCGGCGAGCAACTTGCGGCCGGTCGGATTTATGCGCTCGCCGATGATGACGAAGCGGCGGTCGAAGCCGAGGACGACTTCTTGTTTGTCTGAGGAGACGCGGGTTTCGGTCATGGCGGACTTTCGGTTTGAATGGAAATCCTGGCATTCAGGCCGGGAGAGCGCGACATGGCAGGCGCCAAACTTGCCGCAGTTTCGGGTAGTCGCCTAATTTGATTGCATAATTTTTGGCGCGCTCTTTTTGTAGCCCTGCGAGTCGCACCATGCTTCCACCTCTTGCCAGCTTACCGAAAACCATTCCTTTTGATGGAGTCGATCTCGGAAATGGTTGTGCGCGGCCAGTTCGGCGCTTAAGCCCAGGGCTTCAGTTTCAAATTCATGCGCTACCGCAACTTCAAGGTCCCGGGGGTTTCCTCGTTTGAGATTGGCATTGAGCCGCCACTCTACCGGGTTCTTGGTGTAACCGATTTTAGTCCAAGGAATCGTCGTCTCACCTGGATACGGTCGTTCTCTAAGCAGATAAACGAAAGCCATTTATTTTCCTTCCGTGGTTCGGCTTTCGGCGCGAATTTGCGCAAGCTCGTTTCCGTGGTAAACTCCCTTGCCATGGGAAATATCGATACATTTCGAAACACGACCACGGTTGTCACCCTTGCCGCAAATGGCGAAGTGGTGATCCCTGAGACATTGCGCGGCGAACTCGGCTTTTTGGCCGGAGATCGGCTGGTAGCGCGCGTCGTCGATGGCGCATTGGTCATTGAGTCTGTCGATTCCAGGATTCGGCGAGCTCAGGAAATCGTAAGGCGATATATTCCCGAGGGCGTTTCGCTGGCGGATGAGTTGATCGCGGAGAGGCACGCGGAAGCGGAGCGTGAGTAGTAGGTACGTTCTGGACAGCTCAGCCGTTCTAGCACTGATCCAGTCCGAGCCCGGCGCGAATGTGGTCCGAGCGGCCATGGACAAAGCCGTCATGTCTACGGTCAATCTTGCCGAGACTGTCACCAAACTGGTCGAACGTGGAATGCCGCGCTTGGATGCACGCGCGGCGCTCTTCGAGTTGAAGATTGAATATGTTCCGTTCACCGAAGCGCAAGCGACGCTTTGCGGCGAATTGCGCCCCGCGACGCGTTCGAGAGGCCTGTCGCTCGGAGATCGCGCCTGCCTCGCGCTTGCGATCGAACGCGGCCTTCCGGCCATGACCGCCGACGCGGCGTGGCTGGGCGCGACGAGCGCGGACGTCGTGCTGATCCGCTGAACTCGCGCTCTTTTCGTTGCCGCGTCGCTCATTTTCCCTCGAAACTCTCGACCGCCTGCATCCTCGGCACGAACTCCCGCCGCCACGGCGCGCGGCCCTTGAGCACGCCGCTTTCGTGGACGATCTCGGACACGTACTGCTCTTGCCGATAGGCCATCACGTGCACCCCGGAGACGCCGGGCACCTCGTGCAATTGCTGGATCATCTCGACGCAGATCCTCTTGCCCTCCGCCTTCTGGTCCTTGGCGCCCTCGAGACGCGCGAGCACTTCGTCGGGGATGTGGACGCCGGCGACATTGGCGCGCATCCA
>Ga0302319_10014743_pt1 | contig 14530 bp, 11 predicted proteins | sample Bog_T0_2_FD_203319 | JGI IMG/M metagenome (GOLD analysis project Ga0302319, IMG submission 203319) | Peat permafrost microbial communities from Stordalen Mire near Abisko, Sweden - Bog_T0_2 | ecosystem: Environmental > Terrestrial > Soil > Wetlands > Peat | place: Sweden: Abisko, Stordalen Mire... | reverse complement strand
TTTGAAGGTGAGGAAAGTGGGAGAGGTAACAGTTGCGACCGACGATCCGGAAGTCACGAACTTCGACGAGAAGGGCCGGTCCCAGGTGCCGTTCAGACGGGTACCGGCGGGATACTTCCCCACCACCGTCATGGGGATACCGCCGAGAAAGATATCCTCGTTTTTCTGCACTTGAGTCGACCAAACCTGCGATGTGCCGTTCCGGTACTTAATAGTCAGCTTGTCGCCGGCTAAAGTGTAAGTTCCACAAATACCGGGAGCCGGCTGGCAGGCGTTTTCGAAATCCTGCGGCTGGATTCCGGCCGTGGGCAATCCGGACATGATTCTACCGTCGGCGAGGAACCAAATGTAGAACGGGGAGCCGTTGAAGCCGAAGTAAAGGTTGTTCAAAGTCGCCGCCGGGGCCGGGAAGGCTGCGAGCATCAGTGAAATCAGGATCACGTTCATTCGCATTCGTTATGTTCTCTTTTCTTGTTTACCCGGAAAAGCGCGAAACCGCGGCAGGGAAGCAGGGCCGCCCGGCAGGAATAGCGGCCGGTGAGATTCGCCCACGGGTTAAAGATTTGCCAACGCCATGAAGACCCCCGCGCCGAAGAAAAATGTTCCCATGATCGGGAGCACAACCATATTGCCGGGGAGTTTGCACTCCAGCACCGCAGACGACGGGTTGTGTGGATCGTAGAAAACGTTCACCGCGGCGCCCGGCTGATAGCGAGCGAGTTTCACCTTCGTGCTGCCGGAGCCCGAGCCGGTCAGGCTGATGCGGGTGCCGCGCAACGTAGCGCCGGCAACAGCGTAGTCGTAGGCGACGCGGACGGTCTCGTTTTGATTCATGTCCGCGTCGCGGTAAACATAAACATCGGATGTGATCACGCGGCCAGGCGTAGACGGCCAGTGACTAGTGGCCTGAGCCTTCTTTCGCATGACGAACCAGAACGCTACCATGGCCAGGCCAACCAGGAAGAACGAGGCTTTCAACATGTCGATGTCCAGTTTTCGGAAACGCGCCGGCTCCCGGCCGGGCGGCATCGCAAGCAGTTACGGCGTTGACGAACGTGCGCGAAAAGCGGAACGCGAGTATATGGTTTGATCACAGATTTCTCCTTTTGCATGCTTTTTCCAGAGGACACCGAATGCGCTGGCATCATGAATGCGGCCCGATGAAGGCCGCGGTTGGTAACCGTGCCGGTGTTCCCGACGCTACGAGCGAGGATGGAATTTCTTCACCAAGTCCTCGCCGCGCGCCACCTGATCGGTGGGAAGCTTACGGCGCAGTTGCTCCCGCATCGAGATCCCCTCGGGCAATCCCTGGTTGGCCGCCAGGGCGATCCACTCGTAGCCCTGCGCCGCGTCGGCTTTCACGCCCGAGCCGTTGTACAGTATGATGCCGAGGTTATATTGCGCTTCGCGCATCCCCCGCTCGGCGGCTTGCCGGTACCAGACGGCGGCATCCTTCTGGTTGAGCAGGCCGCTATCCGGGTCGTCATAAATCACCGCCAGGTCGAATTGCGCTTCCTTGATATCCTGCTGCGCCGCCTGCAGAAAGTACTTGGACGCCATGGCCGGGTCTTTCGCCACCAGGTGGCCATACCAGTACATGCATCCCAGGTAAAACTCGGCAGTGGAGTCGCCGCCGTCCGCGGCTTGCTGGAGTTTGGGCAGGGCTGCCGCATAGTCCTTTCGATTGAAAGCGGCTTCTCCCTCCAAGGCGACCTTGTTAGACGATCGCGATATCAAGTAAGCCCCGAACCAAACCACAAAGGACAGCGCTGCCATCGCCCAGGCAATCCCGATGCACCATCGGCCCAACCGCGTGCTGTTCCAAGAGGTCGTCATTGATGTTTTTCCTTTCCTTTTCGACGGGGCATTCGTGAGGGAGCGCGGTAACCGCAGCCAACCCTTGAAGTGGCCTATCGCATCATTTCTTACATCCGAACTTCGCCTTCGACCGATCCGAAGAATAACTTCGCACCATTTGCTAACGCGGCCCAGGAGCCGGGCGGCACATCGGTAAACGACCCATCGGGCGCCTTGCGGACCCATTTCTGCGGGGAGAGGTTTTTCAGCCCCGCCGGCTCCGCCGAAATTTCGGCCAGGGGCGATGTGAAGTTGTAAGCCCGCTGATTGCCCAAATGGTGAGAGTAGAGTTGCCTTCCCTGAGGCAGCATCACAATGTTGTCGCACAGGCGAAGGCGCGGCGGTAAAGCGGGCTGCTGACCGCAGCCCCAGCAGTTCCCCAGGCGCCCGCCGGACAGTTTCAGTTGTTCGCGATCGTAGAAGTTCAGGCCGCCGCAGTAGTTGCATGGGAATAGCGCATCGTGGAGGTGCGCCATCGCTTCGCGCCATTCGCCTTCGCGCACGCGGCCGTTCAACGGATCGCGCAGACCGGCCGTGAATGCCCGTATGAAAAGAGTGCGGATAAACCTGGGATAAATGTTCCAGCGGGCGATTACCTGGTCCTGCTCCCCGGGGACCGGACGATTCGAGGCATCCTCGGGGTCGAACACAAAGATCGGATTCGAGCCGTAGATCGCCTGCACGGCCTCGGGCGTCGGAGGCCCGGAGGAACGCTGGCCGTCGAGCGGATCGCCCATCATGAGGATGTTGAACAACATGACGGCGAGGGAATGCAGATCGGTCTGTGTGCTCGGTCCGGCCTGGCGGAGAATCACTTCCGGAGCCATGAAACCGGGCGTACCCAGGATCGCGCCGGGACGGCCGTTCACATCTACATTGTCGATGTCGCAGATGCGTACATCGCCAGTGCGCGGGTGGAAGAAAACATTGCCGAAGCTGATGTCCTTATAGCAAAGCCCCTTGGCGTGCAGGCGTAGAAAGCTGTCGGCAAGATGGAACGACGTCAGGATCATGGTCGGGAAGCTGGCGTCCACGCGGCCTCGCATGTAGTCCACCAGCGTCTCGAACCCTGGCTCGCGAAGTGGCATCAGGTAGCCGAACGTGGTCGCGTGCATGTCCGTCACCAGTTCGAACGGCCACCAGAACTGGTTATTGGGCGGCCCCACTTCAATCGATTTCTCCAGACGCTCCCGCAGCGTGGGGTCCAGCGTGAGGTAGCGTGGAATGTACCACTTGAGGGCGCAGAACGAATCCTCGAATTGGGCGCGGAACACCTGTCCCTGGCCGCCCCCGCCGAGCATATCGCCCACAATCACGGACCTGTGCGAGTACATCGTCTGTAATCGGCTGCCGGGAGACAAAAGAGCGCTTTGATTGGCCATGGGGAGAACTCAGTCGGAAATTACCAATAGTTGCACTGCACCGAAAAACACCCGCTCTCCGTTTCGCGCGGGAACGGAATCGCGAACGTCGACACTGTGCCGTTCGGCGCCACCGGGGCCGGCGGCGCTCCACTCCCTGCCGGACCGGTTTCGCAGGACCAATCCTGTTTCCGAAGACGCCACTTCCAGGACCGGCCCTTCGAACGGAGGCTTGAGCCGGAGTTGTGCCGCGCTGAGAACTGTTCCGGCCTTCAGCGCCACCCGCTCTCCGCCGGGCAGGCGCAGGGCTGGCGCCCGGTGCCCGCCCACTCCGCGGAATAGCGCGGCGATCGCCGGCGGACGCCAGCACGCCAGAGCGATTCCGGAGGCGGCGATCAGAATTGCGGCCACCAGGGCGACCTGGTATCCATGGATCGCGCGTTGCAGCCGCGGCACTGTTCCATCGATCGGCGCTGGGGGTTGAGATTTGGTTTGGGATTTCGGTTGGGACTGGGATTGAGCGTCGGTTTGGGACTCCCGCCGGGACTGTGATTTACTCTGCGACTCCACGGCAGGTGGTGCGTCGGCCGCAACGGCGCCTCCCAGGCGCTCCAGCATGCCCAGCGTAATATCGTCGCCCGACCCCTTGCGGGAGGCTTCGCTGAGGATGTGTTCGAGTTGCGCCTCCACCTTCTCCGCGCCGAACTGGCGCAGCAGGTTGAGGTAATCGGAGCCTACCTGCAGGAAATCCGCATCGGTGGAGAATGAATTCGAGTAGCCATCGCTCGACAGCAATATCAGCGTGGGCAAAGTATCGCCATCCGCGTGAATCTGCGCATGGCGGAAATTTTCCGGCGCTTCGTTCTGACACAGCGACGTGGTCTGGTTGGCGATCAGGCGGCTGTCTTCGTTCATGGGCCGCGTGGCAGTGCCGTCGTCGCCGACGCACAGAATGTCGCCATCTCCTAACTGCAGGAAGAGCAGGTCGGCGCCGGCCGCCAGCACGGTCAGCAAAGTGGCTCCGTAGGCCACTACGGGATTTTCCGCCAATGCAGCTTGCACCTGTTCGAGTTCGGCATCGGGTACGTGCTGCCAGTCCGCCGCCTCGAAGGGATGTTCAGCCAGGTGTGCCTTGACCGAAGTGCGCCATGCCAGGACGATCGGACTGCTCAAAGCGTGCGCCTCCGCCTCGCTGAGCGGCAGCGATACTTCGCGCAGGACGGACATGGCTGCCTCCACCGCCAGCCGCGACCCGGTATCGCTGCGAAAATGACGCGCACTGCCGTGCCCATCCGACACCACCACGATCGCGCGGCTCCGCGGCTCGTCCCACCAGGTGCCGATCGAATCCTGATTGGGCAGACCCGTTCGCAGGTGCGACGCGCCTCTGGTGGAACTCCCCCGTACACCCCAAGCTGTCTTTTGCATGGTATCCGTCATGAAAGCTCCTTACCAGACGTCGTCCGCGCCCTGGGCCACTTTGACCGGCTCCGGCGGCTTCTCCGGTTGATCGTCGAGTGGTTTGGAGGAACCGCGAAGCCCGACGGTGGAAGCCCAGCGGATTTGTTCCACCAGAGCCTCGGCATTATCGGCCTGCAACGGAGACCGCTCCTCCGGGGCCATGCCGATGAAGCGCTGAAGAACGCCGAGGTCGGCATCCTGGCCAATGGCAACGGCCATACGGACGGCGGCGCGGCCCCACGGCTGATCCATCAGTTTCTTCAGGCCGACGCTGAAGTCGTCAGTCGGCTGGCCGTCGGAGACCAGAACCAGCACGGGCGGCAGAGAGCGCGACTTCATCGGCGGCACCTTCATTTCTTCGGCCACCGCGGCCAGTGCCTTGCCCATGTCCGTGTGGGCGTCGGCCGTGACGTCCTCCCACTTGACGTCCTCCACGGGAGTGGGCACGGCGATGTGCCATTGCGCGCCGCGTGAGAAGCGCAGGGCGCGCACCAGCACCTGCGCTTCGGGATTCTTACCGGCCTCCTGCTGAAGGGCCGGAATCGCTTCGCGAATGGCGGTATTCATGGCTTCGATTTTGCCGTTAGCCTTCATGGAACCGGAACAATCCAGGATCCAGATAAAGTGAAGGGGCCGTGCGGACAGCTTTCCTTCACCGGGCATTTTCATTTCTGGGGTCACGTCATTTCTCCTTATGCATTTATGAGAAGCGAACGATCTTGATCAGGCTCCACAGCGAATATAAGCAGCCGGCGGCGAATACGAAGAAACCAACCGTGCCCAGAGCCGTCACTGCGCCTTGAGCATCGGTCCCGTTGCCGAGCATCACGAACCCAACGATCAGGATCGCGATGGCGAGGAGCAGGCCCGTCAGCGCTTTACTCCGGCGCACCCGGTTCACCATGTTTTTGGCGATTCCCGGCGCTACCGACGCAGCCTGGATCTCGTCCATCAGGGACTTCGGCTTGCGGATCTTCAACTGCATTTTGAGATAGGCCTGAACGGCAGTGAGGTCGGGACCTTTTTCTCCGGCGAGAAACGCCGCGGCCGCCGCGGCGAACGGAATACCCGGCATGGGCTGAGGCGCCGGACGCACGGGAGACTGCGGATAGGCGGGCTGCGCCGGCGGCGTGCCGGGCACGCTGGCCGGTGGCGAGAGCACACCGGCGGCAACCGCCGGCGGCGAGTAATGCGGCGATACGGCGGGCGGCAGAGGCTGGCTCCAGTCGACTACCTGGTTCTCTCCGTTCGCCGGAATTGGCGTTCGCACCGCCGGCGAAACGGGTGCCGGGCTCACGGCCGCCGCCGGCCATCCGCCGTTGGCCGGGCGAATCACCGCGGCCCAGACATCCACCGCCCACAATGCATTGTCCGAGTCGAGCCCCTGGTTCTCTTCGAGGCGCCGCGCCAGGGTGGTGCGCAGCGTTGCCGCCGGCATCTGCGAGCTTTCGCGGAGGCTTTTCGGTACTCCCCAGCGCACGGCCGCGGATAGGGCCGCGATCTCGCGCCGGCACTCCCCGCAATAATCGCGTAGAAAAGCTTCGCAGAGCTTGTCGTCATCGGCGATCTTGCCGTTCAGAGTGTAGATAGCCGCCAGTTGCATGCGGGGAATGTCGCTCAACATGACCTATGCCACCTCGCCCTGTACCAGACCGAAGTCGATGCGGGTTGCGCTCAGAAGGCGAACGCTGCGTCCGGAGGGAATTTCACGGGAGTCGCCATTCGGCAGCGCCGCTTTCCAGGTGGAGCTCGACAGGTTTTGCAGTCCCATCATATTGGGATCTTTGGGATTGCGGCTGACCGCGGCGACGACGCCGTCGGCGGAGTTGGACCGCAAGCCGGGGATGTCGCTATCGGCGAAACGTTCGCCATCCCGCAGCGGAAGCAGCTTGCGGGCGACGCGCAGATGCATACAGTTGTTGTCCACGAGCGCCGGTTTCCTGGCCACCGGCTGCGCCACAGGCGCCGGAGCCGGAGCCGGAGCCGGAATGGGCGCCGGCGCATGCGAGGCGCCGGCCGCGGCGCCCTGCGCGATGGGAGCTGGAGAATTTACGACCACTGTGGCGAAGTTCTGTGCCCGGAGCGGCGAAATCTGGCGCGCCTTCAGGATCGCCGCTACCAGAAATGCATAGAACACGATCATCATCGGCAATTGCAGATAGACGCCGATACCGGGCCGGTCGCAGAACAGGTCCCATATAGCGTGCAGGCCCGCGGCGCTGATGTACCCGGTGATCAGCAGCTTCCACATGTGTTTCGGTTTCATGGCGGCGAGTCCGACGAAGTAGCCGAAATAGCCGCTATAGGCCATGTGGCCCGATAGTTCCGGGAGAATCCGGAGGATCACGCTCTGCAGACCGAAGACGTCGCCCGCCAGCACATACAGCTCGGGTGGCAACTGCGGAAGCTGTTTGGCGATGCTGCCGGCTACGCCCAGCACCGCGTTGGGCGCGTATTGCAGGAGGGTCTCCACGAACACGAAGCCCAACGCGGAGGCGGCGCCGATGAGGATGCCGTCCAGTGGCTCGGTAATGCCCGCCTTTTCGCGCAGCGGCGATTTCATCCGGCTGGTCCACTTCCAGATGAGCAGCACGGGGATGATCTTGACCAGCTCTTCCATCATCCCCGTACTGACGAACCGGGCGATGATCTGCCGCACAAAACTCAGTTGGTTCACCGCATCTCCCTGCGGCGTGCCGGCCATGTCGTAGAACACCAGGAAGAAAAGGTGGAACAACGGACTCAGCATGAGCGCCATGGTGAAGATGGTGGCGAGGCCGAAGACCCACCACGATTTTTTCTTACCGCCGAGCGAGTAGAGCACGTAGAAGCAGCCCAACCCGATCCCGACCCCGACGACGTTGCGGAAGATCTCGGGGTTGTGCGCGGTTGCGGTAAGGATTATGCCGAACAGAAAAGCGATCCCGACGGGGATCAATAATCCTTTCGCGATTAGCTCTTTGCGCTTGGAAAGCACGGGGAATAGCTCGGAAGGTGTGGCGGAATCGGTACCGAGACGATTGCGAAGCTGGCCACCTGGCATTTCGTTCATGTCTTTCTCCTCACTGATTAATAAAGCGAACTTCGGCGGACAATCCCGACACGCAGCCGGGAAAATTCCCTCAACGAATTACCAGGCTGCTGATTCCCACGATGAGAAACACTACTCCCACGATGGGGAGTACCAGCACATTGCCAGGGAGCTTCCGCTCCAGGACCGCGGCTACCGGATTTCGTGGGTCGTAGAAGACGTCCACTTCGGCGCCCGGCTGATAGCGGGCGAGTTTCGCCTTGGCCGTTCCGGAGCCGGAACCGCTCGTGCTGATGCGATTGCCGCGCAGCGTTTTGCCGGCGACCGCATAGTCATAGGTGACGCGCACATCTTCTTGATACTCGCCATCGGTGTCGCGGTAGCGATTGATATCGGATGCGATCACGCGGCCGCGCGTGGATGGCCACTGGCCGGTGGTCTGGGCGTTCCGGCGCAAGAAATACCAGCCGGCAAACAGGGCCAAACCTACCAGGATGAATATTGGTCCGAACATAGTAATCTCCTGTACTTCTTATCGAGAAACCGTTGGCGGGCTTGCGGCATGAATTCTTCGACATTCACGTCCACATCTGGTAAAGCGCCATTCCTCGTCGAAGACCGACATACTCCCACCAACTATTCAGTCCATCGAGATCCCGGCGGAAAGTTGTCATTAATGGAAGGCGGCGCGATTGGCATCCCGGGACACGGTAGGTTAAGATTGTTCGGGGGCGGCCGGGACGATTCCCTGGCAGAGCGTGGGAATTGATATCAGGCCTATAGGAATCCTTGCTAGAGTCACCTGAAGTTACCGAATGGCTGGTGCAGTGGAGCCAGGGAGACGAAACTGCGCTGCAGAAGCTCACGCCGCTGGTCTATGGGGAACTGCACAGGCTGGCTGCCGGGTACCTGCGCCGCGAGCGCGATGAGCACACCCTGCAAGCCACCGCTCTGGTCCACGAGGCCTACCTGCAACTCCAGAAACTCAAGCGGGTGGAATGGAAGAACCGCGCCCAGTTTGTAGGAATCGCCGCGCAGGCAATGCGCCACATCCTGGTGGATCACGCGCGGCGGCGGAACGCGCAAAAAAGAGGAGGCCTTCTGTCCCAGGTTCCACTGGAGGAATCCGAGCGGGCGACGTCGGAGCTGGACTTGAACCTGGTGGCCCTCGATCAGGCTCTGGAGAAATTCGCGCGCGAGTTTCCTCGCCAGGCGCGCGTGGTGGAACTGCGCTTCTTTGGCGGACTCACCAGCGAGGAGACCGCCGAAGTGTTGCAGGGGGCCGAAGAGGACGTCTCCTCCCGCACGGTGGAGCGCGATTGGCGGTTCGCGCGCGCATGGCTCCATAAGGCAATGGCGGGCCGGCAAATGGGGCCCTTGAGTCCTGCCTGATTCGCGTCCTGGCGCGAGCCATCTTTTCCCATGAGTGAGATAACCAGTCAGCGAGTGGCGGAGTTGTTCCAGGCGGCACTGCTCCGGGACCGCGCGCATCGCGAAGGTTTCCTGGCGCACGAATGCGAGGGCCGCCCCGAGCTGCTTGGTGAAGTGGCTGCGCTGTTGCAATGCGACGAAGAGGCCGGCGCGGCGGAGTTCTGGGAATCCTCCGCGGCGCAGGCGGAAGCCATCCGCAGCGCGCAGGAGACCGAAGTCATCGGACAGACCATTGGGCCCTACAAGCTGCTCGAAGAGATCAGCAGCGGTGGCATGGGAACAGTCTATCTGGCGGTCCGCGACGATGCCGAGTATCAGAAGTGCGTCGCCCTCAAGCTGATCAAGCGCGGCATGGATACCGAACTCATAGTGGGGCGCTTCCGCAACGAGCGCCAGATCCTGGCCAACCTCGAGCATCCCAATATCGCGCACCTGTTGGACGGGGGGACCACGGCCGATGGGTTGCCTTATCTCGTCATGGAGTACGTCGAAGGGCAGCCTATCACGGATTACGCGGACCATCGGCAGCTCTCCATCCCGGAACGGTTGGCGCTATTTCGCACCGTGTGCTCGGCGGTGGAATATGCCCACCAAAACCTGGTGGTCCATCGCGACCTGAAGCCCAGTAACATTCTGGTAACTCCGGACGGAACGCCCAAGTTGCTCGACTTCGGAATCGCCAAGCTGCTGGCCGCCGACCAGTCGGCCGACGGGCGCGACGCCACAGCCGCCATGCTGCGCTTCATGACGCCGGAGTCCGCCAGCCCGGAGCAGGTCAAAGGTGAAACCATTACCACGGTGTCGGACGTCTACTCGCTCGGTGTACTGCTCTACCGGCTGCTGGCGGGGCGCCGCCCGTATCACCTGAAAAGCCATCTGCCGGAGGACATTGCGATCGCCATTTGCACTCAGGAGCCGGAGAAGCCGAGCACCGCTGCCGGCCGGCCCGAAGCGGATGCGCCGGTTGCGGCCGAGGTCAGGAAGTTACAGCGGAACCTGCGCGGCGATCTCGACAACATCGTGCTCATGGCCCTGCGCAAGGAGCCCCAGCGCCGCTATTCTTCGGTGGCTCAGTTTTCAGAGGATATTCGCCGTTACCTCAAAGGGATGCCGGTTACAGCCCACCGCACCACACTGGGTTACCGCTGCGGAAAGTTCGTTGGACGCCACAATCGGACCGTGGCTGCCGCAGGGCTGCTCGCGATCCTGCTCTTCGCGGGTGTGGTGGGGATTGCCTGGGAAGTACACGTGGCGCGTGCCCAGCGCGCTCGCGCCGAACGGCGCTTCAACGATGTGCGGAAGCTGGCGAGCTCTTTCCTGTTCGAGTTTCACGACAGCCTCGAGAAGATCCCAGGGACGCTGGCCACGCGCCAGCTCATCCTGAAACGGGCTTTGGAATACCTCGACGGCCTGGCTCAGGAGTCTAGCGACGACCTTCCGCTGAACAGCGATCTGGCCGAGGCGTACGATCGGCTCGGAACGCTCACTTGGGACGTGGACGCCTCGTTCGAGGCGCATCGCAAGGCTCTCGGCATCAACCGGAGCTTGGCGGAGGCCCAACCCGCTAATCGGCACTATCGCGAGCAGTTGTGCAGCAGTTACGTGTTCGTAGCGGAAGCTCTGAAGGACCGGGGAGATACCGATGGAGCGCTCGCCGACCTGGGCCGCGCGGTGGCGGGGATGGAATCGTTGGTCAAGAGCGATCCAGGCAATGAAAAGTACCGGTTCGAGTTGGCAGACACCTATGAGGAGACGAGTCTGATTTTGGAAAGAGCCGGGCGGGTGGACGAATCGCTGGCGCTTCAGTACAAGACGTTGGCCTACCGCAAAGCGCAATTCCTCGCCGATGCTTCGAACGCCGGCGCGCGCCGTCAAGTGATGATTACCGAACTCATGATCGCCCGGGGATTGACCGACAACGGAGAGTTCAAGACGGCGCTCGAGGAAACCCGAAAGTCGCGGGAGACCAGCGAGCTGTTGAATACCATCGATCCCGCCAATACGGTGTTCCAGCGCGATCTGTGGGTCACGGATTTGCGGATAGGGGAGTTGCTTTCGAGAATGGGCAATCCAGCGGGCGCTCTTCCGCACTATCGCCGCGGTCTGGCCGCCATCGATAAACTGTCGAACACCGACCCCGGCGACAAAGGGCACCGGCACGCCTTGGCGATCACCTACCTGGCTATGGGAGACACGCTGCAGAAGCTGAACCAGGCTGGCCCGGCTATCGAGAATTACGGGAAGGGAATCGCGATCAGCCAGTCCCTCCTGGTCGCCGACCCCAACAAGCCTGAGACCGAGGACGACCTTGGGACCCTGGAGTTCCATCTCGCGGGCCTGTTCCTCGCGGCCGGTTCCCCGGAGAAGGCCGCTGGCCTGCTTGCCAAGGCGCGAGACATCTTTGACGAGGCCACCCGCCGTGACCCCGGCAATATCCGGATCAAACGCAATCAGGCGGACATGTTCGCTCTATGGGGAGATCTCAAAGCCGGGCAGGCGGCGCGGGAGGCATCCCCGGCTTTGAAAGACCAGCGATGGCGCGAAGCGCGGGATTTCTACGCGCTGAGTATGAACATTTGGGTCGGCATGCGCAATCGGAGCATCCTCTGGCGAACGGACTCCAGGAAACCGGCCGACTTGATGAACAGAGTAGCGGCATGCGAGGCGGCGATCGTTCGCCTCCGCTACATCAATTAGGGGCCGCGAAACAATAAGGTGACCAAATGTCTCGAACGTGCGCAATCGCTCCCTAACGGTTAATGCCGCATACTTTTCCCACAACTGGGATTCTGCATTTGTTGTGGGGCAGGCAATCCTGCCTGCAGCCGCCTTTCCAGGCGGCTCTTGGGTCCGTCGACGAGTGCTCGTGTCCCGAAAGAGCCGGCTAAAAGCCGGCTGCAGCCACGATTGGCTGGCCCCACTATTTTTTGCAAACAGACTCCTATCGACAAAAGTATGCGGCATTGCCCTAACGGGGTGCCCTCTGGGCCCGGCTCTGTCAAATGCGCATGCCGAGCCGCGCGCGGGAGCAAGCGGTTGGGTCTGAAATGCACAGGATCAGAACTCCTGATGTCGTGGAATTTGCAGTGAGCCCGCAGGTGGGGCAGGCGGTGCTCGCCTTCGCTCGATCCTATTCGAGCAGCGACCCCAAATTCAGTGCGGACGGGCAGGCGAGCACCGCCTGCCCCACCTGCGAAGATCTCGCCATCGAAAGGAATGGCTCAGCCCATTTTCGACATCAGGAGTTCCGAGGATATTTTTTCGCGGCCTTGATGGCAGCAAGAATACAGGGTTCCCGGAAACTACTCGCAACCCACTCGACGCTGACGATTTCACCAGCAGAAGACCGGCCGCCGACTAATCGTCTTACCATGGAAGTTTCATGGACATGCATCTCTCCCCGTATGGCGCGGCCTCCACGCGGCCATCGCCCGTCAATCGCATGATGGCGGCATTCACCAGCACCTTTCGCGATGGCATCGATATCAATCTCGGAGTCGGGTTCGTCAACGAACAGACCATCCCCGTCGCCCTCCTCGACCAGGCCATGCACGCCGTGGCCGCCGACGGCATCACTTATCGCCAGGCGTTCAATTACGGCAGTTCCGCCGGCGCCGCCAATCTTATCGCCGCCATCCGCCGCTTCCTCCTGCGCACCCGCCTCGGCCAACTCGACGCCGCCACGCTCGATCGTAACCACCTCATCGTCGGACCGTGCGGCGCTACCAGCCTGCTCGACGCAATGGCGGAGATCCTCAAGCCGGGCATTGTCATCACCTCCGACCCGATGTATTACATCTACGCCGATGCCCTGGAGCGCAAGGGTTTCGAAGTCCTGGCCGTTCCCGAGGATGGCGAAGGCATCAGCCTGGAAGCGCTCCACCGCAAACTGCAAGCGCTCGGCGACCGCGCGCGCGACATTTCCTTCTTCTACGTGGTGACGGTCAACAATCCGTCGTGCACCATTCTTTCGAACGCCCGCCGCCGCGCGCTGTATGACGTGGCCGCGGGCCTCTCGCGCCGGCAGGGGCGCCGCATCCCCATCTTTTTCGACCTGGCGTACGAGTGGCTGCTGCACGACCCGCAAGTGGAACCCTTCGCGTCGGTGTTGCCGCACGACGATATCGGGATCGCTTACGAAATCGGCACGCTTTCCAAGGTGATCGCGCCCGCGCTGCGCATCGGCTACCTGCTCGGGCCCGACGGGCCGTTTCTCCAGGCGATGATTCAAAAGACCAGCGACACCGGTTTCAGCGCGCCCCCGTTCGTACAGGAGATGGCCGCCTATCTCCTGGACCGCGGCATCGAAGATCAACTGCGCGCAGTGAATTCGGGCTATCGCGAAAAAGCGCTGGCCGTGCGCGCCGCCATTCAACAGCAGCTTGGGCCGTTTCTGGCCGAGTGCCGCGGCGGCAGCGCCGGCTTCTACTTTTACCTGACCATGCGCGAGGTGGAGACGCATCCCGCGTCGCCGTTCTTCCGCGCTCTCACCGAGGCGCCCGACGGCCGCCCGCGCATCATTTATATACCAGGGGAATATTGCGTCCATCCTCGCGGCGACCTGGCCAGTGCCGGCCGCCGGCAGTTGCGGCTCTCCTATGGCTTCGAAAGCGCCGCCACCATTGTGCGCGCGCTCACCCTGATGCGCCAGGCCGTCCCGCAACAATCTGCTACGCTAGTCGAAATATGAAGCTCGATCGCGCCGCCATCTTCTGCACCTGCACCGCCCTTGCCCTGCTGGCCACGGAGCCGAATGAGGCCACCAAACGCTGGTGGGCGCACATCGTGGCGCTGGCCAACGACGGCATGGAGGGCCGCGACACCGGCAGCGAGGGGTATCGCAAGGCCGAGAGTTACGTCACCACGCAGTTCGAGAAGGCCGGGCTGAAACCGGCTGGTGAAAACGGCTACGCGCAGCCCGTCGCGCTGCATGAACTGCGCTTTCAGGCCGCCGAATCGTCGGTGGAACTGGTACGTCCCGAGGGTGTCACCAAGTTGCAGTGGCTGCGCCAGATCAGCGTGCCGGCGCGCCTGGGTCTGCCGGAAAAGCTCGAGGCCGGCCTGGTATTTCTGGGCGACGGACCTGCAGCGGGCGCCGCGGCCATCGATCCATCCGGGAAAATCGTGGTGCAGTTGCCCGCGCGACGTGCATCGGTGGCAGCGGGCCGCGCGGGCGCTGCGATTCCGGGGATCGCCGCCACCATCGCCATCGATACTACCGGCGGTCCCGAACCGCCGCGTTGGCCGGTGGCCTATTCGGTGTCCATGACGCTGGCCGAATTGCCGTTGCGCCAACCGGGAAACACTCCGCCGTCGTTCCGTTTCAATCCGGCCTTCGCCGAAGAGCTTTTTAAGGGCTCCGGCCACACCTTCGACGAGTTGCAGAAGC
>Ga0302319_10014740_pt1 | contig 14534 bp, 13 predicted proteins | sample Bog_T0_2_FD_203319 | JGI IMG/M metagenome (GOLD analysis project Ga0302319, IMG submission 203319) | Peat permafrost microbial communities from Stordalen Mire near Abisko, Sweden - Bog_T0_2 | ecosystem: Environmental > Terrestrial > Soil > Wetlands > Peat | place: Sweden: Abisko, Stordalen Mire... | reverse complement strand
CGCCGGGTCCACGCCCTGATCGCCGCCGCCCTCCACCAGGCTGAGCGGTGGGAGATGGTCGACCACAGCGTGGCCCGCAAGGCCAGCCCTCCCCCGATCCGCCCGCAGCCGGTCAAGGCACCCACCCCCGACGAGGTCCGGGCCATCGTGGCCAAGGCCGAGGAGCTCGAGCCAGCCCTGGCCGCCCTGCTGCTGCTGGGTGCCCTCACCGGGGCCCGGCGGGGCGAGCTGTGCGCCCTCCGGTGGACCGACCTCGACGTGGCCGGGAGGACCCTGACCATCGCCCGGTCGGTCTATGAGACCGAGGGCGGGGGCTGGGCCGAGAAGGAGACCAAGACCCACCAGGAGCGGACCGTCGGTCTCGACGACCTGGCTCTAGGAGTGCTGGCCAAACACCGCGCCCAGGTGGACGAACTGGCCGATGGGCTGAAGCTCCAGGTCCGACCGGACGGGTTCATGTTCTCCCGCTCCCCAGTCGGGGCCGAGCCGATGCAGCCGGACTTCGTGTCCAAGTTCGCCAAGAAGGTGGCGACCAAGGCGGGGGTGGACACCCACCTCCACGCCCTCCGGCACTTCTCGGCCACCCAGGCCATCGCCGCCGGCTTCGACCCCACGACGGTGGCCGGCCGGCTGGGCCACCGGGACTCCTCGATCACCCTCCGGGTGTACTCCCACGTCCTCGAGGGCCGGGACCGGGATCTGGCCGAGGCGCTGGGGAAGACCCTGGCGCTGCCCGGCTGACCAGGCCACCTCAGGGGCGGTCCGGGGCGGGCGGCTCCCCGTGGACCTCAGCCAGGAACCGGGGGACGGAGATCCGCCACTGGGCCCCGACCTTGAAGGCACCGGGGATCTTGCCGGCGGCCACCAGGCGGTAGGCGGTCGAGGTGCCGATGCCCAGCTTCTCGGCGGCCCACGAGATCTGTTTCACGTCGTCGGGGAGCGAGATCGTCACGTGTCCCACCCTTCGCCTTGAGTTGCTGTCGTCGTCAGTGCCATCTGGCCTCCAGCGGGTCGGATCCGGGCCGAACGCCCGTCTTCTTCGTTCATGATCCGAAATCAACGTCACCCTCAACGTCACCCTCACCGAAACTGCCTGGTCAGACGGTACGGCGAGACTCGCCAGGAGAGCCCAAGCGGCCGCAATTTCGTCGGTCGCACCAAATTGGTGCAGGTGTGTGGACAATTTCTGTACCGCTCTGGCGGAGCCGATCTGGTGAGTTCTCCAGGCGCCCATGGCGGGCTCGACGCCCGGCTGGGCGCCTCTCTCGTTCCCCCGGCACCGATGCCACCGTTCCGAACCATCGTCATCACGTCGGGCAGCGATCTCGAGCCCCGCAACGGTGTTCTCCGGTTGAACTCGGGAGCAGTCGTTGCCCGGCTCGATGCCGGGGAACGACTGATGGGACCTGTGGAGAGCATTGCTCCTGCTCAAGGTCCCTGCTGGCTACCAGTCGGGTACCGGACACCGACGGCCCTGGTGGACCTCGACAGGGCGGTTGATGTCGGGTGGGGCCCAAGCCCCGTAGGCCCGACATCAGGCGCTGGAAGCCCAATGCCACACCCGGACGAGGCGGTCCGGGGAGCGAGCGCAGCGAGAGCGAGAAGAGGAGGCCGGATGGTGAGGCGAGGAACGAGCCGACCCGGAGGGTCACCAACCGTGCCGGCGCCTCGGAGCGCAGTTGAGCGCCGACCTTGACGGCCGAGTCGGGGGTGGATCAAAAAAGTGGTCTGAGCTGGGAGGGTGACGTTCGAGGGTGACGTTGCTAGGTGGGCCAGGGTGACGTTGAGGGACTCGGCAGGTCGGCCATGCAAGGCGTCACTATGCGTGGCTGCCCGCGGTGCCTTCGGCTGAAGGAGCAAAGGCTGACGGTCTGCATCAATTCGGCGCCCGTCCCAGTTGGCGCCCCGCTGCGAGAATCTTCGTCGGACAGGGCCTACGGGACGCCTCCGGCCAGCGACCCTTTCTGACCTGGGACGTCCCCGTACGAGGTTCCCTCAACCGGGGACCGCACAAGATGGTCGTGACATCATTCATCTGGCGATGAGCGATCGAGTTTCACGGGCCCGCAGGCTCGGTGCTCACTTCCGATGGCGCACGATGTTCAGGACGTTGCCGTCCGGTGCGCGAACGAAGAAGCGGCGCACTCCCCAGGGCTCGTCCTGCAGTGGGTAGACGATCTCGTAGCCGCGCCGCTGCGTTTCTTCATAGGCCGCGTCGACGTCGTCTACCTTCACGGTGATGACGGGATTTTCCGGTGCCGCGGAGTCGTGGGTGACGAGCTGGAGATTGACTCCCGTCGCCGGTGATGTGTACCGAGCCACCCAGCCCATGTTGAACTCCTCGGTGCTCAAGCCGAGGTACTCGACGTAGAACTGCCGCGCCTTCTCGATGTCCTCTACATGCAGATCCGCAATGATCTCGACGACACGCATCTGTTGGTCCTCCCGTTAGCCAGCCGCCACGCAGCTTCCCACAAGCCGATCGGCTTGCGGATGGTCACTCAAGGCCCCGCAGATGTCTCCAAATATTCGGCAGCCAGGCCTCCAGTCGTGCCCCATTCGTGCCTGGCGCAGCAAACAAATCACGAGCAGTACACGCCAGATTTAGGCGTCCCCGTTCCTCGCCAAGTTGACCAAACCGGGCAACTCCGTTGGTCATCCACTTCCCAGCGCTGAGGGCGATGCCCACCTTCCTGGAGATTCTGTTTTCCCAGGGCTAGAGGGCGGATTGGTGCATGCGAAATGTCAGGAACACCCGGCGCAACTGGGCCCGTTACACCTTGCTTCAGATGATCGAAGCCACACGATTCAAGTGAAGCTCGACCTGGGACGGGTTCCGGCTAGAAGGCGGCACCGATGTCGACGACATCAATGACCTTCTTGTTGATGAACTCCTGGATGCCCAGATTGGTCAGTTCGTGGCCGTAGCCGGAGTGCTTCACCCCGCCGAACGGGATGTCCGCCTTTACCATTGTCGGGTGGTTCACATACACCATTCCGGTGTCGATCTGCTTGGCTACACGCTTGCCCCGCTCGGTGTCCTTGGTGAAGACCGACCCGCCGAGCCCGAATGGGGAATCATTGGCCACGGCGATCGCCTCAGCCTCGTCCTTCACGCGGATGACCATGGTCACAGGACCAAAGAACTCCTCGTAGTAGGCCGGGTTGTCCGATGTCATCTCCGTGAGAATGGTCGGCTGGAAGAAGGCGCCCTGGGAGGGAACGGGCTGCCCGAGCGTCTCTGCCTTAGCACCTCCGGAAACCGCCTCATCTACCTGGGCAGCCAGTGCGTCGGCGGCACCCTGAGACGAGAGCGGAGCCAGCGTGGTTGCTGGATCCAACGGATCGCCGGCCTTCAGCGCAGCGACGCCTACACGGTACTTGTCCATGAACTCGTCAAACACCTCGTCGACCACGATCATCCGCTTGGCAGACACGCACACCTGGCCAGCGTTCCAATGCCGCCCGAATACGGCCCAGTCGACCGTCTTGTCCATGTCTGCATCCTCGAGAACTACGAACGGGTCGGCACCTCCGAGCTCGAGCGTGCTCTTCTTGACCGCCTTGGCGGCGTAGGAAGCGATAATGGCGCCGGCCTCCTCGCTACCGGTCAGGGCGACGCCACGCACCCGGGGGTCATTGATGACGTACTCAGTGCGAGCATGGGGGAGGTAGAGGTTCTTGAACCCTCCCGCGGGGAGCCCGGCCCGCTCGAACAGATCGTCGAACATTGCGGCGGATTGGGGAACGTTGCTGGCGTGCTTCAGCAGGATGGTGTTGCCGGCCAGCAGCTGAGGAGCGGCCACCCGCACCACCTGGTAGTAGGGAAAGTTCCACGGCTCGATGGTGAGCAATACGCCGAGGGGCTGATTCACGATCTCGACCTCGCCCTCTGACGCGTACGCCACCGGGACCTTCTCGGGCTCAAGCAGTGCCTCCCCGCGATCGGCGTAGTACTGGAGGATGTCGGCCGACAGGTCGACCTCCGCCTCGGCCTCGCCGATCACTTTGCCCATCTCGAGGGTCAGGAGCTCGGCGTAACGGCGCTTGTCGGCTCTGAGCAGTCCGGCCGCCTTGGCCAAAACTGCGGTCCGGGTGGAGAACGGCGTCTCCCGCCAAGAGAGGAACGCTTCGTGTGCAGCAGTGATGGCGGAATCGACCTCTTCATTGGTTGCATCGGGGAACGTCGCCACCACCTCGTTCGTGTGGGGGTTGATCGTCTGGTAAGCCATAGCAAAGGTCCTTCCTAGGTAGTGTCACTGCTCTCAAACGTGAGGCTCACGACGCCGAGCAGGCGTTGCGTGAACCGGTCGTACCTCGCAGCCGTGGCGCGTCCTCGTGGTTGGACGAGAGCACCGTTGGGTTGACGATCGTTGGTGACCACCTCAGAACGAGGTGATCACGCTCCGGGCGATGGCCCCGTCCTTCAGTTCGAGATAGGCATCGTTGATCTGCTCGATGTTGATCTCCTGAGCGATGAGATCGTCGAGGTCTAGACGGCGTTGGAGGTAGAGATCGGCGTACATGGGGATGTCGTGCTTGATGTTGGTGGACCCCATCATCACGCCCTGAATCCTCCGCTGGCCGAAGATCATGTCCATCATGACCTCGATCTCGATCTTCTGGCCAGGCACTTGGAGCCCGATGAGGTAGGCACCGCCGCCCACCTTCACCATCTGCAACGCCTGCTCCGAGGTCGACTGCAAGCCGACCACCTCGAAGGCGTGGTCGACACCGCCACTGGTGAGCTTCCGTACGGCCTCGACCGGATCGCCCTTCCCCGAGTCGATGCAGTCGGTCGCTCCAAACTGTTTGGCCAGTTCGAGCTTCTTTGGCTGAAGGTCGACGGCGATGATACGCGAGGCACCAGCCAATCTGGCCCCTGAGATCACGTTGAGCCCAACCCCGCCCACCCCGATGACGGCAACACTGTTGCCCGGCTGAACGTCGGCCGTGTTGATGGCTGCGCCCGCTCCAGTGATGGTGCCACACCCGAGGATTGCCGCCTGGGGAAAGGGGATGGCATCGGGCACCTTCACGAGTTGGTTCTCGTGGGCCAGGATCCGCTCGGCGAAGCCACCCAGCCCGAAGATCTGATCGATCGGTACCCCGTTCTGGGTGATGCGACTGGGCTGGCTGGCCTTCCGCAGTGTCTGTTCCGGATGAAGACACTGATAGGTACGGCCATCGAGACAGGACTCACAGTGCCCGCAGAACTGGACCAACGAACCGACGACATGGTCACCCACCACGAAGTCCGTGACGTCAGGACCAATTTCGGCCACCACCCCGGCCGGCTCATGACCGAGGACCGAAGGAAGCGGGTAGCCGTAGTCATCCTCAGCCAGATGGAGATCGGAGTGACAGAGACCGCAGGCCTTCACTGTGACGAGGACCTCCCTCTCGATGGGCTCGGCGAGATCGACGTCCTCGACGGAGAACTTCCCGGAATGGTCTCGAATCATGGCTGCCTTCATGGCATCGTCCCTTCAAATGCGTTGTCGTTGGGCCACGTCGTGCTCAGGGATCGGCGGCACACTGCTTGGTACCTGGATGGGCAGACGTGGAGCACACGGCACCACTGCTTGGGATCCAACCTACGGTGGCCCCGCCCTTGTGCCTAGGGCCGAAGGACCTAACCGGCAATGACCGGGACCTTCGGCTCTGGGCGGAGCGGCGGCTGGTGGACAGGATGGAACGTGTTCCCATCTGATCCGAAAGCTCTTTGATGACCGACACTCCCCCACGGCCGCAGACCAGCCCCGATGTCGGGGTTCCCGCAGATTCGCCACCTACACCTCGCTTGGTTATCGGCGTACTGAATGAAAGCGCCGAGGGTGAGCATCGGGTTGCCCTCGTTCCCGGTTCGGTGCCGGCGATCCTGAAGACCGGACTCGAGGTGCTGGTCGAATCCGGTGCAGGCGCCGACTCGTGGTTCTCCGACCATGACTATGCCGATGCCGGCGCGGAAACCACCGGCGCACCCGACGTGATCGAGCGAGCCGACGTGCTGCTGATGGTAGGGAAGCCCCCGAGTGAGTCCGTTGTAAATTTCCACAGCGGACAGGTGGTGATCGGGATGCTCCAACCTCTGGTCGATCCCGAACTGGCCCAGGCCCTGGCGACCCAAGGGGTGACCGGGGTGAGCCTCGATGGACTCCCTCGGACACTTAGCCGTGCCCAGTCCATGGATGCCCTGAGTTCCCAGGCCAACATCGCCGGCTACAAGGCGGCTCTCCTGGCGGCAGACAGCTACGGTCGCTACTTCCCGATGATGATCACCGCTGCGGGCACCGCGCGGCCGGCCGACGTCCTGGTCCTGGGCGCCGGTGTCGCCGGCCTCCAGGCCATGGGCACGGCTCGACGGCTGGGGGCGGTGGTCACCGGCTACGACATTCGTCCCGAGACCAAAGGGGAGATCGAGTCGGTCGGGGCCCGCTTCCTCGTACTCACATCCGTCGCCTCCGGATCAGGCGCAGGAGGGTATGCACGTGCCCTGAGTGCCGAGGAGCAGCTGGCCCAACAGCACGAGCTCAACGAGCACATCTCCCGGCGTGACGTGGTCATCACCACCGCCCAGGTGCCTGGACGGAAGCCCCCCGTCCTGGTCACGGCCGAAGCGCTCAAGCAGATGCGGGCGGGGGCCGTCGTGGTCGACATGGGGGCCTCGGACCTGGGCGGAAACGTGGAAGGCTCTGTCCCCGGCCAGACGACGGTCACCGATAACAAGGTCACGGTCATCGGAGCCTCCAACCTGGCGGCCCGGGTTCCGTCTGCCGCATCGGTGGCGTACTCCCACAACATCAGCGCCCTGCTCCTCAGTCTGGTCAGCAACGGAGCACTCGCCATCGACCTGGAGGACGAGATCCAAGCGGGCGTCGTCATCACGTTCGACGGCAAGGTTGTCCATCCGCCCACCGCTACCCCTCTCGCCGAGCCCTCGGCGACCACCACCGTCCCCGTCGCCCTAGGAGCAATCCCATGAGTTCCGGTCTGATCACCGATATCAGCCTCTTCGTCCTGGCCATCCTGGTCGGCTTCGAGGTGATCTCCAAGGTGCCCGCCACACTGCACACCCCCCTGATGTCGGCGGCCAACTCCATCCACGGCATCGTGTTCGTCGGGGTCATGATCACCGCGGCGTCCGCCCACTCGACCATCGGCTACGTGCTGGCGTTCGTCGCCGCTGTCTTCGCGTCCATGAACGTCGTCGGCGGCTACCGGGTCACCGACCGCATGCTCAAGATGTTCCACAAGCCCCCTGCTCCGGCTAAGGCCGACCCGACGAACGAGGCCGATCGACCATGAGCATCGTGCAGACGGCTGTGGGCTATTCCTACCTGATCGCCGCGGTCGGCTTCGTCCTCGGCCTCCATTTCATGAACTCCCCAGCCACTGCTCGCCGCGGCAATCTCCTGTCCGCGGCCGGCATGGTGCTTGCGGTCGCCGCCACCCTGGCCCTGGTCATCGACGAGGGAACCATCACCGCCACCGGGTGGATCGTGCTCGGTGTCGGGGGTCTCATCGGGACGTTGATCGGCCTCCGTACGGCCATCCGGATCAAGATGACCGCCGTCCCCCAGCTGGTCAGCCTGTTCAACGCCGTCGGGGGCGGTGCCGCCGCCCTCCTGGCCATCGCCGGCTTCGTGCGGCTGACCAGCGGCATCCACGGGGCCATGACCTCGCGGACCATCGTGGCCACGTCGCTCGACGTGGTGATCGGCATGGTGACCTTTTCTGGATCCCTCATAGCGGCCGGCAAACTGCAGGGCTGGATCTCCGGGAACCCGATCGTCATTCCGGGAGCACGAGGGCTGAATGTAGCTCTGGCGGCCGTCGCCGTCGGGGGCAGTGGCTATCTGATCGCCGGATCGGACTCGGGCATCGTGTTGGGGATCGTCGTCCTGTGCGCCTTGGTCTTTGGGGTGACCATGGTGCTGCCTATCGGCGGAGCGGACATGCCCGTGGTGATCTCGCTTCTTAATGCCCTGACCGGCACGGCGGTGGCTATGGCCGGGTTCGTCATCGACAACTCGGCGCTGATCATCGCCGGCGCTCTGGTCGGTGCGGCCGGCGCCATCCTCACCAAGCTGATGGCCGACGCCATGAACCGCTCGATCCTCAGCATCATCGTGGGCGGGTTCGGTACCGGCAGCTCCGGACCGGTGGGCGCTGTCGGAACCGGAGGGGCCGTCCGTCGCATCACCGCAGACGACGCCGCCATCCAGCTGGTGTACGCCACCAAGGTGATCATTGTCCCCGGCTATGGCCTCGCTGCCGCTCAGGCCCAGCATGAGGTGCGTGACCTGGCCGTTCTCCTGGCGGATCGCGGCGTGGACGTGTCGTTCGCCATCCACCCGGTGGCTGGCCGTATGCCCGGCCACATGAACGTTCTCCTGGCCGAGGCCGACGTGCCCTACACGCAGCTCAAGGAGATGGACGAGATCAATCCGGAGTTCGCCCAGGCGGATGTGGCGCTGGTCGTCGGGGCCAACGACGTGACCAATCCGGCCGCCCGCCGGCCCGGCAACGCCGTATCGGGCATGCCCATTCTCGACGTCGACCAGGCCAAGAACATCATCGTGATCAAGCGTTCGATGGGCCACGGCTATGCCGACATCGACAACGAACTGTTCGCCAATCCCAAGACGGGCATGTTCTTTTCCGATGCCAAGGTGGGCCTCGACCAGATCATCGCCGCCGCCAAGGCACTCGTGGCCACCGGATAGAGAGATCGGGCAGATTCAACCCACTTCAACTTGCCGATGTTCATCGGGGTCCCTGGTGGCCTCCACCACCGGGGGCAGAGCGGGCTGGCCATTCGGTCGGTCGCCCTCGTCTTGACAGTGACCATGGCCTGTCCCCCTGTAGTCCTGCCGTGGGCAGATGGGAGTGGTGATCACGTTGACAACGCGCAGTTCGTGACCTTCGACCCTGGCCATCAACCCATTGCTCGGCCACGCTAGGAGCGTGACCAACAAGGGAGACGCGCAGCGAGAAGAGGGCAGGGTCTCGTAGACCGGACCATGAACTCAGAAGCGCATACGCCCAGTGCAGGGTACGGACACAGTATTCCCATCGGCAGCGTGTTCGGAATCTCCCTCCGACTTCACTGGACCTTTTTCTTACTCATCCCCTTTGTGGCGGCGGTCGATTGGACCTCCGGTCCCCGATCGGTCCTCCTGGGCCTGCTCTGGATCGTTGCCCTCTTCTCGTTCGTGACGGCCCATGAAGTGGCTCACTGCGTCGTGGCCCAACGGCGAGGAGCCAAGGTCCTCGGTATCGTCCTGTTTCCGCTGGGCGGGCTCTCCCAACTGGAGGAAATGCCGAAAGCGCCCGACGATGAACTGGCGGTGGCCATCGCTGGACCGATGTTCAGCCTGGTCATGGGCGTCCTTCTGTTGCTAGTCGGCCTGCTCATGGGGTCGCACGTGTGGCCCCCGACCCTGTTCGTCGGCAGTTGGTGGGCCCGTCTGGGTTGGTTGAATCTGCTGCTGGGAGCGTTCAACATGCTGCCCGCCCTCCCCATGGACGGGGGCCGGGTGCTGCGGGCGTTCCTGGCCCGCCACCGGAGCAACCTAGAGGCGACCGAGATAGCCGGGAGGATCGCCCGATACCTCGGTGTGGCCCTGATCGCTATCGGCTTCCTCTACGACTTCTGGCTCTGCCTGATCGGTATCTTCGTCCTTCTGGGTGCCAGCGCCGAGGTGCAGGCCGTCCGTCATCCGGCTCCCCGGGACCACCCCGTCGCTCCCCAGGACCGCGAATTTCGCCGGTGAGGCCGGACTCCCTTTTGTCCTCACTCCCCTGCGAGATGCTGAGCTCATCCGATAGCAAGCGGTCGAGGAGGCGGTTGCGTCGCCCTCCTTCCGCGTCGTGACGGACACTGTACGCACGGTAGTACCGGGCGCGGGGCAACTGAGAGAGGGCCAGCTCGGCACCGTCGACGTCACAGCATCGACGGTTGCCAATATCGGGCCGGGGATCGACTTCTACTTTGCCTTCGGAGTCATCGCCGTCACAGCGGGTGTTGCCGCACCACTGACCATCGTGGCGGCGGGCCTGGCCGTCGTGCTCCTGGCCTTCACAGTGGCGGAGTTCACCAAGGTTGAGCCGTCAGCCGGGAGTTTCATCACCTACGTGGAGACCGCTCTGGGAGCGAGAGCCGGCGTCACCACGGCCCTCCTAGTCATCGTGGGCTACACCGTTGCCATTGCCGGGGTGTTCGCCATGTCGGGTGGGATGGTGGCGTTGACCCTGTCGCACTACGGCTCGTGGCATGTTCCGTGGGGTCCTCTCTCTGTAATCCTGACGGGCGGCGCCATTCTGTTGACAATCAGGGGGGTCAAGCTCTCGACCAAAGCGGTAGGCGGGGCTGTGGTGTTTCAGGTGGCGGTCATGGTGGCCGTCTGCGCCACTGTCCTCGTCGACCAGCGGGGCCACCTCTCCGGCATCCCGTTCTCATGGTCTCACCTCCGGGGTGGTCTGGCTGGCCTCTCTGCCGGCTTTCCCCTGGCGCTCTACATGTTCATCGGCTGGGAGAACGGTCCTGCCCTGGCCGAGGAGTCCCGGGATCCGAAACGAACAGTTCCGAGGGCCCTCTACGCCTCGGTCGCTATCGCCGCTGTCCTGTTCGTCCTCTTCGCCTACGCCACGGTCACCGGATTCGGCTACAACGTCTCCTCCATCGGCCGTTCGTCCGTGCCCTTCCTGACCGTGGCGGACCACTATCTCGGGGACGCCGCCATCCTGGCCTGGTTGGCCGGCATCGTCTCGGTTCTGGCCACCCTGGTTGCCGCAGCCAACTCGCAAGCACGAATGCTCTTCGACGGTGGCCGGACCAGGCTCCTGCCCTCGAAGCTGGCCCATGTGCGGGCGGGGTCGGATACGCCGGTGACGGCCCTAGTGGCCATGACAGTCGTGGGTCTCGGAATCATTGCCGTCTGGTGGGTATGCCACCTCCTCAACGGAGATACGGGCTCCATGAGCCCGGTCGGCCTCTATGCCGAGTGCTCGACCATGGGGACGATCGTCATCCTCTTCGTCTACCTCCTGACCACGGTCTCCCTCCCGGTGTTCATGTGGCGGCGGCATCGGGCCAGGTTCTCCGCCATCCGGCACCTCGTGATTCCCGCACTCGGATCAGTGGTGCTGATCGTGCCGTTCATCGAGCTGTGCAAACCCGGACAACCAGCGCCCTATGGCGCATTCCCATTCATTGCCCTGGCGATCCTGGTCGTCACGGTCCTCACCGCTGGCATCGTCGTACGAGTTCGCCCGAATACCGGCTCAGGGGAAGGCGACTCCTCTGGGACCTGAGGGGTATGAAGCCCACTTCGGAGACCGTCACCCCGTCTTCACGGACGACGTTGACATGCGTCTCGACCGCCGTGACCGTGCCTCCGACACCGGGGTGAGGTAGACGTACTCGATCGAGGACCACTTCTCTCGAAGCGCCGCCGTACAGAGCGTGATCGCCTGCTCGACATCCGAAACGTCGAGTTCATCGGCAAAGGTGACGTCCCCGTTGACGATCAGGCTGGCCGGACCGACAACGATGGCAAAAAGATCGGGCACATCGAGCACCCCCGGCTGGGTGGCCACGATCCGTTGCATCTCACGTTGCATCGAGAGGGGTACGCCTCGACCGGTGAGCAGCTCACGATTCGTGTGCAGTAGCAGCACCGATGCTGAAATGAGCAGCACTCCGATCAAAGCGCTCGTCACCGTGTCTGGCGTTGCGCTTCCGGTGGCCTGCGTCGCCAGTAGTCCGGCCGCAGCGATGCAGGCACCGATGACGGCGCAGGAGCCCGCCACGACGACGGTGGTGGCTGCGGGGTCGCTGCTGCGCTGTAGAAGGCTGACCAGGCGAATACTGCGTTCCCGGGCCTGTCTGCGTAAAGGTCGGAGTGCGACGCCCAACGCCAGCAGATCCAGAACCACGGTTGCCGCCAACACCACGTACCCGACAGCGAAGGAGTGAACCGCCGAAGGATGCCTCGCCGACTGCACGGCCTCGGCGATGGCGATACCGCCTCCTCCAACGAAGATGCCGAGGGCGGCGAAGAGCGACCAGAAAAACCGCTCCCGCCCATAGCCGAGTGGGTGACTCTGATCGGGCGACCGCACACTGCTGACCACCCCGATCAGCAGAAACACCTGGACCGCCACTTCGGCTGCGTTGGCCGCGGTCTGGGCCCGTAGCGCAACGGAGGCCGTGACCCAGGCGGCGATGCCGAGCGCAGCTGTCTCGACCACATTGACGGCGAACGACACGGCAACGCTCAGGCGGGTCTCTCCGGCGCTCGTCGTAGTGCCCGAAGATGGCGATCTGTTGGAGGTCACGGACTGGCTGTCCTCAGCATGAGTGAACCGATGGCCTCCAAGCGTCGGACTCGAGCCTCGACGAGAACGACCTTCTACTGGCTGTATTTCGAACCGGTCAGACCTGGCACCACTGGCCATGCGTCTGCACTACCGAACCCCCCCCGCATAGAACAGTGACCACTGTGCTCATCATGAGAGCAGCACAGTGGTCCCTGGTCCTCCAGAGCTAGATGACGACGAGGTGGTTCGTGACACCGGTCACGCCGGGTGCCGACCAAGCTGCGGCACCGGCCTGCCGGCGCTCATAGGGGGAATGGACCGTACCTTCAAGAGTGACATCGCCGGAGTTGGTGGTCACCGCAATGTCCTTGCCCTCGAGGCGTGCGGTCCGGACGAGCGCAGCACTGATCGAGTTCTTCAGGTCAGCTGTCGACACGGAGGGCTTGATGGTGATGCTGTTCATGACCCCAACCACGCCCTTGAGGTAGCGCACGGCACGATGGGCAGCCTCGCGCTGGTACTGCCAGACCGCGGTACCCGACAGAGTGACGAAGTGATCGTGGACGACTACCTTCACCGTGTCGTTGGGGACATCGATAGCCCGATCGAGGGCCTCACTGGCTTCGCGGGCAACATCGGCGTCCGAGATGGCCCCCCATGCGCTTCGCACGGTGAGCTCTTCAGCAACCGCGGAAACCCCACGGACGCGCATGGCTGCACTCTCGGCATGGTGCTTCTCGGGGTAGCTGTCGACCTCCCCGGAAAGCGTGACCGCACCGTGATCGACTGCGACACCGATGTGCACGTCATTTACGCTGGGAGTCCACTTGAGTTCGTCGACAACCGCATCTTTCAGCTGGCTGTCACTTCTGGTCTGAGTTTGTGTCATGGCTTCATCTTCATCCTGTGTAGGCGAAGGGGCCAGGGTAGAAGGTCCCTCATTTTGGCTCTTGTGTGGGGCGTGCCGATGAAGTGCTCTGTGGCTGAGTGCCGCTAGGAACAATCGAGTGGAGCTACTGACTTACCGGCACCTTCCATTCGAGCACCGTCCCACCGGACTCCGGGCTGACCATCTCCATCGTCCCGTGCATCTTCTCCGCCCTCCGCCTCAGGTTGACGAGTCCCAGACCGACATCTTCATCGTCGACGACGCCGAGCCCGATCCCGTTGTCGACGACCCGGAGGTGGCACACCCCATGGTGGGCGCTGACCGCCACCGACGCCTCGGTGGCGTGGGCGTGGCGTCCGACATTTGTGACTGCTTCGCGAATGGTGGCCAGGAGCTGCTCAGTTACGGACTGGGAGATCACGGCGTCGATGGGCCCGTCAAAGGAAACCCTGACGTTGAAGCCGAGCATCGGAGTGAGGGAGCGGACCAGGGCGACGACACCAGCGCGTGCGCCGGGGTCCTCCTCATCGAGCCCGAGTGCATAGATGCTGGAGCGGACCTGGCGGATAGCCTCGCCGACGTCGGAGACCAAGACGGCCAGACGGTCCGCCGTGTCCTCTGCCTCGGATTCCTTGGCCATGGTCTCCAGGGAGATCCCGACGGCGTAGAGGTGTTGTACCACGGTGTCGTGAAGATCCCTGGCCATGCGGTCACGGTCCTCGAGAACCGCCAGATCCTGGACCCGTTGGTGGAGCCGGGTGTTCTCGATGACCATCCCCGCCGCCACGGCTAGGGCCTCGACCAGGGCCTGATCCTCGTCGGTGAACTCTGACGAGCCGATCTTGTCGGTGAGGTAGAGGCTCCCGTAGACCTCGTTTCGAACCTCGATGGGGACACCGAGGAACGACCCCATCGGCGGGTGGTGGGCTGGAAACCCCGAGCTCTGCGGGTGCACTCGCAGCTCTGCCAGCCGTAGGGGCTGTGGGTCGGACAGGAGCAGTCCCAGGACCCCCTTCCCGGTGGGGCGAGAGCCGATTCGTGCCTCTTCGTCCTCAGTCAGTCCCACCGTCAGAAACTCAGCGATCGCCGTCCTCTCACTGTTGAGGATGCCGAGGGCTCCGTAGCGAGCGGATGTAAGGGACCGGGCCTCGTCGATGACGTGGCTCAGCAGCACCGGAAGCTCCAGATCGGCCCTGAGCAACATGACCGCCTCGATGACCCGAGTGAGCTTGACCGGTTCATCGATCGAAGGGAACGGCATTGTGATGCAGCGTAGTGATGAGAGGGGTCATCCGATTCTTCGCGATGGCTTTCCGCC
>Ga0302319_10014739_pt1 | contig 14535 bp, 15 predicted proteins | sample Bog_T0_2_FD_203319 | JGI IMG/M metagenome (GOLD analysis project Ga0302319, IMG submission 203319) | Peat permafrost microbial communities from Stordalen Mire near Abisko, Sweden - Bog_T0_2 | ecosystem: Environmental > Terrestrial > Soil > Wetlands > Peat | place: Sweden: Abisko, Stordalen Mire... | reverse complement strand
CGCGCGGATATACCGGCGACCGCTGGTTGATGCGGTTATGCGCGCCGGGAGCGTTGACGGGCGTCGGCGTCACCGCGACGGCGCGGCGCCGGCTGACCCGGAAGGCGAGGCTCAGTCCGTTGGGATCGATGATCCGCGACAGCCCATCGGCGCCGGTCGCGACGCCGCCGCCTGTGCTCAGCCGCGCCAGGGTGCTGGCCAGTTCAGCCTCACTGGCTGCGCCCCAGATCACTTCGCGCACGGTATTGCCGGGCTCGATCGGCGCCGGAAGATCGGGCGCATCGATCGGGCGGACGATCAATTCGGCGCCATCGCGGGTCTCATAGACCAGGCGGTCGAGCTCAGTTGACACCGGCCGGACGCCCCAGTCGTCGAGAAAGCGTCTGGCCTCAGCCATGTCGGATACGCCGAACGTGACGGCGTCAATGCCAGAGAGAGCCACGGTGAATTGCCTCCTGAAGGATGATGATCGCTTCTGCCGCTGCAACGCGCCTCAGCCGCGCTTGACCTTGGCGAGCGGATGATCGGCCGGATAGGTCGGCGTCACCGGCTTGGGCGAGCCGATCATCACCATGATGATCGCCTCCTCCTCGCCGACATTGACCTCGCCGCGATAGAGGCCGGGCGGCACCGAGATGCAATCGCGTTCGCCGAGCACGGTCTCATAGGTTTCGCCGTCCTGCTCGACCATCACCTTGATCCTGCCGCGCAGCACGAAGAACACTTCCTCGGCGTCGGTGTGCAGATGCATCGGACCTTCGGCGCCGACCGGCAGGATCATGTTCGAGAGCGTGAAATGCTCGGCCGGAATGACATTGCTGTCGGAGGCGACGCCGGTGCCGCCGGTGCCGATGAAGCGCTTTTGCGCGCGGCGGTATTTGGGATCGAAATCGGCCTGGAACTTGAGCGCGTTCCAGTCATAGGCCCGCTCGGCCACCCGGGCGACCCGGGTTTTCATCCATTGCTCGAAACTGACACCGGCCGGGCGGTCCCAGGAATGCTTGATGGTGGGCGGGCTGAGGTCATTCATCGTTTTCTCCTCGGTTTTGCATCACGGGTTTTAAAATCAGGGGTTGAGATTACGGGTCTAAAAATCAGGGTTTGAGATCACACTAGGGTTTCGCTGGCCAGGCTGCGATCGGCGCCCAATTCCCGCGACAGCGCTTCCGCGGCCTTGAGCACTTCGCTCTTGAGGCTGCCATGCAATTCGCCCTCGCGGGTCAGGATGGTCACGGCGGTCACATTAATCGCGGCAACGATCTGGCCGGCGACGTCGCGCACCGGCGCCGCGACGCTGGAGACGCCGGGATCGAAACCGGCCTCCTGCAGCACAAAGCCGTTGGCGCGATCGACCTTGAGCTGCGCCAGCAGGCCCTCGATGGTCGACGGCGTCTGGCTGGAATGCGGTTGCAGTATCTCATTCCGATAAAGCGCGCGGAGCTCGCTCTCGGGCAGCGCTGAAAGCAGCACACGCCCCATCGCCGTGGCATGAGCCGGCAGCCTCGTGCCAACCTGGATGTTGCTGGCGACCGATCGGCGCGTCGCCATGCGCGCAAGGTAGACGACATCCCGGCCCTGCAACTCGCCGAGATGCGCCGACCAACCGGTCGCATCGCGCAAGCTTTCCAGATAGGGGGCTGCGACAGCCACCAGATCGCGCGACGACAGATAGGCATAGCCGATCCGCAGCGCCTGCGGTCCAAGCGCATAGGTCTTGGTCAGCGGATCGAGCTTCAGGAAGCCCATATGGTCGAGCGTATAGACCAGCCGGTAGGCCGACGACCTGTTTACGCCGACCGCGTCGGCGATTTCCGACAGCGTCAGCCGCCGCCGGTCGACCGACAGGGCCTGCAGCGCCTGCAGTCCACGCATCAGGGCGGGCACCAAATAACGCGCGTCTGCCACACCGGCCCCGTCGGAAATCCTGACGGCGTCATTCGCCAATGAAATGGGGGTCTGTTCGTCCATGAACTGATGTTTAGCAGGCAAAACAAACAAAGGCAAGTGCTTTCGCCTCGATCGCAGGCCTACAATCCCAGCTTCTCGAAGGTCTCCAGTGGCAGGAAGAGGCGTCGCGGCTCGCTGGCAAAGGTACGAAAACCATAGCGCTCATAGAACGCCCGCGCCGCCTCGCTCTTGGCATCGACGATGATGGCATATACGGCGATGATCCTACTCGCCAGGACGACGCGGCGGATGGCGTCGAGCAGCAACATCTCGCCAAGGCCGCGCCCTTGATGAGGGCGATTGATGGCGAGACGGCCGAGCACGGCGGCCGGCACAGGATAATGCGGCAGCCGTTTTGCCAAGGCCGGCGGCAGTTCGTCCTTCTCAAAGCTCGCCGCGCTCAAACTGTAGTAACCGGCGATCTTCTCTGGTGCGCCGCCGATCGCGACAAACACCTGCGCCACGCGCCGCCTTGAATCCTGAGACGCCTGACGTTGAAGGTACGCGTCGAGAACCGGTTCGCCACACGAGAAAGCGGTGCGGTCATGGTGCGAACCGAGAGGCTCGATGATCAGGGACGGCTCATCCACCGACACGTTCGCGATAGCGGCGCGCAGCCTCTTTAAGTTTTTCGTTGGGTTCCGGCGGATTGATCAGCGCGTCATAGAAGGCATCCCAATCCGGCGCCGAAAGGGTGACCTTCTCATGCGAATCGATGACCTTCTCGGCGGCTGCCACCGCAGTCGCCAGCACGAAATCGCTTACGCTGGTTTCCTGATAGGCAGCCGCCCGCTCAAGCGTGCGCTTGGCCTTGGCGTCCAAGCGCAGGTGCATACGGTCGCGTTTCACTTCAGCCGCTTGGCTCATCGGACGCCCCTGACAAACATGGCTTACCAGGTACGCCATTTCGGCGTACAATTCAAGTGTCAATGCGCGCCTACGAACCGCGACGCGTCGGCGCCGCCAAGCAGCCACCTCAGCGCCGCTGAAACACCGCCTTGGCGACATCGCCGATCGCCTCGACCTGCTCGTCCATGCCCTCGAAGCAGACGATCCGGCACGGGCAGGCTTCGAGGCCTTCATAGCGCCAGGGGAAGGCGCCGATGATGGCGCGCTTGTTGAGCATCTTTTCGATGTCGCCGCCGACATTTTCGGCGTGGATCAGGCCTTCCTGGAAGGCGTAGGAATGGAATGGAAACATGTCCTCGGTGACCTTGCGGCCGGACTTCTTGTGAACATAGCTGTACTCACCGAAGAACTGATCGCAGCCCATGCCGACCTTTTCCTCAAACCGTTTCGTGAGATCCGGGCGCATCAGGCGGATCGAGGTGTTCATGGCATGATCGCCGGAGCCGCAATCGACCCCGAACCATTTTATCTTTTTCTTCAGCATCCATTCCAAAAGCTCGATCTTACCGCCGGGATGCATGCAGAAGTATCGCACCAGATCCTGCTGCTTCTGCCCCTCCCAATAGCGGTGCCAGCCGGTGTGAAGGATCAGGATGTCCCCCTCCTTGACTTCAACGGGCGCGGCCTCGATCATGTCGGGCGTGATGACGGCCCAGTCGTCCATATGCGCGGACACATCGACGACGGCGCCGGGCCCCACCAGAAAATCCAGCGGATAGGAGGCCATGTCGCCCATGCCATCGGTGCCATGCATGGCGCCGTCAATATGGGTGCCGACATGCAGCGCCATGTCGATGCGCTGGGCGACGATCATCTTGGTCTGCAGATTCTGCGCATAATACATCTTGTTGCCGGCATACCCGACCCAGCCGGGGGTATGGACATTCATCAGATGGGTCATGTCGACGATCTTCATGCTTGAGTCCTCTGGTGATCTATAAAACAGGCCGACATGGGCATTCATGGCGTCCGGCTGAACCGGGCCTTGAGCCAGGCGCGCAGCGCTGCCAGCGCCAGCGCGAAACTCCCGATCGGCTGGGCTGCAGCCGGGCGCGGCGCCGCTGTTGCGGTGTGACGCGCCTGCAGGACCGCCTCGGCATTGCTGACAAAGTCGGAGATCAGCACATTGGCGATTTCGGTGATCAGGCCGGTGCGGCCGAACTGGGCGATCGAGCCGGACAGTTGCACGTCGGAATCGACCACGACCGCGGTCGCCGCGCCGGATCGCTGCAGCGTGCAGGCCATGGTCATCTTGCCGCGGCTTGCGCCCTTGCGATCGACGCCCTTGCCGTCGAGCATGACCGATTTGCGTTCCTCATCGTAACGCAGCTCAGCCTCGCCTTCAAAGCTCGCCTGGAACGGGCCGAGCTTCGCCGAGACCTTGCCGAGATGCCGCCCGTTCTCGCCGGCCCCAAGATATTCCGCGCCCGGCAGGCAGGCCGCCACCTGCGGCACGTCATGAAAGAAGCGCCACACCTCCTCGATCGGCCGGGACATGGTGAATTCCTGATGCAGTTTCATTGGGCGCGTCGCCGGCCTGCTTCGTGTCACCGCGAAGGCGGCGCGGCCTCGGGCGCCAGCGCGCCGACCGCTTTCAGCAGCGGGACGTCCGCCGGCGCCGGGCCGCCGACGCTGACCACGGCCGTGCCGCGATCCGCCTTGACCGCGTGCTTGACGCCGACCGGCACATGGACGACGCAGCCGGCGCGAAACGGCAGCGCGATGTCGTTGGTGTAATCGTGAATCGTTCCCTCGCCCTCGAGAATGAAGATGGTGTCCTCCGACAGCGTGTGGATATGCGGCACGTTACCCTCGCCCGCTTCCAGACAGACGTAATTCAGATTCGCCTCCCAGGCGCCGACGCCCGGCCAAATGACAAAACGCGCATCCTTGGAGATCAGCGGCAGCCGCAGCGTCGGATGGTCGCGATCGAACCGACGGATCGCCATGTCAGGAACGAGCTCCCGTCGATGTCATGCCGGCATAAAGATCCGGATCCGGCGGGCATGGCCCGCCGAGGACCTTGAGTCCGACATCGCCGGCCTCGATCCGATAAAAGTCGCCGGCATCGATATGGAGCATCTGCCCTTCGACCAGGTCGATGCGCGATTGATCGGCCAGATCGATGATGCATCCCGCGCCCTTCATGACGTAATAGACGCAATCCGAACCATGGCGCAGGCTGATCGTTCGGGCCTGACGCTGCAATTCGATCAGCTGGAAGCTGCGAAACTGACCGCCATTATGCGGCGACAGCACCACCCTTGCGTTGCCCTCGCCCTCGACGATCGGTATCTCTGGACATGACTGGGCGCTGTCGATGACGCGAACCGAGGAAAACAGAGCTTCGTTCATTGCCGCCCGCGCTTTGATTATATATCAATATTTTTCAACATATTCAAAAACGGATGAAATGCAATGTCTCCGTCCGAGTTGGATGCGCGGCCCAGAAGCAACGCGCGGAGCTCGCAGGCATGAGCGACCGCGAAACCGACAGCCCGGCTTCGCCTGGCATCGACGCCTTGCCTGAGTTGTCCGATGAGGTGGCGGAGACCACTGCCAGCACGCTGGCGGCGATCGGCGGCCGGATCCGGGAATTGCGCCAGCTGCGCGGGCTGACGCTGCAGGCGCTGGCGGATGCGTCGGGCCTCTCGACCTCGATGCTCAGCCTGGTCGAGCGTGGACGCGCGTCGCCGTCGATCGGATCCTTGATCGTGATCGCCAGCGCGCTCGGCGTGACAATGTCGGATCTCCTGGTCCAAGGCGCCGATGCCGAAGAGAAAATCGTGGTTCGCGCCGCGGAAGCCCGCGTCGTCGAGACCGCAGAGCACGTCGTGCGCCGGCTGCTGCGCGAGGACCGCAGCCGCGGCATCTCGGTCGCGGTCAATGAATATGCGCCGCATACCGGAAGCACCGAACATCCGATCAGCCATGACGGCTTCGAATATGGCTTCGTGCTCGACGGCGAATTGACCGTCGAGGTCGATGGCGTCAGGCATGTCCTGCAGCGCGGCGATCTGATCGCCTACAGCTCGCGGCGCCGGCACAAGATCTGGAATCACGGAGAGAGCAAGGTCCGAACCCTGTGGTTCAATCTGGACCGTGAGTAAGGGCTGGGCAGAGCTCATGCGCGCAAAGCCGCGACGATCGCATGCAAACGGTCCGGCGTCACTGGCAGCCGGTCGATCGCGCCGGGCCGCCCGAGCGCCGCATCGATCGCGGCGGCGAGCGCTGCGCCCACCGCGGTGATGCCGCCCTCGCCCGCCCCCTTGACCCCCAGCGGATTGAGCGGGCTCGGCGCATCCTCGCGCAACAGCACCTCGATGTCGGGGATTTCATGGCAGGTCGGCATCAGATAATCGGCAAGGCTGGTCGCCAGCGGCTGCCCGTTGGCGTCATAGACAAACTCCTCCAGCAGCGCGCCACCGATCCCCTGCGCCACGGCACCGACGATCTGCCCCTCGACCAGAATCGGATTGACCGCGCGCCCGACATCATAGGCGACCAGATAGCGCTCGATGGTGATGCCGCAGGTCGCGGGATCGATGCGGATCTGGGCCACATGCACGCCATAGGGATAGGCCATGTGATTGGCGCTGAAGCGGCCCTCGCTGATCAGCCCACCGCTGCCGCTGAGATGGCTGGCAATTTCGCCAAGCGACACCGAAGCCCCGGTATCTTCCACGCCGATCCGGCCGTTGGACAGGCGCAGCCGTCCGGGCTCGGCCTGCAAGAGATCGGCGGCGACTTCGATCGCGCGATCGCGCAACGCCTGGGCGGCGATCTGCACGGCCGATCCCGCCATGACCGTGACGCGCGAGGCGAAGGCGCCAAAGCCGCTTTCGATCCGGTCGGTCTGGCCATGAATGACCCGGATTTGCTCGATCGGAATTTCGATCGTCTCGGCGCAGATCTGCGCCAGCACGGTCTCGACACCCTGGCCGATCGAGGCGACGCCGGTGACGATCTCGACGCTACCGTTCGGATCGACGCTGATGCGAACCAGATCGTGCGGGCCGAGACCGCTCTTTTCGACAAAGCAGGCGAGCCCGAGCCCGACCTGCTCGCCTTGCGCGCGGCGACGGGCGAGTTCGGCCAGAAGGCGGTCGTAGTCGAGATGCGCCAGCGTGCGGTCGAGGAGGTCGTGATACTTGCCGGAATCATAGACGACCCGCGTTCCCAGCGTCTCGACGCCGCGATCAAACGGCATCGACGCCTCGCCGATCAGGTTGATGCGACGCACCTCGACCGGCGACAGCTTCAATTCGCTGGCGATCTTGTCGATCAGGCGCTCGCGGGCGAACGTGGATTCATAGCGGCCCGGCGCCCGATAGGTGCCGGCGGGCGTCTTGTTGGTGAGCCGGATCCGGCCCTCGACGCGGTAGGCGGGGATTAAATAAGGGCCGGGCAGCATGGCGGCCGACAAATCGGTCACCGTGGTGGCGTGGGTCCGCACATAGGCGCCCTGATCGGTGATGATTTCCGCCGCAAGACCGAGGATGAAGCCGCGCGCATCGACCGCGGCGCGCAGCCGATAGACCTGGTCGCGCGAATGGTTGGCCGCGACCAGATGCTCGCGGCGATCCTCGATCCATTTGATCGGACGCCGCAGCCGCAGCACGGCGGCGACGACCAGCACATCCTCGGGGTACAGCTCGCCGCGGATGCCGAAGCCGCCGCCGACATGGCCCTCGCTGAGTTCGAGCCGGCCGGGGCTGAGGCCCAGCATGCGGCTGATGGCATCGCGATTATAATGCGGCACCTTGGCCGCGCCATAGAGCGTCACGACATCGCGGCTCTCGTCATGGACCGCGAGCGCGCCACGGGTTTCCAGCGGGACGCCGCTATGGCGCCCGATACGGGCCTCGACTTCGATGATCCTATCGGCGGCTGCGAAGGCGGACTCGATGTCGCCATACGACCTCTGAAGCACCGCCGGCTCGGACGTCAGGCCGGGGTGGACCTCGGGCATGAACGCCACCGGCTCCAAGGTGGCGTCGAGATGGGCCTCGAGCTCGTCGATGTCAGAGAATACCAGGTCGGCGGCGTCTTCGGCCAGATAGGGATCGATGGCGAACACCACCGCGATCGGCTCGCCGACATAGCGCACATAGTCGCGCGCCAGCACCCATTGCCGATAGGGCGCCAGCCCCTGCAGTCCCATCTGGCGAAAATCGATCGGCGGCAGATCATCGATGTCGCGGATCGTCCAGATTGCAACGACGCCGGCAAGCGCTGCCGCCTCGGCGGTCTCGATGCCGCGGATCCGGCCGAATGCGACCGGCGATCGCACCACGCGCATATGCAGCTGGTCAGGCGCCCCGCCGTCGGCGGCGAACCTGCCCGCCCCCAGCAGCAGTGGGCGGTCCTCGATACGCGGCAGCGACCGGCCGATCGCGTTCATTCGCGCGGTCTCGTCCGCATTTCAGCGGCGGCGAGCCGCACCGCCTTGATGATATTCTGGTAACCGGTACAGCGGCACAGATTGGAGGCCAGGAGGTCCCTGATCTCGTCGTCGGACATGTCGGGATTTTCCTGCAGCGCGCCGGCGGCAAGCATCAGAAAGCCGGGGGTACAGAAGCCGCATTGCAGTCCGTGGTTTTCCCAGAACGCGCGCTGCAGCGGGTGCAGGGAGTCGCCATCCGCAAGACCCTCGACGGTTCGAATCGCCTTGCCCTCGGCCTGAACGCCGAACATGAGGCAGGAGCGGATCGGCTTGTCGTCGACCAGCACGGTACAGGCGCCACAGACGCCATGCTCGCAGCCGAGATGCGTGCCGGTCAAATGGCAGTCCTCGCGCAGCACATCGGCCAGCGTCCGGCGCGGTTCGACATCAACCGCGTGAGGGCGGCCATTGACGTTTAGGATGATGCTTCGCCGCTCAGCCATGGCTCACTACTCCGGCCCGGCGCAGCTGATCGCGGATTCGCTGGGGCGTCGCCGGCATTTCCAGGATCTCGATGCCGAACGGCGCCAGCGCATCGACGATCGCATTGATGATCGCGGCAGGCGCGCCGATCGCCCCGCCCTCGCCGACGCCCTTGGCCTTGGTCACGCTTTCCGGCGACACGGTCTCCAGATGGATGATCTCGATCTCAGGAATTTCGGCCGCGGTCGGCAGCAGATAGTCGGCGAAGGAGGCAGTCAGGAGATTGCCGGCCTCGTCATAGATGATTTCTTCGTACAGCGCATTGGCGGTGCCCTGGGCGACGCCGCCGGCGATCTGGCCATCGACGATCATCGGGTTGATCAGAACGCCGGCGTCCTCGACCACGACAAACCGATCCACTGTCACACCGCCGGTCTCGATATCGACGTCGACAAAGGCGATGTGGCAGGCATTGGAGAAGGTGCCGCCGGGATCGTAGACGGCGTTTTCGTGCAGTCCCGGGGTGATGCCGGCAAACTGGTGGCTGCGATGATAGGCCGCCCGCGCCAACGCGCCGATCTCGATGGCCTGGTTGGAATCACTGACGCGGGCCCAGCCATCACCGAGCGTGACGCTGTCGGCATCGGCCTCCAGCAATCGCGCGGCGATGCTCTTCAGCTTCACCGCGATCTTGCCGGCCGCCAGTTTCGAAGCGCCGCCGGCAATCACCATCGAGCGGCTGGCAAAGCTGCCCCAGCCATAGGGCGTCGCATCGGTGTCGCCGGAAATGATCCGGATATGCTGTGGATCGATGCCCAGTTCATCCGCGACCAGCTGCGCCAGGCTGGTCTTAAGGCCCTGGCCATGCGGCGAGGCGCCGATCCGCAGTTCGACATGACCGGACGGATCCATCGTGCAATCGACGATCTCATAGCCGGGCACGATGTCCATGCCGCGGGCGGCGTAGGCCGGCGTGCCGTAGCCGGTGCGCTCGCTGAAGACCGAGATCCCGACGCCGAGATAACGGCCCTGCGCCCGCAAGGTTTGTTGTTGCTTTCGGAACGCCGGCAGGTCGACGGCCTCGACGGCGATTTCCATGGCCTGCTTATAGGATCCTTCGTCATAGATCAGCCCGGTCGGCGAACGATGCGGGAAGGCGTCGATCAGATTGCGACGGCGGATCTCGACCGCGTCAAGGCCGAGCCGCCTTGCCGCTGTATCCATCAGCCGTTCCATGGTGAAGGTCAGCATCGGCCGTGAGACGCCGCGATACGGCGCCATCATGCAGGTGTTGGTGGTCACGCCGCGGGAGCGGACGCGATAGGCCTGGAAATTGTAGGGTCCGGATAGTTCCGCCAGCGCCATCAAGGGCTCGACACCGCAGGTCACGGGATAGCAGGAGAACGCGCCGACATTGGAGCGCAGATCGGCATCCAATCCGAGCAGACGGCCGTCCGCGGCAAACGCACCGCGCACGGTGAAGGCCTGATCGCGGCCGTGCGCGGAAGCGAGGAAATTCTCGCGGCGATCCTCGATCCAGGCGACGTCGCGCCGTAGTTTTCGCGCCAGCCATACCAGCACGACATATTCGGGAAACAGCGACATCTTCTGGCCGAAACCGCCGCCGACATCGGGTGCGATGACGCGCAGCTCCGCTTCGGCGATGCCGAGCAGATCGGCAATTCCGGTGCGCAGCATATGCGGCATCTGCACCGAGGCGGACAACGTCACCCGCCCGGTCGCAGCATCGTAGGCCGCCACTCCGCCGCGGCCTTCCAGTGGCGCGGCCGACTGGCGGCGCGAGCGCAATTCCAGGGTGACGATCTCGGCCGCGCTCGCAAAGGCCTGATCGAAATCCGCCGTGGCAAGCCGGCCCTCGACCAGCACATTCGACGGCGCCTCCGGATGCACGGCAGCGGCGCCGGGCTTAAGCGCAAGCTCCAGATCGACGATCGCGTCGCAGGCATCGATATCGACAAAGACCTGGTCGGCGAGATCTTCCGCAGCGGCCGCATCATCGGCAACCACCACGGCCACGGCCTGGCCAGCAAAGCTGATGCGATCGACCGGCAGCACCGGTTGACCGATCGCGACATAATCCGGCCGATGCAGGATCGGCCGGATCGGCTTGACCGCGGCGAGATCGCGCCCGGTGAAGACGATAGCCCCTGGCGGAATTTCAATATTGAGGATGGCGCCGCGCGCCACCGGGCTGCGCACGAAGCGCACGGCGGCGGCCTTGCCAATGCGATCGGCGACGTAACTGCCGCCGCCCCGCAGCAGCGTCGGATCCTCCAGTCGCGGCAGGGAGCGGCCGATCCAGTTCATGCGCCGGCCTCGGCGAGCGCCCGCCTGACCGCGGTCGCGATCAGGTCGCGGCGATACTCCGGCGAGGCATGGATGTCGCCAGTCGGCTCAATCGACGCGCTGGCGGCGCGGGCGACGGCGTCGATGGTCGGCGCCGACAGCTTCTCTCCGATCAATTGGCCTTCCAGGGCGTGCAGGCGAATGGCGCGTTGCGCGACCGCGCCGATGCCCAGCCGGGCATCCCGGACCACGCCGTCGGCGAGTTGCACCGCGGCCAACGCCATGCCGAGCGCGTAATCGCCGGCGCGGCGCGAAAACTCATAGAAGCCGAAGTGCCAGTCGGAGCTCATCGCCGGCAGGCGGATATCGACCAGCAATTCGTCGGGGGCCAGCGCCGTAGAAAACGTGCCCTTGAAAAATTCCGGGCTGCCGATTGATCGTTCGCCGCGCGTACTGGTGGCGACCATCTCCGCGCCGAGCGTCGTTGCCACCAGACACCATTCCGATGCGGGATCGGCATGCGCCAGGCTGCCGCCAAAGGTGCCGCGTTGCCGGATCGGATAATGCGCGATATGCCGGGCCACCTTCGACAGCAACAGCCCAAGCGGACCTTCGGCAACCGGCCGATGAAACGCCGCGTGACGCGTCAGCGCGCCGATCGAGAGCCTCGCGGCGTCAGACCTGATCGAACCGAGATCGTCGAGATCATTGATGTCGACCAGGATCGCCGGCCGCACCAGCCGGAAATTCATCGCCGGGACCAGGCTCTGCCCGCCGGCGAGAATCTTGCAGCCATCGCCATGTTCAGCCAGCAACGCGAGCGCCTCGGTCACGTCAGTGGGCCGAAAATAGTCAAACGGCGCCGGTTTCATGTTCTAGGAATCCAATCGGGGGTAAGCCCCATGTCCAAAGCCGGCGATAACATGGGACGAATGGCGACCCCGCATCAGAATGGCGCCAGCAGCGATTTGACATCGATCGCGCCCGCCACGATGCTGAGCTCGACGCCAATGTCGATGAATTTCTGGAAATCCGCGATCTGCTTGGCGGTGAGATCCCGGGTCCTGATGAAATACGGCATCGGCACGTCGGCTACGACGTCGGGCGCCACGTTCAGATCCGTCACCAGATAGTCGCGCACCTGGGGATCACGGGCCACGTCGTTCATCCCCTTGAACATGGCCTGGGCAAACCTTGCAGCGACGTCCGGCCTGGCGGCGACGAAGGCGTCGGACAGCGCCGCGCCGGCGGCATAGGCATCGGCGCTCCTGTCGCCGATCAGATAGGTCGAGATCACCCCAGCCTCGAGCCGGCGCGCGACGCCGCTCTTGATCATGATGCTCGCCATCGGCTCCAGCGTATAACCGCCCTCGAAATTGCCCGACTTCAGCGCGCCGATCTGAACCGTCATCGGCTGCTCCAGCATATGATAATCAACGCCTTCCTTTAATCCCGCCTTGGCCAGAATGGCCTTCGAGAGATTGGTGTTCGCCGGTCCGGGCGAGGTGAACAGGTTGGTGCCCCGGAGATCGGCGAGGCGCGTCACCTTGCTGTCGGCGCGGACCACGAACTGCTCGAACACATGATCGGCATTCTGCCCGATCAGGAAGATATATTTCAGCGTGCCCGGACGGCGCACATTGATGTTGGCGCCCTCGATCGACACCAGGTTGGAGGTCGCATCGACTGCGCCGGTGACCATCGACTGCACGATCAGCGAAGGCGTCGTGAACACCACGGTTTCCGGCTCGATGCCGGCCTCGGTGAAATAGCCTCGCTTCAGCGCCACGTAATAGGGCAGCGCCGCCGCGACCGGAAACACGCCGATCTTGACGTGGTCGGCGGCCCCGGCCGCGCGCGGCACGGTCAAGACCATCACAACGATCACGCGCGCCAGAGCGGCCCAGAGTTGACGATCAAACCGCATGGACGTCTCCGCTTCATCGCGCCATGAATTTTATCAATGCTAAATCGATTTGAGCATTATTCAACAGCTTGACTGACCAAATGGCGGGCAGCGACCGCCCCGCAGGAGGCAGCCGAGAGTGCGGCCGAGGACCGCCAAACCCGGGCGATCGGGCCTGCAACGTTTTTATCTGGAATAAAAATAATTGAACTACGTCAACAATGGCGCTAGCTTTCCGGAGCTGAGGCGCTGCGTTCTCATCCGTTCACCGAGCGGTGCGGCGCCTGTCGGAGGCCGTCTCGACATGGCGCCATGCGTCGAGCAGATCGGATGCGTCCATAACGAGGCCGAGATGCAGCGACACCATTTTGAGGGCGGCCTCCTCCATGTCAGGATCGGTGCCCCGCACCAGATCGCGCAGCACGATCACGCGGTAGCTCAGATTGCTGGCGTCGAAGGCCGCGTTGAGAATGCAGCAGTCGGTCATGCCGCCGTTCAGAATGACGGCGCGAACGTCCATCTGGCGCAGCAGGAAATCCAGATCGGTGGCAAAGAATGGCGACAACCGCTTCTTGCCGGCGACGACGAGGTCGTTGGGCGCGACGCGGGTGACAAACTCGGTCCAGCGCGAGCCTTCGACGGCATGGGCGTCGGAATTCGGAATCTCGCCGACATGCAGCGGGAAGGTGCGGCGCCACGCCGAGGGAATGCCCGCGACATCATCGACGCCGTCCTTGCGCAGCACCGATTTGACGTGGATGACAGGAACGCCAGCGGTGCGCGCGGCGTCATGGAAGCGGTCGATGGGCGCTACGATCGCGCGCGCGCGCGGCGCCGGACAGGGACAGTCCGGCGTCTCCGCAAGATGCCCCTGATGCATATCGATCGAAATGATCGCGCTGCGGCTGAGATCGACGAAGTCGTCGAAGCCATCCGCCAGATCGCGTTTCGTCCCATAGACATAGGCTTTCATCATGCCTCCAATCGCAGCATGCAATCTTTCCGCTTTTCGACGGTCGAGGCAAGAGCCCGGACGGCACATCGGAGGCGCGCCAATGGCGCAGGCTGCGGACCGCAATCGGTCCGCGGCGAACGACAGGGAGGACACTGCTCAGCGAATGGAACGAGGCTGATTAAACAATTGGCGTGCTATTTTCATCAACAATGCGAAGATTTCGCGCCGCTCGTTCCGAGCTGGTCGAACTGTTCGCACAGCAGAAGGATTTTGCGTAATGCGCTGGACTGCCATACCCGTTCTTGCCGCCGCCCTGACCGGTGGCGCGGCGATCGCCTATGCGGCGGGCTTTACCCTGTCGGCGCCGCCGAAGATCGCCTTCCTCTACTTCGCCGACAAGACCGATGGCGGCTGGACCCAGGCGTTCGACGAGGCGCGTCCGAAGATCGAGAAGGCGCTCGACCAGCCCATTCCCTTTGTCGAGAACGTTCCGGAAGTAGCCGGACAGATCACCCCGGCGGCTGAACGGTTCATCCAGCGCGGCTACAACGTCATCATCGGCACCGCGTTCGGCTATTCAGACACCTTCAAGGAATTGGCCCAGAAATACCCCAAGGTGGCGTTCCTGAACGCCTCGGGCAC
>Ga0302319_10014738_pt1 | contig 14536 bp, 14 predicted proteins | sample Bog_T0_2_FD_203319 | JGI IMG/M metagenome (GOLD analysis project Ga0302319, IMG submission 203319) | Peat permafrost microbial communities from Stordalen Mire near Abisko, Sweden - Bog_T0_2 | ecosystem: Environmental > Terrestrial > Soil > Wetlands > Peat | place: Sweden: Abisko, Stordalen Mire... | reverse complement strand
TTCTTCCGCAGCCTCCGCAGCCCCCAGAGAGTAACTTCGCGCGCGCTCCTGGGACGCCCCCCAAAGGCCACTTGACCTAAGCCTGAGACCGCTTGACCCAAGCCTGAGGCCTTTTCTGAGCGGAGTCGGACGGTGAATCGTCTGTAGTTCATCCTCAAGCCGGGGTTTAGCACGGACCTGAACCTCTTGCAGGCATCCGATGGAGGGGTGACATGCGATGGAATCGATGTTCCAAGTGGATGTGTGCGTTCGGCTGCGTTCTCGGGATTCTGGCCACGCGAGCCCAAGCGCAATCGGTGGGGGCGGTCCAACAGATTGCCACCGCGGACGGAAAACAACAGCTCATTCCTTCGAAGGTCGTGGAGTTCCGGGCGGTCGAGACGGACTTTCCGTTGCCCGCGATCACGACGGATTACCCGCACTGCCTCTCCGATGGCGCCATCGTGCTCCAGTCGGTCGATTGGGAGGCGCTGAAAAAGACGCCGAAGGGACAGTTCCCAAAGTATAACGATATCGTGTCGATCGTTCGAAGCAAGAAGGCGCAAACCATATTCTCTTCGAATATCTCAGACCTGACCGATTTCAATGTCGCCGACATCTTCCCCGCCGATTCGGGTGTCTATCTTCTCTTGCAAGGTTCGAAGGAGCGACCGGGAGAGCGCGGCCCAGGAAAGTCTCCTTCCGGAATACCATGGAAATCCTACCGCAACTTTGTGGCGCGGTTCGACCTGGACGGCTCGTATAAGGGAGCTACCGAGCTAGGCACGGACTGCGATCTTTCCCGTCCGGGAAAATGCGAGCTTCGTCACCTGGCCGTGTTTCCGTCCGGCGACATGCTGGTCACGGAGTCGGACCCTGTAACTTCGACTCTGAAAGTTTTGTATCTGAAGTCGTCGGGAGAAGTGGTGAAGCAGATTGATGTGCCCGGAAGCCGCAAGCCCCTGGATTGGGGCGATGCGTCCTCCAATCCCCAAATCAGCCATGAAGCGGCGATGTATCTTTCCTCGGTGTTCTTCACCGCCGTCGATCAAAACATCGCAGTTTGGCGGGCGAACAGCAACGATCCCGTGGTCGAGGTAACGCAGGGGGCTGGTGTGCGCGAGGTGCCCGTCCAGATACCGGGCGGATACAGGATTGCCGACATGGTGGCGTCGAATGACCGCTGGGTCGTGCACTTCCGGACGGAAGACACGCCGCCAAGCGTCCGCATGAGCGAGGACACGGACGCATACTACGACGTGCGCCCTCAGGACGGGAGCCTTGCGGCAAGAATCGTACAGAAGGGCGAGGCTCCGCTCTCGATCGCCTGTGAAAGCGGAGGGACATATATGTCATTCAGGATGAATGATGCCGAAAAGATGGTGCTGCTCGAAGGCAAGTAAGAGGGAGCCGTCGTTTGCTTCAGGCATTGGGGACGGTAGTTGCTGGAGCATGGCCGGAAGAGGCGTAGTCCGACCTGTCCATGCTCTCGCAGCATTCCCACCAATTCCGCCACCGGTACTTCGACCCACAGCAGCCTGTGGCAAAAGTCGAGAAGTTCGAAAAACCGTACCTCAGGGGCTAAAGCCCCGTTGATTTTATTGGCTTTATCGGCACGACTGAAGTCGTGCCCTTTCAAGACCAGACTTTCACCACAGGCTGACAGCGGTGGAACTGGGCGTCCCGCCTTCGCCGGTTTTTTGTTTTTTTCAGCTTGGTGAGGTCGCTCACGCAGCCCGAGGGCTCCCCTTGTTTTGTAGAACTTACCGTCTTGTTTTTGTGGGAGAAATCGACGTTGCCTGCGGTCAGAAGGTTCACAGTACTCCCGAAAATGCCGTAGAATCCGGTTTGCGCGGGCAACCCATCCTGCCGCGTCAAGAAGGACGGCCGCCCCTTTGCAACCGACTCATCGCAAGATCGCCGCCCGGATCGTCCCATTGCTCATGGTTCTGTATCTGGTCGCATTCCTTGACCGGGTGAATATCAGCTTTGCCGCGCTGACCATGAACCGGGACTTGGGCATCGGCGACAGCTTGTTCGGCCTGGCCGCAGGTATCTTCTTCGTCGGTTATTTCATCTTTGAGGTTCCGAGCAACCTCATTCTGGCGCGCCTTGGCGCGCGCCGCTGGATCATGATTCTGATGATCGTCTGGGGCATCACTTCCGTCGCCACGGCTTTCGTCCGAGGACCCCAGCTGTATATTTTGCTGCGGTTTCTGCTTGGCCTGGCGGAGTCGGGTTTCTTCCCGGGCATCATCCTCTACCTCACTTTCTGGTTTCCGCCTTCGGTCCGATCGAGCATCATGGCTCTCTTCGCCGCGGCCATCCCGGTCTCCAACCTGCTGGGCGCGCCCATCTCGGCGCAGATCCTGGCCCTTGGGAACTGGGGTGGGCTTCGCAGCTGGCAGTGGCTCTTTATTCTCGAAGGGGCCCCGGCGATCGTTCTGGGGGGGCTGGTTTTTTTCCTGCTGCCGGATAAACCCCAGGACGTTCCGTGGCTTTCGAGGGAGGAAAAGGCGGCGCTTGCCAAGGAGCTTGGGCCCGCCACCCCGCAAAGCCCGCAGACTGACTCCTTTCTCCACTCTTTCCTGGCCCGGCCCGCGATCTACGCCTGGAGCCTGGCTTACTTCATGCTTGCCCTTGGCCTGTACGGCCTCGGTTTCTGGATTCCCAAGGTCCTCGTTTCCCACGGCCTGACCCTCAAGGGAACGGGATGGGCCACGGCCGCTCCCTACCTGGTTGCCGTGGTTGGCATGGTGCTATGGACGCGCCGCGCGGACCGCGATCTGGCTCGCAGCGCCGACCGGGAAGGAGGCCGGCGCGTGAACCTCGCCCTCGCCTATCTCGCCGCGGGCGTGGGTTTCGCCATCGCCGGCCTCGCGCCCAATGCCGCCATCGCCATCGCCGGGTTTTCGCTCGCCGCCGTCGGAATCCTCACCTCCATGCCTCTCTTCTGGAGCAGTTGCACCCTCCGCCTCGCCGGGCCCACGGTCGCCGCCTACATTGCCCTCATCAACGCCATCGGCAATCTGGGCGGCTTTGCCGGCCCCGTCGCCATGGGTTGGCTGCGCGAAACCACCCACAGCTACGCCCTTGGCCTCTGCGCCACTGGCCTTTGCCTGGCGGGTGGCGCGGCTTTGGTCGCGCAGCTAGCCAGGCCCGCTCCGCTCCACGCGGCGCGCTAGCGCCTCCCGGATCTCAAGTTATACTTGGGTTTTGAGAGAAGCACCCAAAAGGGATAAACGCCGATGAGCGCAAGGGTAACGATCGAAGACGTCGAGCGGGTCGCGGAGCTGGCCAATCTCGACCTGGCCGCCGAGGAAAAGCCGCGCATGGCTCACGATTTGAACGCGATTCTCGAGTACATCGCCCAACTGAGCGAGCTCGATACGCGCGGCATTGAGCCCATGGCGCAAGTCAGCGACATGCTCGATTCGGTCGCCGACGCAGGCCACGGCGACAATCTCCGCCTCGACACGCTCAAGCCCTCACTGGACCGGTCGGCGGTCATGCGCGAGGCGCCGGAAACCGACGGCGCCTTCTTCAAAACCCCCAAGGTCATCGAAAGATAGGAATTCGCGCGAATTGTGTGTAGTTTTGAAAGGGCGCGGCTTTAGCCGCGCCGCAAGTCCCGCAAAATCAGATGGGCTTTAGCCCCTGAGGGAAATGCGGGTTCATCCCAGAGACATTTTCAGGGCTTCCATGGGAAGCTGGGAGCCGAGACACTTCCATGACGGAAACAAACCTAATGTCGGAAAAACTCGTCCAAATGCCACTCCCCATCGCCGCCCTGCGCGAGAGTATCGCGACCGGCGCAATCAAAGCCGCCGATCTGGCTGAGCAGTATTACACCCGCATCGACGCGCTCAACCCGCTCCTCAATGTCTACCTCTCGCTCACCACCGATCGCGCTCTGGAGCAGGCCGCGCGTGTGGACGAAGCCGCCGCGGCGGGCGGCGAACTCGGGCCCCTCGCCGGCATCCCCATCGGCATCAAGGACGTTCTCACCGTCACGGGCGCGCCCGCCACGGCAGGGTCCAAAATCCTCGGCGGCTACCATCCACCCTATGACGCCACCGTCGTGCGCAAGCTGGAAGCCGCCGGAGCGGTCATCCTGGGCAAAATCAACTGCGACGAGTTCGCCATGGGCTCCTCCAACGAGAACTCCGCCTACGGCCCAGTCCGCAACCCGGTTGACATTGAGCGCGTCCCCGGCGGTTCGAGCGGCGGTTCGGCGGCTGCGGTCGCGGCCAACCTCGCCGTGGCCACCCTCGGCACCGACACCGGTGGGTCCATCCGCCAGCCGGCCAGCTTCTGCGGCGTGGTCGGCGTCCTGCCCACCTACGGCCGCGTCTCCCGCTACGGCCTCATCGCCTTCGCCTCGTCGCTCGACCGCGTTGGCCCCTTCGCCGGCAATGTCCGCGACGCCGCCACGCTCCTCGGCGTTCTCGCAGGCAACGACCCCAGCGACGCCACCAGCTCCCGCTTGCCCGTAGCCGACTACATCGGCGAGACCGAAAAGGATGTCAAGGGCCTGCGCATCGGCATTCCGGAGGAGTACTTCGGCGCGGGCCTCGACCCGGAAGTCCGCGCCGCGGTCGAAACCGGCATCGACGCGCTCCAGGCGCAGGGCGCGGAGATACGCAAAATCAGCCTCAAGCACACCGCGTACGCGATCCCCACCTATTATTTGGTCGCGACCGCCGAGGCCAGCGCCAACCTGGCCCGCTTCGACGGCGTTCGCTACGGCTACCGCTCCCCACGCGCCACCAATCTCTCGTCCATGTTCAAGCTCTCCCGCGAAGAGGGCTTCGGCGCGGAGGTCAAGCGCCGCATCCTGCTCGGCACCTACGCCCTCAGCGCCGGGTATTACGACGCGTATTACAAGAAAGCTCAGCAGGTCCGCCGCATCCTCGCCGAGGAGTTCATGACCGCCTTCGCCGGCGTCGACGCCATCGTCACTCCCACCGCGCCGACGGCGGCCTTCAAACTCGGCGAAAAGACCGACGATCCACTGGCCATGTACCTGGCCGACATCTATACCGTTACCGCCAGCCTGGCCGGAATCTGCGGCGTCACCGTGCCGTGCGGCGCGACCGCGGCCGGTCTTCCCGTAGGCATGCAGGTGCTCGGACCGCACTTCGGCGAAGGGATGGCTTTCCGCGTCGCGCGCGCGGTCGAAGCATCCCAAAGCTAGCAGTGCTGGCCTTATTTGAGTGAACCGGGTAATATCGTCACTCAAATGATCAGCAGGCTGGCCATCGCGCTTCTGCTCCTCGCCGGGCTTACTCCGGCGCACGCCGTTACGCCTCCCAAGAAGCCTCACGCGGTCACCCTCGGCCCAGTGAAGCAAGTCCCCTACTCCAAGTCTGGCGACCCGGCCGGCGCGGGCCCCGGCGAAACCACACTCCGCACCCGCGCCCTCCTCGTCGATGGGCGCCTGAGCGAGTGGACCACCGGCGACCCGCACGACGTCACCGACCGCAGCTTCGTCGTCCGCCGCGCCCTGCGCATCAACGACGCTCTTCCTGAAGACAAGCTCGTCCCCGGCGCGCACGGTGAGCACTGGGTCTGGCAGCGCGGCCCCTGGCTGCTGGTCGACCGCGTCTCCGGCCATGTCACCGCGCTCAAGCTTCCCGACTACGACCCCGGCGCCAGCCAGGTCGCCTGGTTTCGCGACTACGCCGCCTACTGCGGGGTCACCTCTACCGGCAAGAGCCTGTACGCGGTCGTCGCCCAAATCGCTACACGCAAACCGGTCGTCGCCAAAAAGCTCGACGCCTACGACCGCGAGAACCACCCCTGGCCCGTCTGCGCCCCGCCCGAGTGGCAGCGCGAGCCGCTGCGCGTCACCTTCCACCCCGCCGGCAAAGACGCCGCCAGCTTCGACGTCGTCGGCAACTCGGCGGTTTTGGTCGAAGAGGGCGACGAAGACACCCAGCCCTCCGCCAAGCCCTGAATCCGCCGTGGAGCCGCATCATTGCCACCTCTGCGGCGTTGGCAGTAGCGTCATTCCATGGAAGCTTTCGACGAACTCCTCCGTCAGGCCGAAATCGCCCACGGCCACCTGTGCGCCGGGCAAATCCTCGGTGTCCGCATGGCCATGCTCGCCTGCCGCCTGCTCCAGGTCGACGACCCGCGTGGCGCGGAGCGCAAGAAGCTCGTCACCTTCATCGAGATCGACCGCTGCGCCACCGACGCCATCGGCCTCGTCACCGGCTGCCGCCTCGGTCGCCGCGCCCTCAAGTTCCGCGACTGGGGCAAGATGGCCGCCACCTTCCTCAATCTCTCCACCGGCAAGGCGGTGCGCATCGTCGCCCTGGAGAACTCCCGCGAACTGGCGCGGGAGCGCTTTCCCGCGATTGAAAACAAGGCGCGGCAGCAGAGTCTCGCCTATCGGGAACTGACCGATGATGAGCTTTTCCGCGTCGCATGGGTGGCCGTGGACCTGCCGCCCAGCGAAATGCCCGGCACCAAAGGCGAGCGCGTCACCTGCGCCCAGTGTGGTGAAGGAGTGAACTTTGGCCGCTTCGAAATCCGGACTGAGGCTGGGGCTGAAAACGGACCAGCGGGGGAAGAGCTTCGGCTTTGCCGGAGTTGCGCCGATCCTTCGCTGCGCTACTGGCGCGCGATTGCAGCGCCTTGAACTTCTGGGGATGCAACTCCTTCCACACGTTCCAGAAAAACCAGAGAAGGAAGACGATCCCCAGTGAGAAGGGGAGAACGATGAGGGTTCCGGCGGAGGGAAAGGCCATGGCGGGCCTCCTTTGGTGGGCGATTGCTCGAGCGCCCAAACTTGCTGATTTCAGAAGAACCCGGAAAGGGTAAGGATAGGGTAGGGAGAACCTAAGGAACCTGTAAAGACGCGAAAGAGCCGGAGCAAACAGTCAATTCAGGAGGAATCCTCCGCTAGGGTGCAATTTTCTTGGCCGGGTTTACAGCCCCTTCCGGTCAAGTGCCGCGCTGGTTTGCTAGACTGATTGCGATACCTTGCTCGGGAAAAGTGCGCGGAATTGGCTCGTACCCCATGCGCGGGTGTCAGGAAAAATTAGCGGTGTCGAACAGGAGCGAGGGGCCGGCAACCTCTTGCAAATGAAATCCGGCGGCGGACGCGTTCCAGCCGGACCATTCCCGGAGACAAAATCACTGTGAGGGGGCCAAGCCCGAGGGCTCGGCGCGCCCCCGCCCGGATTGGAATTGTTCGGGCAGATAAAGGAATTGTGTGTTGACAAGTTTTGCAATGTTGGCGGGCGGCATGTTTGGCCCCGGCGGGCCCAATATCTCGCTGCTGCTTCCCGTCCTGATGATCGGCGTCGTCTACTTTATGATGATTCGCCCCCAGCAGCGGAAGCAGAAGGTATGGACGCAGATGCTGGCGGATTTGAAGACCGGCGACAAGATTACGACGGTGGGCGGCATTCGCGGCACCATCATCAGCCTCAAGGACGACGCGATGATTCTCCGCGTCGCCCCCGACGGCCTCAAGATTGAGGTGGTGAAGAGCGCCATAGCGGCCGTCACCACCCAGGAAGAAGGCAAATAGCCCAACGGGGAGCCATCGGCCCCGAGCCGGAAACACAGCCATGAAGAAAAACCTGAACACCAAGATCGCAATCATCCTCGGCATTCTGCTCGTCTTCACTTACGGCATCTTCTTCGGCTTCGACGCGCCGAAGTTCGGCGCCGGCGAGACGCTGACCAAGCAGCTTACCGAGCACATCCACCTCGGCCTCGACTTGAAGGGCGGCGCGCACCTCATCCTGCAGGTGGTCGTCAAGGACGCGGTGAACGCCGAGACCGACAACACCGTCGCCCGCATCCAGCAGGCGTTTGAGGCCGCCAAGCTCACGCTCGCCTCGGTCCTCAAACCCAATCCGGACGTGCCCCAGACCATCCAGATCACCGGCACCGACCCAGCCAAATCCAACGACGTGCGCGACGAGCTCACCAACCGCTTCGGCACCGAGTACGACATCAAATCCGGAGCGGACAACAGTTGGACCCTGACGCTGAAACCCACGCAGTTGCTCGATCTTGAGGCGCGCACCGTCGACCAATCCATCGAGACCATCCGCGACCGCGTCGACAAGCTCGGCGTCAGCGAGCCGGTGATTCAGAAGTACGGTCTGGGCGAAAACGAAATCCTCGTCGAACTGCCCGGCATCGACAATCTGGATCAGGTCAAGGAGATCATCCAATCCACATCGCAGCTCCAGGTGCATGAGGTCGAGGGCAACTCGGCCGGGTACGCCAGCGAGCAGGAGGCCCTGACCAGCCTCAATGGTGCCGTCCCGCCCGACCAGGAGCTGCTTCACGGCGACGCCCAGGGCGTTGTCTCCGATGGCGCGGACCACGTCTTCCTCGTCAAGCGCGTCTCCATCGTCGGCGGCAAGGACTTCCGCGACGCCAGCGCCATCGGTGCCAACGACACCGGCCGCCAGGGCGTGAACTTCGTCCTCACCAACGCCGGCGGCGAGCGCTTCTACGACTACACCAGCGCCAACGTCGGCAAATACATGGCCATCGTTCTCGGCGACCGCGTCAAGAACGTCGCCGTCATCAAGTCGGCCATCCGCGATCAGGGCCAGATCGAGGGCCAGTTCAGCAAGGAGCAAATTGAGGCGCTCAGCTTCACCCTGCGCACCGGCGCCCTCCCCGCCACCATCATCCCCATCGAGCAGCGCACAGTCGGCGCATCGCTCGGCGCGGATTCCATCCGGCAGGGCGTCATCGCCGCCGTCGTCGGCATGGCCGCGGTCCTGATCTTCATGCTCATCTACTATCGCGGCGCGGGCATCAATGCCGATCTGGCCCTCTTCCTCAACCTGGTGATTCTCCTCGGCTTCATGGGCTTCTTCCACGCTACGCTCACGCTGCCGGGCATCGCCGGCGTCATCCTCACCATCGGTATGGGCGTCGATTCGAACGTGCTCATCTTCGAGCGCATCCGGGAAGAGATGCGCAACGGCAAGGGGCCGGCGCAGGCCGTCGACCAGGGCTTCGCCCACGCCTGGATCACCATCGTCGATACGCACGTCACCACCATCGTTTCGGCGGCCATCCTTTTCATGTTCGGCACCGGGCCGGTCAAGGGTTTTGCCACCACGCTGGTCTTCGGTCTGCTGGCCAACCTGTTTACGGCCGTCTATGTCTCGAGAGTCATCTTCGACGCGCACGTAAACAATAAATCCGTTGGAGAGAAACTCTCCATCTAGGTGGGAGTCTTAACCTCGGGCTTGGACGCAGAGCCCGGCTAAGGTTTTGAAAGGGCACGACTTCAGTCGTGCCGCAAGTGGCTTGAACCCAGGCTTGGTCGCAAAGCCCGGTTAAGGTTTTGAAAGGGCACGACTTTAGTCGTGCCGCAAGTGGCTGAGATAGACAGGGCTTTAGCCCCTGAGGGAATCAGCCCAAAAGCAACTGGAAGGCGAAGGAATCGTGGAACTTTTTGGCAAAGTAAGTATCGACTGGCTGGGAAAAAAGTGGTATTTTCTCGGCTTTTCACTCATCTTCAGCGTCGCTGGAGTCATCGCCATGGGCGTGAACATGGCCCGCATCGGCAGTCCCGTTCCGCTGGGCGTCGACTTCAAAGGTGGCACCCAGGTGCAGATCACCTTTGCGAGTGCTCCGGACATCAACAGCGTGCGCCAGGCCACCGACGCGGCTGGCATCAAGGATGCCAAGATCGTCCCTTACGACGCTCCGGAAAAACATGAGCTGCTGGTCAGCCTGCCGGAGTCATCCGACGCCGGAGTCGACGCCGGCCGCAAGCAGATCCTCGACGCTCTGGGCGCCCACTACGGAAACCGCATCGTCGAGAGCAGCGTCCAGGCCGTCGGCCCCACAGTCGGCCGTCAGTTGGAGAAGCAGGCCGGTCTGGCGACCCTCTACTCGCTCCTGGGCATGCTGGTGTACCTCTGGTTCCGTTTCGAGCTCATCTACGGCGTGGCGGCCGTTGTGGCTGTATTTCACGACACTCTCATTACCGTCGGCTTCTTCGCCCTCACCGGCCAGGAGGTCAGCCTCACAGTCATCGCGGCCATCCTCACCCTGGTCGGCTACTCCATGAACGACACCATCGTCGTCTTCGACCGCATCCGCGAGAACCTGCGCCTGACCCGCCGGGAAGCGCTCACCGACGTGGTCAATCGCAGCATCAACCAGACCCTGAGCCGGACCGTGCTCACTTCGGGCTTGACATTCCTTACCGTCCTTGCGCTATACCTGTTTGGCGGAGAAGTGCTGCATGGCTTCTCTTTTGCGCTGGTCGTCGGCATCCTCATCGGCACGTACTCCTCGATCGCGGTGGCCGCGCCCATGCTCGTTGCATACCAGGATTGGCGCGCGAGCAAGGGCAAGGCCGCTGTGTTGCCGGCCTCCAGGCGAAGCAAAGCGTAGGCGGTTTCCTGCGCGGGGGGGCGGTCACGGCGAGCCTTTGCGATTTCGTAATTCGTCGCCGCGCCCAGAGGTTTCGCTTGCGGGCGGAGTGTCCGGAACTGGCCAAATCGCGCGATTTCAACGCAATTTGCACGATGCCGGGTCATCTGATATAGGTTTAGCACGCTCGCTGTTGAGTCAAAAGCGGACTCGAAAACCGCCGGGAACAAATTCCGAACCTGCGGTGTCTAAAGTGAGAGAACTCCAACACGAGATTTGAGGTCGGCCATGTTTGAAGATTCAACATTCGAATCGAGCAATCGGATCAAGACCAAGACCGGCAGGTGGATGATCTTCACCTTCTGGCTTTGCGCCGCGGTCATCATCGTCATGATCCTGATTCCGCTGATCCGCTATGAAGCCCTGCCTGCCCAGGCAATGGCTACACTGCTGGTCGCTCCACCCCCCCCGCCGCCACCCCCCCCGCCGCCGCCACCGGAAGTGCATGTCGTGCAGGTCAAGCCGCAGATGATGAACAACCAGTTGACCGCGCCCACCAAGATTCCCAAAAACATCCTGCAGGTTGCTGAAAAGGAAGCCCCAGCGGCATCCTTTGGCGTTGCGGGCATGGAAGGCATGGGCAGCTCGGGCGGAGTGATCGGCAGCGTCTTCGGCACCGCTCCGGTTCCCAAGGTCAAGGCCGAGGCCCCCAAGAAGATCGCCATCTCTTCCGGTGTCGCTACCGGTCTTCTTCTGCAAAAAGTTCAGCCCATCTATCCGGCCATCGCAAAAGCGGCACGCGTTTCCGGTACCGTCGTCCTGCAGGCCACCATCTCCAAGTCGGGAACGATCGAGAATCTTCGCGTCGTCAGCGGCCCGGCCATGCTCCAGCAGGCCGCAATGGATGCGGTGAGGAACTGGCGCTACAAACCATATCTGCTCAACGGCGATCCGGTAGAGGTGGATACGCAAGTGAACGTGATCTTCAGCCTGGGCGGCTGAGGTTTGGTTGGGTGGCTCGCGCTTTTCGGGAGCCACCTTTGCAACGACCTGAATGTGCGCCGCCCGCGGACGCATTCCCAAGCGGTAACAAGGCATCGCAAGCAGTAAAAAAAGATCTCCCTAGGAGGAACGATTCAGTGATTCTCGCTCAGTTCGCACATCTCGCCTCGCATTCGGTCACCTTGGCCATGTTTGATGATCAGCCCGTTGATTTCAGCCTCATGGGCCTTTGGGGCCACATGGGTCTCTTCGCCAAAGGCATCGCCGTCGTCCTGTTCATCATGTCGATCTGGTCTTTGGCCGTCATGATCGATCGCTACCTCTATTTTTCCGCCGCCCGCAAGCAGTCCCGCGAATTCGCCCCCAAGGTTGCCGGCGCTCTCAAGGACAGCAAGCTTGAGGAAGCCATCAAGATCGCGGACCGCAGCAAAAAGTCGCACCTGGCGGAAGTCGTTCAGGTCGGCCTGCAAGAGTTCAAGAGTCAGGCGGGCGTGGTCAACGAAGAGACCATCGCCAGCGCCGAGCGTGCTCTTGAGCGGGCCGAGGCGATCGTTCATGCCAAGCTGAAGCGCGGCCTGGGCGTCCTGGCCACCGTCGGTTCCACGGCTCCCTTCGTCGGTCTCCTCGGAACCGTTATGGGCATCCTCAACGCCTTCCAGCAAATCGCGATCCAGAAGTCTTCCGGTATCGGCGCCGTCGCAGGCGGTATCTCCGAGGCGCTTGTCACCACCGCGTTCGGGCTCCTCGTCGCAATCCCCGCCGTGATGACCTTCAACTACTTCAGCGGACGCGTCGAGGCTTTTGACGTCGAGATGGACAACTCCTCCAGCGAACTGGTCGATTACTTCATCAAACAGAGCCACAAGCGCTAGGTGGTTCCACTCCGTCGTTGAACACGCATTGAGCGAGTGTCGACAAGCGAGCCGTTCTTGGCTGGTGGGGATTCAATCCAATCCCCGCCGGCATTTCCAGGAACCCCCGCGATGGGCGACAGCGCCTCAGGCATCGAGTCCCTTTTCAAAAGGCTTGGAGCACACACATGGGAATCTCCGTACGTAACGAAGGCGCGAAGGTCAACTCCAACATCAACGTCACCCCCATGGTGGACGTCATGCTGGTGCTGTTGATCATCTTCATGGTCATCACTCCGATGCTCGCGAACAAGGTCAACATCGATCTGGCCAAAACCGACAACCCCACCCCGATGGCTGACGCGGATAAGGAAGATGCAATCGTGATCGCGGTAACCCGCGACGGCTCCTTCTATCTTGGCCAGAACAAAATCGCGCCGGCAGAAATCGGTCCCACGGTGCGCGACCGGCTCGCCGACAAGCCCGGCAAGGAAATCTACATCCGCGCCGACGCCCGCGCGCGGTTTCTGGATGTTGAGAATGCAATCGACGATGTCCGCACCGCCGGCGTTGACGCCGTTGGGTTGCTGACCGAGAAGCGTCAGGTCCCTGGCGCATAATGCCGGCCCTCGGGCCGGGACAGTTTTAGGAGCGAATGATATGTCAATGACAGCGGGCGGTCCCGGAGGCATCAACTCCGACATCAACGTAACTCCACTCATCGACGTGCTGCTGGTGCTGCTTATCATCTTCATGGTGATCGTGCCGGTCGTCCCGAAGGGCCTGGACGCCCTCGTTCCCCAGCCGCCGAAGACCCCGCAGCAGGAAAACAACAGCGATCGAACCATCGTCGTACAAGTTCTGCAATCGGGCGGCAGCGGCTCAAGAGCCACCTACAAAATCAACCAGGACGATGTAAACAAGGTCGACCTGCCAGCCAAGCTCGCCACCATCTATGCCAATCGCGCTGAACGCGTGATGTTCGTCAAGGGGGACGATGATGTCAACTTCGCATTGATCGCCGATGTGATCGACATCGCGCATTCGGCCGGCGTCGACCATGTCGGGCTGATGACTCCCAAGATTCAAGCGGGTCAATAGCGCAACGGTTCTCTGGAGCGCAGGGCTTGTCGCCGAGCCGGAAGGTCAGGAGCTGAAGATATGTCCATGGCATCGAGTGGTTCAGGAGGAATGACCTCCGACATCAATGTGACTCCGCTCATCGACGTGCTTTTGGTCCTGCTCATCATCTTCATGGTGATCGTGCCGGTCACCCCGAAGGGGCTGGACGCTCTGGTTCCCCAACCCCCTCAGAAATGGATCGCCGATGAGCCAGGGAATCCGATTGTCGTTCAGGTGCTCCAGCGCGCCGGAGATGGTTCCAGAGCGACCTACAAGATCAACCAGGACGAAGTGAACAAAGGAGACTTGCTCGCCCGGCTGACAGAAATCTATGCCAACCGCGCGGAACGGGTTATGTTCGTCAAAGGCGATGACGAAGTTAGTTTTGCACTGATCGCCGAGGTGGTAGACATTGGCCATGCCGCGGGCGTCGACCAAGTAGGTATGATGACTCCCGGAAGTTTGGCCGGACGGTAGCGGTGAAAGCGGTAAACTCGGCACCTAAAGTGCCGGGCATCCAATTTGCAGCAAATCACTTGGTTGAACTTGAGTTACTCCCACTCAAAGTCAGCCGCGCGGGGGACACCAGGCGCGATAAACCTGGCGACGACTCGAAGGAGAAGGATACGAATATGAATCGACTCGCACGTCTGCCGTTAGTCGCGGCTGCCCTGGTGGCCATGATGGCTTCAATGACGGGATGCAACAAGCTTGCCGCCCGGGATCATCTCAATAAGGGAGTGGAAGCGTACAAGGCCGGAAAGACCGAAGCTGCAATCACCCACTTCCAGGAAGCCGAAAAGGATGACCCGGAGCTGTCTGTCGCCAAACTCTACCTCGCAACCGCTCTCGCGCAGAATGTGGTCCAGGGCCTGATGACTTCCGATAACCTGAAGACCGCGCAGCAGGCGATCGACACCTACCAGGAAGTGCTGGCGTCGAATCCGAACGACATCAACAGTCTCAAGGGTGTGGCGGGTCTCTACTTCACCACGGAAAAGTTCGACGACGCCAAGCTCTGGCAGAAAAAAGTGCTGGCCGTCGACCCCAAGGATCCCGAAGCTGCGTACACCGTCGGCGTGATCGATTGGACGCTTGCCCACAAGAACGCGCTCAAGCTGCTCGCGCCCGAAGGCATCACCGACGACGGCAAAGGCAACGTGAAGATGACTAAGAAGACCTGCGCCGAGATTCAAACGGAGAATGGC
>Ga0302319_10014735_pt1 | contig 14537 bp, 12 predicted proteins | sample Bog_T0_2_FD_203319 | JGI IMG/M metagenome (GOLD analysis project Ga0302319, IMG submission 203319) | Peat permafrost microbial communities from Stordalen Mire near Abisko, Sweden - Bog_T0_2 | ecosystem: Environmental > Terrestrial > Soil > Wetlands > Peat | place: Sweden: Abisko, Stordalen Mire... | reverse complement strand
GTAGGCGGTGATGTTGCCGGCGTTGCCGACGGGGATCGACAGGACGTCCGGGGCCTTGCCCAGGACGTCGACGATCTCGAAGGCGCCGGTCTTCTGTCCCTCGATGCGATCGGGGTTGATCGAGTTGACGATCGTGATCGGGAGGTACTGCGTCAGCTCGCGCGCCAGGTTGAGCGCCTGGTCGAAATTGCCACGGATCTGCAATACTTTCGCGCCGTAGACGATGGCCTGGGCCAGTTTGCCCTGAGCGATCTTGCCTTCGGGGACGAGGACCACGCAGTCCATACCGGCCTTGCCGGCGTAGGCCGCAGCCGACGCCGACGTGTTGCCGGTCGATCCGCAGATCACGGCGGTCGCGCCGTTGGCCTTGGCCTTGGTGATCGCCATCGTCATGCCGCGGTCCTTGAACGAGCCCGTGGGGTTCAGTCCTTCGTACTTCAGCCAGACGTCCGCACCGACGCGCTCGGAGAGTCGCTCGGCGTGGATGAGCGGCGTGTGACCCTCTTGCAGCGTGACGATCTCGTCCACACCGTCGAGGTCGAACCACTGCGCGTACTCGACCAACAGGCCCTGCCACCCGATCACGAGAGGCCCCCACCGATGACCCGCAGGCAGGCGCCAATGGAATCCACGGATCGGTGCTTCGCCAAATCCTTGACCGTGGCCTCGACGCTGTCGGTGCGGGCCATATGCGTCAAGAACGCCAGACGTGCCTCGTCACCGAAGCCCGACTGCTCCATCGACTGGATCGACACGCCGTTGTCACCGAAGATGCCCGCGACCGCGGCGAGCACGCCCGGTCGGTCCAGGACGTCGATGCTTATGTAGAAGACGCTCTCGAGACCTCCGACGGGCACGCTCTGCAGCGTTCGGTCGACGCTGAAGGGAATGTCGTGACGACCACTGAAACGATTGCGCGCCGCGTCGAGCAGGTCGCCCAGCACCGCGGTCGCGGTCGCCTCTCCCCCGGCGCCCTGGCCGAGCCACATGAGAGGACCACTGCGCACGCCCTCGACGAAGACCGCGTTCATCGCGCCGTGGACCGAAGAGAGCGGATGCTCGACCGGGATCATCGCCGGGTGGGCCCGACGCGAGATCCCCGAGTCGCCCACGCGTTCGATGACGCCGAGCAACTTGATGACGTAACCCGATCGCCGAGCGAACTCGATGTCCACCGAGCGGATGCCGACGATCCCTTGACGCGCGATCGCGTCACCGACGAGTTCGGTGCCGAAGGCGAGCGACGAGAGGATCTGCACCTTGGCGGCGGCGTCGTAACCCTCGACGTCGGCACTCGGATCGGCTTCGGCGTAGCCCAGGGCCTGGGCCTCCTTCAGCGCCGCGGCGTAGTCGCTGCCCTCGCTCGTCATCTTGGAGAGGATGAAGTTCGTCGTGCCGTTCACGATGCCCATGACGCGGTTGATGCGTTCGCCCGCGAGCGACGTGCGCAGCGCGCGAAGGATCGGGATGCCGCCGCCGACCGCCGCTTCGTAGAACAGGTCGGCGCCGTTCTGGTGGGCCAGTTGCGCGAGTTCGGTGCCGCACTCGGCCATCAGGGCCTTGTTGGCGGTGACGACCGAGACCCCGTGACGCAGGGCCGTTTCGATGTAGACCCGTGCCGGCTTGATGCCGCCGGCGAGTTCCACGAGGATGTCGAGGTCGTCACCTGCGACCAGCCCGGCCACGTCAGTCGTCAACAGTTGTTTGGGGATTCCCTTGCGACGCTTCGCCGCGTCACGAACCGCGACGCCGACGAGCTCGATCGGTCCCGTCGCGGCGTCGAGCAGGGCCTCTTGGCGTTCGGGGTCGTTCAAGAGTTCGACGAGGGCGCCGCCGACGTTACCCGCCCCAATGATCCCGACTCGAACGACCGGCTTGTTCACCTTTAAAGGCTAACCGACCATTTCGGCGCTGCCGAGTTCACACCTCGAGTCGCGCCATGTCGTCGAAGGTCTCTCGGCGGAGCACTTCACGAACCACGCCGTCGCGCACGAAGAGCACTGCCGGACGCGGCACGCGGTTGTAGTTCGACGCCATCGAGTAGCCGTACGCTCCGGTCACCGGCGTGGCGATGATGCTGCGCACGCCGGTCGACGCGGGCAGCCACGCCTCGTCGATCAGGACGTCACCACTCTCGCAGTGCTTGCCGACGAGTCGCACGTTCTGGGGACGTGCGCCGAGCGCGTCGGCGACGTCGAAGGCCTCGTAGCCCGAGCCGTAGAGCACGGGACGCGGGTTGTCACTCATTCCCCCGTCGACCGCCATATAGGTTCGCTGCTCGACCGGCTTCACGGCGCCGACCTCATAGAGCGTCACGGCCGCCTGGGCGACGACGGCGCGACCCGGCTCGGCCAGGAGCCGCACGTTGGAGTCCAACCCGACTTCGTTGGCCGCGACGCGGATCGCGTCGCCCCACTCGTGAATCGACGGCGCCGACTCGCCGGCGACGTACGCGACACCGAGTCCACCGCCCACGCACAGTTCGTCGAAGTCATCGTCGGCGATGAACTTCGCCAGGATCGTGAGTGACTCGACGAAGCCGATCAGTTCGAACACCTGCGAGCCGATGTGCGCGTGCACACCGTGCAACGTCAGTCCGGGAATTGCCCGCAGTTCGTCGATCGCTCTTCGCGCGTCGCCGGTCGCGACGGAGAATCCAAACTTCGTGTCCTCCTGGCCGGTGCGAACGAACTCGTGCGTGTGGGCCTCGACGCCCGGCGTCACACGAACCAGACAGTCGAGGGGTGCCGACGCATTGACGAGCGTCGAAAGCAGCGCGATCTCTTCGAAGTTGTCGACCACGAGTCGATGCACGCCGACCGCGATGGCGCGCTCCAACTCGTCGGCCGACTTGTTATTGCCGTGCATGATGATCCGACCGGCCGGCACACCGGATCGCAACACGAGATCGAGTTCGCCGCCGGTCGCGACGTCGATGCAGAGACCCTCTTCGAAGGCCAGTCGCGCCATCGCACCGCAGAGGAACGATTTGGACGCGAAGGCGACGCCGTCATCGAAGGCTCCGGCCGCTTCGCGACAGCGCGCGCGCAGTGTCTCCTCGTCGTAGACGAACAGCGGCGTGCCGTAGGACCCGGCAAGGCCACGCAACGAGACGCCGCCAATCAGGACGTCGTTCGCCGAGATCTCGGCGGTGTCGGGAAGTAACGACGCGACGATCGGCTCAGCGCTCATAGATGAACATTACGGGCTCGAGCGACCGCTTCGAAAGTGAGTCGCTCGATTCCGAGCACCCGTGGTCGGCGAGTACCGAACGTCGAGAGCCCGTCGTCTCGATGCGCGTCCTTCGCGTATTGGCTAGCGTTCTGTCAAACACGAATGGGGGTTGAGGATGTTAAAGGGATTCAAGAATTTCTTGATGCGTGGCGAACTGATCGTCATTGCGGTCGGACTGGTCGTGGCGCTCGCCTTCAGTACGCTCATCGCCTCGTTCACCGGCAACATCATCACGCCGCTGATCAACTCGCTCGCCGGTAACGCCACCAAAGGTCCGGGACTGGGATGGACGATCAACGGTCAGTTCATCGCTGTGGGTGCGTTCATCTCGGCGATCGTCTACTTCGTCATCTTCATGTCGGTGGTCTATTTCATCCTGGTCGTGCCGTATCGCAAGTACATGGCCCGTCAAGGCACGGTGGTATTCGGTGCACCAACGCCGGCCGCACCCGTGAAGACCTGTCCCGAGTGTCTCTCCGCGGATCTTCCCGAGGCCGCCACCAAGTGCTGGCACTGCTCGAGTGTCGTCGCGTAGTCGCTTCATCCTTTCAAACCGGCACCAAGTGCAGTGTGTCGAGCGAACGGGCCTCGTTCGAACCTCAATGATCTTCGATCTGCATCGGGAGTAAGTGACGAGTCAGCGGAGGTGTCGTCGAGAGCGACTTGGCCACGTCCTCGAAGTCGCGGTCGGCGGCGGTCAGTCGTTCGCGGTGCTGACGCAAGTGCTCGTCCCACGAGGCGACGAAGAAGACCTCCTCAAAATGTCCGGGCTCTTCGCCGTTGCGAAAGAGTCCCCACTCGATAGCACCCGTGCGAAACCGTGACTCACGGACACGATTCATAGCGTCTCTGAACTCCGCTTCCCTCTCTGGTGGGATGGTGAAGGTCGTCCAGACCGCGACGGAACCGGCACTGGATTCTGTCTCGAAAACAAAATCGGGATCGGGCCGAACCACCGTGGATCGGTCCATCTGTGAGGTGTCGATGAGGGGCCACATCCGCGTCGATGCCGTGCCCACCGCGAGCAGGATTGCTGAGGTGACGAAGGCGACCGGAAGACTGAACGCGTTGGCGACGACGCCCCACACGAGTGCACCGAGACCCTGTGCTCCAAAGAGCACCATCTGGTAGATCGACAGTCCTCGTGCCCGGACCCAGGTCGGAAGAAAGAGTTGGAGCGACGTATTCACCGTCGCGAGCATCCAGACCCAGGTCACGCCGGTGGGGATGAGAATGAGGACCACGCCGATGGTCGTGTGCAACACGGCCACGGCAATCAGAGCGAGACAGAAGAATCCTCCCGCCAGTACGACGATCCCGTTGGCCGACAACTTGGTGCGCGCTCGTGCGAGCATCAGAGCGCCCACGATGGCTCCAACGCCGAGCGCGCCGAGCAGGAGTCCGTACCCGCTCGAACCGAGACCCAGGCGCCGGCTCGCCACGAGCGGCAGTAGTCCCCACAGCGCACTTGCTGGGAAGAGAAACAGTGAAGCGCGCAAGAGTATCCGCCGCACGACCGGTGCATGACGGACGTAGCGGCCGCCGGCTCGCAACGCGGGGAAGAATCGCTCGGGACGCCGTACCGTACTCTTCGCCGGCGGTCGCCAAAACACCACGACGATGGCGTAGAGAAGGAACGTTCCGGCGTTGAGTGCGAAGTCGGCGCCGACACCGAAACGGGCGATCAGTATTCCGGCGATCGCGGGTCCCACCGCACGCGCAACGTTGACGTTGAGGGAGTTGAGTTGGACGGCCGAAGGAACGTCCTCGCGCGGAACGAGCTCGGGGACGAGTGACTGGTAGGCGGGCGTGATGAAGACCGAACCCGAACCGATGATGAAGGTGAATATCAAGAGCAGTGCGGGTGAGACATGACCCGCGATGGTGAGAGCGGCCAGTAGTGCGCCCGTCACGGCGAGACCAGACTGGACGGCAATGATCAGGCGACGTCGATCGAGAATGTCGGCGAGCACGCCTCCCACGATTGCGAACAGTACGTCAGGGAGCATGTCGGCGGTCTGGACCAACGACACCAGGATCGCGGCGTTCGCGGTGTGCACGAGTAGCCACTGCGCTCCAACGGTTTGCATCCATGTGCCGACGTTGCTAACGAGTGAGGCGAGCCACAGCCATCGAAACACATTGACTCTGAGCGGAGTCCAGATCGACGGAGTGACGGCCGGTGGCTTCACCGAACGAAGACCAACGAGCGTCGTAGTGTTGCCACTTTGAGAGAGTAGGTCCAACGTTGAACTCGTGCAGGGGATCTGTACCCGTATTGTCGACTGACTATTTCAACGCATCATGACGTCGGATAAACTCGGCCCGAACGGGCGAAATCCCAATATGCCCTCGTAGCTCAGTGGATAGAGCATTGGCCTCCGAAGCCATGTGCGCAGGTTCGACTCCTGTCGGGGGCACCAAAGTAATTGGGTGGAGAAACTTCGATTTACCTTCTTTTTCAATTGAATCGATCGAGGATTCCTGCGAGAAATCGCTCCGTCACCAACCACGTGAACGGTGTGACGACTATGCAGTCGACAACACGCGACTAAAGAATTCGTTGTTGAACTTTCCGTCCGGATCGAACTCGTTGACCAGAGCGGTGAAATCCGGTAGCCGTCGGTACAGACCAGAGATGCGCGAAGCGTCCATCGTGAACCACTTTCCCCAGTGGGGGCGCGCTTGATAGGGCGATAAAATCTCCTCGATCAGTCTTAGAAGGTCTTGCACTTCCAAGGGATGTCTCTTCCACGTGAAGTGAATCGCCAGAGAGTCGCGTTCGTACGCGGGGCTCAGCCACAACGCATCGGCAGCGACGTAGCGAAGTTCCGAAACGATGAGATGGGGTGAGAATTTCTCGCCAATCCGTTCGATAGCGTTGAGGGCTTCGAATGCGTGTTCACGCCGCACGAAGTATTCGCTCTGAATCTCGTCGCCGTGACTCGGTATCTTGTCGAATCGAAAATGGGGCAGCATCTCGTTCCACGGCCCTCGGACCCCACACTGGTCCGTCGTATTTGCGATATCGTCGCCGGTCGGCGACATCGGTTGTGTCGCCAGCACGGCACCACCGAGACTAGATGGTGCAGGGGCTCCCTCGACATAACGAGACTTGGTCCACACCAGTTCGACGGTTCCCTTCCAACGCGTGAAGAGGCTGACGCTGTACGCGCTACTCATGATCTCGTCCAACTGTCCGAGACCGCTCCACGGCATGTCGACAAAAACGTCCTGACGAACGTCGAAGGTCGGCTCAATGCGCAAGGTAAGTGCGGTCACGATACCGAGTGCGCCCAACGCAACGACGGCACCGTGGAATCGCGGATCGGACTCGTCGATGTGGACGACCTCACCATCTGCCGTCACTAAATCGAATTCACAGACTGAAGCGGCGAGAGACTGATTCGTCGCTCCCGATCCGTGGGTTCCGGTGGCGCACGCGCCGGCGACCGATATGTGGGGCAGCGACCCGAGATTGTGAAGCGCCCAGCCACGCGCCTGGAGCAAGCGCCCCAGAGTTCCGTACGACATCCCTGCAGGAACAGTGACGCGACGACTTTCTTCGTCGATCGATGGTTCGCTTTGAAGGGCGCTCACATCCACGAGAACGCCGGGTGAGTCGGCGACGTCATTGAACGAGTGCCGAGTGCCGAGTGCCTTGATCCGACGCGACGTCCGCACGAGTTCGGTCAACTCGTCTTTCGTGCCAACGGAAACAATTCTTTGCGCCTGATACTGGTACGTCCCGGACCAATTCCCTCCGACCGATGTGAACTTGGTCACCGCGTTCTCCGATTCCGATTGCCTATTAAGTGGTCACCGCGAGCAGACTCGCCCCCGGACAGTATTTCGGGTCGGGCGACGTCGTGCCGTTTCTTTGGTGATCGGACAACCAAACGGACGGTGACGGCCGAGTGAGTACCTTCCCCACCATCGGTTCCGCGCCCTCGACGGGGCGCGCTCGAGAATTCGTGGCTTGCCTCGATTCATCGGTCGATGTACGCAGGCTCTTCGAGACGGAGATTCACGTTGTAGACCGTGGCCAGCTGTCGGGCGATGAACGTGCCGATGACGAGTTCGCCGGTGGAAGTGAAGTGGATGCCGTCGGACAGTCGGAGCGCACTTTGCTTATTGTTCACGATGGCACCAGCTCGGTAATGGCCGCTGTTCGTGGCCAAGAGATGCCACATCGGCTGGAACGTGACGCCGGGCGTCGAGGTGGCCACTTGACGGTAAATGGCGTTCAGCGCTCGAAGGCCCTGACTGTAACTCTTGGGCGAAGCGATGGGGAGACCGACCCAGAACGCGTACGCGCCTGCCTTGACCACCATTCGATCGATCCGTCGAACCCGTGCGGTGTAGTCACTACGCCACTTCGGCGAACCGAACGGTTGCGACACCCCATGGACGCTGAGTGCCTGTTCGTCGTTCGCGCCAAACATGATGACGACGAGATTGGGATGGTGCGCGTGCAGGTCAGACTTCAGGTGGGCCGGCCAGTTGTAAAACCACGTCGCGGAGAGACCCGTCGACGACTTGTTACGTTGGATCAGTTTCAATCCTGGTGTGAACTGAAGCTCGTGTCGAATGCCGTATTCGAGATCGTCACCGAGTGAGTCGCCAATCTCGAGAATTCGACAGTGGCCCAACGCGAACGGTGCGTGACGAGGTGCTGTCACCGATGCGCCCGTTCGTACCAGCGCCGACACCGGAGTGAAACCGCATCCGCGCGACGGCAGACGAAAGGCCGCCTTGTCCGCAACGGGGATATCCAGCGGGACCTTTGACGTCGAAGACTTACTTCGTGCCGAGAGTGCCGTGGCGCTCGGTGCCGACGAGGCGAACTGCGATACTCCAGTTGACGTAGCTCCCTTGGCGTGCGAATCGAGCACCGTTGCCGATCCGGCGTTCGTTGCGACGACCTGACTCGCCGAGAGTACGAGCACGGCCAGGGTGGACGTCGTCAGCCAGCGCATCCATGAGCGTCGGGGCTTTGGGGAGGGAATCGGGAGGGTTTTCGTAGCGGATTCAACGCTAACAGGCACACAACGTTCCATCGCTTCGAATGACTCGCATCACCACACTTTGGGAATAAGTCGTGCGCGCGTTGCTGAAAACTCCCGGTAGGGCTCGCCGAGGGCCTCGAGCAAAGCCTTCTCCTCGACGCGGATCCGAATGACGAGTCCGACGCTGGGCACGACGATGAGGACCACGAGTGACAGCCAGTTCTCCAGGGCGACGCCGATGCCGACGAAGGACATGACGATCGCGGTGTAGGACGGGTGGCGCACCCATCGATACGGACCGGTGTTCACGACCGTCTGATCGCTGCGCACCTGCACCTGAACCGTGAAGAACGTCCCCAGGGTGAGGACCGACCACTGGCGAAGTGCGATGCCGAGCAGCACGATCACGAGTCCCGCGACGAAGATCGGCCATCGCCCCACGCCGATGCCGGCCGATTGCACGTCTTGCGCAAGAACGAACGCCGAGCCGACACCCACGAGGGAGGTGGCGATGATGACGAAGAAGCTCCCGCGATCGTGTTTTGTGCCGCCATGATTCATCCGACTGCGAAGTCGAATGCTCCACTCCGACGCCCCGAACATTCCCAGGACCACATAGAAGGCGTACCGGGCGCCAACGTCGGTGTACGCGATCGGGGCCATCGTCCGTTACGGCCCGACGTCGCCCAGACCGGTGTCGTCGAAGATGCGCGCGACCACTTCTTCGGGAGGCAGATCGTCGACGTCGATCACGAAACCCGAGACCGCTGCGTAGAGGGGATGGCGTGCGAGATAGAGCTCGCGTAGTGACCGCGACGGATCGGTACCGAGTCGCGGTCTCGTTCCCCCCTGTTCAACCCGTTCACTCAGCGTCTCGATCGACGCACGCAGCCACACGACGACGCCGGAGCGCATCAACGACACGCGATTGGACTCCGCCAGCACCGCCCCACCGGCGACCGCGACCACGACCGGCACCGGGTGAGCGATCGCTTCGGCGAGCACGCGGCTCTCCAGCGAACGAAGCGTTTCGTCGCCGTCGGTATCGAAGATCTCCTGGGCCGTGCGGCCGGTGTCGACCACGAGTTGCGCGTCGGAGTCCAAGAAGGTCCAACCCAGTTTCGAGGCGCAGAGCTGTCCGACCGTGGTCTTGCCGACCGCCATCATCCCTACGAGGAACAGTCGCTCAGTCATCCGTCACTCGAGGATCGATTCGCGCGCCATTTGACCCATTCTTCTATGCAGTGGCAATGGACATGACCGATCGGCGGGACCAATACGATTCTCCCAGGACGATTTAGCGACTTCTTAGGTATCCACTAGAACATGTTCACGTTCAACCCTGATACTGAAGTCCGAGTCGAAACCGCACTAGAAGGAGATCCCGATGGATTGGGACAACGAAAGCCCCGTAGTTCCCACCACCGACGAGGTGGCGAGTCCGGTGGCGCCGGAGAATACCGTCACGGTCACCAAGACGCAGTGGCGACTCGCTCGGGCCCTGAGTGCACTCGTACTGGTGCTCGTCATCGGCGGGGGCGGCTTCATCCTCGGCCACGACATCGTGACGCCGGCAGCGATCCGCATCTCGGCACCGAACTACACCTCCCCCACCTTCCCTTCGTTCGGCAACGGCTCGGGTTCGTTCCAAATTCCCTCGGTGACGCCCCCGAACACCAAGGCCGACAGGGCCGCGGCCAAGATCGCCACCAAGGTCGACGCCGGTCTCGTGGACATCACGACGACCTTCGCCAGTACGAGCCAGACCGCCGAGGGCACCGGCATGATCCTCACGTCCGACGGACTCGTACTCACCAATAACCACGTCGTTGAAGACGCCCAGACCTTGTCGGTTCGCGACGTCGCGACCAACGCGACCTACGTCGGCAAAGTCGTCGGCTACGACCTCACCCAGGACGTCGCGCTGATCCAATTGAAGGACGCGAGTGGACTCACGACAATCAAGACGGCCAACTCCGACAAGGTCGCCTCCGGCGAGAAGATCGTAGGCATCGGCAATGCCGGTGGCGTCGGCGGCACGCCGAGTTTCGTCCCGGGGTCCGTCGTCGCCCTCAACCAGGCAATCACCGCGGGCGACGAGACCAATCCCGCGGGCTCCGAGCGTCTGAGTGGACTCATCGAAGTCAACGCCGCGATTGAGCCCGGTGACTCGGGCGGTCCGCTGGTGAACGACAAGGGCAAGGTCGTCGGCATGGACACCGCGGGCTCGGATCTCAACGGGGGCTTCGGCTTCGACCCGGGCAATACCTCAGGTGACCGTGGTTATGCCATCCCGATCAACACGGCACTCGCGATCGTGACTTCGATACGTGACGATGTCGCGACCTCCGGCGTGCACATCGGCGCAACAGCGTTCCTCGGCGTTGAGTTCGACTCAGCCACCGCGGCCGGCAACGCGAACAGCTCGAGCGGCGTCACGATCGCCGGGACCGTCGCCGGATCGGCCGCCAACGCGGCGGGATTCGTGGCCGGTGACGTCATCACGTCGATCGACGGACAGTCCGTCACGACGGGCACCGACCTGCAGACGATTCTCTTGACCAAGAAGCCGGGCGACACGATTCACGTGGACTACCTCAACGCCAGTGGCGTTGCGAAGACCGTGAGCGTCGTGCTGGGATCCGGTCCGGCACAGTAACGCACTGAGGCGCGATTAGCGCCAGGTTGCGTGGGTGACCTGGTTCGGCGGTACCGACACGACTTCACGGATCGAACCGTCGAGGTCCAAGATGGCGTAGTCGCCGCACTCCAAACTCGGAAAGACCGCCGCGTAGATGACGCCGTCGCGGCCTTCGCGCGGCAGCACCCACACGTGCGTACGCCCCTCGGGACGCGACACCGGGTGAATCTCGACCTCGATGCCCGATCGCTCTTCGACCGACTCGAGGACCAGTGCGCCGGTGTGCTCGCCGACATTGATCACGACAGCCCGGCTCGGCGCCGTCGGAGCGATGGCTTCGACATGCACGTGCGCATCCCGTGACATGTGGTCGTGGTTGTGTGCCCCTTCAGAATCGTGGTCATGGTCGTGGTCGTGGTCGTGTTCGTCGTGGAGACGTGAAACACCTCGAGGGACGCCCGGGCTGGTCACGTCCCTCGAGGAGAATTGAGTTGATGCGTCGGGCATTTAGCCGGCCATCGCTCGGACCTGCGTGGACGGGTTGTCGTAACCGTCCCACGGGTCGGCCAGGTACGGGAAGTCCGATCGGTAGTGCAGACCGAAGGCGCCGAGGCTGGCGACCGTCTTGGGTTCGGTCGTGCCGACGTCGAAGAGCGCACCGGCCGCGGCGTCGGGCTTGTAGCTCTTGACGACGTCGCCGAGGAGTGCGCCGGCGACGGCCTTGAGCTCGATGCTCACGACGTCGTCAAAGACGCGGCGTCCGTTCGGGAATCCGGCGTTGTCCCCGCCGACGACACCCAGGATGCTCGCGGCTCCTGTGGCCGTGGGCTTGATCGCCACGTTGAGTCGCAACATGTCGGCCTTGGTGGCGCCGGTGTAGTTCTGGAATCCCGGGAACAGCGGTGGGACGCCGGTGAGCAACACCGCGTCGAGGTCCGGACGGAGGTTCGACGACACGGCCGCGTAGGCCGCCAGGTTGGGGAAGGCGCCCGGGTAGAGCACGTTCAACAGCGAGGCCAGACCCGGGTGGTCGTAGTACGTGGAGTACTGCGAGTCGTTCTTCGGGGCCTGTGAGTTCCAGCGGTCCTTGTGGCCCATCGGGATGATGACCTCGTTGATCAGCGGGTTGCCGAGACGCGAGACCTGCTCCCACGGACCGGTGTTGGTCTGCGGTGTCGTGCTGTAGATCTTGGTCTTCTGACGACTCGCCGTCGTCCAGACACCGATCGTGGAGTCGGCGTCGGTGTAGGTCGTCGGCACCACGCCGCCCTTGGTCAACTCTGAGATCGGCACCTGAATCGCGATGGAGTGCACGTTCGTCGCGGCCAAGGAGTTGACCCCGGCGACGGCTGCGCCCTTCAAGAGGAAGTCTGGTTGGAAGGGGCGCAGGTCGCCGAGGTCGAAGATGGATCCCAGGTCGACGTAGAAACCGTCGGCGCGCTGTCCGGCGAAGACCTTCGTCGATCCGATCGTGTGGATCGCCTGGTTGGTCAACGTGCCGTAGTTCGGGATCGAGTTCTTGCCGACGTTGCACGGCGGGCACGCGAGACCGCGCGCCAGGATCTTGGACGAACCACCCTCCTTCTTGGTGACCGAGTAGAACTGCTTGCGGTTCCAGGTGGTGTCGCTCAACTTCGTGATCTGACCGGTGTTGTAGAGGAACGTGTCGTTCGCGCCGGTGTCGGTGAGCTTGGTCTCGAAGCGGAACTGGAAGGTGACGTCAGCGTTCCCGTCACCGGTGTTGTCCACGTGGATCTCGTAGAGCACGTCGTCACCGAACTCGAAGAAGTTCGGTCCGCCGGCCGGCTGTTGGCGCGGGATGTAGTTCGCGATCAGCGTGACCTTGTTGGGAGCGTCGGGGCTGATGAAGGCGTAGAGGTCCGTGCTATCGGCGACGGGGTCCTTAGAGATTTCGGGTGCTTCAGAGTGCGAGGACATGGTGAGACCTTTCTAAAAGTTGGGGTGGGGTTGGAACGCGGTGTGCGAGGTCAGCTGACGTCGCGGACGAGTCGTGCGACGAGCGCACGGTCGTGGCGGACGACTTCGCGGGTGCCCACCATGAAGTGGATCTCGCCGGTGCTGGGATTGGGAACGTGGATCACGAGGTTCTCGGTCGACGAGACCGGTCGCACCGTCGGGGTGACCTTGGCCGCCTTGGGCTTGCTTGCGGCACCGGCCGTCGCGATCAACGCCGTCGGGGCGACGGCCACGAGACCCGCAGCTGCGATTCCGTTTCGAGCGACCTTCAAAAAGCCCCTGCGAGAGATGTCTTCCATTTGCCACTCCTCCATATCGGTCGACATCTGTCGAACCGGTCGGAGGCTCCGTTGGATTCTTAGGTTCCAACGTCAGCCTCGGTGCTTGCGGCACTGATGGCTATTCGTCACCACGGGCGAACCCGGATGAGTCCGTTCGGGACTTTCTTATCGAAAGTTGAAGAAGACCGCTCCGCTCAGGGAACGATGAGCATGCGCACGGTGTCGGTGACCTGCGCACCACCGGACGCGGAGCCGGCCATGATGACGACCGGATCGCCCGGCTTGGCGATACCCGACTGCTTCAGTCGCGTCACCGCGACCTCGCAGAGCTCGTCGATGTCCTGGGCCGGTGACACGTAGATCTCTTGGACGCCCCACGAGGAGTGCAGCTGTCGCGCCGTGGCGTCGCTGGGCGTGATGGCGACGATCGGCATCGGCGGGCGAAATCGCGCGATGGCGCGCGCGGTCATCCCCGAGCGAGTGCACGCCACGATCGCGACGGCATCTTCTTCCATCGCGGCGCGCCACGCGGCGCCGGTGATGGCGGCCGTGACCCGGGTCGAACGCGTGCCGACGCCGATCTGTTGGACACCGAGGCCCGCGCCCCAGCCCACGTAGTCGAAGTACTCTTCGGCGCGGCGCACGATGCGGTCCATCGTCGTCACCGTCGCCACGGGATCGTCACCGATCGCCGTCTCACCACTCAACATGACGGCGCTCGCGCCGTCGAGCACGGCGTTGGCGACGTCCGTCACCTCGGCACGGGTGGGCACCTGCGAGTGCGTCATCGATTCGAGCATCTGGGTCGCCACGACGACGGGTCGGGCGTAGCGCACGCCGTGGCGCACGATCTCCTTCTGGAGGTGCGGGACCTCTTCGATCGGCATACGCACGCCCAGGTCGCCGCGCGCGACCATGATCGCGTCCGAGACCGTGATGATCTCGTCGAGATTCTCGACGCCTTCGCCGGTCTCGATCTTGGCCATCAACATGACGTCGTCGCGCCCGAGGGCCGAGCGCACCGAGACCATGTCGAAGGCCGAACGGACGAAGGACACCGCGAGGATCTCGAAGGACTCCGCGTGCAACGCCTCGAGGCGCTCGCGGTCGTCTTCGGTGGGGAGGCGATCGTTCAGCAATGACGACGGCAGCGAGAGTCCGGGCTTGCCCATGACGTTGCCGCCGGAGGTGACGCGCGCTCGGGCCTTCGAACCGATCTGCTCGACGAGTAGTGAGACACCGCCATCGCCGATATGGATCTTGTCGCCCTCGGAGAGCTGGGCCAACACGTGGAGGCGCTCGACGACGATGTGCTTCGCGGTCGAGGTCTCATTGAAGCCCTCACTCAACTCGATCTCGTCACCGACGGTGAGCGTGACCGGCGTCGTGCCGAAC
>Ga0302319_10014733_pt1 | contig 14538 bp, 14 predicted proteins | sample Bog_T0_2_FD_203319 | JGI IMG/M metagenome (GOLD analysis project Ga0302319, IMG submission 203319) | Peat permafrost microbial communities from Stordalen Mire near Abisko, Sweden - Bog_T0_2 | ecosystem: Environmental > Terrestrial > Soil > Wetlands > Peat | place: Sweden: Abisko, Stordalen Mire... | reverse complement strand
ATGGGACGCTCCCGCATCCGTTGGACGCCGTCCAATTCGTAGCTTCCGCCGAGGGCGCAGACCGCCGCCGCCAGCGATCGCATGGACGTTCCCGAATTCCCCAGGTGCAGGGCGGCGCTCGCAGGGGGTGGCGCGTTCCCTCCCAAGCCAGCCACGGAAATCGATGTTGCGGATATTTCCGAAAGGCCAACCCCCAGTTGGCGCAGCGCACCCTCCATGGCGCGCACGTCGTCGGAGTCCAGAAGACCTTCGAGCACGGTGGTTCCCTCGGCCAAGGCCGACAGGAGGAGGTAGCGGTTGGAAAGGCTTTTCGAGCCCGGCAACCGAACTTCACCCGACAAGGGCGGCAATGGACCCAAGGTCAGTCGTCTCATGCGTCGCGGAATTGTAGCCAACCGCGGTGGCCGATGCATTCGACGGGAACGAGAAACGCCCGGATTCGGAGAAGTGGACTCCCATGTCTTGTGTGGGGGGAATCGATGCTAGATTTTCCCCACCATGAGCACAGAAGCCGTCGCCACCGCACCCCAGGCACAGGTCAGCCACACGGACTGGCTGGCCAAGAAGATCCATTCCTTCGTCGGAGTCGTTCCGCTGGGTGTCTACGTCGTGCTCCACCTTTCGCGCAACGTGTCCTCCTTGGCGGGCCCCAAGGTGTTCGACAACGCCATCCGGCAGACCTGGACCCATCCGATCAACTACGTGTGGGTCGTTCTCCTCGTCTACCTTCCGCTGATCTTCCACGCGGGGTGGGGGCTCAAGCTCGTCTGGGAGAGCGAAAAGACCAACGTCTTCCGGAATTTCAATCTGGCGAACCTGCGATACTTCTTCCAACGCCTCTCCGGACTCGGCGTGCTGGCGTTCCTGTTCGCGCACATCTTCCTCACCCGCGTCCAGGTCTCGATGGGTTGGCTGCAGGACGCCAACATCAATCCCGGTGGCCAGGTCACCTACGACTACTTCGCCACGCACATGACCGATTGGAGCAAGGGAACGGCCATCGTCTACATCCTCGGCATCCTGGGAACGGTCTACCACTTGGCCAACGGCCTCACCACCTTCGGGATCAGTTGGGGAATCACCACCGGCGCCAAGTCCATCAAGAGGGCCGAGATCCTCGCGCTCGTGTTCGGCCTGCTGCTGCTCGCACTGGGCTACGCGACCATCCTGGGATTTTTCCTGTATCCCTTCAAGGAATTCGTGACCCCGCACGGACCGCTCTCCCCGACGGGGATTCTCGGCCCCTTCATGCACTACAAGACCTGAGATTCGGCTGCGCGGGCGCATACTCGCTCCCTGAACCGCTCGCCGTCCCGCAGGGTTCCCGTTGCGCAAAGCGGAATGGGAGGGCCACCAAGACGGCTTCGGGTTCAGGTCGCTTCGTCTGCATCCCGCTCGCTCGAATCTCCGCTTGGCGTCGTAACCAAGCACAAGGGAGTGTTCGGATGAGCATTTTTCGGCTATGAAGCTCCTCGTCACCGGCGGTGCCGGATTCATCGGGTCCAATTTCATCAAGCTGGTCCTGGCTGAACAGCGCAACTGGTCGGTGACCAACCTGGATCTGTTGACCTATGCGGGCAATCCTCTGAGCTTGCGCGCGGAGGAGACCGACCCCCGCTACCGGTTCGTGCAGGGCGACATCGCCGATCCGCAACTGGTGGACAATCTTGTGGCCGACGCCGATGCCGTGGTGCATTTCGCCGCAGAAAGCCACAACGACAATTCGCTGAAGGATCCTTCGCCTTTCCTGCGCACCAACTTGATCGGAACCTACACGCTGCTGGAAGCGGTGCGCAAGCACGGCGTGCGCTACCACCACATCTCCACGGACGAGGTCTATGGCGACCTGGAACTGGACGACCCGGCCAAGTTCACCGAGCACACCCCGTACAATCCCTCCAGCCCGTATTCCAGCACCAAGGCCGGATCGGACCTCCTCGTGCGCGCCTGGGTGCGGTCCTTCGGGGTGAAGGCCACCATCTCCAATTGCTCGAACAACTACGGGCCCTACCAGCACGTGGAGAAGTTCATCCCGCGCCAGATCACCAACCTGGTGGACGGAAATCGCCCCAAGCTCTACGGCAAGGGGGAGAACGTCCGCGACTGGATCCACGTGGAGGACCACAACCGCGCGGTGCTCCTGATCCTGGAGAAGGGGACGATCGGGGAGACCTACTTGATCGGGGCCGACGGCGAGAAGAACAACAAGGATGTGATCGAGCTCATCCTGGAGTTGATGGGCCGCGATCCCAAGGACTACGAGCACGTTTCGGACCGTCCGGGACACGACCTACGCTACGCCATCGATTCGACGCGCCTTCGAACTGAGCTCGGCTGGAAGCCGCGCTACACCGGCTTCCGCGACGGTCTCAAGGCGACGGTGGACTGGTACGTCGCGAACGAAGCCTGGTGGCGCGCAACAAAGGCGGCCACCGAGCGCAAATACGCCCAACTGGGCCGGTAGGCCCGCCGGAAACGGTAACGGCTACGGGCCGCCCAGGATCGCACGGATTTCGGCCGAGGGTCGGCGTGGCCTTCCCTCCCGATCCATGCAGACGTGGACGGTCCAGCCCTCGGCCAGGAGCTCTCCCTCGGCGCTGCCGCGCAGGGTGCGGTAGTCGAAGCGGAGGCGCAATCCGTCCACCGCGGAGGGCGACACGCGAACCACCAGTTCGTCCCCGTAACGGGCCGGCGACCGGTAGACGCAATGGGCTTCCAGGACGGGGATGGCGAATCCCGTGGATTCCAGGACGTGGTAGGGAAGTCCCCGGGTCTCGAGCCATTCGGTGCGGGCGACCTCGTAGTAGACGAAATGGTTGGCGTAGTAGACGAACCGCATCTGGTCCGTCTCCGCGTAGCGCACCTTGATCCGGCAATCGTAGGCGAATTCCGTCATTCCCGGTCCGTCCGCGACAGGCCCAGGTCGCGCAACTTCTGCTGCAGGGTCTGGCGGTGCATGTCCATCGCTTCCGCCGCGCGGGCCAGCACGTTCCCTTCCCGCTCCATGTGGAAGAGGATGAACTTCCTTTCGAAGTCGTCGAACACCCGCTGCTTGGCTTCGCGGAAGGGAAGGTCGAGGGAGACGGGATCCAACGCGAGCAGGCCGTCCTGGCTTTCCGCCGCCGGCAGGGGCGGGGAAACGGGCGTCGGAAGCTGGATTTCCCGCGGGGAAAGACCGAGGTGCTCGGGACCCACGGTCTCGCTCCTGGCAAGCACGCTGGCGCGTTCGACGACGTTGCGCAGTTCCCGGACATTCCCGGGCCAGGACCAGCGCGACAGCATGGACTCGGCCGAAGGGGAAAATTCCAGGCGCCGCTTGCCGCCGTAGTGGTCCAGGAACCGCTTGGCCAGGAGCAGCACGTCGCCGGGCCTTTCGCGCAGCGGGGGAATCCGCACCGAAAGCACGTCGAGGCGGTAGAAGAGATCCTCCCGGAACCGGCCTTCGGAAACCAGCTGGCGAAGATCGCGGTGCGTGGCGGCCACCACCCGGATGTCCACCTGCACCGCGCGGTCCGAACCCAGCGGTTCCACCACGCGCTCCTCGAGGGTGCGAAGCAACCGCACTTGCGCTTCCAAGGGCATGTCGCCGATCTCGTCCAGGAAGAGGGTCCCGCCGTTGGCCTGGCGGACGCGTCCCGGGCGCGAGCCTGTGGCACCGGTGAAGGCGCCCTTCTCGTGGCCGAAGAGTTCGGCCTCGACGAGCGTGGCCGGAAGGGCGCCGCAGTTCACCGCGACGAAGGGGCCTTTTCGACGGGAATGGTCGTGGACGAAACGCGCCGCCATCTCCTTGCCCGTGCCGGATTCCCCGAACAGGAGGATGCTCGAGGTCGCCGGCGCCATGTGCAGGAGATCCGATCGCAGGCGCTTCATGGATGGTGAATCGCCCAGGATGGCTCGGGCGGGCCGGGACCCTTCGGACTCGGAGCGCAGAAGTTCGAGCTCGACGCGCTCCCGGTAGATCGCCGCGGCGCGTTCCAGCACCAGGATCAGTTCGTCGGCATCGGCGGGTTTGGAGAGGTAGTCGAAGGCGCCGCACCGCATGGCCTCGACGGCGATCCGTTCCGATCCTTGGGCGGTGAAGAAGACGACCGGGGGGGCACCCGACCGCTCCTGCAGGGCCTTCAGCGCATCCAGCCCGGACATTCCGCGCATCTGGTGGTCCAACAGCACCACATCGAAATCCCGCGCGCCGGTCAGCGACAGCATCTCCTCCCCGGATCCCGCCTCCGCGACCTCGTGCCCGGCCACTTCCAGCAGACGTCGCGCCCCGTACCTCGCCGGGGGTTCGTCGTCGACCACCAGGATCCTGCTCAAGGCGGATCCTTTCTTCGATGGATTCTCGGGCTTGCGGAACCTGCCATCTCAGGAATTCTCCCATGTGAGGCGGAAGACGGTGCGTCCGGCCACCGGCAGGTATTCCAGGCGACCCCCCGAGGCTTCGGCCTTGGACCTCGAAATGTAGAGTCCCAATCCGTTCCCCCCCCGGGATGCCAGGGGCTGGAACAGACGTGGACGGAAATCGGCGGGAATCTCGGATTCGTTCGCGACCTCGAGCCACGGACCCGGAGGGCACAGCGCGATCGCGACCTCCGTGCCGGTGGGGGCGTGGACCAGGGCGTTCTGGACGAGGTTGAAGAGGATCGCCTTGAGGTCGTTTTCCGAAAGGGGCATGGCGAAGGGAGCTTCGCTCCCGCGCACCGCGAGGGAAACCCCGCGGTGGCGCGCTTCCACGGAAAGGAGACCGGCCACCACCCGCACGGTCTCCCCCGCATCCTCGCAGGAATCGCGATCGCGGGCGAACAGCAGCATCCTGCGCACGGTCTCGTCCAGACGGTCGACTTCGCTCGCGACGATGGACAGATCCTGCCGCAACACGGATCCCTCGGGCGCGTCGCGGAGCGCGGCGGAGGCGACGTTCCGGATGGCGGAAAGGGGGTTCTTGATCTCGTGGGCGGCGGATGCGGCCATCAGACCCAGCATGGCCAATCGTTCGCTCTCCTGGAGTCGCCGCTGCGATTCCAGGCCTTCGCGCAGCCGGTGGCGGGCATCCAGCACACGCTCGCAGGTGGCCTGCACCGCTCCAAGCCTTTCCAGGACCGCCACGGGAAGCCGGTCGGCCTTGGGGGTGGCGCCCAGAACCAGGGTTTGCAACCCGGACGGCGAACGCACCGGCACCAGGACTCTGGCGGAAAGCGCCTCCCAGGCCGGGATCTCGGACCGGGAGGTCGCCTGGAACATGGCGATGGCCCCGAACTGGCCGTCGGAGGATGGAGGTTTTCGCGCCGCAAGGACAGCCTCGACCTGTTCATCCGATCCGGGCAGGATTTTCCACCGGCATTTCAGGATGGAACCGATCCCCCGGGCGGCGAACGCCAGCACGGATTCCTCGGGCAGGGAGGGCTTCCAAAGTCGGGTTTCCAGGCGCGACAGAAGTCGTGCTTCGCCGAGCATTCCCCAGTCCAGCCAGCGGGACAAGGCGATACCCAGCGAGAGCGACATGGGGCCTAGCGTACCCAGGAACCCGAGCCCCGCCATGAACCAGGTGGCGACGCGGTCCGGTTCGGAGAGGGGAAACGCGAATTTCAAGGCCAGGTAGACGACGAAAACGGTGCCGAAGGCGCGTACCCTCCGCACGGAAGATCGGGTCACTTCCAATGCCACGGATTCGGTCCGGTAGGCGGCCCAAAGCAGGGCCGAGGGGGGAAGCAGGTGGGCGAGATCGTGCAGCAGGACCCAGTCGAACCGTCCCGGGCCGGAAAATCCGAACACCACCTTGAGGGCCAAGGCCGCCCCCAGAAGGGGGATCATGGCCACCAAGGCCTTGCGCAAAGGTCTGGCCACCGAGCGCTGGGAGCGGTCGAAGCGAGGCAGCGCCCAGGAAAGCATCCAAACCGCCGCGATGCAGGTCGCGATGTCGAGCGCAAGGAAGATTCGGGTCACTGGCTCCACATTCTGCAGGAACCCCCTCATCGGATGGGCGGCCACGAGGTAGCCCCCGAAGGCCATGAGCAGGGCGGGAGGGGCGTACCAGGCCCAGGCTGGAACCCGCCGGGCGATCCCCGTCCAGCGCGAGAGTCCGTGGAGCAGGAAGGCGCATTGCAGGTTGAGCAGGGTTCCCTTGAGGAGGTCCAGCCCCATGGAGATCCAGGGAAACCGGTCGTAGGAAATCGTCTCCAGATTCAAGGAAGTGAACACCGAGGCGTACCAGATCGACCACGAGAGCGACCAGGCGTAGAGCGCGGGGTTGAACCAAAGGGTCCGGGCGCTGGAGGATCGCGCGAGAACGATGTGGATGTGCGCCAAGGCACCGATCCCCACCAGGACGAGTTCCAGGACCTGCAATGGGGCTAGCGGGAAACCCACGACTTGGATCCGTGCGGGGGTTGGTTACCGGACCCCGCTTGCTACCAGGCCACGCCCAGGGCGATCTGGGCGAAGTAGAACCCCCCCCAACCGGTCCCGCTCTTGTAGGTGGGATGCGGATCGCCCTGGGTGACCACGGGCCCGTTGGCCACCGTCGTCGTGTAGTCGCCCAGCGTGAACCCCATCTGCCCCTCCAGGACCAGGCGCTCGCCCACCAGATAGCAGTAGCCCACGACCGGACTGACCTGTGGACCGGAGACCGTCACGCCGTGCACCGGCAGGAGGTTGCCCAGCGTGTCGGGTGCCTTCCCGTTGCGGACCTTCGCACCGGTCTCTTCGTACCACTGGGCGGAGAATTGGACGTAACCGCCATGGGCCAGGTCCATGTAGTAGCGACCGAAGACACCCGCCGCCCAGATGGTGGCCTTCACCGAATCCAAGGCGGGGTAGTAGGTGGCCAACGGGCCGAACCCGTAGGTGCCGTCGGCCCCGACGATGTGCTCGTACCGGGCTTCGACCATGTCGATGTTGGGGGTCCAGGCGAGGTTCGTCCGGGGGCCCTGGTCGCGCTTGGTCGGATCCATGCCACCGAATACCCGGAGAGGGGAGATCACGATGCGGTCGGAAGCGTACTCGTACTCCCCGGTGGGATAGTCGTTGTACTGTGCCATGACCGAGGCTGCGGCGACCAGGAGGATCGGAGCAAGTCGTCTCTGCATAGCGTGATTCTCCGTGATGGGGTGGGTTGGCAGGATGGGTTCAAGGTAAGAAGGACCGGCCTCAAGCCGCAAGCTATATTCGGTCCCATGCCTTTGCCGTCTCGCTCTTCCGTCTATTTCGCCCTGGCCACCGCATTCGTCGCCGCCGCTTCCGCGGCCGCCGTCGGGCAGGGAAGGGATGCCGGTTTCTACTCCGCGTCCCAGCGACTCGGGAGCGTCTTGGCGAAGGTCAACGAAGTCTACGTGGAAAGCATCCCCTCGGACACCCTGGCCGATGCGGCCATCCGCGGGCTGACCTCGGTGTTGGATCCCCATACCGACTATTTCGACGAGCAGGAAGCGGACGATCTCCAGACCCACACCAAGGGGGAGTTCGGTGGTTTGGGGATCACCATCGGAGTCCGGGAGAACGTCCTGACGGTGATTTCTCCGCTGGTCGGTACCCCCGCCTACCGCATGGGGATCCAGGCCGGAGACAAGATCCTCGAGATCGACGGCAAATCCACGCGCGGACTCGCCGTCGACGACGCCGTCTCGAAACTGCGCGGAACTCCGGGCAGCCAGGTGTCCATCAAAGTCCTGCGGGACGGCCAGCACGGCCTCCTGGACTTCGACATCACCCGAGAGGTCATCAAGATCGAATCCGTCCCCTATGCCGGCATCCTTCCCGGCAAAGTGGGTTACATCAAGCTCATCCAGTTCTCCGAACCCACCGGCGACGACCTCGAGAAGGCCATCGACCAATTGAAGGCACGCGGTGCGACCTCCTTCATCCTGGATCTGCGCTACAATCCGGGCGGCCTCCTGAACCAGGCGGTGGCCGTCTCGGAACAGTTCCTTCCCAAAGGTCGCGTGGTGGTCAGCACCCGCGGACGCCTTCCCAGCCAGAACACGGAACTCACCAGCCAACGCGCTCCCCTGGTGGACACCACCATCCCCCTCGTGGTGCTGGTGAACGGAGGGTCCGCATCGGCGTCGGAAATCGTTTCCGGTGCCATCCAGGACTGGGACCGCGGCGTGATCCTGGGAACCCAGACCTTCGGGAAGGGTTCGGTCCAGACCATCTTCCCCATGGACCACAAGCACCTCCTGAAGGTGACGACGGCCTTCTACTACACGCCCAGCGGCCGTTGCATCAACAAGAAGGAGAACGGGATCCGTTGGAAGGTGGAGCAGGCCGAGGATTCCGCCAGGGCGGCGGACACCGCCCGCAAGGCTCCGGCGATCGACGACGATCTGGGTGCCGAACTCAACGACGGACTCCCTCCCGACACGGCGTTGGACACGGTTGGCCACAAATCGTTTCTCACCAAGGTCCTCGGGCGCAAGGTCTGGGATGCCGGCGGGATCCTGCCCGATGTCCGCGTATCCGGACGCCGACTGGACGCCTGGCAGCAGGATGCCGAACGCAAGAACCTGTTTTTCCGCTTCGCGATCCTGATGAAGCCGAAACTCCTGGCCAAGGGCCCCGTGGACAGCACCTTCCGCGCCTCCGACGCGATGGTCGAGGATTTCAGGAAATTCATCCACTCGGATTCCATCAAGTTCGTCTTCGATTCTCCCGAGAGCCGCATGGTCTCGGAGATCCGCAAGACGCTCAAGCAGGATTCTCTTCGCGGCGAGAAGTACTCCCAGGTGGAATGGGCGCTGATGCGCGAGCGCATCGATGCGCTGGATTCGGCCCTGGTCCACTCCTCGGACGATCTGTTCAACGCCAACCGCGACTACATCCGCGAGGGCATCACACGGGAGTTGCTCACGGCCGCGAACGGGGTGAACGGAGCCACCTCCTACGAGCTATCCCTGGATCCCCAGGTGGCCGATGCCGTGCGGCTCCTGCACGACTCCGCCCGGTACCATCAGATCCTGTCGCGTTCGAAGGTCCCCGCGGCGAAATGAATTTCCTCGAGCGGATCCGGCTGGGTCTGGGCCGCTCCAGCGATGCCTTGGTCCGGGGCCTTCGCGCCGCCGTGGGGACCGGGCGCATCGACCAGGCCACGTTGGACGATCTGGTGGAAAGGCTGGTGCGCGCGGACACGGGCGTCGAAACCGCAGAGGCCCTCGTGGAGCGGTTGCGTCGCCGCTCGTGGGGGCGGGCCTACCGCGACGCCGACGAGCTGCTGGACTGGCTCGCCGAATGCGCCATCGAGCATCTGGGCAGATCCGAGCCGTTCGCCCTGGGTCCCGGGCTACAGGTGGTCGCCATCGTCGGGGTGAATGGTGCCGGGAAGACCACCACCATCGGGAAGCTCGCCCGAAGATTCAAGGCCCAAGGGCGGAATGTCCTGGTCGGAGCTTGCGACACGTTTCGCGCCGCGGCCGTGGACCAACTCGAGGAGTGGTGCCGACGGGCGGATGTCCCCTGCGTTCGCCAGAAACCGGGAGCCGATCCGGCCGCTGTCGCCTACGACGCCGTGGAGGCGGGGAAGAGCAGGGGGTGCGATCTCGTGCTTCTGGACACGGCCGGCAGATTGCAGAACCGCACCGATCTGATGAACGAACTTGGCAAGATCCTCAAGGTCGTTGGAAAGCACGACCCGTCCTTTCCCCAGCATACGTGGCTGGTCCTGGATGGGAACACCGGACAGAACGCCGTGAGCCAGGGCAAACTCTTCCATGAAACGGCGCCCTTGACCGGAATCGTGGTGACCAAGTTGGACGGAACGGCCAAGGGTGGCGCGGTGTTGTCGTTGCAGGGAGTCGTCCAAGCCCCCGTGCTGTTCCTGGGCGTCGGGGAAAAGGTGGATGATCTGATCCCTTTCGATGCCGAATCCTTCGTCCGAGCCCTGTTCGACCGGGAGTCGCTTCCATGAAGCCCATGGCCTGCTTGGGCTTGCTCGCCATTCTGCTTCTGGGTGGTTGTCGCCGGCGCGGCGGCGAGGCGGAGGCGAAGGACTTTGCTAGGTTGTATGTGCGTCTCAGAGTCGCCTCTTCCAGTCGGGAAGGTCGCCCCGAGCGCGCGCGACAGGCGCGGGAGGATGTCCTCCGAGCCGCCGGGACCGACCTCGAGGGATACCGAAGCGATCTGCGGCACCTCCAGGACGATCCCGATCGGTGGGAGGCATTTTGGACCGAGGTCCAGCGCCTGTCGGACTCGATTTCGAACCCACAGCGGAAAGGACACTGAAATGGCCGGCAACCTGATCGAATTCACCGACGCGAACTTCAACGAGGAAGTTCTCCAATCCGGAACCCCGGTGCTCGTGGACTTCTGGGCACCATGGTGCGGCCCCTGCCGCCAGATCGGACCTTCCGTCGAAGCCTTGTCCACCGAATACGCCGGAAAGGTGAAGATCGGAAAGCTCAACACCGACGAGCAGATCGACACTGCGGCGAAGTTCGGCATCCGATCCATCCCCACGCTTCTCGTGTTCAAGGGCGGCGAGGTGGTGAACCAGCTGGTCGGGGCCTTGCCCAAGGCCAAGATCGCCGAACAACTGGACAAGGTGCTGTAAGAGGGCTTTCGCTCGGATCCTTCATCGCCTGAAGTGCCCCCGCTGGTGCCTGAGGCATCGCGAGGCGGGGTGCGCGGCGCTCGCTGGGGGCGTATATTCCCCTTTCCAGGGATTTATGGGCGTGGGAGGTGTTTCATGAGCGGAAAGTATCGGGCGCTGGTGCTGCGGTTGGGTGTCGCCTTGACCGGGATCGTGTTGGCCGCACCGGCCTTCGCCCAGGAACAGGCGTTGGGACCGAAATTGCCCACCGTGCAATGGGGGAGCCTGGACCAAGCCATGCGAACGGCCCGGGAACAGAAGAAGGCCGTGTTCGTGATGGTCTACACGGATTGGTGCGGCTACTGCCACCAGATGGAGGCCACCACCTTCCGCGATCCCGGGATCATCGCCCGGCTGAACAGCAGCTTCGTGCCCGCCAAGCTGAATGGAGAAAGCCCGAAGGTCCTGAACCTCGGTAAGACGAACATCACCGAGACCCAGTGGGCGCAGGACCAAGGAGTCCAAGGATTCCCGTCTCTCATCGTCCTGGACTCCAAAGGCCGCACGGTCTTCAACTATCCCGGTTTCCTGACCACTCCCCAGACCGCCAAATTCCTCTCCGACATTTCGGATTTCCTTCGGGGCGGTGGGATCGACAAGTTGGGGAATTTCGGCGATTGGGCGGTGCGCAGGGGCTGAGCCGGGCGTTTCAACGCTCGAGCAGGGTGGTGCGCATGCGTTGTTTCAGGGAATCGTCGGCGAACCCATCGGGGAAGATGAGGTCCATTTCGTCCACGATCTCCCAAGTGCAATCGGCACCCCCCCGCAATGCCTGCCAGACGCAACCCAAGGCGTAGATCGGACCCCAGGGGAGGCCCCACCATCCCAACAGGAGAGTCACCAGCAGATAGCGGAATCCGGCCCATTGGGCAGGCGTGTCCGGCGGCAGGTAGATCACACCCGAAGAACGCCGAAAGGTCACCAGCAGAACCGATATGCAATAGCTGAAGCTGACGAAGCGGGCCCCCCGTTCCAATTCGGCGGCCAATCTCTTGCCGTCCAGATGTTCGATCCCGCGTATGCCGGAAACGAAGGTCGGCAGCGGATCGGGGAGTGTCGGATGGGTTTCGGGCATTTGCGGACCGGGGTGGGACTGGATGGAAGCTCACGGTCCAAGGTAGGACAGGCGGCCTGCCGGTCGAAGATCCCGTCTCCGCGCACCGGAACCGATGACCGCATCCCTGAGTCGCCGTCGAACGTTCCCGCGTTCACCATTCGGGAGGGCCCCCCGGGAAACGGATCATTCCTTCAATTCGTAGAAGTTCCGCCAAGTCGATTCGTTTGGAGGCGTCGATTCCTCGGCTTGGCTCCGGCGGTGCACGAGCGTCGTGGATGCCTGCGCGGTGGGCCACAGCACGATTTCGCCGATTTCCACGTGGGGCGGTCGGGTGAGGATGAACAGGGCGGCCTCGGCGACATCCTGGGGCTGGAGGGGATGCAGGCCCGCATAGACGGATTCCGCTCGTTCGCGCTCCCCGTGGAATCGCACGAGCGAGAACTCGGTTTCCACCATGCCCGGGCTGATCTGGCTGACGCGCACCGGGGAGGCCACCAGATCCAGCCGCAACCCGCGCGTCAGGGCGTCCACGGCGTGCTTGGTCGCGCAGTACACGGCGCCTTGGGGATAGACCTCGTGGCTCGATATGGAACCGAGGTTGACCACGTCGCCGCGGCGGCGTTGCACCATGCCAGGCAGGATCTGTCGCGTCACGAGCAGGAGGCCGGTGATGTTGGTCTGGACCATCTCCTCCCAGTCGTCCGGATCTCCCTCCTGCACGGATTCCAAGCCGCGCGACAGGCCGGCGTTGTTCACCAGCACGTCGATGTCCCTGAAATTCCCGGGCAGGCAATCCGGGAGGGCCTCGACGGCCTTGCGGTCGCGGACGTCCAGGGCGAAGGTGTGGATGTCGGAATCGTGGGAAGCGCGCAATTCGTCGGCCAAGGCCTGGAGCCGTTCCAGCCGACGCGCGCACAGGAGGAGTCGCGCGCCTTCGCGGGCGAATTGGCGGGCCATCGCCTCGCCGATGCCGCTGGATGCCCCGGTGATCAGGATGGTTTTCCCCATCAGGTCGTACATGGTTCCCTTTCCCGGAATTCCCGTGCTCGAGAGTGAAGTCTACCATCGCACCGGGCGTTCCGGCGAGGTCGGAACCTGTCCGGGAGGGGTGGGGTGCCGGCTGCGCGAGGCAAACGCGCAATTCGACGTGCCGGTCAGGTCCGCGTGGTGTTCGCCGCCCTCCACCCGCCCCGGGCCGTGATGTCTTCCATTCCTTCCACCGCCCAGGATTCGCCCAGGAATCCGATGGCCGTGGTCCCATCCTCCAGTTCCACCGTACCCAGGCAAAGCGGCGGGCGCACGCAATCGCGCAGGAAGGTGCCGGCTCCTGCGGCGGGGAGGCTCCAGATCTCCACTTCGGTGGGGACTCCATCCCCGGTGCGCACGAGACCGGGGAATTGCCGATCGCCGCGCCGGATGCGGTAGCACCGATAGGCCGCGGATGTCCTGGCGTTGGACTCGAGCCGTCCTCCACGCGCGGTCAATTCGTGGTTGAGGGGCTCGCCGGACAGGTGCAGTCCGGCGACGGCCACTCGGACACGGTCGGGATCCGCGAGCGGGGCGGGAGTGGGAACGCCGGTCCAGCGATCGCCCAGTTCCAGCAGGGCGAGGTCGTGGAACGCCGGGGCGAAGAGGGTGATGCCGAAGGGAAGTCCGCGACCGTCGAACCCGGAAGGGAGCGACAGGGCGGACAAGTCCAGAAGGTTGCAGAAGTTGGTGCCCTTCCCGAGCTCGGAGTTGACTCCCAGAGGGTCGGCTGCCACCTCCGCGAGGGTGGGCAGGCGGCCCGCGGTGGGCAGCATTAGCACTTCGAACCCGCGAAACTGCGTCTCAACGGCGCGGAGGAGCGCCTCCAGACGGTGCAGGGCGTCGTAGACCTCGGCGGCAGTCCGGGATCTTCCTTGATCCAGGACGATGCGGGTGGTAGGATGGAGGGAGTCCGCGTGCGAAGCCGCGAAGGCGCCGAGATCGGCCCATCGTTCGGCGATCCAGGGTCCGTCGTAGAGGAGGGCCGCCACCTCCTGGAAGGGAGCGAAGTCCGTTTCGACGGGCGTTCCGCCCAGTGATTTCAGATGTGTTACAGAATCTGTCCACAAACTTGTCCACAACTGTTCGTTCACGAACGGGACCCCTCCGCGGGGGACGCCGAACCGGAACGTGGCGGGGAGGGTTCGGGGCGTGGACGGAAGCATGGGGCGCGAGTAGGGGTCCAAGGCGTCCTGTCCCGCGACGCATCGCCACACCGTCCGGGCCAGGGATGTGCCTTTGCTGAAGACGCTGACGCAGTCGAGGCTGCGGCATGCCGGCACCACCCCTGCCGCGGACCAGACACCCCGTGTGGGCTTGAGCCCCACCAGGTTCCCGAAGGCGGCCGGAATGCGCCCCGAGCCGGCGGTGTCCGTGCCCAGAGCGAACGGTACGTGGCCGAGGGTCACCGCCGCGGCGGATCCCGAGCTGGAACCCCCGGAGATGTGCTCGCGGGAAAAGACGTTGCGAACGGCCCCGTAGGGGCTGCGCGTACCCACCAGCCCAGTGGCGAACTGGTCCAGGTTCGTCTTGCCCAGCGGCACCGCTCCCGCGGACCGAAGTCTTGCGACCGCCGTGGCGTCGGCGGCGGGCGTGTAGGCGAAATCCGGGCACGCGGCGGTGGTGGGCCACCCCGCGACATCGATGTTGTCCTTCACCCCGAAGGGCATTCCCGCCAAAGGGAGGTCTTCCCCTCGCGCAAGCCTCTCCTCGAGGACGGCCGCCTCCCGCAGGATCTCTCCTTCGCTCGCCAAGTGGATCCAGACCGCCGGGTCGGACGACGATTTCGCCCGCTCCAGCGCCGAGAGAAGCGGTTCCCGGACGCCTTTCATGTCCTCACCACCAACAGGATCTGTCCGGGTGCCACCGCTTGGCCGGC
>Ga0302319_10014732_pt1 | contig 14540 bp, 12 predicted proteins | sample Bog_T0_2_FD_203319 | JGI IMG/M metagenome (GOLD analysis project Ga0302319, IMG submission 203319) | Peat permafrost microbial communities from Stordalen Mire near Abisko, Sweden - Bog_T0_2 | ecosystem: Environmental > Terrestrial > Soil > Wetlands > Peat | place: Sweden: Abisko, Stordalen Mire... | reverse complement strand
CGGGCACGCTCCTGTTCCATCACGCGCTGCTGTTCGATGCGCTGGCGTTCCTTGATTTGAATTTCCAGTTCCGCCGTGCGCGCCTCGACTTTGCGATGGAGCTGCGTGATCCACAAAACGGTGACGGCCAGCACACAGGCAAGGGCGCCAACGATGACCAGCAACCGCTCCAAAGTCCACCAAGGCGGACGGGCCAGCACCGTGAGGTCGGACGGGCTGTTCAGCAGCAGTTCAAACGAGGTAATGTCCTGGCCGACGGCCTCGTTGCCTCCCAATCCGGAATAGACGCCATTCAGTTCAAGCAGGCAGCCAACCGGCGGCAGCTCGCTCAAATTTTGAGCGCCCGGCAGCCGCGCAATAAAGGTGCGCAGGTTGTTTTGAATTTCCAGCAGATGTTCGGTGGGGGTGTCGCGCACGCTGACGAGCGTGCCGCGCGCCTGCACCCAGGCGGCGTCGTAACTGGCGTGGAGCAGATCGTCCTTGGGCAACGGATTTGCCGGCGGCAGCGGCGCGTGACCCGTCTTGCGGGCCACGGCTTCGCGCAACACCGGTGAAGCACCGCTCAATTCCGGAAAACCAACCACGTCCACGAGGTCGCCGGCGGCCAGTTCGACGGGTTTGTTGACCATGAACCTGAGCCCGGTCCTGCCATCGGTCAAAAAAAATTCCGGGGCTTGCGCGTGAAGCACCTGACCGGAAACTTTCACGCGCTTGAAGGCCCCGGCCTGCGGATCAAACAACAGCAACTCGCCGAATGATTTTGCCGGCGTGGCAAACAAGTCCTCCGGGGCCGGCTGGTCCACGGAGATGGTGGCGCCGTAAATCCGCACTTCGCCCGCCTTGACTTCGTGCGTCACATAATTCCAGTTGGCAAACAAACAGCCCCGCACGCGCACCAGGGAGTTTTCAAACCGCTGCAGGTCCGGGGTTTTGAGGCCAGGGACGCGTAGTTCCACATTGATGCGGCCTTCGCGCAGGAGCAGCGTCACGCCATTGGTATTCACCGCGGTCACAATGCCTTGCACCTCGACATATTGCGCATCCAGGCTGCCGTTCAACAATTGGTCCCAGGTCGGCCGCACCGGGTCGGGCAGGTGCCCCGCGCCCAGTTCGGTCACTTCGGTCGCGTTGACGACGGGCGCAAAAAGACCGGGATCAGTCGAGCCTTTGATTTCCAAAAAACTGCCGATTTCCGGCAACCGGGAACGGTTCTTGGAGAAATCCACGGCGTACAATCCGCGCGTCGCGTCCTGGATGGTGAAGCCTTGATGGTCCGGCAATACGCAGGTCACCACGCCCCGCACCACCACCGGATATCCGAGCTGTGCTTCCTCGCGTTTCAGTTGATGCACGGCGGCGGCGGTCGTCAAAAGAGGCGGCGCATTGGTTGTTTCCGGCGAATTGTTCGGGTTGATGTCGAGCAGCTCAATTTGTTTTGCATCCGATACGAGCAAAGTGCCCGCAATTTTTTGTCCGTCAGTGGTGTAAGCGTCGAGACAGACGCCCGTGGCGCGGAGATGGCGTTCCATCAGATCGGCTGCGTGCAGGCCGGAACCATCCGCGATCTCGACTTCCATGATGCCCGTGCCGGAGCGCAGTTCCAGCCTGAGTTCACCGGTCGTTTCCCCCGCGAAGGTGACCGTCCCGGCCACTTGTGCCCACTCGCATCCTCCATCCATCGCCTGGCCAAGCAACAAACGCCGGGGTGCCGAAAGTTCCGCCGGACCCAGCAATTCCAATTGCAACGAGGGCGCGTCAATAAAAAGCCGGCTGCCGTCATCAGAACGCGTGTGGAAGGTGTATAAACCGTCCCGCACCACTTCGATGAACCCATTAAACCTCAATCCCACGTGTTCCGTTTGGTTGCGGGTGACGATATTGAAATTGCTTTCCACACCACTGGCCACGACCGGCAAGGAACCGAAATCCGGCAACACCTCGCCGACGACGTCAAAACATTCAAAGTTCAGGCCATGGATGAGGCCGGCGGTGGCCGATGGTTCATTGGTGGCGGCTCGGTAAAGGACGGTGTCAGGAATTTTTTGACGCGGCAAGCCGGGGCCGCTGTATTCCACGTCCAGCCCGTATTCGGCCGTGCCATTGAACCAGTCCAAGCGGATGGGATGCAGCCCGGCCGACAGCCAGATGGAACCGGATTTTTCCTGCATGGAATGAACGCCGTCGTTATCCACGACCGCGCCGTGAACGCCCAACCGGAAGCCGCCGCCGTTTTGCTCCACGGTGCCGTTGCCGGTAATCCGCACGCGCCGGCCAAAATGAACTGGCCGGCCGCGCAAATCCATTTCCAAAAGCGCCATGCCCGACACGTCCCGCAGGACGAATTTTCCCGCTGCCGGATTCGCCCACAAAATTTCCCCCTCCAGCCGCACCCGATGATTTAAAGACGCATCGGCCTGGGTAACTTGGCGGAGTTGCGCCACATTGGTCAACTCAAGAAAAGGGGAATCATCTGCAACGGCCGTACCTCTGCAAAGAAGAACGCCAACCCAGAAAATTACGGAGAGGGCGTGGCGCATGACGCAAGTTTACTGTTTCGGCGGCCGAATTTCAGCCGCAAAATAACCGCGCGGCCGGGCTTCAATTATTGTAGTTGAAAGCATCCAACGAGGGCAGTGAATTGCCGCTAAAATCGAACAGCGTTGTGTTACCAACCACATTGGGCTGCCCGTTCTCCCAGCCCTGTCCCGGCACACAGATGAACACCGGATCCCAATACAGATCACCGAGGCAGTTGCCATTGTTCACCAGCTTCAGATCGTTGAAGCATTTCAGCAGAAAATTTTTCTGCCCCGCCGGCGTGCTGGGGAAAAATTCCGGTCCGTTGTTGGCAAGTTGTCCGGGATAACCGTCGCAGGTGTTTGTTGCCCAGTTATAGCCGGTCTCCATGATGAGCACCGGCTTGTTGAAGTTGCCCTGCCACGAATTGATGTTCGTGCGCGCCTGTTCCGTCGTCAACCCGGTCCAGAACGGATAATAGGAGCAGCCGATCACGTCGTAATTGACACCAAGTCTTTGCAGGTTGCCAAAAAACCAGTTTACGTCCCCCGCATCCACATTGTTCAGATGGATGACGACTTTGGTGGCGGGCGAAACGGATTTCACGGCCGCATAACCGGTGTTCAGCAACACGGCCAGGTTGGTCCAGCCGGGGGCATTGGTGTTGGCGCCATCAGGGAAAAGAATGCCGCCGGCAATTTCATTCCCCAGCGAAACAAACTGGGGAAGCACCCCGGCGTTGGCCAGCGCCATGAGGTTCGTTTGGGTGAAGGTATAAAGCGCGTTCGTCAGCGCGGCGAAAGAGAGCCCCACCCAGTCGTGCGGCTTGTATTGCGTACCGGCATTGCTCCAATAATCGCTGTAGTGGAAGGTGAGCTCAATTTGCAGCCCCAGCGCATTTGCGCGCTGGCACAAGGCAATGGTGTGCGCAGGATTCTGCCAGCCCAGCGGGTCAAGCAGGTCCGCGGGATAGTAATTCGGGTTGCCGGGATCGTTATACATGCGGATGCGCACGATGTTGCAGCCGTGATTTTTCATGATCTGGAGGCAGTCTGTGGGCACGCCGTTGTCATAAAATATTCCGCCGTAGTGCTCGAGGCGCGGCAGCTCCGAAACGTCTCCGCCCTTCAAAAAATTGTAGCTGAGATTGTCGTTGGTCAACGTGATCGCATCCACCCGGCACCAGTTGCTTGCGGCCGCATCCGCGTAAATGTCTATCAGGCACTGGCCATTGGTGACACTGATGCCGCGCACGATGGTCTGCGTCCAGTTCGTGTAAAGCGGCGGCAGGCTGGTCAACTTGTCATTGCCCGCCAGATAGCAGGCCTTTTGTCCGCCGCTGTTTTTCGTCCACGCGGCCAGTTGATAATACCCGTTTGTCAAATTCGTGATCAGCAGGGAGGTTTGCACCTGGTAACTTGCCGCGTTGCTGAGCAGCAGCGAAAAACGCCCGGCGAAGGCGTCGTTCGAATTAACCATGAGCGAGGGCGCATCGCCGGTGGTCGTCCAGCCCAGCGGCGTTGCGGTATCGGTTCCATCGGCTTCAAAATTAAAATTTGCCTGGCTCGACGACACGCCCGCGGCTGGCAGCAATTTCAACCGGAAAAATTTCTGCGGATGATCCAGCGGCATGGCCGCGAGGCTTTGCCCGGAAGTGTTGCTTTCATCCACCCATTGGCCCGCGGACAAATTGGTGCTGGATTGGAGGCTGATGTTGCTTCCCGCCGGCCACGATAAATTAAACATGCGGTTTGAGAACGAGCCAATGCTCAAATTTCCGATGGCCGCAGTGATGAGAAAATTATCGAAATTGTAGGTGCCTCCATGCAATGTGTGTGTGAACACCAACCCCGCGCCCGTGATCACGCCCGCCAGGTCCGCCGCCGCGCCCGGACCGATAATGGCGTTTGTCGCCTGGATGGCGAGCGTGTTCCAAGCGGACCCGGAAGGGTTGAATGCCTGTGTGTAAGTCGCAAAACTGCCGACCGTGGTGGCGACCGGCAATGCAGCCCTGGCCGCATACCAGTTCGAGCCGTTCATTTGCACGGCAAATCGCGCCGCGATACTGTCGGGCAGATAGCCCGGCTGTATGTCCGCTGAGAACGTGAGACCGGTGAACTGCGCGGGCTGGAAGCTGGGAAACGCCATGCCTGTGGCGCCGCTGTCCAGCGCGGACGTCGTGAAAAACGCCGTTGTGACTGGCACATCGGCATCGGCCTGATACGCAAAGACCGCGCCGTTGGAACCGGACAACTGGTAAAGCCGGTCAGGATTATTCGGAATCGCATTGCTCCAGCCACAGTCCGCGATGGGCTGATTTCCCGCAGGACCCGGGTAGGGAAAAGCTTCCTGATAAAGCAGAATCTGTGCATCACCACCCAGAACCGAAACTTGAAGCGCCAGCACGCCGAGCAACACATGTCTCATTTTTAAATGGCGGGCCAAGGAAGGCTTTTCTTCCCTGGTTTGTCCGGCGACAAAATTATCACGCTTTCTTCGCCAACACACGGCGAAACAGGATCAGGCAGCCCAACCCCAGCGAAGCGCAAACGCCGGGCTCGGGCACGGGTTGGACGGTGTAGGTCGCCGAACTGAAGGTCGAACCGCCGGCGGTTGCCGAGTCATAATCATTGGAACCAAGCCAGGGTTGATAGCTGTTGTCCGATTCAGCCAGGTAGCCGGTGTTGTCCAAGGCGCCATAGGCCGCCTGCCCGCCGGGAGTGGTGTAGGAAGAAACCACATCAAAATTGAAGCTGCTGCCAGTGCTCAAACCTAGGCTGGCCAGCGAGAAAGTCATGGTGGCGAAACTGGAGCCGGTGCCGCCCGCATCATAGGAGACTGATGCGTTCTGCGTCCAACTGCCGCCACTATAGGTCAACGCACTGGCACCCGTTCCATAGGTGTTGATCAGGGCATTTTCGCCCGTGCTGATGCCGACCGCCGGACCCCAAGGGTTGGAAAATCCCGTGTATCCGCTGCCGCCCGCGCCGGCATATTGAAGTTCAACAGAATAAAATATGTATAACGCCATCGGAGCGGTGGAATTGATGGTAAAAGTAATCGTGCTGGCCGTGTTGGCCACGACCACGCTGCTGATGGCTCCGCCGTCTGCCGGCGCACTCCCATCCGCAACGCCCGGACCCGTAAAAATGCTTTGGGCATCCACAGGCGAAACGGCCAAGCCAAGCAGGGTTGAGAATGCAGAAAAAAGAGTGATTGTTTTCATGTGTCGGGTTTTTATGGGCTGGATTCGTCCATAATGACCCGAACCGTGTATTTGACCAGCCTCACAAATGTATGGTTTTTATCCGGCAGTGCAAACCGTCCGGCGTGATTGACGGTGCTGTTTGAATGGACGCGCCAGTCGAGTTATACGATTGTTCTGCATCCATTTATGGATGTAGTCCGTCTGAGAACCCGCCGGCCCACATCCTTTGGCTTTTCTATTGAAACGGCGGGCATCAGGACATAATCTGGTAGAAATAATGAAATGCCCCCGCTGCCATTCCGTTCTCCAACCGGTGGAATATGACGGCCAAACCGTTGAAGTCTGCCCTGATTGCAAGGGCGAGTGGCTGGCGGCCGGCGAACTTCAGAAAATTGCCGAGCACCACGACGAAGTTTTTACGCCGCGGGAAATCGCTTCCTTGGACGCCGTCAACAAGGAAATTCTCACCGCGGAAAAAGACGATCATGACGAATTGATTTGTCCCGCCTGTGACAATGTGCCGATGGAGCATTTTAATTACGCCGACACGAGCGGAATCATTCTGCACAAATGCACGGAATGCGACGGCATCTGGATGGACAAGGATGAATTGAAAAAGATCGAGGAATTGGTGGATGGCTGGAAGGCCGACCTCGACCAAGACACGGCCAAGTATGGGACCGTCCTTCAAAAAATTGAGGTTGAAGAGGAGAAGGAACTCGACCGCGATGTCTCCATCTCCCGCTTCGGTTTCGTGAACCGCGTCCTGCGCCGGTTTTGCGAATAAGAGCGGTTGGCTGGTTTACCGGACCATCGGTTTATGCGGCTTTTGCGAAACGGGTTTGATTGTTTATTCGAAATTCTTCATGCCTTCTTTTGTTATGAAGTTGAATAGCTATGAAATAATCATCTGGTGGAGCAAGGACGACGACGCCTGCGTCGTGGACGTGCCGGAGCTTCCGGGTTGCCTGGCGCACGGCGCGACGCGACAAAAGGCCATCACGAATGCCAAAGACGCCATCAAGTTTTGGATCAAAACAGTGAAATACGACGGGCTGGAAATCCCTCAACCGGGTAGATCCGGGCTTAGGATAAATGAAATTGCTTAAACCAAAAAAGCTTGTCATTGCCGGGGCAATTCTGGGAGCAATCTACGGTATTTTTGCCCGCTTCGTTTTCGGCCTTGGGCTGGGCGGTAATTCGTTCGAAGTGATGAGCTGTGCTTTCATAATAGGGGTTCCCATGGCGCTTGGTTTTATCACGATTTGGTTCACTGATTACCGCGAAGCCAACAATTGGGGAATTTGGATTATTACCCCCTGGCTTCCTTCCCTGGCTTGCCTGCTGTGTGCCTTTGCGTTGCTTTGGGAAGGCCTAATTTGTATCATTCTGTTGCTGCCGCTGATTCTCATTCTTTCTTCTGTTGGCGGCTTGCTGGCCGGTATCTGCTTGAAAATTTTAAAATCAAAACGAGACAGAACTTACTGCCTGATCGCTGTGGCATGCCTGCCGTTCCTCGCCTCACCACTGGAACAATTGCGATCCATAAATTCGCAGGTCCGAACGGTTGATACGCAAATTAAGATTCACGCCAGCGAACAAATCGTTTGGAATCAAATCGAAAGTGTCCGGCCAATTTCCGAAAATGAACAATCGTTTTCTTTTACCCACATGATTGGTTTCCCGCGACCCTTGGAGGCGAAGCTCGTCGGCGACGGCGTCGGAGCGGTTCGTTATGCAACCTTTGAAAAGGGTGTTCTCTTTATCGAAACCATCAACGAATGGGACAGCCCACATCGTTTATCATTTTCGATACGCGCGGACACTGAACATATCCCGCCAACAACCTTTGATGAACATGTAATTATCGGCGGAAAATACTTTGACGTTCTCACTGGAACTTATTGGATTGAAAAGATCGGGGATAACAACGTGATTTTACATTTGAGCAGCAGTCAGCGGCTTTCCACCCGGTTTAATTTTTATTCGCATCTGTGGACCGACTATCTAATGGCCGATCTTCAGAATTATATCCTTGGCATTATAAAGAAACGGTGTGAACAGGTTTGATTCTTCATTCGTCATTCGTCATTCTTCATTGGAATGAGCCTTTCCGAACATCGTCAGGCGATTGACAAGCTGGATGCGCAGATCGTCCGGCTGCTCAACGAGCGCACCCGGCACGTGCTGGCCATCGGCGAAATCAAGCTGGCCGCCGGCGAGGAGATCTACGCGCCGCACCGGGAGCGCGCCGTTTTTGAGCGGGTATGCGCCCAAAATTCCGGGCCCATCACCAACGAGCAGCTTCGGACCATTTACCGGGAAATCATGTCCAGTGCCCTCGCCTTGGAGAAGACCATGACCATCGCGTATTTCGGGCCCGAGGCCACGTTCACGCATCAGGCGGCCATCCAGAAGTTCGGCGCGAGTTTGAATTATTCCGCGCAAAAAACCATTGGCGATGTGTTCATGGAGGTCAGCAAACGCATGGCGGATTACGGCGTGGTGCCGGTGGAGAACTCCACCGAGGGCGTGGTCACACATACGCTGGACATGTTCACAGACAGCGATTTGAAAGTCGTTTCGCAGATCGTGCTGCAAATCCAGCAATGCCTGATGAGCAATTCGCCCCTCGCAAAAATCCAGAAGCTGTATGTGCATCCGCAATCACTGGCGCAGTGCCGGGGCTGGCTGGCCCGGCACCTGCCGCGCGTCGAGATTGTGGAAACGTCGTCGAACGCGCGTTCGGCGGAACTGGCAGCGCGGGAAAAATTTTCGGCGGCGCTGGGCGGCGTGCTGGCGGCGGAAAAATACGGCCTGAAAATCCTGGCGCAGGACATTCAGGACAACACCGTCAACGTCACCCGCTTCATTGTGCTCGGCCGCCAGTGCAGTCCCCCCACGGGTGACGATCGCACGAGCCTGATGCTCAGCGTGGCCGACCGGGCCGGTGCGTTGCATGAGGCCATCGCGGCTTTTCGCAAGTTCAAAATCAACATGACAAAAATCGAATCCCGCCCCAGCAAGCGCAAGGCGTGGGAATACTTTTTCTTCATTGATTGCGCGGGACATTACCAGGATGCGAAGGTGGCCAAGGCCATTCAACACCTCGGGAAACATTGCAATTTCGTGAAGATTCTCGGCTCGTACCCCAACGTGGATTAGCCGAAGTCGTTGCCGCGCTTGGCTTTATGCCGCCGTCTGCCATTGCCAGTCCTGCATTGACAATTCCCTGCTAAATTGCCACAGTTAATAGCGATTGTAAGGCTGTTATGGACGCACCGGAAATTGGTAATATTTATTTTATTTGGGGAGTGGACGATTCACCGTACGGACCGGTCGAGTTGCCTGTCCTGATTGACTGGATCAAGGACGAGCGCGTGGTGCCGGAAACTTGGGTCTATTCGCGCGCCGCGGCCAACTGGATGCGCGCCTCCGAACTGCCCGAACTTAAAACTCACTTCGTTTTGCAATTCAGCAGCGTGCCCGAAACCAGCCAACGGGTCGGCATCAAACCCGGTTCGCTGCGCCGCATCAAGATCCTGGCCGACCTAAAGGATAACCAGCTCGCACACCTGGCCGAATACATGGAGATGCAGAACGTCACCCAATGGTCCGTGCTGTTTAACCAGGGCGATACCAGCGACTCGATGTTCCTCGTGCTGGGCGGTGAATTGCGCGCGCGTTCGGTCAACAACGGCCGCGAGACCATACTCGCCACCTTCGGCCCCGGCGATTTCTTTGGTGACATGGCCTTGTTTGACCACGGTCCCCGCTCGGCGGATGTGGTGGCCAACGTGGACAGCACCCTGCTAAAAATCACCTCGCTTTCATTTGAGCGGCTCACCCGCGAAGCGCCCGCGCTGGCCACGCCCTTTCTACAGGCCACCGCCCGCACGCTCTCCGCCCGCATCCGTGCCGACAACAAGCGCCTGACCCGGATCACCCAGCAGTACACGGCAAGCGCTGAAGTGCGGTAGGTCTCTTCACGGTTGAAATCCGTTTCCATTGCGGGCAAGCTCCCGTTTGTGACGCACATTGCCCAAGCCCGAAATGTTTTCGATATTGAACTCGCCGCGCTCAAAGCCGTCCGCGCGCAACTGGATTCCTCTTTTGACGCCGCGGTCGAAACTATGGTTGAATCCCTGAACCAGCGCGGCAAGACGGTGGTGGTGGGCATCGGAAAATCGGGCAATGTGGGTGCTAAAATCGCTGCCACCCTCACCAGTACCGGTTCCACCGCCGTGGTGCTCAACAGCGTGGACGCGTTGCACGGGGATTTGGGAATTGTCAATGATGGCGATGTGATTTTGGCGCTGAGTTATTCCGGCGAGTCCGAGGAATTGCTGAAATTGCTGCCCCCCCTCAAACGGTTTTTGGTTAAAATCATCAGTTTCACGGGCAATCCAAAATCGGCCCTCGCGCTGCATAGCGACGTCGTCCTGAACGTGCGCGTGCCCAAGGAAGCGTGCCCGTTTAATCTCGCCCCCACGTCCAGCACCACCGCCATGCTCGTGATGGGCGATGCGCTGGCGATGGCCGTGCTGCAGGCCCGCGGATTCAAGAAAAGCGATTTTGCGCGGTATCATCCCAGCGGCGCCATTGGCCGCGCGATGCTCGAACGTGTGGCGGACATCATGCGCACCGCCGAGCGCAACGCCGTTGCGCGGGAAGACATGACTGTGAAAGAAGCCCTCCTCGTGATGACCAGCGCCAAGTCTGGCAGCCTGGCCATCGTCAATACGCGCGGCAAACTCGTCGGCGTATTTACCGATGGCGATTTTCGCCGCCGCATGTCCGCCGATGAACACATTCTTACGCGTTCGCTCAAATCCGTGATGACCCGCAAGCCGATTGCCGTCCGCTCGGACGCCCTCGCCGTCGAGGCGCTGAAAATTTTCAACGAGCGGAACATTGACGATTTAATTGTGGTCAACGCGAAGAACGAACCCGTTGGCCTCGTGGATTCCCAGGATTTGCCGAAATTGAAAATGATGTAACCCAATGCCCTGTGGCCGTGCCTCGTGAGAGCACGGCGAATTGAGACCCATGAAAAAATTCATTGCCTTCCTCCCCCTGCTGCTCGCACTGGTTGCCTGCGGCACAGCCCAAAATCAAATCGCCATGAAACCCGGCCAGACTGCCCAGAAATTTCACGTTGAACGCAAACAGGTTTTAGACGCCGACTACCTGCTTTTTTTGCCGGACGGTTACGGCGCAGATCCCACGAAACGCTGGCCGCTCATTTTGTTTCTGCACGGGGCCGGCGAGCGCGGCGCTAATGTCTGGATGGTGGCCAAGCATGGTCCGCCGAAAATTGACACCACCGCGCCGAATTTTCCATTCATCGTCGTTTCGCCGCAGTGCCCCAACGGCAAAATCTGGTCGAACGACCTGTTGCTGGCGCTGCTGGATGAGATTGAAGCCACCTACCCGGTGGACTTGCATCACGTGTATCTTACCGGCTTGAGCATGGGCGGTTATGGCACGTGGAGTCTGGGCTTGAGCCATCCAGAACGGTTTGCCGCCATTGCGCCCATCTGCGGCGGGGGCGATTACATCACGCCTTTACTGGCGGAAGGGCATCATAAAGAAGCGCTGACCAGCCTGGGAATCTGGGCTTTTCACGGCGGCAAGGACCCGACGGTTCCGACCGTGGAATCGCAACGCATGGTGGACTACATGAAGAAGCTTGGTGTCAAAGAAGTGAAACTCACCATCTATCCCGACGCCCTGCATGACAGTTGGACGCAGACGTACGCCAACCCGGAATTGTTCTCGTGGTTTCTACAGCACTCGCGATAGCCCCGGGAACACCGGGCACCGCCCCGGCCAGTTTGTGTGAGGGATTCGAAAAAAACATTCAACGCTCAAAATTCAACATCCAAGTCCCAAGGGTTTTCAATTCGCACTTTCCTTCGATTTTGGGCGTCGAATGTTGAATGTGGCGGTCGGGCCGGCGGCTGGCGCTTATCTGCCTTTCCAAACTTTTTTGCTGCCCTCGCCAATCAGCGATTCCCGAAACGCGTCATCGTCCATAATCTTGCGCGTCACGGCGGCAAAACTGGGATATGGATTATCTTTGGACCGCTCAAAGCGCAGGACGCCGAACACGGTGCGCTCATCGTTGCGGAAATACAGGGCGTAAGGCTGCTCGTCGGGCGCACGGTCTTCGATATACTGGTGATGAAACATGAAATACCAGCGGCTGCCATTTCTGTCGTGAAATTTTTTGGTGTGAGATGACCAGGTTTCCATGGAATAAGCGGTAGGAATTTATAAATCAAAGAGTGAATCAGGGCTGGCATCGTATTAGATCGCCATCGCCGAGACCCTCCATCCGTCATCCGTCATTCGTCATTCGTCATTCGTCATTCGTCCCCGCTTCGGCAGCAAAAACGCCAGCGCCGCGGCCGCCAACATTCCAATCCCCAGCGCCGTGAACGGCACCGTCACGCCGCCATATTCCTTCTTAAGCCAGCCGACAATCCATGGCCCGGCAAAGCCGCCGGTGTTGCCCAGCGCATTCACCAGGCCGATGACGGGACCGAACACCGCGCGCGGCATCGTCTCGGTGGGGATGGCCCAAAACGGGGCCAGCGCGGCGTACGGCCCGGGAATGGCCAGACATAGAAATCCATAGGACACCCAGAAATGCTGCCTCGTTAACACGCTTAAAACCAGGCTCGTGCCGCTCAGGACATAAACCAACGCCACGTGGCCGCGCCGTTCGCCGGTTTTGTCCGAGTGCCAGGAGTTGAGCACCATGATGACTGCCGTGAGGGCATACGGCGCGGCGAACAGAAATCCATATTGCACAGGGCTGAAGTTCTTCGACTTCAATCCGTCGGTAAAAAAAGTCATGCAGCCGTACGCCTCCGAGTTATGGAGAAAATTGATGACGATCATCACGAGGATGGTCGGTTTCAACAGCCGCGGCCAAAACGGAACTTTCGTCGCCGGTTCCAATTGGGCCGCCTCGGCGTTCAGCGTGGCTTCCAAATGGTTCTTCTCTTCGGGCGAAATCCATTTCGCATCGCGCGGATGATCGGAAATGAACAGCCACCAAATGGGCAGCCAGACAAATGGCAGCGCGCCCTCCAGAATCAGCATGGTCTGCCAGCCGTACGCACCCAGCAGCCAGCCGGTGACGGGCGCGGACGCCACCACGGCGAGCGGCTGGCACAGGTTCCAGAACGCGTTCGCCCGCGCGCGTTCGGCGCTGGGAAACCAGTGCGCCAGCAAAACCACCGTGGCCGGGAACACGCAGCTTTCCGAGACGCCGAGCAGGAATCGCGCGGCTTCAAATTGATAGAAACTTTTGGCCAGGCCGCAGGCCACGGCGCACACGCCCCAAAAAATCAGGCACAGGCTCACCAGCTTTTTTGCGCTCCATTGGCTGGCGAGATGCCCGCCGGCCATTTGCAGCAAAACGTAGCCGAGAAAAAAAATGCCCGCCGCCTGGCCCTTCATCCGGTCATCCATCGCCAGGTCGCGCATCAGGGATGAAATCTTCGGGTCCAGCGCCAGCGAAACGTTCGTCCGGTCCACGTACGAAATGGTGTACATGACCAGCGCGACCGGCACGATGCGAAGCCATCGTTGTTGGAGCATGGCGCGGATGGTGTCGGAAGCCCGGTCAGCAGGCAAAGATTAAGTCGTGTTTTTCAAATCACGTTGGAGCACGACCGTGCTCGGGCGCAGCAGGCTGGAAACTGCCAGGCCGCACTAAATTATTGGCGACTGCCGGGCTGGCGGCATTGCTGCGGCCGCGGCCGGCCCGCGCTCCGTGATTTAGAAAAAACGCATTGATTTCTATTCCACCAAAAACAGCGAAGAGCCGAATCGTGTCTAATTCAGCCTGAGCGTATGTCTGCGGGGTTGTTTCGTTTTACTTCAAACTGGGCAAATCGGCGATCAGAGTGGCATCAAAATCTGCTGGATCCTGATACCAATAAATATTGACGTTTCCAACGCCGCCAGCATAGGAATCGAATGCATACATATCGCTGAACCGGCACCACTTGGCCGAATTATCCGCAAATACTTCATTTCCACCGGCCGGAATGCCATTGATGGGGTGCGGCGGAATACTGCCGTATTCGAAGGCATAGAGCGTGCCAACGGCAGCCTGGCCCCCCCACTTGGCGCCAATTTTCATATTGGAATCAGCCGCCAAAGCCCAATTCGGTTTGGCAGTGCTCAACTTCACCGGACTATGGCCGGGAATAAGGGCGCCGGTGGGTAAATTCCAAACCGTCATCCCGCCCATGTAGCTGTATCCGATATACATCTGGGTGCTCCCATCATAAGACGGCAAGCCCGGAGCTGGCGTGTTCAGCCGGTTGGGACAAACCCAAATGGAAGCGACATTGGTTTGGAGCTTGAGATCGGTGTTGATTGCATTAACGATGCTCACGTCCAGCGCATCGGTAATAAAATTGGGGCTGGCGCCCATGCCGGCTTTGTTCACGGGCGGGACTTTGTCAGAATAATCGCCGGCATAGATATTGGCGCCCACGCCGATCTGCCTCAGGTTGCCCAGGCATTGCGTCCGTTTGGCCTTTTCTTTGGCGGTAGCCAGCGCCGGGAGCAGCATTGCCGCCAGAATGGCGATGATGGCAATGACCACCAAAAGTTCGATGAGGGTGAAAGCGCCGGGGCGCCGGAGGGATTTCATTTGCATAAAGAAAAAAACGCCTTGCGGCTGCCGCCAGGAAAACGTCCGCAGCCACAGGATTGTTCAATAAAAATTGTAATAGTTGCCATAGTACTGCATTTGAACTTGCGCGGCTTTATGTGGTTCCACGTGCCC
>Ga0302319_10014729_pt1 | contig 14543 bp, 8 predicted proteins | sample Bog_T0_2_FD_203319 | JGI IMG/M metagenome (GOLD analysis project Ga0302319, IMG submission 203319) | Peat permafrost microbial communities from Stordalen Mire near Abisko, Sweden - Bog_T0_2 | ecosystem: Environmental > Terrestrial > Soil > Wetlands > Peat | place: Sweden: Abisko, Stordalen Mire... | reverse complement strand
CATGGTCCGCGGCCTGGAAAAAATCCTAATAGGCCGCGACCCGCGCGATGCCTGGGCCATCACCGAGCGGGTGTGTGGGGTTTGTACTACTGTGCACGCGCTCACCAGCGTGCGTGCGGTAGAAGACGCACTCGGAATTGTGATTCCTCCGACAGCCGAAATCATCCGAAACATCATGATGACCACGCAATATGTGCAGGACCACGTGATCCACTTTTACCATCTGCACGCACTGGACTGGGTAGATATCGTCAACGCGCTGAAGGCCGATCCAAAGAAGGCCTCGGAGCTGGCTCAATCGTTCTCCAAGTGGGACAAGAACACACCGGCTTACTTCACCGATGTGCAGAACAAGATCAAGCAATTCGCCGCCAGCGGTCTGGGAATTTTTGCCAACGGCTATTGGGGTCATCCGGCTTACCATCTGCCCCCGGAGGTGAACCTGATCGCGGTGGCTCACTACCTGGATGCGCTGGAATGGCAGAAGGAGATCGTCAAGATCCACGCGGTCTTCGGCGGCAAGAATCCGCACCCGAATTACCTGGTGGGTGGCGTACCGTGCTCCATCAACATGAATGAAGTTGCCGCCATCAACTCCGAGCGGCTTAACCTTGTGTCGCGCCTTATCAGCCAGGCGGACGAATTTCTGAACCAGGTCTACATTCCCGATCTGCTCGCCGTGGCTTCGTTTTACAAAGACTGGGCGAAATACGGCAGCGGTTTGAGCAACTATCTCTGCTATGGCGAGTTTCCCACCAAGGGCTACAGCCAGCCGGAGTCGTTCAAGTATCCGCGCGGCGTAGTGCTCAATCGGGACCTCAGCCATGTCTATCCGGTGAACGCGAAGGACTCTCAGGAGATCAAGGAATACATCGCCAGCTCGTGGTACAGCTACGAAGGCGGAGACAAAGAGGGGATTCATCCATGGGCCGGCGAAACGAATCTGAACTACACCGGACCCAAGCCGCCCTTTGAGACGCTTGAAGGCTATCAGAAGTATTCGTTCCTGAAGACGCCGCGCTGGAAGGAACAGGCGATGGAAGTGGGTCCGCTGTCGAGGTTGATCGTGGCCTACGCCTCCGGCCGCACCGACGTGCAGGACCTGGTAAAAGATACCCTGGGCAAGCTCAACGTGCCAGTAGGTGCATTGTTCTCCACCCTTGGCCGCACCGCGGCTCGGGGACTGGATGCCGCCTTGGCTATGACCTGGCTCAAGGAGTACTACGGCCAGTTGATGGACCGCGTCAGGATCAATGAGGTCTCCACCTTCAACGGCGAGTTCTGGGAACCGAAGAGCTGGCCCAAGGATGCGGAGGGCGTTGGCTTGACCGAGGCTCCACGGGGCGCGCTTGCGCACTACATCAAGATCCATGACGGCGCCATCGCGAACTATCAACTAGTTGTGCCGACCACCTGGAACGGCTCTCCGCGCGACGCCAAACAGCAGCGTTCTTCCTTTGAACAGGCGCTGATCGGCACGCCGGTGGCAAAAATCGACGAGCCGGTCGAGATTCTGCGCACTATTCATTCCTTTGACCCGTGCCTGGCCTGCGCCGTGCATTTGTACGATCCGCAGGGTAAGCACCTTCACCAGGTTTCTTTCGAGTGATGCCCATGAGTGCTTCAGGCGTTGGCGCAAGCAGTGTTGCAACGACCGCTCCCAAGCCGGTCGAGTACCGGCGGATCTATGTGTGGGAATTGCCGGTGCGTGTCTACCATTGGATCAATGCGGTAGCCTTGGTGGCCCTGTTGATCACCGGCTACCTGATCGGCGCGCCGTCGAGCCCGTTCTATGCGGCACAGGCCTACCAGCAGTACTGGTTTGGCTGGGTGCGATTCATCCATTTTGTAGCCGCGTTTGTCTACGTGTTCAACTTTCTGGCGCGGCTCTACTGGGGCTTCGTTGGGAACAAGTACTCCCACTGGAACGCCTTCTTTCCGCTGAAGAAGTCGCAACAGTTGGAGATCGTCGACGTTATCAAAGCCGATGTGCTTGAGACCCAACTGCACGGGCCCATTTCCACAGGGCACAACGCTCTGGCCGGTGTGATTTACTTCGGCACCTTTTTGGCGTTTGTTTTCCAGAGCATCACCGGTTTCGCTCTTTACTCCAGCATGAGCAACTCCTGGCTGCCACGAATGTTTACCTGGATCGTTCCGCTGATGGGCGGCGAGTTCGGCGTGCGCTTCTGGCATCACACGTTCCTCTGGTTCTTTGTCACGTTCATCATCGTCCACATCTACCTTGCGTTCTATCACGATTACATCGAAGGACGGGGCACGGTATCCTCAATCATCGGCGGATGGAAGTTCGAGAAGGATAAAGACAGGGAATAGGGATTGGGGAATAGGGATTAGGGATTAGGGATTAGGGCGGCTGCAGTGGTGGCGCTGGCGAGCAGTTGTGTATCGGTGGTTTAGCCAGCCACGGAAAATGGAAACGAGAGGAAGAGCTTGACCAAGGAAAACGAAATCAAGACGCTGGTGCTGGGCCTCGGCAACATCCTCATGGGAGACGAGGGCATCGGCGTCTATACGGTCCGGGCCCTTGAACAGCACACGCTCCCTCCCAATGTGGAGTGCCTGGACGGCGGCACCGGCGGCTTTACGCTGCTGGAGCCGCTTCAGGACGCCGACCGCATCATCCTGATCGACGCAGCGGCGGACGACAGCCCCCTGGGAACCGTCACGCGCACGACGCCTCGTTTCTCCCGCGATTATCCGCCCACGCTCACTGCGCACGATATCGGCATGAAGGATCTGCTGGATATGTTTTATATCCAGGGCGGCCAACACGAGATTATCCTCTATGCCATCACGATCGATCCTAAACAGCCCATTCGAATGAGCCTGTCGCCTGAGGGCGCCGCGGCAGCGGAGGTGGCGGTGCAGGAAATCCTATTGGAATTGCGCGCCCCTGTTCTAGCCTGTCCAGCGACCTGAGAACCTGTCCAAGAACTTTGCTGGGATAACGAGCCCCGGCAGGGGAGGGTCTCCTCAGGGGCACGACTGGCGGCGTGAACTCCGCCAAAACCGCCGGACTGGAGTCCGGCGCTACTGACCATGGGTACGGTTAAATGCGAACGCTGGGATGTAAAAGGCTCACTTTTGCATACGCATATATGGGTACGCAAAAGTGTGACAAACACTGCAAAATAGCGCGAAATAAGGCCCTATTAGTGCGAAATAAGCACAAAAACGTGCGTTCTTGACGCACTGTCTGCGCACAAGATCGCTCGTGGAGCGAGGAAAATGCTAGCACTGACATCATCGAACAATCAGCGATTCCGACCGTTTCAGGACAAAAACAATACGCCTGGCGCGTCGCCGTGCACGACGTTAAATGCACAGGCAGCGATGGCGAAAATGGCTCTCGGAGACTGCGGAGCCTGTGCATATTGCGACAGGCAAGAGTGTGAAGACAGTGCGAAATAAGGCCCAATGAGACTGAGAGGTGCTCAACGTCAAATCCCGGCGCGCCTCGGTTTCCACTCCAAGTAATCCAGCATCCATTTCCAGGTTGAATCGAAGCTCTGCGTCGGCGGCGGCGAAGGGGGAGCCGTTGTGGGAAACTTCACCGGCTTGCCGCGATAGGCCTCGGAAAGCTGCTTGAAGACCTTGCCCTGCGCTTTTACCTTGCCGTCGTTGGTGAGCAGCCCGAGGCTGTATTCGAGCGAGTTGAACGCGAACTTCCGATTCACGTCGTGGCTATCCCAATAGGTGAACCAACTTACTCCCGACTCCACGGCCGCGGTAACCGCTGTTTCCAGCCATTCAGCTTGTTGCTTTTCCGCCATGGATTCGATGCAGGTGTTGAACTCCCCAGCCCAAACGGGCTTTTGCGGATTGCGCGCATACGACCGAACCAATGCCGCAAATGCGACAAGCAGCCGCGCGCTCGGCGGGTCCATGGGACCGCCATACTTGAGAGCCCCCGACCACCAGGGATAGGCATGCATCACCGGAAAGGGGTTGGCGGCCAGGGCCTGCGGAGAAAAAGTGTCCCGCCGAAACCACGGCTGATGATCCGTGCCGTTTACATGAATGCCGCCTGGATATGCCGAGTTCATCAGCGCGAACATTTTTTCCATCCAGGCATCGCCGACAACCGGCAGCGCGTTCCAGCATGTGTTCATCTCGTTTCCAAAATCGAATCCGATGATGTTGTCGTGCTCCTTCATTGTTTGCGCCAGCGCGCGAATCAGCAACTCCTGCGCCTTGCCTATCTCAGGGTCCAGATACATCGCGGGGTCAGGCTTGTTGAAAGGCGGGAGAAAGTACCATCCGCTTAGCTGCCCGGTAAACACGGTGACCAGAGCATCGAGGCCGCGCTCTCCCATGAGGCCGAGCAGTTGGCTCAATCGCTCCAGATGGGCGGTGCTGACCCAGGTCAGGTTGGGCTGGAAGTAGGGCCAAATCAACATGATGCGCAGATGGTCGGCTCTGAGAGCCGATATCGCGTCGAGGTCTCGCTGAATCGGATCCGGGTCCCACTCATTCCAACAGAACCACCAGTTACTCGAAGGGGTGTAGTTGACGCCGAATCTGTGACGGCCCAGCGCATTGCGCTCGCTCTGAGTTTCGCCCAGAATCGCCTCAAGCGAGCCGGCGCCGGCTATTCCGGAATGAATTGGATTGCGCCCTGGCTGCCAGGATGTTACAAGGGCCGCGCTGGCCCCGCTGGCCAGAAATTGCCTGCGATTCATAGGTCTCTATCCATCAAGTTCAGTTGCGCAGCAAGAATATACCCCGGGCCTTCCGGCACGGGATTGCAAGCCTTGCTTTAACTGACTTTGGAATGGCGGGACAGAATGGCAGGACCGAGATTGGCAAAGTTGGCCAAAGCATCTATGCTTCGGTTGAGGTGCCCTATGCCGACGCGCAACGTGAGCCTGACGAAGGAGTTGGACCAGTTTATAGCCTCCAAGGTCGAGAGTGGGCTATATGCGAATGCCAGCGAAGTGATGCGCACCGCATTGCGTGTTCTGGAGAGGGATGAGCGGGAATACGAGGCGAAGATGGTTGCTCTTCGGTCAGCCATTGCAGAAGGGGATGCCGGCGAGGACGCCGAAGAGGGTGCCTTTGAGGGCCTCTTCGCCTACATCGAGGAGCTAGGTGCTGGGAAGGAAGATGGCCTTGCCAAGGTACATTCTTTCCAAGCCCGCTAGTTTTGATTTGAGGGCCATTGTCCGGTATACATTTGAGCGATGGGGCGCTAACCAGGCTGTCCGGTATGTCCAAAGTCTCCAAGCTTGCTTTGATGTTCTTGCGTCGGATTCAGGAATTGGGCGAAGCTGCGATTCAATCAGCGCGGGGCTTCGACGGCACGAACATGGGAGGCACGTCGTGTCCTACCGAATGAACCCGGTCGGAATACGAATCGTGCGGGTTCTGCACCAGCGGTTGATTCCGGTGAAGTCTCATTTCGAGCAGTGAGGGGCTCCTAGTCTCTTTTTTCTGCGGAATAACGCCCAAATCTCCACAAGTCGCACAGTCGATTTGGAACACTTCGCCTTGTTGCCGGACTGCGCGAGGACTAGCCTGTATCTAGGGGCGGAGACGGCTTGGGGAATCAAATTTGCATTCAATCCCGGGACGGAATGGACCGAATGAAGGCCAAAACCCGCGGCGCGGCGGGCGGATTTGAGGTTTCCACAAGCAATTGCCTTTGTTTAGGAAATGGGTCCTCCTAATGCAAACAAAATACAAGATATTGTGGTTTGCACTTGACTTCTACCATAGAGAGCGGTAATTTTTCATCTGCGGCTGTAATCGGTTTGTAACGTGAGCCGGCGTGAAAAGCCGCCGGCGGTCGCAAGAAAGCCAAGAACCAGCGGTAGATTCACACCCCCGCGCCCAGTTGCTTTACAGAAGCTCAAGTTGCCCCTGCCAGGCTGCAATGCGCCGGTGGGACGAGGTCATTCACTTTTCCATCCGATTTAAGGAGATTCCATGAACGAGGTCCACATTCCCGCTTCCACCGCTTCTTTACAGACTCCGTACACCCAGCGTGGGCTGATGTTTACCCGCAGATACTCGAAGGAGGGTGTGTCCCCCTATGACGAGGTGCAGTGGGAACGCCGTACCGCGTCCATAACCGACACCAAGGGCAATTCGATCTTCGAGCAGAAAGACGTGGAAGTGCCGGTGGACTGGTCGATGACTGCCACCAACATTGTGGCCTCGAAGTACCTGCACGGGCAGGTGGGCACGCCGGAGCGGGAAACCGGGGTGCGGCAACTGGTGGGCCGAGTGGTGGAGACGATCCGAGACTGGGGCATGGCCGGCGGATATTTTGCCACGGCAGCCGATGCGACCGCCTTCCACGACGAGCTGGCATACATGCTGCTGACGCAGAAGGTGGCATTCAACTCGCCGGTATGGTTCAACGTGGGGTGCGATCGGCTGGAGCCGAACTCCGACGGGCAGAACTGGCACTGGGACGCGGCAACCGGCGGCGTGAAGTACTCGGCTACGGGGTACCGGAACCCGCAGTGCTCGGCGTGTTTCATCAATTCGGTGGACGACTCGCTGGACTCGATTTTGACGCTGGCCAAGACCGAGGGAATGCTGTTCAAGTGGGGCTCGGGAACGGGAACGAACCTGTCGTCGATTCGCGGGTCGATGGAGACGCTATCCGGTGGCGGACAGGCATCGGGGCCGCTGAGCTTCATGCGGGGATTCGACGCGTTTGCGGGGGTGATCAAGTCGGGCGGCAAGACCAGACGCGCGGCCAAGATGGTGATTCTGAACGCGGACCATCCGGACATTATGGAGTTTATCGATTGCAAGGCGAAGGAGGAGGCCAAGGCGTTTTCGCTGATCCGGGCCGGCTACGATGGGTCGGGCCCTGACTCGGAGGCGTATTCGTCGATTTTCTTCCAGAACGCCAACAACTCCGTCCGGGTGAGCGATGAATTCATGCTCGCCTATGAGGACGACAGCGACTTCAGCACTTATACGGTGAAGGGCCATGAAAAGGTAAAGACATACAAAGCGCGGGAGATCATGCGCAAGATTGCCGAGGCCACGTGGCTTTGCGGCGATCCGGGAATGCAGTTCGACACCACCATCAACAAGTGGCACACGAGCAAGAACACGGCGCGGATCAACGCGTCGAATCCGTGCTCGGAGTACATGTTCCTGGACAACTCGGCCTGCAACCTGGCCAGCTTTAACCTGATGAAGTATCTGACGCCTGCGGGCTCGTTCGACATTCCCGCTTACCGGCATTCGATTTCGGTGGTGATTACGGCGATGGAGATCCTGGTGGATAACTCGGGATATCCGACGGAAGCCATCTCGCGGAACTCACACGATTACCGGCCGCTTGGATTGGGTTACGCCAACCTGGGCGCGCTGCTGATGGCGTTCGGGCTGCCGTACGATTCGGCTGCAGGACGCGACTTTGCCGGGGTGCTGACGGCGATTATGTGCGGACAGGCCTATTTGCAGTCGGCGATCCTTGCGGCTAACTGCCCGCCGATTGCCTCGGCCACACCGTTGACTGCCGGCGTGGATCGCCAGGGGGGCGCATGCCCTGGGTTCTATGTCAACCGCGAGCCGTTTCTTGATGTGATCAGGATGCATCGCGCGGAGGTAAATAACATTGGCAAATCGCGCGTGAGCGGGGAGCCTTTCAGCGTGCCGCAGTTGGATGCGCTGATTGAGGCCAGCCGCGAAAGCTGGGACATGGCGCTGATTTATGGTGAGCGACACGGCTATCGCAACTCGCAAACAACGGTGCTGGCGCCAACGGGGACGATTGGCTTCATGATGGATTGCGATACAACAGGGATCGAGCCTGACCTGGCGCTGGTGAAGTACAAGAAGCTGGTGGGCGGCGGCATGATCAAGATTGTGAACAACACGGTGCCGGCGGCGCTGTTCAAGCTGGGCTATGACAATGAGCAGGTGAACGCGATTGTGAGCTATATCGACGCGACGGGCACGATTGAAGGCGCGCCAGGGTTGAAGTCGGAGCACCTGGCGGTGTTCGATTGCAGCTTCAAGCCGGCCAAGGGCACGCGCTCGATTCACTACATGGGGCATATCAAGATGATGGCGGCGGCGCAGCCGTTTCTTTCCGGCGCAATCTCAAAGACGGTGAACCTGCCACACGAGGCCAACGTGGAAGATGTTGCGGAGGCCTACGCCGAGAGCTGGCGTCAGGGCATCAAGGCGGTGGCTATTTATCGCGACGGCTCCAAGGGCACGCAGCCGCTGAATACCAGCATGGATGCCAAGAAGGAGCCCTCAGCTCTGGATGTAGTTGGCAGCCGTGTGCTGGCCAGCGTTGGGGCGGGACAACAGCCCGCCGAGGCGGACCTGAAGGCGCTGGAGACCAAAATCAGCGAGAAGCTGGAAGTGACCGCGAGGCAGGTGATTGCCGCCGCAGCAGCTTTCCAGAATGCAATGGAGGAGATTGCCAAAGCAGCCGCTGTGCCGGTGTTGACGGCTACTCCCTCGCCCGCGCCGGCGCCACCGGAGCGCAACACGGTTTCAGAGCAGGATCCGAACGGGCCGCCGCGCGCTGTACGGCATCGACTGCCGGAGGAGAGAGCGTCGATTACCCACAAGTTCTCGATCGGCGGGCATGAGGGCTACGTTACGGTGGGCCTCTATCCCACGGGGCAGGTGGGCGAGATCTTCATCAAGATGGCCAAGGAGGGATCGACGGTCTCCGGCCTGATGGATGCCTTCGCCACGTCGATTTCGCTTGCCTTGCAGCACGGTGTTCCGTTGAAGGTGCTGTGCGAGAAGTTTGCCCACACACGGTTTGAGCCTTCAGGCTGGACCGGGAATGAGCATATCGGCTATGCGAAGAGCCTGATGGACTACATTTTCCGCTGGCTCAATCTGCGGTTCCTTTCCGGCACGCAGTTAACGCTGTTTGCCGGCTTGGCGCCGCAGGCGCCGCAACTGCCGGCCAGTCCTACGCTGCTTCCGGAGACCGAACCGGAAGACGATGCCGTTTCGTCGCAGAGCCACCTGGCCAGGTTGGCCGAGGAGGTCGCCAAGCGGCTGAACATGGTGAGCGGGCCAGCCGGCAGTCAAGGCTCGGGGGGAGGCATTGCGCCTGAGGTTCGGGCTTCTTCCGCGGCGTCGTCGAGTCCGGCTGCCAGTCCAACGCATGGGCCGAGCCTGAAGGACCGCGGCATTTACCATGCGGCAGACGCAATGCGGGATATGTACGACATGGGAGACGCGCCCAGTTGCGGGACATGCGGGGCCATCATGGTGCGCAACGGCAGTTGCTATCGCTGCATGAGCTGCGGGTCAACTAGCGGGTGCAGTTAGCCCGCACAGAATTTGAACCTCAAAAGCTGTGGGTGCGCCCCTGAGGTGAAAGTTTGACAGCATAAGGTGAAACTCGGGCCCCCATTAAGTGAAACGATGGGGGCCCGTTGACAAAGGTGGTATGGGGAGTGCGTTGGACCGGCGTTGATGGTTCGCGTGAAGGCTGTTCGCGAGAAGCGCGGCGACCGCATTCTACCGGCGCTCTACTCTGATTACTATATTGCGCTGATGCCGGGCGAGAGCCGCACGACTGCGACCGAAGTGAAGGAAGCGGACGCGCGCGGCGAAAGGTCCGCGATTTTTGTGGACGCATAGACGAACGCAAAGACTCGGCATTTTGCAGTTGTGCCTTGCGAAAAAATAGCAATCTCCTGGTGACCCATGTTAAGCGGAGCGGAAATGCCTTTCCCTTCCTCGACAAGATACCCTCGTTCTGCCTCCTATGGCACCCTCCAGTTGTACTCGGCAAGCACCTTTCCATCGACCCCCACCAGCAAAATCGCGGCACTGCCGCTCTCCAGCGTACCCGCAAAACGACGTCCGCTGCGCACATCGTCAAATACAATCTGCTGCCGGTTCGATTCGGATGTAAGAACGTACAGAGTAGCTGCCGGGAATACTGTTGGAGCGATCAGGATTCCTGGATCAGCGAGCGTTGTCCTGTAGACCGGCACAACGCCAGAGGTCTTCAGCGCATAGCGATAGGCCTTTCCCACCAACTCGATGTTGTCGCTGAGTTCGAGCGGCAGCGGCGAGAACAGGATTTTTCCTTTGCCCAGCGTTTTCTCGACCCATGCGTCGTCGTTCGGTGTCTGCGCCTCGCTCAGCACAGTCGTCTTGTTGCCCGTGAAGCTCAACTCCTCATCGCCCCACGGAAAATGTTCCGCGCGATCGCGAATCATCAACGGCACCGTTATGTAAGGAATCCCAATCGCATCCTGCCGGCCCGTTGCATGCATATGCGCATCGCCATCAAACGGTCCTGTCACCAGCAGTGTCGAGCCGGCCTTCACGCGCTCCGTGATGGCTTGCCAGGCGGCATCCGTCAGTCCGAATGGAGACGGAAGCAGAATCAACTTCGGTGATCCGAGCAGCTCGATCTGGTACTCACCCACGGCATATGCCTGCGAACGCGCAATCCCGTAGAGGGCGCGCACCGCATTCTGCTGCGCCTCCAGTGCAAACGCCTTTGCCACTGAAAGCTGCAACGACTGCGGCAGCACAATCGCAACTTCAGGCAGAGTAAGCGCGGTTGCCGACGGTGCAGCCTTGCCCGCAAACTCGCCCAGATCGCGCATCTGGTTCTCCCAGACCTTCGATGAGCCATCGCTGCGCTTCATGCCGAAATCGACTTCGCGGTCCCAGTCCCACTGCATCGCGCCGGACGATCCCGCAGCAAAGCCAAGCGCCCACTTTCGTTCCGTCAGCCCCAGCCCGGTGAACTCGTCGTAGCGCCACGCGCCATCCGGCGCCCACACCGGCTGATATCCCGTTTCGCCGGTAATGTTCGGCACCCCCGGCCGCTTCGCCGCCACCGAATCCCACAGCAGCGCATCGTCCTGCCAGTAGGTGTGATTCGTAGTGAAGGAAACACCCGCGCCACCATAAAACTGGTTCAGCAGGCGGTCCGTCACGCCGCCTTCATCCTGGCCCACATCAACCAACTGCTTGCTGCCGGTGGTGTGAATAACCGAAACCATCGAGTGCACCCAGTCGCTGAACATATCCTGCGCGAACAGGTTGTAATCGACAGCCCGCACCTGCCGGGGATTTCCGGAGCGGTCAAAATTCAGATCGCTACCGGAAGGCAGCGGGACAGCATCGAAGCTGCCAAGCTGCTCCGCAGGCACGGCCCACGCATCGGCAAGCGCCGCCAGCTTGTCGTCATATTTCTTGCGCAGCCATTTGTGCCAAGCTGCCACTTCGCTCGGATCGCCATTCGGCACATTGCCATGAAAAACCAGGCGCGGGTTGGAGAAGCTGGGTTCGTTGATCAGGTCCCACGAAAGCCATGGCACGTCTTTGAACCGCTCCACCACTGATCGCACATAAGCCTGCTCCGTGCGCACGGCAAGCGGATCGAGATATGGATTCGGCGGCGTAACACTTGGATCTTCGCGGCCCGACGTGCCGGATCGCGGCGAGAACGCGAAGAAAGTGAAGTTCACCGCGATGTGATGCCGCTGCGCGCATAGCAGGAACGCCTCAAGATTGCGCAGAAACCGCTCGTTCGCGCCGCCGCCCGCATTGTTCTCAATAAAGCGGCCGTTCGGCATCCAAACACCAGTGCGGACAAAGCTCACACCATGCTGCTCCATCTCGGCAAAATCACGATCCCAGATCCATGCGTTGCGTGGCCCGGAAAAGTCCCATCCATTCGATTCTGTTGAAAAGTAGTTGCTGCCCACGGGAAAGAACGGCGCTCCGTCGCGCGTGATGAAGTCCCCATGAGTCGCAAGCACCGGCCCAGCATGCACTGCATCCGCATCCTGCACCCAGAAGCCGTTCCGATAAAACGCGCGAAACTCGCTGCCCTCCTTGTAAACAGCCGCGACCGTGTAGAACCCTGCCGGCAGCGGCTGATGGAACGGCACAATTAAATCGGCAATGCCGGTCTGCGCGACTGGCAGTGTCTGCGTATCAAGCACTTCGGATTCCGAACTCAAAGTTACTTTCAACTCGCCTGTCGTAGATGTGCCGAGTTTCTCCTGCCGCGGGCTATGCAGATGCGCCGTAATCACGGGCGCCTCGTTGGGCCGGACTGCGGAGAAGAGAGTCTCAATCGACAGGTCTATCGCGCCCTGTCGCGCATAGTTCGCCGACTCGCGTATCAGAGCAACGCCATCGTCGCTTTGCCAGTATCCCGGCTCCGGCTCGAAATCGAGTGCAACCACGCGGCTGCCCGCCATTGGCCCGAAGGCGTAATCGGCCACGATCACCGGCGCAGCCACAAGCAGGCCCGTGCTGTCGGACATATATCCAAGCCCGTTCAACCGCCCCTCAACAGCGAAGAACCTCTTTGCGCGCAATTGCGGCACAGTGCCCAGCACGAGGCCGGGCATCCACGCAAACTGTGCATCTTTGGGAACCGGCACTTCGTAGGTATGGCGAAAATCGAGCGCGCGTGCATAGGTGTCCTGCGGCCGCGACGCCTCATACTTCCCGCCAACCGATGCAACTGGAACCCGCAGCGGCTGGCCGCCAAGAACAAGCAGGTTGCCTCCGCCGTGGAGATACGACTCAATCGACTTCCATGCATCGACCGAAGCCGCCGAGCCATAGGGCAGAATCAGCAGGTCCGCATGATCGAGAGTTGCCGGCTGGTTGAGCGACGCGACATCGGCAAACACAGGATCCATTCCATTGAGCGCACGCTCCAGCACAGAACGATCCAGGGGTTGGCTGGCGACGGTGGGAAAATCAGGCTGCCAGAAAACGACCACTTTGGCGCACAGCGAAACTGGAAACAGAATCAGCAGCGTAATAAGAAAAGCGGTCCGGTGCGAACGGAGCGATGCCCTTGATGAATACGCAAGCGACGTGATTTGCATTGGAAAACTCCCGGCGTAGATGGACGTCAAGCCTGAATACAGTGCCCGATCAAGCTGAATCGCGAGGTCCTCGCCTGGTTCGGAAATGGTAGGGAAACTCGAGTTCGTTGACCGGAGCTTATATTGGGTGATAACGATTCCACCAAACTATAGCAGACACCCTGCCAGTTCTTCCTGCTCTTCTCTGCTAAACGCGACAAATCGCGTGCGTCTCCCTTCCCGTGGTGTTGCGCCTATTCGATATCGTCGGGTAGTTGAATCTACTGTTGAGCTGCGATCCGCGGAACATCGATGGCCGTAATGGACGGTTCGCCGTAGTTTGCCACGTATACATTCCCACCGTCTGGATCCACCGCAAGAGCATACGGATTGGTGCCCGCGTCATATGTGCCAATCACAGCATTCCTTGCGCCATCAATCAGCGTAACGCTGTTACTGTGAACATTCGCAACATAGATGCGGTTGTGAACCGAATCGACTGCGACAGCCTGCGGATGTTTGCCAACTGGCAGTGTGGCAATAGCCTTTCCTTTCATAGTGTCAACGATGCTGATCGTCTCATCGCCATAATTCACGCCATAGATCATCCGAGTGACCGGATTGACCGCTACGGCGCAGGGGATGGAGCCAACCGGAATGACTCTCACGTCGTACGTCTTCTCGTTCAGTGCGACGATATCGCCGGTTCCGGTATGAGCAAGATAGACAGTGCTTGAAGATTCGTCGAGAGTAATCCCCCAGAGATGCGGTCCAACCGCAACTTTGCGGACAGCTCCGGTTGCGCCATCGACAACACGTATGTCGGGATCTTCATATCCCATCAGGAAGATTGTGTTACTGCGGGGATCGACGGCTATTCCATCGGCACTCCCGACCTTCAGCGCCTGCGCTGTGTTCGTCGCACCGTCGATGACTGTTACCGCATTGCTGTAAGTATTGGTCACATAAACTTTGTTGCTTGACGCGTTCACTGCCAGCACATAAGGATGGGACTCGGCCTTGATAGTCGCGATCACTTCATCCTTTTTACCATCGATCACGCTGATCGAACCGCTTCCGGCGTTGGCGACATATATTCGGTCCGTGACCCGATTGATGGCGACCGAGATGGGGCCGCTCCCCACCCTCACCGCGCGCGTCGATCCGGTGCTTTCGTCCATGACCGACATCGTGCCCGCATCTTCATTCACGGCATAGACCTTGTGTGTTGCGGGGTTGATCGCGACTGCAAGACTGGTAATCATCCTGCCTTGTGGCACACCGCTTTGTGGATGTGCGACGGAAACCGCACCTGCGAGAATGGCCTCAGCCAGCATGGCGCAGGCGCGGGAAATATGCCGAAACCGGCAGATGGGGAAGATCGGAAGGCAAACGCTGAAGCGAGCATCCATGCTATGAAATAACCTCATCGTTGGACTGTATTATCAAACATAACAAAGTCCGGTTTCGAACTCCGATAATATCCGTTTCGCAAGAGGTGGTTCCCAGATGATTCGAAGCTTGCGCACTCCTAGCCTCGTGGCGGCTCTCGTTTTCACCGCATTTGTGACCTTTGGCCAGAACCAGAGCTTTCATGTTCTCGCGTTCCACTCCACTCACGTCGAGCAAGATCATATGGACTTCGCCATGCAGGCCATCCCATTTTTCGAAGAAATGGCCAGACGGGACCATTTCGATTTCAAAGCTTCAACG
>Ga0302319_10014728_pt1 | contig 14544 bp, 14 predicted proteins | sample Bog_T0_2_FD_203319 | JGI IMG/M metagenome (GOLD analysis project Ga0302319, IMG submission 203319) | Peat permafrost microbial communities from Stordalen Mire near Abisko, Sweden - Bog_T0_2 | ecosystem: Environmental > Terrestrial > Soil > Wetlands > Peat | place: Sweden: Abisko, Stordalen Mire... | reverse complement strand
GAGAGACCCGCAGCTCCGGCCCTCCTGCCAAGGATGTGCCATCTCGGCCGCCCTCCAAGTGCGATTGCCCTGCAAAATCACGGGCCAACCTCTTGACACACCCTTTACAATAGAAAGCAGAAGGTGAGGAAGACTGCGCGGCCACCGGCCGGACTCTTTCCATCCATGGCCCAGCGCCAAAGCTCTGATTCTTTGACAATTGAGCGCGTTCACGAAGAGCCATATATCTTAAAGATATCAACATATCTTAAAGATATACCGTCGCAATTTGAGTTCACTGAAAACAAAGGGGTTAGCGCCGCCTACCCAGCCCGCCAAAATCGGCAGGTCCAGGCCTAAGTCCTTATTTCTGCCAACTTTGCGGGAAAACAGGGGGGAGGGGGCACCCATCTCATCCCACTCCTGAGTCCAACCCCCGTTCTCTGCATCTACGCGTCCTTCGCGTCCGTGTACTCCTCGTGCCACGCCGTCTGGATGGCCTCCAGAATGCCCTCATTCGACTTCGCCGGGTCGCCCACGAACCCCGGCAGTTGCATCACCCACGTGTGCAGGTCGGTGAAGCGTACCGAGTAGGGGTCCGTGTCCGGGAACATCTCCTGCAGTTGAATCCCGATCTCCAGCGTGTCCGTCCAGTTGATCTCGCGCGGCATAGGGTGCGCCTCCACAGCTTCAGTGTACTTGGCGCGGGACTTCAACATCGGAGGCAGCGGCGGCCTCGTCTCGCGCGGCGCGGCGGCTGCCGCCATGCAGGATCGGCCGCTCCATCAGATACCAGGACAGCGCCGCATACGCCAGCGTCCCGGAACCGGCCACCAGCGCAATCATGCCAGCGCTGTGAAAGCGCCGCCCAGCCAGTTCCAGGGCGCTCTCATGGATCAGGTAAAACGAGTAGCTGATGCGTCCCAGCCAGCGCACCGGCGTCAGCCGCAGCACCGCCGTATAGCGCCCCCCCAGCGCCCACAGCATCAGCCCGGTCACGCAGCACAGTGAGATCTCATACGTCAGCACATTGCCGTGCACCGTGCCATCCACCGTGGAGAAGCCGCTGTAGTGCCGGCTCAGAAAGAACATCACCGGTGGAGTCAGAGCGGTCGCCACCAGCCCCAGGCAGCCGTAGCGGCGCACGGCTTCGTTGCGGGAGCGCCACAGAAACGTCAGCAGCGCGCCCATCGCCAGGCAGTCAATGCGGAACGGCGTGCCCTTGTAGATGGACCAGTGGAAGGTGTCGAAGGCCTGGTGCGCAACCCACAGCGTGGTCACACCCCGCAGCACCGGCACCAGGATCAGCAGCGCCAGCAGCACGCGCGGCAGCTTCTTCGCTCCCACGCAGAACACCACCACCGGCCACACCAGGTAGAACTGCTCCTCCACCGCGAGCGACCATAGCGACGCCAGCGGCACGAACGTCTTCTCCATGTAGAAGAAGTCCACGTAGTTCATCAGGCCGAAGTACAGGTACCAGTGCCGCATCCACTCCGCGCCAAAGATCGCCGTCACCACCACCAGCAGCAGCACATACGGCGGCAGAATCCGGCGCGCCCGGCGCGCGTAGAATTGCCCGATGAACGACCGAAAGTTGGCCTTGGGCATGTCCAGCAGGATGCCCGTGATGAGAAAGCCGGAGAGCACGAAGAACAGGTCCACGCCCATCCACATCATGCGGACCTTCAGTGCGTGGCCCACGAACACCGCAAGGATCGCCAACGCACGCAGACCGTCCAGCTCTGGAATCCGCTTGCCCATCTGCCCACTATATCGCCTGGGGCAAGAACTGCATGGCGCTCACACCGGATGTTGCAGCACAATGCCGTAGCCGTCCGGATCGCGGAACGAGAGCTGTCGCATGCCGTAGCGCGCTGTGCTGTGGTGGACGCACGTGACCCCATGCTCCTGCATGTGCGCATAGGCTGCGTCCAGGTCCGGGCAGTGGAAGTACAGAATGGTGTCGCCGTGGGCTGCGACCCGCGGACGCTCCGGCGTGGCCGGCCGTTCGCCCTCGTCGTAGGCTGTGTTGAGCATCACCTCCGCGCCTGGCCGCCGCAACATCGCCCAGTGAAACAGCTCGACTCCGGCTTTGATCGCATAGGTGGGGGAGCGGTTCGCGATGGCAAAGCCCAGCACATCGCGGTAGAAGCGCACCGCCGCCGGCATATCGAAGACCTGTAGCAAAGTAGATGGACCCTGTATCTCAATGGTCATGGTGCCCTTTCGGGAGACTCGCCGCGATAGAATAGAACAAGCCTCATGCCCACCGAAAGCGTCACGCCCGCCGTCCCGAAAGCACCGCCTCCCTCCCGCCGTAGACGGCCCGCGCGCCGCCGCCTCCTCGCCGCCGCGCGCAACGCCCGCGAGCTGGGCTCTATCGCCTCCGCGCTGGCCTCCACGTCGCACCCGTACATGGCGCACATCGTCCCCATGCGCCGCTGCAACCTGGCCTGCACCTACTGCAACGAGTTTGACGATGTCTCCACGCCCACGCCAATCGACGAGATGAAGCGCCGCGTTGACCACCTCGGCCGCCTCGGCACCTCCGTCATCACCATCTCCGGCGGGGAGCCGCTGCTTCATCCCGAGCTCGACGACGTCATCCGCCAGATTCGCAAGACCGGTGCCATCGCCGGCATGATTACCAACGGCTACTTCCTCATGCCCGACCGCATCCAGCGCCTGAACAAAGCAGGCCTCGACCACATGCAGATCTCCATCGACAACGTGATGCCCGATGAGGTCTCGAAGAAGTCCCTCAAGGTGCTGGACAAGAAGCTGCAGATGCTTGCCGAGCACGCCGACTTCCACGTGAACATCAACTCCGTGGTCGGCGGCGGCATCTCCAACCCCGAGGACGCGCTCACCATCTCGCGCCGCGCGCTGGAACTTGGTTTCAGCTCCACCATCGGCATCATCCACGACGGCTCCGGCCAGCTCAAGCCCCTGAACGAGCGCGAGCGCGCCGTGTGGGATGAGGTCCGCCGCCTCACCCGCCGCAGCTACTCGCGCTTCAACCACTTTCAGGAGGCCATCGCCAACGGCCAGCCCAATGACTGGCGCTGCCGCGCCGGCTCACGCTACCTCTACGTGGACGAGAACGGCATCGTCAGCTACTGCTCGCAGCAGCGCGGCTATCCAGGCATCCCCATAGCCGAATACACCAAGGCCATCGTCGAGCGCGAGTTCCTCACCGAGAAGTCCTGCGCGCCCAACTGCACCATCAGCTGCGTCCACCAGGTCAGCTACATTGACCACTGGCGCGCCCCGCAGACCAGCAGCATCACCCCCGGCGGGGCCGGCCACGGCAGCGAAGGCCTGGTTCAGCTCCACTAGGTTGGATTAGGAGAGCCGATCAATGACGTTGCACAGGAAGTCAGTCCTTGCGCTGTTGGCTGGGCTCTCCGCGCTCGCCGCACACGGGCAGGCATCCAAAGGCTCCGTGCAGGCCGGCCACCAGATCTACCTGCAGCGCTGCATGCAATGCCACTCGACGAATAAGGACCAGGTGATGCTGGGACCCAGCCTGTGGGGTGAAATGTCCACCTCGCCTCACCACAAGACCGCTGCCCAGGTCCGCGCCCAGATTCACGACGGCAAGGGCAAGATGCCGGCCTTCAAGGACATCCTCACCAAAGAGGACACGGACAACCTGATGGCGTACATCAAGAGCCTATAGCGACCATGGCCGTGTGGTGCGGCAGACTCAAACTGGACACCCCAATCCATACCGACTGGTAGGTATCTTCCTTTCCGCACAGCCTCAGGAGGTACATTGTCGCATGGCTACCCTTGCCGCCGCTCCGTCCCTCCTTCGCCAACTCGGCCGTCCCCGTTCCTTTGACCGCGACCGAGCGCTCGACTCGGCGATGCGCGTCTTCTGGCACTACGGGTATGAGGGAGCGTCGCTCACCGAGCTCACCCGCGCCATGGGCATCAACCGCCCCAGCCTCTACGCGGCCTTCGGCGACAAGGCTGCGCTCTTCCGCGAGGCCGTAGCCAGCTACGGCACAGGCCCCGGCCGCTACGTACGCCGGGCCCTGGGTCAGGCACGGGCCCGCGACGTGGCCGAGACCCTGCTGCGCGGCGCGGTCGCCAACGCCGCCAACCCCGCCCACCCCGGCTGCCTCTGGGTGCACGGAGCGCTCGCCACCGGCCCGGAAAACTTCCCCATCCGCGATGAGATGGTCGCTCTGCGGGCCCGAGGCATCGCTCAAATCCGCGCCCGCTTCGAGCGCGCCTGCACCCACGGCGACCTGCCCCAGGGCACCGACACCGAAGCCCTCACCCTCTACCTCATCAGCATGATGCACGGGATTGCAGTGCAGGCCGCAGCCGGCTTCAGCCGCGAACAGTTACAGCGCGCCGCCGATCTGGCGATGACTGTCTGGCCCGTCTGAACCTATCTCTGCCCCGGTGCGCCCATGGCGGCCTCAGCCTGGTCGATGGCCTGATACAGGTCCATCACGTCCTTCACCTGGATCCAGCCCTTGGGCGTCACCACCACGATGGTCGGCGTCTCGGTCAGTCCCAGCTTCTGGCCCAGCGCGTCGTCGGCGTTCACCTCGCGCTCCAGTTGCCCGGTGGGGTCCACGACAAACGGCATCTGCTTGCCGTGCGACTGCATGAAGCTCTGCGTGAACTGGTTCAGGTCATCCTTGCTGGCGATACGGAACTGCGACGCGAAGACCTGCCGCCGGTAGTCGGTGGCCAAATCCGGCGAGATCTTATCTTGGATGTAGCGCGCGTAGATGGACGCCTCATGGCTCCAGACGTGACCGGGAATCTGGAAGTCATACCGCACCAGCGGGATGTGGTAGTGCGCCAGCGCCTGGTGCACGATGGGGAAGGCCCGCGCGCAGGCCGGGCACTCCAGGTCCTCCCACTCCACGATGGCGACCCTTACGCCCGGCGGCGGCTTCAGCATGGAGGTGTCGCGGAACTGGGTCACCTGCCCGCCCACCGCGGACTGGGCCTGCGCGGCAACGCCGGCAAGCGAGAGAAACAATGCAGCAGACAATATCTTGGACATAGAGGATGGACGCAAGCGCAGACCCTTCGCGAGCAAATTTGCTCTGCGGGTATTGAATCACTTAGCCGCCGAATCGCCAAACATCCAAGTTCTTAGGCTGCGCCGGGCATGGCGCGGTGTTATCCTCCAAGCGAAGGAAAACCGAAATGATCTACGCTTTGCTCGCGTTGCAATTCATCGTGCTGCTATGCCTGGTTGTGCTGTTGCTGCGCAAGTCCGGCCCCTCTGCGGAAAGCGCCGATCCACGCCTGGCGCAGTTGCTCACAGCCGACCTGCCCACGCAGATCACGCGGCTGGACGTTCGCTTCGACGGCTTGGACAATCACCTGCGAAGCCAGGTGGCTGATCTGCGGTCCGAGACCGAAAATCGCAGCACCTCGCTGCGCACAGAGATCGTCGGCAACCTCACCACATTGGGCACAACGCTGCGCACCGCGCTGGATACGGCGCGGCAGGAGAATGAGAGCTCCGCAGAGCGCCTGCGATCCCGTGTGCAGGAGGGCCTGCAGCAACTCACCACCAGCAATGAGAGGAAGCTTGAGGAGATGCGCGTCACCGTGGACGAGAAGCTGCACGCCACGTTGCAGACACGCCTCACAGAGAGCTTCGGTCAGGTCACCGACCAGCTCACCAAGGTCCATGCCGGCCTCGGCGAGATGACCAAGCTGTCCGCAGGCGTCGACGACCTGTCGCGCATCTTCACCAACGTCAAGTTACGAGGAGGCGTAGGGGAGCGCGTTGTGCTGGAGATGCTGCTACAGGACAGGCTCGCGCCAAGCCAATACATCCACAATGCGAAGGTAAAGTCGAACACACAAGAGTCCGTCGAATTTGCCGTCAAGTTTCCTACCCCCAACGGCGAGATGCTATTGCCAATCGACAGTAAGTTTCCCCTCGACAAATTCGAGGCCCTTCAAAGGGCCTATGAGACGGGTATGGATGTGGTCACCGTCGGCAAGGCCTTTGAGGCTGCTATTCGTCTTGAGAGCAAGAAGATTTGCGACAAGTACATCGCCCCGCCAAAGACAACCTCGTTCGCCATCCTGTTTCTGCCCACCGAGAGCCTGTATGCGGAGGTGATTCGCCGCGATGGCCTGCAGTCGGACATCCAGCAGAACTTCCACGTCACCATCGCCGGGCCCAGCACTCTCTCGGCCCTGCTAACCAGCTTCCAGATGGGTTTTCAGATGCTCCAGCTGCAACAGAAGGGCGATGAGGTCTGGAAGGTTCTGGCCAGCGCACAAAAACAATTTGGAAATCTCGGCATTCTGATGACCAAGATGGAGAACCAGGTCAACACGGTGCAGAACACGGTGCAGGAGGTTGGCAAACGCACCCGCATCATCAATAAGCAGCTCACAGACGCGCATTTGGATACCACTGTGGCCCAGCTCCCAATCGGCTCCCAGGGTGCCTTTGACGGCCTGCTGCCCATGCTCGCCGCAGCCGAGGACGCCCCCGACGAAGAATAGCCCCTACTTCGATGCATGTCGCTGCGCCCGGCGTCCGTCATCGCGGAAGTACACCCGCCGCCGGCACATGATGCACTCCCAGGGAAAGTAGCCGAACCGGGGCAACACCACGCTCTGCAGAAAGCCTTCGCGGTTGACCCGGCGGAACGCCCTGGCCTTGCACCGGAAGCAAACTTTGTCCTTCACCGCCGACTCTCCTGTTCTGCCATTGAGCCCGTGCTGGGGTGTTGTTTCGATGGTATCGCGAACCCTGCACCGCAAACCTTGACCACCTCAACTTCCCGGCCATTTGCCCGCTTCTTTACACCGTGGGAGAGCGTCGGTATGCTTTCACACTGGGGCACTCAAACCGGGACCGCGCCGTTAAAGCCGGCTTCCCCACCCAACCCGAACATCCAGGAGATCGCGCAATGGCAGCAGTAGACGAGAAGGTAAAGCAGATTATTGTCGAGCAGCTTCAGGTGGACGAAGCCGAAGTCACTCCCGGCGCAAGCTTCCAGGAGGACCTCGGCGCAGACTCGCTCGACGTCGTCGAGCTCGTCATGCAGTTCGAAGAAGCCTTCGACATACAGATCCCCGACGAAGACGCCGAGAAGATCAAGACCGTCAAGGACGCCACCGACTACATCGAGAAGCACCAGAAGGGCAAGTAAAGCAATGCAGGAAAGACGTGTCGTGGTTACGGGCATGGGCCTGCTCTGCGGGGTCGGTAACACGGCCCCGCAGATCTGGGACAGCCTGCTTGCCGGAAAGAGTGGCATGGCGGAGATCACCGCCTATCCTCTCGAAGGCCACTCGGTCCGCTTTGCCGCCGAAGTCAAGGACTTTGACCCCCATGTCTTCGTGGACAAGAAAGAGGCCCGCAAGATGGGCCGCTTCATCCACTTCGCTATGGCGGCCGCGCATGAGGCCATGCAGCACTCCGGCCTTCAGGTCACTGCCGAAAACTCCGAGATGGTCGGCGTCCACATCGGCTCCGGCATCGGCGGTTTCGATGTCATCGAGCGCGAGCACATCAACCTGCTCAACGGTGGCCCGCGCAAGATCTCTCCGTTCTTCATCCCCGCATCCATCATCAATCTCGCTGCCGGGCATGTCTCCATCAAGTACGGAGCGCGCGGCCCCAACGAAGCCACCGCGACCGCCTGCACCAGCTCCGCGCACTCCATCGGCGACGCCTTTCGCATCATCGCCCGCGGCGACGCCGACGCCATGATCGCCGGCGGCGCAGAAGGTGCCATCACCCCGCTCTCCGTCGGGGGCTTCGCTGCCATGAAGGCCCTCTCCACCCGCAACGACGACCCCACGCACGCCTGCCGCCCCTTTGACAAAGACCGCGACGGCTTCGTGGTCGGCGAAGGCGCCGGCATCCTCATCCTGGAAGAGCTTGAGTTCGCGCAGGCACGCGGTGCCAACATCCTCGCCGAGATCGTCGGCTACGGCATGTCCGGCGACGCCTTCCACATGACCGGCATGGCCCCGGAAGGCGACGGCTGCCGCCGCGCCATGAACGCCGCCCTCAAGGTCGCCGGCATCTCCCCTGACAAGATCGACTACGTCAACGCCCACGCCACCTCCACGCCGCTGGGCGACGCCCTGGAATCGCAGGCCATTGAGAACGTCTTCGGCGAGCGCGCCCGCAACCACACCCTGCTGGTCAGCTCCACCAAGTCCATGACAGGCCACCTGCTCGGCGGTGCGGGCGGCCTGGAGGCCGGCATCACCATCATGGCCATGCAGCAGCAGATCGCCCCGCCCACCATGAACCTGGAGAACGTAGACCCCGTCTGCCGCCTCAACTACGTCCCCAATCACCCGCAACCGGCGAAGATTGACTACGCCTTGTCCAACTCCTTCGGTTTCGGCGGCACCAACGGCTCCTTGGTATTCCGCCGCTGGGGCGCGGAATGACCCCCGGCGGGTGCACCATCCTCGACGCACGGCTTCATCGTGCGGCAGGGTGGGATGCCTTCCTTTGCGCCCCGTGCGCTCTCTGCGCAACCTTCGCGACCTCTGCGTGAGCGCCTTTGCCTTTGCCTGTCTTTCCCTGGCAACGTATGAACTGAAAACTTACAACCTTTTCACTTGCCACTTCCCTCCTCCTGCCGCATCCTATCCAACGAGGATCCCATGGCCCATCTCAAAGTCGGCACCGAAAACAACTCTCCCATCGACCTCTACTATGAAGACCGCGGCACAGGAAAGCCCATCGTTTTGATCCACGGCTGGCCGCTCTCCGCCGCCAGTTGGGAGCGCCAGTCCGCCGCCCTGCTCGCCGCCGGATATCGCGTCATCACCTATGACCGCCGCGGCTTCGGCCGCTCCTCGCAGCCCAGCTCCGGCTACGAGTACGACACCCTCGCCAAGGACACCTGGCACCTGCTCGAAGCGCTGGACCTCCAGGACGTCACGCTGGTCGGCTTCAGCATGGGCGGCGGCGAGGTCGCCCGCTACCTCGGCAAGTACAACGAAGACCGCGTCACCAAAGCCGTCTTCATGTCGGCCATTCCGCCCGCGCTGCGCAAGTCCGGCGACAACCCCGAGGGCGTAGACCCCAGCGTCTTCGAAGGCATCAAGCTGGCCATCGAGGCAGACCGCTTCGCCTTCCTCGAACGCTTCCTGCAAAACTTCTACAACGCCGATGTCCTCAAGGAACGCATCTCGCCGGCCGCCATCCACGCCAGTTTCAACATTGGCACCGCCTCCAGCTACACCGGCTTCCTGGACTGCGTGGACGCCTGGCTCGAAGACTTCCGCCAGGACATCGCTCAGATCAAAATCCCTACGCTGGTCATCCACGGCGACGCCGACCGCATCCTGCCCTTGGACGCCACCGGCAAGCGCACCGCCGCTCTCATCCCCGGCGCGCAACTGCACGTCGTCCAGGAGGGCCCCCACGGCCTCAACTGGACCCACGCCACTGAGGTCAACACCGCGTTGCTCACCTTCCTCAAGTAACCCATAGCTTCCCCACAGGCTTTTCCAGCGCATTCACACAAGACAAAAGCCCGGCATCTTGCCGGGCCTTTGTCTTCTCAGCGTTCTCGCTTTTGCGGTTGCCCGCTCTTGGACTGCCGCTAGCTCTGCAACGCGCCAACCCCGGTCTTCACCAGCACAATCAGCAGCCACCAGCCAAAGACCACGATGAACCCTGTGCTGCGTTTCGTCCTGGCCACAATCGCCAAACCCATCGATAGCAGCACCAGCGTCCACAGGGTAAAGATGTCAAAGGACGTCAGAAGCGTCTTCAAGGCGCCGGGCGTCTCAATGTAGTAGCCGGGATTGGTGCCCAGCATATTCTCCACGGTAAAGTTTTCAGCAGAGGAGCCTACATACAGCACAATGACCGCGATCAGGCCTTTGATCATAGCCGGCAGATAGGCGTAGTTCAGCACGCTGAACACCTGCCCATAGCTGGCCTTGCCGGCAAACCCGAAGTTGATGGTCGGCCACAGAATCACCGCCATGAACAACAGGGAGAGGATGTTGATGACCGGCGAAGCAAAAAAACTACCCTCATAGCCGTACAACATCCGCTTATGGATAGTCGCCGCGATCTCCGGGCTGGCGTCGGCAACCTGCGCCTGCAGCTTCGGGTTAGCCTGTATCTCGTTGTCCACCACCGTGGACCAGCCCACCTTCTGTCCAATGCCCAGGGTCAGCGCATAGGCCACCACCACCCCCAGCAGGAACGGCAGCCACCAGCTGGAGCTGCGCAGAATGTCCGTAAACGTCTTGCTGGGCGCGATGAACGTATCCACCACCCGCTGCACCTGGGTGAGCGGCTGGCCTTCGATAGGCAGAACCTGATCTGTCATGAAAATGCTCCTTGAAGATGGGGCGAGATGCTTGTGTGAAGTTCACCGCAGTGTACCCGCCCGCCACCCCGAACGCCAACTATCCCCGCACCTTTCCTCTTTTCCGCCCAAAATTCATCCCAAGGACTACTTTCTCTAAGCAGCTCTGCTTTCGATAACTTGGCATGTTGAGTGGTCTTGCCGGACCTGAACAGCAAACTACCGTTTCCTCGTTCCCGCTCACCCGGCCCCAAATGTGTCATCTCGCCCCCACCATAGATGTGTCATCTCGACCGGAGGAGCGCAGCGACGCAGCGGAGAGACCCGCAGCTCCGGCCCTCCCACCAATGGTCTCCCAAGGTCCTTACCCCCTCGAGCAGCAAATGTGGTTCTAACACTGTCAAGCCCTCCTGAACCCCAGAAATTGACCTAACCCCTTTGAGATCAGGCAAATAAAAACATTCCAAAGCGGTAATTAATTACCATCCGGTTCGCTACAATTAAGAAGTAGGGTCAAGCAAGAGAACAGATCAGGGCTGCAACCGGCACACGCCGCTTGCAGCTTTTGCATTTAAGCCTCACTCACAAATCGCAGGTTCAGAACTCGAAACTCAACAAGAACCAGTCTGGGCATTCACTTCTCACTGCCAACTTGTTTCTTTTAAATATTTTGCCTCTAAAGTCTCTGGAATCAATATTTTGGCGCCGGGGTCACCCGCTAAACCGCTGATTATAGAGATTTTAGGAAAATGGGGGAGGGGGAGGGGTCCTACAGGCGGTCGCGTCAGCCGGTCGATGTGCGCTGCCGTACCAGTGCCAGCGCATCGTCCCTAGTCGTGATCGACCCCTCCAGTTGCGCATCCTCGGCCAGCGTGAGCATCTGCCGGAACCCCGGCCCCGGCTTGTACCCCGCCGCGATCAGGTCTTCTCCAGTGAGCAGCAGCGGAGGCCGAATCTGCTCTTCGCCCAGTTCCTCGAATCTTCCCTTAGCAAACTCATACAGCGAAAGATCTCCATGCGCGCTCGCCGCGTCCGCGCGATGCAGCGCAAGATGCTCGCCGAACTTCGGCAGGCGCAGAAACCGCTTCAGCGTGGACTGCTTCATCTTCTTCACGTCGCCAAACTGCATATGATGCTGCACCAGCGCGAGAATCTGCGCCGCATCGTCGCCGCTGAAGCGCAGCCGGTTCAGGACAGTCCGTGCTACCGCGATGCCCACCTCCACATGCCCGTTGAAGCGGATGCGGTCACTGGTCTTCGCCGGATCAGGTGGAGTAAACGTCGCCGGCTTGCCCACATCATGCAGCAGCATTCCCCAAGCCAGCGTCGGACTTGCGTTCGCCTCTAGATGCTCCAGCAACATCAACGTGTGCGTCCACACATCGCCCTCGGGATGGAACTGCGGCGGCTGCTCCACACCTTTCATCCGTGCAATCTCCGGCAACACCTGTTGCAACAGTCCAGTCTCGTCCAGCAACTCAAAGCCGCGCCGCGCGTGGCCTTCGGTCAGGATGCGTGTCAGCTCATCGCGCACCCTCTCGGCGGAGACCACGGCAATCTCCGCAGCCTGCGCGCGGATCGCATGCAGCGTTCGCGGCTCAATGTCGAACACCAGCCGCGCGGCGAAGCGCACCGCGCGCAGCATGCGCAGCTTGTCCTCGGCAAACCGCAGCCGCGGTTCGCCAATGGCCCGCACCAGCCGCGCCGCCAGGTCGCTCCACCCGCCCACGAAGTCCAGCACACAGTCTGTGAGCTGGTCGCCCCGCTCATACCGCAGCGCGTCCAGCAGCAGGCCGTTGATGGTGAAGTCGCGCCGCAGCACATCCTCGCGCGGGTCCGCAGAGAACCGCACCTCATCCGGCCTTCGTCCGTCGCTGTAGGCGCCATCGTGCCGAAAGGTCGCCACCTCGGTCGCAATGCGCTCGGCCTCGCCATCCGCGCGCTCGACCTTGTCAATCACCAGCACCACGCCGAAGTGCGCGCCTACAGACTCCGTGCGTTGGAACGCCTGCTGCACCATCTCCGGGATCGCATCGGTGGCCACGTCGTAGTCCTGCGGCACAGCGTCCAGCAGCATGTCGCGCACGCATCCGCCGGCAAAGTACGCCGCGTGGCCCAGCGCATGCAGCCGCCGCGCCACACGCAGAGCAGCCTCATACCGCGGATTGTCCAGCCTCGCCATGCAGCCTCCTGCCCGGACCACTAACCAGTACGATAGACCCTGTGCCTCAACCGCTCATTCTCGGCATCGAGACCTCCTGCGACGAGACCTCCGTCGCCGTGGTGCGCGGCGGCGACGGCCGGGAGATCAAGGTGCTGTCCAACGTCGTCGCCTCGCAACTCGTCCACAGCGACTACGGCGGTGTCGTGCCCGAACTCGCCAGCCGCGAGCATCTGCGCGCTATCGTTCCTGTGCTGCGTGAGGCCGTCGCTCGTGCGGGCATCCGCTACGCCGACCTGGACGCCGTCGCCGTCACCCAAGGCCCGGGCCTCGCCGGAGCGCTGCTGGTCGGCATCACCTTCGCCAAGGCCTTCGCCTTCGGCCTCGGCAAGCCCCTCATCGCCGTCAACCACCTCGAAGGCCACATCCACGCCGTCCTGATGCAAACCACATCAGAACTGTCATCTCGACCGGAGTCGGCGTCTCTTGCCGACGCAGTGGAGAGACCTGCAGGTGAGCCAGCGATACCTTCACCGCTATTGGCGCTCGTCGTCAGCGGTGGCCACACGCACCTCTACCTCACCACCAAAGCGCCCCACTTGACATGGCACTACCGCAACGTCGGCAAGACCCTCGACGATGCCGCCGGGGAGGCCTATGACAAGGTCGCCAAACTGCTCGGCCTGCCCTACCCGGGTGGCCCCTGGATGGACGCACTCGCCGCCCGGGGCACCGCGGACACCGCGCTCTTTCCCTTCGCACAGATCAAGCGCAAGGCCACCGGCAACCGCGCCGCCAAGCTCGCCCGCGAGTCCGATGAAGCCCTTGAAGCGAAGCGCTTTGACATGTCCTTCTCCGGCGTCAAGACGGCCGCTCGCCGCTACATCGAGCTGCATAGTATGCAAGCCTCCATCGCAGCGCGTGAGCAGGCCCTCCGTGCGCTGGGCCTGCACAAGGCTCGGCCGGACGCAGCCAACATCGCTGCCGCCTTGCCGCACTTTGACACCCAGACCCTCAACCTGATCGCCAGCTTCCAGAACGCCGTGGTCAAGAACCTCGCCCGGTCGACCTTCCAGGCAGCCGACCACTACCGGGCGCGCGGCGTCCTCGTCAGCGGTGGCGTCTCCGCCAACAGCCACCTGCGAACGATCTTCACGAACTCGGCGCTCGCCGCCAGGCTGCCCATCGCCTTCCCTACCATCGCGCTCTCTACAGACAATGCCGCGATGATCGCCGCCGCCGCATGGCCCAAGTTACTTGCCGGCGACTTCGCCTCGGACACGCTAGAGCCCACACCACAACTCCGCCTCGGCTAAGTCTTCCCTCTGCGCCCTTTGCGTTCTTCCTTTGCGTCCATTGCGTTCGTCTTATCCCCACTCAGCTAGAATCTAAGAGCGTGCAGCTCGAACTCTTCAACACCCTCACCGGAAACGTCGAATCGCTCTTTGCCTCCGACGGCAAGTCGCTGCGTTTTTATTGCTGCGGCCCCACCGTCTACGACTACGGCCACATCGGCAACTTCCGCACCTTTCTGCACGTGGACCTGCTGCGCCGCGCCGCGCGGCTGCACGGGCTCGCGCTGCACCACGTGATGAACATCACCGACGTGGACGACAAAATCATCCGCAACGCCGCCGCCGCGGGCAAGAGCATCGGCGAGTTCTCCGCAAAGTTTGAGCACGCCTTCTTTGAAGACATGACAGCTCTCGGCTGCGAGACGCCGGAGCAGATCGCGCGCGCCACCGAAAACATCCCGGAGATGGTCGCGCTCATCCAGCGGCTCGCAGCGCAGGAAATCGCCTACAAGGCCGAGGACGGCAGCTGGTACTTCCGCATCGTGCGCTTCCCCGAGTACGGCAAGCTCTCCGGCAAGGATCTGGAAGGCATCAAGGACGGCGCACGCGTCGACCTCGACGAGTACGAGAAGGACGCCGCTCGCGACTTCGCACTATGGAAGGCGGTCAAAGCCGGTGAGGCGTCATGGCCAACCGCACTCGGTGACGGCCGCCCCGGCTGGCACATCGAGTGCTCGGCCATGGCGATGAAGTATCTCGGTAACAGCTTTGACCTACACGCCGGCGGCGAAGACCTGATGTT
>Ga0302319_10014726_pt1 | contig 14545 bp, 10 predicted proteins | sample Bog_T0_2_FD_203319 | JGI IMG/M metagenome (GOLD analysis project Ga0302319, IMG submission 203319) | Peat permafrost microbial communities from Stordalen Mire near Abisko, Sweden - Bog_T0_2 | ecosystem: Environmental > Terrestrial > Soil > Wetlands > Peat | place: Sweden: Abisko, Stordalen Mire... | reverse complement strand
TGCTCCCGGACAGTCGAGACGATCCTCCCGATCGTCTCGCTCGGTATTCCAATTGTCTGGTGGCGGGGTCCGCGCACGGCCATCGCGCATAGCCTCCCTTCGAGATCGAAGGTGCCGCCGCCCTCGAGGGTAGGGTGCAGGCCCGGAGAGAGCCGAATCAACCGATTCAGTGCCCCGCCACTGCGCGAGCGCCAAGCGGGTCCGACCTGCTCTACGTGCGTCCATAAGAGCGCTGAACCGGTGTGACTGCGACCAGCCACCAGAACGTCATCTCCTGCAGCGAGTCCGGTCGAATTGGTTGTTGAGACGCCCGAAGCGCCAGTCCGGGCCCTGAGAACAGCGACATCGACAGAGAGATCACAGGCTAGGATTTCGGCGGGCACGGCCTCGTTGTCCGTTTGCACTGTCACGGTGTCGGCACCGTGCAGGATTTCAGCCGCGGTGACCAGCGTTTCAGAGTCCCAGACGATTCCGGAGAGCCGCACGCCTTGGCCACGATCAATTCCGACGACGCTCAAGGCGGCCTTCCTCGCCAGCGCGCGCCGCGCAACGGCCCATTCGGTCAGTACTGAACTCATAGTCGCTCCTAGAACGTCCTTACTGAGCCTATGCTGAGCGTTGCCGCCCCAATTGGGGACTCTCCAATTGGGTAGGGAGCCTGCTGGACCTTGGCGCATGCCGACCGAAATACGGGGTAGGCAAAATGCAAGGTTCTTGGGTTGCCTCAGATCGAATCACCCCGGATCACCCAAACGTGGGACCCGAATGGATTCTGACCCGACCACTCCGGCGACGCTCACTAGAAGGTGCGCTAGATAGCGCACCGCAGAACGCGTCTGGCTCGGCTGACGGCGCAGCTAGTGGGAGTGAGAGTGGGAGAAGTTGAGGGTTTTCTAAGATACTGATGGATAGGGTTGTCGACCTACAGATCGACGACAAGTATCGGCAGTCTCAATAGATTGACGCAACACCCTATTCTAAATTCGAACGACGAGGCGCTTTGCAGAGCTTCGAACAAAGCGCCACCATTTACACGAATCTAACCACTATTCCGAGTCGGAAGGATCCGGGCCGCTCTGGGCCGCGAGCCTGCAGACGCGGGTCGTTGTGCAGGATGATCTCCCGCCATATCTCTTAACTGGCCACCATTGTCCAGCAGTCCGCCTGGGCGGAACACGTTCGTATCGACCAAGCACCACTTCGATTCTAGTATTCAAATTGATACGTTAAGCCCACGCTGCTGCCGGGGTCGTTCTCCGGTGTCGTTCCCTGCACTGAGGCCGTGCCATTTCCCAGGCGGGTCTGCAGCTTCAGGTGCTTGGTCAAATCCACGTCTGCCTGCAGTTGGCTGGTGCCAATGGTGGTCTGCTTAGCCTCGATGTAGATGCGCTTGGAAATGTGGCGTCCGGCCTCGATGCTGGCGCCGGAATTTGCAGTTGGGGAGGCGGTGCTGGCCGCGGCCCCGACGTTCAAGCGATCCAATCCAAAGGTTTGTTGCAACTTGACCAGGGGGTTGAGCCCGCTGTCTCCGCCTACACCGCTCATGGTCGCAAGCGTGGCGCCGACCTGCGCGAGCTGCAGCGCTGAGAGTTGCGAGGCGGGAGTACCGAACAGGAGCAACGCCATAATTTCGTCGGGCGGCTGAACCGGCATGCTGGTGAATTCAAACTGCGGTGCGTCTGCCAGACCGGTGATGTGCAGAATCGCGGTCACTCCAGCTACGGTCGATTGCGCGGTGAAATCCAAGGTTGGGTCAATTCTATTCTTGAGTCCTGCACCGTTGAAGCTGACTCGGCCGGAGGTAAAGCTGAGCTTGCTGCCGCCAACGGAAACACTGCCGCGGTGCAGATCAAAGCCCCCGGTCACGAGTAGGGTGTCTGTCGTGCCGCTGAGATGCAGGTCCCCGCCCATCTCGGCGTCCAGTCCTCGGCCCTGCACCAGAATCTCCTGCTGAGCCTGCACGGCGACGTCCAGTCCTATCGCCAGCGGTTTGTCGGACTTCGCGGGAGCCGCCTTGCCGCGCCTACGCACATCAAGCACCGCCACATTGGGAGGCATGCGATTCGGAATTCCAATCAGTGTGCGCCCCAAATCCACCGTGCCGGTGACATCCAGCCGCTCGAGTGCCGTTCCGCTTACACGCAAATTCGCGTTGAGATTCGCCGTCACCAACTTGCTTGCGATGGGCTGGGCACGCTCGGCGGTGAGGTGAAGATCCACCGGTACACCCGGCTGCAGCACGCCCACGGTGCCGGTCATCGAAAGGGTGCCCGGCGCGGCCGTCGCAGTCAGGCTCTTGATCTGCAGAGCCCCCTGGTTACCGATGACGGAGGCGCTGATATCGGTGAGGCTCACCCCGCGCACGTAGTCCCGTACACTGCCGTGGGTCAAATTGAGCGTACCGCCAATCTGCGGCTCCGCCATGCTGCCGTTGACCGTGGCATCGACATGGAGTTCGCCCGTTGCGTGCTGGCCGCGGGCCTCCAGCAAGGGGTTAATCATCCCAACATCGAGGTTGCCGTTGATTTTCAATGCCAAGGGACCGGCGGCGCCTAGTGGCGCTTGGCCGACCACACTGAGGCGGGACAACGCGCCAGCGGCCACCTGGGCCTCTACATTCGCATCATTGCCCATCAAGTGCGCGATCACTGTCGCATCGAGCGGCGGCAAACCGAAGGCTGCATTGTCTGATAGCGCCAAGGCCGCCGCGCTAATCCGGACTTCCCCTGTCGGTGCAGCCAAGCTGCCCTGCAGGTGCGCCTGCGCCTCGATTGTGCCGGATGCCAGCAACCCCGGGGCGAACACATTCACCAATGAGGGCCGAATCTGGCGCAGCGAGGCCGCGATATCAAGCGCCGGCCAGAGCTTCCCCGTGAGCAGTAACACGGCTTGCTGCACGCCCACCTGAAGCCCGTCGATGGACACACCGCCCGCCAGGGTGATCTGGGCTGGGGCGCGCAATTGGGCTTCTTGGCCACGATAATCTGCCGCCGCCTTCGTCAATAGGATCTTGCGCGCGTTGAGATTGATCGAGCCAAGTGCGGAGAAGCTCGCCACCGCGCCATGCAGCTTTGGAACCTGCATGGCAAGATCGAATCCCAACGCATCGGGAGTGCCCTCCGCGCTCAGCTGCACATTACCCGCCAGTGAGCCGGCTGCCAGGTCAGGAGCGTTCAGGTGCAGCTGAGCGTGCGTCTTCCCCTGATCGGAATGTAATGTGACTGTTGCCGTCACGCTGCCGCGAACATCGAGGCCGAGTAGGTGCTGCAAATCGGCCAGCCGCTGAATCTGCAGGTTCAGTTGGCCGTGCGAGGGTGCGGGGGACGACGCCAGGGTCATATCCCCATACACGTGTGCGCTCTTCCAATCCGCACGATGAATAAGGATCCGCGAAGATCCTGCGGGAGCGCGCTCCATGGCAACATCGAACTGCAAAGGCGCGCTATCCAAGGAGCCCTGTACCTGCAGCGTACCGCTCGGCGCGGATGGCAGACCCTGCAGCCTGATATCAGCCAATAGCGTGCCGCTGGGCGAGCCCCGCAGCGAGAGTGTCGAGGTCAGCCGCGCGGTGCTGGCCAGCGAGGTGCTCGGGCCGTCCAGGTCCCCGGAAGCTCTCAGGGTTCCGGCCAGCGCCGGTGACAGGGAGCTAAGATCCGAGACCTCCAGGGACCAGCGCGCGTGCAGAATTGCCGGGCTCTGATTTTGTGAATCGGGCCACGGTCCTGAGACTTTGCCGCTGCCTGTCACAGACACCGTTCGCCCGCCAAATTTCAGGCTGTCGAGCGTAATGGCGCCTTCGCTCACTGCAGCTGATAATTGCAGAGTGGGGCGATCGCCCACCGCGCTTGACCAGCCCTCTGCGCCGACGATCAGTGCTGCGCTGCCGTCGAGCGAGATATGCGTAGTCTCGACCCCAGCGTGTAGTTGGGCATTCAGCAGCGCGCTGCCGCGAACGTTCGGGCCACCCAGCACCGCCAGCGCAGCCAGATCCGGCAGGCGCAGTTCCAATGCCGCGCTGCGTTTCCCCCCGCTCACCGCCGCCGTCTGGGCAGAACCATGCAATGAAAACAACCGATGGGAAACCAAAACATCAATGGGTCGCTCGGCCTGATCCAGTTGCAGCGACGCATCGATAGTTACGGGTGAATCCTGCAGCAGTTGCGGATGTGGGCCGGCTATGCGCACACCACCCAGTACGGCGTGAAGTGTGGCTTTGCCTGATTCGGCAGCCAGCTCGCCATTGAGGGCCACGACCCGTGAACCTCCGGGCAGCTGCAATTGATCAATCGCGATCTGCACCTCCGCCCTAGGGGAGCTGACCCTGCCATGCCAGTTCCCATGCACGCTCACGCGCTGCCAAGCCAAATCCGGTCTCGGCGCCAAGGCCGGCGAATCGAAGGCAAAGTCGAGATCCGCCGCGCCCTCGGTGAGATTGACTTGGCCCTGCGCACGCCCACGAAAAACGCCGGCGTCGGCGGTAAGATCGAGGCGTTCGGCCGCTAAGGGCCCGCTGAGGTTCCCTGTGATCGACAACGCGCCGAGGCCAGGCAGCTGCAGCAGGTTCTCCAATGGCCCACCGGCCGGTTCATGCAGGTTCAATGCGACATCCATGTGCGTGGGGTCGAAGCGCAAGTGCAACTCGTAGGTGCCATCGCCGTCGATGCGCTTCGCCGCGGCGTCGATGAGCATGTCCTTTATCAAACGCAAATGCGCGTTGCCGCGCAATACCAGCGACGCGGGCTGTCCGGCAAGCTGTGGTCCCAGCTTCAAAACATCGACTGCCAGGTTCGCTACGTCGATGCGCGGTATTGAGACGGGCTCACTGCGTTGTGCACTGGGCACTGGTTCGGGAAGACGCAGCATATCAATGCGGCTCACATGTACAGCCGCAACCTCAATGTGCCGGCCGAGCAGCGCCAGCGGTGACCAACTAAGCGTCACTTTTTCAGCGGTTAGCCACACGCCGTGCGCGTCGCTGAGCTGCAGTTGCTCGAGACTCAATTGCTGAGGAAATGATCCGGCCAATCCGGATATCGATACGTGCCCTGCACTCAGGCGATGCGTCAGGCTTTCGATTATCCGGCGGCCGCTTTCCGTATTGCCCCCGATGAATAGGACAGCGGCGAGAAACCCGGCCAGCAACAGCGTCGCCGCAGCCACCCAAACGCAGATTCTTAAGGGCCGGGTCATTAGAAGGCTTGCCCCAGGCCAACATAGACTTCAAAGGCATCATCGTAGGGCGCCGGAAGTCGCTTGGTTGGCACGCCCACGTCCAGCCGGATGGGTCCAATCGGCGTGTAGTAGCGCAAGCCGATCCCGGCGCCGACAGCAAATTCACTGGCCACGGCTCTCAGGCTGCCGCTCACCTGACCGGCGTCGACAAAGACAGCGGCGCCCATGTTGGTACCGATGCGCTGTCGTAACTCGATACTACCCGCTGTGAATGCCGTGCCTCCGATCGGCGTCGATTCGGGGTCCACGAACTTTGGGCCCACCGACTGATAGACGTAGCCGCGGATGGTGCCGCTGCCGCCCGCATAAAACCGTTGATCCGGCGGCAGACTTAATTCCCCTGCGCCATCTGCCAGCCCCGCGAGCACTCGGGCGGCAAGCACTGTGCGTCCGGGCCCCGTGGGCAGCACATGATCAAGATCGAAATACCCGGCCATCTGGAGCTGGTTGATGAGGAATGTCGAATTCGGCTTGCCGATCGCCAGCGTGGGGGTAACGCTCAACGAAGCGCGAACGCCCCGGCGCGGATCCTCGAGCGGCGTGGCAAGGTTGGTCGAGTCAAAAGCCACGTTCAGCGGTACTGCAAGTAAGGTGTAATAGTAGGTCGTGTCAACCCCAACCACCTTGGGAACGAGCACACCGTCGATCAGCGTATCGATGGTTTCCTCACCGGTGGTTTGACTGATGGTCTCCTCGGTCGCTGCACCGCCCACGCTGACCATCCAGTGACTGGAGATCTTGCGCGCCAGGGTCTCGCTGGTTGTGAGCGCCGTCTGGTCATAGGTCCAAAGGGAATGTTTGAGTGCCTCCACGGTGAACTGCAGCGACTGATTGGCGCGCCCGAAGTCGGGCAGGAGCAGCTTTAGGCTGGTGTCATACCCCACCCCGGTCGTGTCGGTGCCACCGAGGTTGATCAGGGAGGCCGCAAGCGTTAGTTGCTCGGCATTGCCAAAGACATTCCGATCGGTCCAGGTGACACCGCCGCTTCCACCCAAGTCGCTCGAGTAAGCTGCAATGAGGCCAATTGCATGACGCAATCTCTCACGGAACTTAAATGTAATGGGCACGCCTCCGGAATCATCCACCGCGGTGCCGATCTGCACGCTCACCTGGCTGAACACACCAAGCCCTAACAAGTCGTGGCGCGCCTTTTCGATGGCGGAGGGGCTGTACCTATCTCCGGTATGCACACCGAGTCTGGCGCGCAGCAGGGACTCGTGCAGTCGCTGCAGGCCTTCGATGTGGATCTCGCCAATGTTGACCTTGACTCCAGTCACGACGTGAAATCGCAGATCGAGTGTCGGAGTATCCGCGGCCTCGTAAGCGGCCGGCGGATCCACTTGTGCAAAGGCGTAGCCACGCTCTTGCAGCGCATTCTGCAAACGCGCGCCGGCTGCAAGCACCGTCAAGGCAACGGCCGGTTCTCCTGTGCTAAGACCCAAAGGGCTACTTGCGCCTTCGGGCACATCGCCATCGATGTCGATACGGCCCAAATGATAGAGCGGGCCGAGAGTGAAACTGATCGCGACTTGGGCATTGGTGCCCTTTGGCAGCGAGGTCAGGGCCTCGCCGAGCTCCGGACTATCGACCAGCAGGCCGTTGATTTTGATTGACACGCTGCTCTGGTAATAACCAAAACCTTCGAGCACAGTCTTTAGCCGGTCAACATCGGCACGCGCACGCGCGACCAGTCCAAAAGGACTGAGAGGGCCCGTTCGGCGCAGGGACTGCAGATCGGAAGTCGCCTTGAGGGTTGCATCAATGTCTCTATTCCCGACCGATGTGAGCTCGAGGCTGTAAGTCACGGGGTCGGCCGCATAGGCGAAGGAACCCAGCGCCGTGACGGCAAACAGAAGAGCGAATAGAGGGGCGTTCATGCACCTGGAAGGATACACTGCTGCGCAACCGCAACATTGTCGGCCAACGGCTACAGTCCGTCGTTGCATCGCACGGATATATCAGCCTGCGAATGCACACTAATCCGTTTCTATCGCAAGACGTGCATTCCGGGACCACCTACGCCGTCACCCGAGATTGCGCGCAGGGTCAAATTGGGGAACTATTTGCAGGGCAACCCCGGACTGACTCAGTTTTATGCCGTCTGGCGGTAGGCGCATTAATCGCCGGGATAAACGAGTCGCCGCCTGGAGAGGATATAAGTGACGCAAGCCATTGACCAGCTCGCCGCTTTGGCCGACCACCTGCAAGAGCAACGAAGCAAGATTCTTCAGGAGTGGCACCATTCCGTGGCCGATGATCCGCAACTCACCACCGCCGACAAGCTCTCGCGAATCCAGTTCACCGACCACATCCCGCAGGTACTCGAAGCCTACGAGCGCAGGTTGCGAGCTGAGGATCCGAGTGAGAAGAGGCGGGCTCGAATTGAGCAGCGCGAGAGTGCTGCGGAGCATGGTTTGCATCGCTGGCAGCAAGGCTATGATCAGCGCGAAACCATGCGTGAGTGGGGTCACTTGCACCTGTGCGTACTGCGCGAGCTCGAAGTCTATGCGGCAGAACATCGGTGGCTCGAAGAGTCCGTCATGCCGACGGCCAGAGCGACGCTGGTGAGGCTGTGCGCCGAGGGCGTTTGCGAGAGCGCCGCCCGATTTGCTCGGCTCCAGCAAATGGAGGCAGCGAGCCGCGTTCGCGACTTGGAGCAAGCGTTACAGAAGCTGTCGGAGCTCGAGCGAGAGCGCACGGAGATGTGGCGTGCGGTGGCACATGACATGCGTGGAACTGTGGGCGTGATTTCCAACGTGTCTGCCATACTGACTAGCGATGTCGTTGAAGATCCCGCCCGAACTCAGTTCTCAGGTGTTCTGGAACGATCCGTGGCTTCCTTGCGGGGCTTGCTAGGCGACTTGCTTGATCTCGGAAGGCTGGAAGCGGGGCAGGAGCAGCGCAAAATTGTGGCTTTTGATGCAGCTGTGATCCTCAAGGAATTCTGTGAGTCCATGCGAATTCTGGCATTTCAACGCAATTTGTTTCTCAAGACGGACGGGCCGCCCACGTTGGCTGTTAAGGGCGATCCAACCAAAGTACGCCGCATCGTACAAAATCTCGTGCTCAACGCGCTCTCGGTTACCGAGCGTGGCGGCGTGTTGGTGACATGGCAGGAACGCGAAGTCTCGGGTACACCGCAATGGATCGTCTGCGTACAGGATACGGGTCCGGGTCTCGATATCGCCCATGCGGCACCTTTAGAGCAAATGCTAAAGCAGGCCACCGCTGAATCTCACGACGTGGAAAGACGAGCGGGCCTGGCCGGTGATGATGCAGCCAGTGCCGAAGCCGCGCCCACTCTCGTCTCAAAGTCTACTTATCCATCCGCAGCGGGGACTGGTGGAGAAGGCATCGGCTTGTCCATTGTGAAGCGTCTGTGTGAACTACTTGATGCGAGCTTGGAGCTTGAAACAGCTGCAGGCACCGGCACAACCTTTCGCATTGTCTTTCCGCGCCACTATGATACGCCTGATCTCATCAATCCCTGAGAGCGGCGCTCTTGGCTTCCGTTGATGGTGCCTGGTCGATGCTCACGGCGACATTTGTCCTTGCGCTTCGCAACATGACCAACAAGAATCGCGGGCAATTCAGCCCCACCTGAGCTTTCTTAGCGAAGGCTTGCAAGGCACGCAACCCGGCGGCTCCGACGTCGCATGTTCGGCGTATCTGTCCGAGTCAGGTGGTGTTGTTAGTTGTTGGGGATTACATCGGCGCCATTGAACTGGGTGGCTAACCTGCAGTGCCCCTGAGTCCCATTCTGATATGGTATCTATGTCTGGCCGCAATCCATAAAGTGTCGCCGCGATCAGCGAGCGCAAACCCCCAAATCTTTGAACATCCGCGAGCTCGCATGAACTCTCACGCGGCCAAAGATTCGCACGCCTTGGCACACTGACCGCAGCTTTCCCGGCATTCCCGGCAGACTTTATGAGCCTCCTGCTTCTTGCACTCTGCTTCGCAGTCGCGGCAGATTCTGCCGCACACTGCGGCCATTTCCGCTACCCGGGGCGCATTGCGTGCAGCCATTTGGCGAAGTGCCGTGCAGGCCGTGATCACATCCTGGGATGTGATGGCGCAATTCTTCATTTCCAGGTTCCCGCTCGTAAGTTCCGCCACGCAGTGCGCCAGGCAGGCCTCGGCGCTGTTCACGCACTTGGATGTGGATTGAATCAAGTCCGGGTACTTGCTCATCATGCCTGAGTGATCGTGCATACCCTGCATGCCAGGCATGTTCTGCATGTCATGGTCCGAGGATCCGGAGGACTCAGCGGCGACGGTTGCACCCGCGGTGACCAGTCCGGCAGTCGTCAGAAGTTCAAGTAGGTTTCTTCGGTTCATCATGGCCTCCTCAATTTGGATTTGTGTGCCGTGGCTTTGATTATGTCACCGAGCCTACAGATGTTTACACCGTCAGCAGCGTTGCCGGTACGCCTCATTTTTGGATTCCCCAGGCCGATGATCGGCCAGGTGCGATGCCCTGGAAGTGCCGGCGCAAGCAGGTACCGGCCTGGCTACTGTCTCTACCTACTCGCATTTTTAGTGCGTTGGCCCTAGGATCGGACTCTGGTTCATACTACGATGCCTTTATGCGCTTTGGTCTTAACAAAAGCATCCGACGCGACCTGATCACGAGCGTTTTGCTGGCGACGCTCGTGCTGCGCGCCCTGGTGCCGACCGGATTTATGCCGTCCGCCGACCAACCGTTTGCCATGCAGATGTGCGGTGTTGGATTCCACGGCCATTTCATCGGTTTCCAGGACGGGAATACCCATCCTGGCAAGCGCTCGCAGTTCGATCACTGCCCCTTCGGTTCGGCGCCCGTCACCGGACCTTTATCGCAGCTGGCCACGCTGCTGCCGTCCTGGCAGAGCATTGACCAGCCCCTTGTGACCATCGAACCGCCGCGCCTGGCCATGCGGTTCAATCACGTCCACCAGCCGCGAGCTCCACCCCGTCTCGTTTGAATTGAGGGCTACCCGCAGCCTGCGCCGCCGTTGACTTGGTGGTGCGTGGTCGCGGACTCAATCCATACATGATGCGCTTGCCGGAGCAGGTGCTTGGAGAGATTCGGTGCGTTCCTTAAAGAATCAACTCGTCGCAGCGGTCCTGCCGCCGTGCCCAAGCCCCAGTCTCACGGTTCAGGCAGCCCAAAAGCGGCATAGGTACTGCGTTGTGCATCTGACGGCGTACCACAATCTGAGCGGTTTCCAGCTCTTCTCCCATTGGACCACCAGGGTAGGTGTCAGCTATGCGTTCTAATCATTCTGTTCTCCGGACCATCGCTCTTATGGCCGGCGCCGTGGCTGCATTTCAGCTAGCTACGGCGGGTACCACCGCAGACATTCTGGTGAAGGAGGCCTGGGTGCGTTGGCTTCCGGCCATTGCGCCGGGCGGCGCTTACTTCACGCTCGCTAACATCGGAACCACGGAGCACACCCTCACGGGGGCTTCAAGCCCTGACTTTGGCGAGGTCACTCTCCACCAGTCCCAGACGATGAACGGGCTCAGCCAGATGCGCGCCGTGGCGTCTCTGGCTGTCATGCCGGGAAGCACAGTGAAATTCGAGCCGGGTAGCTACCATCTGATGCTCACCGGGCCCAAGCATGCACTCAACATTGGCGATCAGGTGTCCGTCACACTGCGATTCGCCGACGGCCAGTCTGTGACGACGCCTTTTACGGTTCGTGCCAGCGAGGCGCACCAGAGCAAGTCCAAGGACGACATGGGTGACATGTCTGGTATGGATATGTCGAGCATGCATCATTGAGTCACGACTCGATTGTGGACCCGGCGTACAGCGCCGGATTCATTCGTCAGGAGAATTCGTCATGAGAAGCAGGACTCCGTATCCCACACTGCAGCGCTTCATTGCCTCGGGCGGCACGATCGACGTAGGTCGCCTCGATGTGCTTGAGTGTGCGGCTGTCGCCTCCGACTCCGAGACCCTCTGGGTGGCGCTCAGTCGCCGCGCAGGAGAATCGATCGGTGAGTTGCTCGAGCGCCTGGATGAGACGCTTCTGGAGTGCCTCACACAACATAGGCAGGTGGATGAGATCGCGGGGCTCGTAGCGGCCGCCAACGCGAGGCAAAATCCCAAGGTCTGTTGCGGTGGCTGAGAGACCATTTAATGCGCCTTGCTCAAGTCACGTCGCTATTCAGCGGATCAGTCTCGTGATAGGTGAAGGGCCGCTGAATCCCGGTCGTCCAGCTCCTCGTGCTGTCAGCCGGCCCTTCACGCAGGAGCCCCCACACGTTCCGGCTTCGCGGATCGACGATCAAGGCGCAGCGACTGGCGCAGCATCCGTTGGGGTTTGGGGAAAGGAGCTTGCGATCCGCATCATTGCATCGGCAATAATGGTACCCTCGATGGGGGACCCCGGACCAAAGATAGTGCCATGACGCTCACCGCCAGGCGATTGCTGCGCAGACCGTGGCTTTCAGCGCTCGTGCTGACAGCATTGGTGTTCCGTGCGCTGGTGCCCGTGGGCTACATGCTGGGTGTCGGGACGGGTGGTTCGTTCTCAGTGATGCTCTGTCCCGCCTATGCGCCGGTTCTTGTGCCGGTGGCACGCGATCACTCCGATGATTCGAGCATGGTCTCCGCGATGGCCGGTATGCCTGGCATGTCGGAGATGGCAGGTATGCCCGACATGCCTGCCATGCCCGGATTGCCGGACCCCACCGGACACGGCCAGCACGAACTGCAAGGCAATTGTCCATTCGCCGGTGCTGCCACCGGAATGGCCCTCGCGCCGTTGGCGCCTGTCGCATGGCTGGCGGAACACTCATCCCAACGGACGACCTTTCCTCCGGATCGGTATATCCCACGTGGCACGATCGTGCCGAGCCGCCTGCCGCGCGGTCCTCCTCAAGCCGCCTGATCCCCCAGCACTCTCTATAACTGAGAGTGCGTCTAGCGCGGCCACACGGGCCGAAATCCGTCGCCGCCAGGTTCTTTTGCCTTGATTGGGGAGACTCTCATGCAACATTCTACCTACAGCAATGGCTACGCCATGGCCTCGGTGACCGACTCGCCCGGTTTGCGCCCGCTCATACTCGGCGGCGCGATTGCCGCGTTACTGGCCTCGACTTTCCTGTCCTCCACGGCCTTTGCTTGCGCCTGCGGCTGTGGTGTGTTCGATGTGGGCACCGCCTCCATGATTCCGATGCAGACTGGGGGCCGGATCTGGCTTGAAGACGACTATATGAATCAGATGGAAAACTATGTGGGTTCAAGCCAGGGGCCTTCTTCGGCGAACACCGACAAGGAAATACAGACCAACTTCGGATGGGGGGGAGCTGACTATCAGTTCAACAGTAACTGGGGGGCTTCGCTCAAGGTTCCCTATTGGGACCGGCTGTTTCGCACGGATATCGGGACTCCGGCAGCTCCTGACGTGACCTCTTTCCGCCACAGTGCGCTCGGTGACATCCGGGTCGAGGGCCGCTTTACGGGGTTTTCCTCCGATATGTCGACAGGTATTACCTTTGGCCTGAAGCTCCCCACCGGCGACTGGACGTACCCCAACTTCGACCGCGATACATCCATCGGGACCGGCACCACGGATCTGCTGCTGGGCGGGTATCACCTGGGCAATATCGGCAACGGTGGTCACCTGAAGTGGTTCGGAGAAATTCTGCTTGATCGCGCTTTCAATTCGCGCGAAGGCTATCGACCGGGCAATGAGATCGATGCGGCAGTCGGTGCAGTCTACGAGGGCATTGAGCTCGGGAATACCGGGACACTATCGCCGTTGCTGCAGCTGATTGGCTCCGATCGGCTTCAGGACAGCGGGGTTAACGCGGATCCGCTCAACAGTGGCTACCATCGCCTATTGATCTCTCCTGGTCTGTCTGCAAGCTTCGGCCGCTTTCAGGTCTACGGCGATCTTGAATACAAGATCTATCACTATGCCAACGCCGCTCCGTCGGTCGCGGTGGAAGGCACTCAGGGGCAATTGGTGGCACCGGTACTGATCAAGTTTATGGTGAGCTACAGCCTTTAAGGACGGCTACAACAGATCCCAGCACAGGACCGATGCGGCACGAACGCGGATTGGTCCTGTTTACCTAACTTGCCAGCGCCGAAGGGAATTTGGAATTTGGCGTGCGGTGTGCGTCCGAACTCTGCAGGAGTGGTTTATATCTTCTGCGCTGATCCCAAAATCAGGGGTGTGGGCGAAGTCTCGCAAGCCATCAAATGCATCGGTAACATGATTACAGATCGACGATAAGCCCACTGTGAGTTTTCCTAAAGATGTCATTTCTTACCTTAAGGACATCCTCTAAGCAACATTGCGACTTTTAACCGTCGCGGTGCGCATTCGCTGGCACGCGTATTGTATGGATTGCAGCAGTATTTTGAAGTGCTTAGCGAAGAAGCGCCAAAAACGGTTTGGAAAAGCGGGAGTGCGAAGTTGTCGCTGAGCTCAGCCAATTTAAGACACGTCAAAGGTAAGAACTGGGCTCATCATGACAGAATGATTTCGAGTCCGACACGGTAAAGGAAAATCATGATATTCGCTCAAGTGCCTACAAGCCAATGCCGAAGGGGCGAGGGCAAGTCGCTCTGTTAGGACATCCTTAAGAAAACACGGGGACAGCTTGAAGGAAAACTCACACCTGCTGACGGTGAGATTCGGGCAGTTTGCCTAAAGGGGCGATCATTCGGCCCTGAAGAGTTTGTATCTTCACCGGGCTCAACGTGATCTGACCGTGGTAGTGGCCAGGCTTGAGGCTCGTCACGACCCCATCAACGGTGACCTCGAGGTGATAGCCCTTTGCCGCAGTAATTTGCGCTCCAGGCGCCAGAGTAAGCCTTGTGATGTAAGAGGGCTTGCTCACCTGCCAATGGCTGGCGGCGTCCAGATCGACATTAACACCATGTGGATCTTGGGTGGGGCCATAAGTCTCGATCACATCGCCAATCAAGTAATACAGATCAGGTGCATCTTGCATCACTAAGCGCTCACCGCCGTGGCCCAACGTATGGATCGCGCTGGCGGTGGTGATCGCGCCAGTGATGCGGGCGTGGACGAGATGCAGATTGAGGTCGCTCTGCGTGGTCAGCGCGTTGACGAAGTCTCCCGTGAGATCGACGTTCTTAAAGCGGGCATCGATGTCCTTGGTCTTATGGGGCGCATTATAAAGGCCAATTGCACTCGGCGGAGGTGGCGCCCCGGCCGCACTTCCCGCTGCTGCAGGTCCAGGCGGTGGACCGCTGCCGCCGTTGTTGGGGTCGTCGTTTACGAAGGCCTCGAGGATTACACCGCTCTTAGAGTGCAGCCGGGCGCCATCGACCAGAATGTCC
>Ga0302319_10014724_pt1 | contig 14547 bp, 13 predicted proteins | sample Bog_T0_2_FD_203319 | JGI IMG/M metagenome (GOLD analysis project Ga0302319, IMG submission 203319) | Peat permafrost microbial communities from Stordalen Mire near Abisko, Sweden - Bog_T0_2 | ecosystem: Environmental > Terrestrial > Soil > Wetlands > Peat | place: Sweden: Abisko, Stordalen Mire... | reverse complement strand
GTCTCGACGCCCGAAAAGGCCAGGCGTGGCACGACTTCATGCAGATGCAGGAGGTTCTCCAGTCACGGCTCGAGCAGCAGTTGCAGTGCACGTCGAATCTGTCGAACGCAGATTACACGGTGCTCGTCGTTCTCTCCGAAGCACCGGAGCGTCGTCTGCGCGTCTTTGAGATGGGACAACAGATGGGTTGGGAGAAAAGTCGGCTCCATCACCAACTCACACGAATGTGCCAACGGGGTCTTGTGGTCCGCGAGTCCGACCCCGACTCGCCGCGCGCGATCTTCGCAGTTCTCACGGATGCCGGATTCGCCGCCATTACGAATGCGTCACCCTCGCACAATCGAGAAGTTCAGCGACTCTTCTTTGACAAGATCACCGACGAGCAGGTCGAACAACTCGGTGACATATCACTTCGCGTACTTGACGGATTACTCGGCCGCGGTTCGAACTGAACCGTTCCAATCAGTCTTCGTCAACTGAGGAAGTCCAACGAAGGCGCTCAGGACTGGTCATCGACGAACGTCGCTGTCGCACCGCGGGTACGGACGACGTTCTCGATGAAGCTACTTGCTATAACGTGAGCGGACGCACCGGTGCGCCGATCAGACTGGGATCCGACTTCCAGTCGACGTCGGCCACGTCGATGTACAACTCAATCTGATTGCCGTCGGGATCCAAGATATAAATGCTGTGACTGATGGTGTGGTCGCTGAGACCGTCAATGGCCACGCCCACCTCATTAAGTCGGTTCACGGCATCACGAAGTTCGTCGTCCGTGTCGCCGATCTTTAGACCGAAGTGATAAAGACCCAGATGACGACCGCGAGGAAGTGGTGTCGCCTTGTCGCCCACTTCAATGAGGAGGAGTTCGTGGTGCGTGCGTCCCGAGGAAAAGGCGGCGATGGGCTGACCGGGTCGCGCGGCGATGACGACGTCCCAACCGAGTACGTCGCCGTAGAACGCGGCGGACTTCTGGACGTCCCTCACGAACAGTACGAGATGACCCAATTCCTTGACCTCGATCATTTTTCTTCCTCCTCGGCCGCCTGATAGCGCAGAAACCTTGCAATCACTGCGTTGATTCCTCAGACACGGCAACTTTGAGTTGATATATCATCTCAGTATAGTGGCGGCGATTTATAGCCACGCAAAGCAGATGCGCTGATTTCCCAGGCGCTACCCGCCGATGCGATCAAGCTCCTCAAGATCACTCTGCGAAAGGACGAGCGCCGCACCAGCCACGTTCTCGCGCAGGTGCGCGACCGAAGAAGTGCCCGGGATAAGCAGAATGTTGGGCGATCGCTGCAGAAGCCACGCGATGGCGACGGCCATCGAACCGACACCTCGGCGCTCGGCGACCGCATCGAGTTCTCCAGCTTGGAGTGGAGAGAAACCACCCAGTGGGAAGTAGGGCACGTACGCAATACCCTCGTGCGCGAGCGCGTCGATCAGCTCGTCGTCCTCGCGATGGGCCACGTTGTAGAAATTCTGCACGCAGACAATCGGTGCGACGGACTGCGCTTCTTTGATCTGCTCAGCCGACACCGTACTTACGCCGAGATGCTTGATCTTGCCCTCTCGCTGTAATTCGGCCAGCGCAGTGAAGGGTTCTTCCAGCGAACCTTCCACGTGCGAATGACCATCGTTTCCTCCACCAATTCGCAGATTGACGACGTCGAGCGCGTCGAGACCAAGATTTTCCAAGTTGCGGTCTATGGCCTCTCGAATGTCCTTCGGACTTCGCGCGTGCGGCCAGCCACCTTTTTCATCACGCGTCGCGCCAACCTTTGTCACGATGCAAAGCGATTCGGGGTACGGCGAGAGTGCTTCGCGAATGATTTGGTTGGTGACGTGGGGACCATAGAAGTCCGACGTGTCGATGTGATTGATGCCGAGCGCCACGGCCTCGCGAAGTACGGCCAACGCTTCATCACGATCGCGGGGCGGACCGAACACACCGGGTCCCGCGAGTTGCATGGCGCCGAACCCAAGGCGGTTGACCACGAGGTCGTCAGCGAGTTGAAACGTTCCACCGAGATGAGTGTCGTGGGTCATAGTGGCTCCTTCGCGCCCGCGTCGCCGAGGGCTAAAAGGCGAGCCTAAACGTCACCGCTCGAAAGTGGCCAACGCACGACGACTCGCTGTTCAATCGTCATCGTGCGACGAGTCGGGTCCCGGATCGCCGCCATCCACCACTGTTTGGAGTCGATCGAGGTAAAAACCCCAACCACCTTCGTGGTCAGTGACGGCGTCGTCGGGCAGACCTCGGTGCACTAAACGCACCATCGTCGCCGCCCCTTGGGCCGTGAGTGTGATCTCGACCTCCGTGGAACCCGCCGGAATAGGATGATTCGGCTCATCCCAGCCCATCGTGAACACGACCTTCTCGTTGGGCACGACCTCGACGAATTCGCCTACCGCAGGATGCTTGCCAGCGACCAGCACGAAATACTCGCCCCCCACGGCCGGCTCGAGGCGGGCCTCGGTGCCCATCCACAACACGAACTTGTCCGCGTCGATGAGAAACGGGAAAATCGTTGCGGCAGGCGCATCTATCAGGATTTCCTTGCATGCTTCACTCATTGCACTTCCCCACTTTCATTCGCTGCGGCCTCGGCCACTAGCTTCAATTTTTCGAGACTCGATGTCCAAAAAGAGTCGACGAAGGCCCGTACTCGAGCCAATTCGCCTTGATTTGCACTGTAGAGACGACGAGGACCCTCTCGGCGTTCGTGCACCAGGTCGGCTCGACGAAGTACGCCCAAATGCTGCGAAATCGCCGATCGCGTGACGTCGGGAAAGTGCGCCGCGATCGTGGCCGCCGGTAACTCGCGTGACCAGACGAGTCTGATGATCTCGCACCGCTTCTCGTCGCCGAGGGACTTTAAGAGGGTCTCCATCGCAATTACGTTAGCACTTTCTTACGTAAGAATCAACTTACGTATTGTGCAATGAGTCAGGTCGCCCCTGACGGCTCGAAGGCCGAGCGCCGAGGACTGAGTGCCGCGGTCAGCTTGCCGACGATGAAGAGGGCGACGCGATTTACGAGCCGTTGAGCGAATGCGAACCGCGAGTGCTCGTGCGACGTTCGCCTCAAGCTTGTGGCGAATCTTGCGAAGAACGATACGTGCCTATCGCACGATGACGTCTCCTTAGACTCGACCTTGAGTAGATCAACGTTCGCCAACCCGGCGCAAGAACAGCCACGAAAGTTGTAACGCTGGTGCCCCTTGGAGTAACTGTTACGACGTCCCTTGAGAACATGGAGCAACTATGACAACCAAGTACGAGAAGAATCCCGAAGCCGTCGCGAAGCTCGCGCCACGCCAGTACAAAGTCACCCAGGAGAGCGCCACGGAGCCGGCGTTCGACAATGAATTCTGGGACAAGAAGGATGCGGGTATCTACGTCGACGTCGTCTCAGGTGAGCCCCTCTTCGCGTCGACCAAAAAATACGACAGCGGATGTGGCTGGCCGAGTTTCACGGAGCCACTCGTGCCTGAGAACGTCAAGGAGAACAGTGACCGCGCGTTTGGCATGGTGCGAACTGAGGTCCGCTCCACGCACGCCGACAGTCACCTCGGACACGTTTTCAACGATGGACCGGTCGACCAAGGCGGCCTTCGCTACTGCATCAATTCCGCCGCACTACGTTTCGTCCCTTTCGACAATCTTGAGAAGGAAGGCTACGGCGACTACGTCTCGCTCTTTGACGCGGCACCCAAGAAGGAAGGAAGCGCGCAATGACGAACGAGACTGAAAAGGCGATTCTCGCGGGAGGTTGTTTCTGGGGAATGCAAGACCTCATCCGACGCCAACCGGGCGTGCTGAGCACGAGAGTTGGCTACAGCGGTGGTGAGGTGGAGAACGCCACCTACCGAAACCACGGCAACCACGCTGAATCGATTGAGATCATCTTCGATCCCTCGGTGACCTCGTACCGCAAGATCCTTGAATTCTTCTTCCAAATTCACGATCCGACCACGCCAAACCGCCAGGGAAACGATCGCGGCGCCAGTTATCGCTCGGCGATTTTCTATCTTGACGACGAGCAGCGTCGCGTCGCTGAGGACACGATTGCCGACGTGAACGCCTCGGGACTCTGGCCCGGCGTCGTGGTCACGGAGTTAAGCCCGGCGGGCGCCTTTTGGGAAGCCGAGCCGGAGCACCAGGACTACCTCGAGCACTACCCGAACGGTTATACGTGCCACTTCCCTCGCCCCAATTGGGTGCTTCCTCGACGCAATGAGGGCGCCAGCAGCGCGCGGGCGTCCTAACTCCAATCACTGGCCACGGGCGCTGGGAACTACGCAACGAAACCCAAGCATGTTCGCGTCGCACTCGAACTAGACGAAAAGAACGTCCATCTGGCCGATTGCGGCGGACAATCCTTCTTTTATCCCCATGGTCATGAAGGTTTCCATTGCCTCAATGGATGGGAATTCCGTCAAAACCGTCATGCGCGTCGTCTCGGGCGTTACTTCGCTCAGTATGACGCGAACAATCATGCTGGGCACGCCCGCGCGTGGCGCGCCGGTCTCGTCAGCGATGCCATTGTCAAACTCGATTCGGTGCGGCGCCTCGATCAACGTGAAGTGCCACCAACCCGGTTCAATCTCACCAGCGGGACCGGTCATGAAGTAAGCAACGTTCCCTCCTGGCGTAAAGTCAAACTTCGTCATCGTGGCGGGATAAGTCGGAGGTCCCCACCACCTTTCGAGCAGCCTCGGATTCCTCCACAACTCCCAAACACGCTCCACGGTTTCGTCGAAGTCGGCGACAATCGTCATCGTGAGCGCAACCGGATCAGTGACCACATTCGACACCGTCATCTTCCCCTACTCTTTCTACTCTGCTTTTCTAGGACCACGTCCATGCGGTCTACGCGCCCGCGCCACAGATCTTCGTAGTGCCCGAGCAGTACTTGCGCTTTTTTTACGGCGGCGACATTGCTGCGAACGAATTGTTCGCGCCCTTGACGTCGTTTGGAAACCAGTTCCGCTCGTTCGAGCACCGCGACGTGCTTTTGCACCGCGGCGAAACTCATTGGATAAAACAGAGCGAGCGCAGAAACCGAATGCTCCCGTTGAAAGGTCCTTTCGACGATGTCGCGTCGCGTGGCGTCACTCAACGCGTGGAAGAGCTGATCCGTCTTCTGGGCCGGAAGATAATCTACAACCATATGGTTGTAGATTATCTATTCGTACGAAAGATGTCAAGTTCGTTGCGCACGTCGACGTAAGAGAGGAGCGCCACCGTGCCATACTCAATCCGTGCGTCGCCAGGTCACCGTTCTGCTGCTCGTTGTCGCCGTCGCAGTGGGCACGTTCTTCTTGGGTCGATGGTCGATAAAAAGCACATCGCTCGCAAAGAGCACGTCGACGTCGTCACAAGTGCTGCCGTTGGTGAAGGAGGACTTCACTCTCCTCCCCTGTGGTTCCGATTCGACGCTGGGGATGGAGGGATGCGAGGAACACGCGATTGTGCACTTGGATAAGCGCATCAATGCCTCACAGCGGATGCTGTATTCATTGCTTCGAACGACAGAATCGCGCCAGACGATGATCACGGCGGTGGATGAGTGGCTTTCGTATCGTCGAAGTACCTGTCTCGTGGATTCTGACGCGTATGAAAACGGCTCCTTAGCGCCGATAGCCTTCGCCAACTGTCTCGTGAGCGTCGACGATCAGCGAGTCACGGTTCTCTCCCGCACACTTTCGAACTACGGCAAATGAAGACGGCGTTCTGCGTCAACAGTGTTGAAAGGAAAATCGCGCAAATAGGTACTAAGACCCGTTTGCGTACCGGTACGATTTATAGCGAACAAGGAAACCTTTCCTGTAGCACCCGCGAGGTGGGAGTACATGGACTTACTTTTCACCGCCGGTATCGTATTCGTCACCTTTCTTGCAAGCGCCGCGATCATCTCCAAAGCCGGCTTCGCTCGGCTGTGGCTATTGGTGCCGCTGGCACCAACGATCGTGTGGGCCGTGACGATCGTTCTTCTTCGCGTGCGATTTCACGCTTTCGTGAACGTGGGCGTCTTGGCGTCGACGGTGCCTAGCACCCTTTCGTCCATCTACGGCACCACGTATTCTGCGATGTTCACCATTGACTGGATCACCTTGGCGGTCGCGTGGCTCTTTCTGATCTTTTTCGCCATCGCTCGCTGGCCGAGTGGGGCTTCAGGTCGCTCATCTCGCCGAGCCGGTCCGTCGCTGCAAGTAATCGAGGCCGATCGAGGAGCCGATGTACCTATTCAATCGTCGTCATCATCACAAGTCCGCTCACACCATCCACTGCCTCGAGGACCCGGCTTTGGTGCACTTACGTACATTCCCGGTCCTGGATCGCCCTCTCAGAGAGGCGCCACTACCATCGCTGAGCGACAAGAAAATAGACAACTCGCGACGTTCTGCGCTCGATGCGGTGAATCAATCCCCGGAAACCGCGCCATCGGACACGAATGCCCAAACGCGGGAGGGCCCGCTACCTTTTGTCGATATTGCGGCAACCTAAACGGCGAAGATCTCCGCACATGTTCCACGTGCGGAGCGAGCTGGTGACACGACACCTTCAAGAACCGACCGAGATTTCTTCGTAAACGCGACCGAGACACACGATCCCTTCGAGGTTTTCTAACCTCTATTCAACGATCGAGTGCCGCCGTCATTTCTACATCGCGGGCGTTGCGCCTCCGTGGCTGGCATTTTCTTCTGCGGCCCTGTTTCGGAAAATAGAGAAGAGGTCAAACTTCTCCGCCTCGACTTTTGCGCTGACTTTGGCCGGCGCCTTCTTTGCGACCGCCTTCGTCTTCGCGACTGTCTTCTTCGCTACCGCCTTCTTCTTAGCGATTGTCTTCTTCGCTACAGCCTTCTTCTTGGCCGGGGCCTTCTTCGCGACAGCCTTCTTCTTGGCCGGGGCCTTCTTCGCCGCAACCTTCTTCTTGGCTGGAGCCTTCTTGGCGGGAGCCTTCTTCTTGGCCGGGGCCTTCTTCGCCGCAACCTTCTTCTTGGCTGGAGCCTTCTTGGCGGGAGCCTTCTTCTTCGCGACCTTCTTTGCTGGAGCCATCTTCAGTCCTCTCTGACTTAGCGTTCGAACGCTTCGACAATTTAACCAGAGTCGTCGGTCTAAACACCGGATTCAACTTCACTTGTTAGAGATCGACCTGAGCGACGACGTCAGTCGACGAGTACACGTCATCTTCACCGCATCTGGGTAGGACAACTCTCGCTGACGGACCCGCCTCCAAGGTCGTCATTGTCGTCCCTGATCAGAGACTAAATGTGTTCAGCCGCCCCCTTGGAAGTGAACCAGAAGAACTGAGAGCGCGATAAGTCCGACGCCGGTCAACCGCATTACCCACTTACGGACAAAAAGGGCCCGAGCGTCGCCGTCCACCGCAGACTCCGCATCTGTCGATTGCGACGCTCTCGCGGCCTCGTGCGACTTCTTCGTGCCTCGGCGTGCGGCGGGCACTTCAGAGGTTTCAGGAGAAGCCTTCAGGGTGACGCTCTTCGTTTGTCGTCGATTCGCCATGGCCACCGTATCCTCGAGCACCGCGACCGACGACGAACCGACCTCTCGATGCTTCGCTCGCGAGCGGGTCGGAGGGTCAGGAGTTGTACCGTTCATGTCGCCTTCGGTCATCGTGGTTGTTCGCGTCCGTTTCGCTGGCGTCACTTCCGTCGCCGCGAGTTCCTCGGACTCCTCGTCAACTTCCTCACTATCTTTCCTCTCAAATAGCCCGATCGTCCAGAAGATGAGCACTGGCACCGGAAGGATTATGAAACCGACCTGTTCGACGAGCTGATCGTCATGAATCGTGTGCTTCACCAGTTCGCCGAGAAGAACACCCGCACAAATGATCAAGGTCCACGTCACGATGCCGTTGGGCTTCCACTTTGAAACGACCTCACTCTTGGGAAAGCGGTCCTCAAAGAATCCAAGGACGACGGGGGTGAAGAACACGATGGTCCCGACGTACAGCGCCCAACTCGCGCCAATAATCGCTGAGGCTATGAAGACGAAGACGACAACTTGCGCCAGCAAGGAAACGAGTCGCTGTAGCCCACCCGACTCGAGACGACCTTCGTGACGCACCGCCGCGAGACGACCTGGGAAATGGTGAGCCACGATTGTCTCGATCACAACTCGAACGGCGACGAACACGATCACCGCCAGGACGATGGTGTGCACGTCACTGTTTAGCGGCAGTTCCACCCCCGACAGACCCGAGAGCGAGCTCGTCATTTTTTCTGCGACCCACGCGGCGAACAATCCGCACACCACGAGGTCGGCGGCACGTTCCCAAATGTCGTCGAGATTGCGAGAGACCGTCCGACGTAAGGGGCGCAACGCCGCCGCCGCGAGAGGTACCGCGAACCACAACAACGTCAGCCCCATGGCCAGCCGCAGTTCGGACGCCGAGGAAATATGACCAGCAAAGAGTGAGCAGGCCAAGAAGGTCGCGCCCGCCAGAAAACCCAGCGTCGAGTCAAATATCCCGAGTGCGAGTATCACGAGGAATAGCCCGAGGCTCGGCGGCACCGCGTACCAGCCTGAACTCGCCGACGCGTAGGCACCGAGACCGATGCTCGCTAGGCACAATCCGATCCAAATGCTGCCCATCATGGCGCGCAAGTAGTCACCGTCGACCAGAATTCGACCAAGTACTGGCGAGACCGCAGACACTCGGCGCGGAAGCATCTTCGACCAACGATCGAGGAACCGCATCCCGCGTCGACGCCACAACGTTGAATTGTCGCCAAAACCGTCTTCGCGAGTCTCGCCCTCGAAGCGTTCGAGCTCGACACCTTCAAGGGTGCCGCCGCCGCGTGAACCACCCGATCCGCCAGCGCCGCCACCAGTTGGCGTTGCACCACCAGCGCCACCACCAAACGCCAGTCCGCCTCCAAGACCAGACGCCACCGCCGCGGCGGCGGCCGTCGCACCAGCGGTCGCGGCGAGCACCACGGTGCGGTGCGAGGTTGGCACGAACTGGATGTCGCCCGCGAGTGGTGCTGGCGGCACGAAGCCGATCGCGCCAATGCGCTTGCCCGCAATTACTGTGAAGACTTCTTCTTGCGTGAACGAAGTGCCGGCCAGCGTCATCCCGGTCACCACGACGTGGTGCACTCCAATGGGCAGATCCGGCGGGAGGTCACCCTTGATTTCGTAGGTGCCATTCGGCTGCACCGTCGCGGTACCCACTTGCGTTGGGGTCGAGTGAACGTCAAACGTCACTGTCGTACCGGGATCGGCGCCCTGACCTTCAATCGCCACCTGACAGTTCACAATCGAAACGCCCGGTGCACCGCAGAAGGCGATGGTGGCGGCCGTTGAGGTGACCAACGTCGTGGTAGTCGTCGGCGACGCTTCTATCGTCGTGGGCGTTGCGTCGAAGGGCGCAGAGGTCGTCGTGGTGCCGCTCGAGGTGGCCGTTGAAGTCGCAGTCGTGGTCGTGGTCGTTTCGCCAGAACCAGCAGGAGCAACCGATGTGGTCGTGGTCACGGCTGACGCGGGACTCGCCGTAGAAGTAGTCGTCGGAACTGTGGTCGTAGTCGTGGTTGACGTTGTCGTCGTGGTTGACGTCGTGGTAGTACTCACCAGCGCCGGCGCGGGCGTGACGTTGAAGCTTTGGGAATTTCCCGTTGCTGCGTTATAGGTTGCGCTCGAAGCGACGGTCGCCTCTAACGAGCAAGTTCCCGTGCCCACGTATTGCACCATGAGCCCATTTGCGACACACGACCCCGGCGTCAGCGACGTAACCGAGGTCACGCCGTCACTGTCGGTCGCAATCGCGGCGGTGAATGACTTGCCAACCAAGCCGTCCGTGGGAAAGTTCGAAATTGTCAAAGTTGAAGGCGTCAACTTGCCGACGTTAAAGGATTGATCCGAGCCGGTGGCGGCGTTGAAGGTCGCCGTCTCAGAAACCGCGGCGTCCAAGGTGCACTGGCCCGTCGTCACATACTGCACAGTCAACCCATTTGTGGTACACACCGTCGGGGTCGTCGAGACGACCGACGTCGTGCCGTCGCTGTCGGTGTCGACGACCGCAGTGAACGACTTGGTGACCTTGGCCGAGGAGGGAAGGTTCGAAATCGTCAGCGTCGAGGGATCCTCCTTGCCAACGCTGAAAGACTGATCCGAGCCGGTAGCGGCGTTGTAGATTGCCGTCTCAGTAACGGAAGCGTCTAGGGTGCACGTCCCCTTCGTCACATACTGCACGGTCAACCCATTTGCGGTACACACCGTTGGGGTCGTCGAGACAACCGACGTCGTACCGTCGCTGTCGGTGTTGACGACAGCAGTGAACGACTTCGTGACCTTGCCCGAGGAGGGAAGGTTCGAAATCGTTAGCGTCGCGGGATCCTCCCTGCCGACGTTGAAGGATTGATCGGAACCGGTGGCGGCGGCGTAGGTCGACGTCATGCCAACTTTGGCATCCAAGGTACACATCCCTATCGCCACATACTGCACGGTCAACCCATTTGCGGTACACACCGTCGGGGTCGTCGAGACAACCGACGTCGAGCCGGTGTCGTCGCTGCTGGTCGAGACACTGGCGACGAATGACTTGGTCACTTTGCCCGATGCCGGCAGGTTCGAAATCGTCGGTGTCGAAGGTGTCAAGCCCGCGACCTCGAAGGACTGGTCAGAGCCAGTTGCGGCGTTGTAGGTCGTCGTGGAGGTCACCTCTGCGTGCAAAGTGCAGTTACCACTACCGACGTACGTGACGTCGAGCCCATTCGTCGTACAGACGCTCGGCGTCGACGAGACGACCGACGTCGTGCCGGTGTCGTCACTACTGGTTGCAACCTCGGCAGTGAAGGAACCGTTCACGAGACCGGAGTCAGGTAGGTTCGAAATCGTCGGCGTCGAAGGATCGACGGGCGCAACAGTGGTCGTTGTCGTGGGCGGCGGAGGCGGTGGTGCCGCCAGATTAACCGGCGACGATTGCTCGGAATAACCACCCGATCCCCACGAGTACACCGCGGCGACCGAGAAAGCGTACGTATCGCCGTCTGTTAAGCCCGTCACTTTCACCGAGTTCGAACTGATGTCCGAGAGTAGAAACTCTTGGCTCGTAGAATTTGATGGCGTCGTCGCGTCGGCGGCGTAGACGTCATAACCAATGATGGACGAGTCGTCACCCGACGGCGCACTCCATGACACCGTCGCTTGCGCATCGCCGCCAGTGGCGTCCACATTCGATGGGACCGAAAGTGCCTGCCGCACTTGGGCGTCAGTGGGGCCCAGGACGCTCACGTCTTGAGTAGTGCTTGCACCAACACTCAAAGTGAGTGAGGGCGAGTCGACGAGAATGGTGCCGTTGGGGTAGGGACCCACGAAGAACATGTAATTGGTGCCAATCAGGTAGATGAAGCCTGACGAGTCAATGAGTTGTTTCTCGGTGCCGTCTGGGTTGAAGAGGATGAGTTGCCAGTCGCCAGAAGCATTGGCACTAGTTCCGACGTACACTAGCCCGTAGTAATCACCCGTCGAGAGTTCCGACGATGACACGTAATACCAGCTGGCATTGTCGGTGCTCGAGCCAACTGGGATATCGGTGTAGGGAAGGTTCAAACCGCTCACCGACAACGGATTCGTCGTCGTCACTTGATTCGAATCCGAACCTCCCAAATCAGTCGGCGCATTCCACTTCGTATCGAACACGTCGTTGATGCCGAAGGTGTACGTCGGTACCGGGGTGTGTGCGACGGGTCGGCCAGACGTGCCGTTGCGATCTCCGTGGTTGGGCGCCGAAGCACCGAGCAGCCAGACCGCGGCCGCCAGTGTCGCGACGAGCACAACTTTGGTGGAGCGCGGCATCACACTTCTCCACACGCTGACCAAGGAGTGATTGAGTGCATCTCCGTCCAATCGCTCGTGCGCCGACGACACGTCGTTAATCGGTCACGAGCCTTTTCGGATCGAGGGAGTCTGCGCTGACTGCGCGCGTCAGGGCTTGACACGCCGTGACCCCTCTGCACACCGCTCGCGCCCTTGATCAGCATGATTACCTTGCCCCTAGCTTTTAGTAGACAATAAGTCACCTAAAGCCAAGACTTTGATGAATTTTCGCTTCCAGTACGAGCGAGGGTGCAACGTGACCAAAACGTGAACAAAACGTGAACAAGATTGGATAACCGCCTTACGCACCACAAGTTGAACTGAGCGGCGACGCTTCAGCTCGGGATCACGTCGCGTTATTCGAACAGTGCGATCGGCCCCAAAGGCTCTTCGGCTCGCCGAGGTAGCGCTGGTTGTTCACGTCGTTCGAATACGTCCGCTATTTCCACGTACCTGCCAAGGGCGTGAGGCGGAACAAAACAATCTTTGAGGCGATGACGGCGCAAGTTAGATGACCGGCGACATGCCCCCGTCAATACTGATTCCCACGCCCGTTATGTAACTGGCCCGAGGTGAGAGTAGAAATGCCCCAAGATCGGCGAACTCGTCAGCTCTCCCTACCCGCCCGAGTGGGATATTCGAGCCCTTCGCCATCGCCGCGTAGAGGTCATCGAGACTCGTTTTTGAAGTTTCGGCGCGACGTCGCCACTGTCCAGATTCAATAAGACCAATGAGTATCGCGTTCACTCGCACGCCCTTTGGCCCGACCTCGTTCGCCATTGCCTTGGTGAAGGCGAGACCCGCCGCGCGCGACGCAGTGGTGGGAGTGGAATTTGCCTGAGGTGACCTCGCCATGATCGCGAGCACGTTGAGAAGTGAGCCCTTCGTCTCTTCGAGCGCGGGAAGTACCCGTCGGGCGAGGTGCATGGCCGCAATGACCTTCAACTCATAGTCGTCACGCCACTCCTGATCCGACGACGTGGCGATCGCTGTAGCGGCGCTGCGTCCCGCGTTATTGACTGCTCCGTCAAGACGGCCGAGGTTCGACAACGCAGCATCGATAAAAGCGTCGAGTTCGACATCGCGAGAAACGTCGGCTCGCATGCAAAAAGCACGATCACCGAGCGCCTCTGACGCCTGTGTCAATCTCTCTGCATCGCGTCCGCACACGGCGACGCGTGCACCTTCCTTTACGAGAGTCCGTGCGAGAGCGAGGCCGAGGCCGTCGGTGCCACCCGTGATAAGAAAGGCGCGATCTTCGAGTTCCAGATCCATTGCTCGATACTAGGGAACGTCGACAATCCATCGCGAACGCGTGCCTAGAAGCGCGAGAACGACCTCGGGTGACGCGCAGGTGCACGCTGATAGAAGAAGATGCCCACGATCAGCATTCCTGCACTGATGACGAGGGGCGTAATGACGGGTCCTATCCAGGTGACGGGTATGAGAAAGAACACGTCGCGCGTGAACAAACTGCGTGGCCAGTCGTCGAGTACCCAGAGCCACACGTAGTAGAAGATGTCCCACGTCGCAAAGCCAATAAGAAATGCCGCGCCTCTTTGGGCGGCGCTGCGACCCGCGACCCACGCCACACACACCAGCATCGCGATCGTCATTGCCTCTCGTCCAACTTCGATGTTGGCAATGCGCGTAGTGAGCAAGATCGAATGTGCCGGCTTGACAAAAGTGATGAATCCCAGATTCAAATAGACCTTGTAGTGGGAAATGGGATAGTTCTGATGAAACTTGTCCAGGACCCTTAAATAGGTCACGACCGCAGCCTCCACGTAACCGAAACTGATGCCAAACGTAACGAGGAACGCAATATTCGTAAGAGACGCACGTTCAACCGAGGCGAGGCGACGCATCACTCGCTTGCCCTCGTATTCGTCGTTTTGCCCGAATTCACTCCCATCGCGCCAAGGCCCACAACGCTCACGCTGTGCTGGGACAAACCCGACTGAGGACCGCAGCCTCGAGAACTCTCATCCACTTCAAGTTCGCCCGACCATGGGACAGCGACAAATAGAAATTAGAGTGACGCGAACGGTGACTTTATAACCGACGACAGCGGCGTGACTTCATTGGCCGGCGGAGCGATCACGCTCACTGGGTCACCGTAGCCGGACAAGGTGAGAGTCGTCGAGAGCGTCTCGGTGTTCTTAGCCGTCGAAAGTGACGCCTTTAACGCCAACTCGCCAATATTGCCGTCGGGGTCGACGTAAATGTCGACGCCGTAACCCGACAACGAGACCGAACCTAAGGAGCTGGTGACGCTCGACGGAAGGGCATTTAGCAGCGTTGAAAACTGTTGTTGTTCAACGGACGCACTGGCCGTGACCGTGTACTCGTGGACCGTGGCGCCATTCAGCGTCACTTCGCCGTTATCGGTCACCGTGTCACCGACGTTGACGAGCTGATCGAGTATTGACGACAGCCCATCGGTTCCGGTGGGTACGCCAGCCCCCTGCGCGCTCGAGGAATTTACGGGCACCGAGATCCACGGGGTTGGTATATCGCTCGCGAGAGAACCCGAAGGTTCGACGTAGGCGACGCCGTTGGTCACTACTAATTGCGTTGTCCCGAGCGTGGAGCCTTCGCCGGCGCCGCTCAATGTCACGTGACATTCGGGTCCGGTCGCACAACTACCGCTGACCGACAGTTCGGCCGACTGGGTACCGGTAACGTCTT
>Ga0302319_10014719_pt1 | contig 14549 bp, 11 predicted proteins | sample Bog_T0_2_FD_203319 | JGI IMG/M metagenome (GOLD analysis project Ga0302319, IMG submission 203319) | Peat permafrost microbial communities from Stordalen Mire near Abisko, Sweden - Bog_T0_2 | ecosystem: Environmental > Terrestrial > Soil > Wetlands > Peat | place: Sweden: Abisko, Stordalen Mire... | reverse complement strand
CATTTATCCGGGAGCCTCCGCGCAGACCCTGCAGGACGCGGTCACGTCCGTCATCGAGCAGCAAATGAACGGCATTGACGGCCTGCTGTACATGTCGTCGACCAGCGAATCCTCCGGGCAGGCCACGATCACCCTCTTCTTCCAGCCGGGAACCAATTCCGACATCGCCCAGGTTCAGGTCCAGAACAAGCTCCAACTCGCCACCCCCAGCCTGCCGACCATCGTCCAGCAACAGGGCATCACGGTGCAGAAGGCGACCAACAACTTCCTGCTCTTCTTCACCCTGTCCTCGAAGGACGGCAGCATGGATGAGACCGCCCTCGGCAACTACATCAATTCCACGATGCTTGACCCGATCCGGCGGGTTTCCGGGGTCGGCGAGGCGGATCTGTTCGGCTCCCAGTATGCGATGCGCATCTGGATGGACCCGTCCAAACTCAACAGCTTCAACCTCACGCCCGGTGATCTGATCGCGGCCATCCAGGCCCAGAATGTCCAAGTCGCGGTCGGCCAGATCGGTTCCCGCCCCTCGATCGCCGGCCAGGAGCTCAATGTCACCCTCCAGGGCCAGACAACCCTGACCACTCCCCAGCAGTTCGGCAACATCCTGCTCCGGGTCAATCCGGACGGATCCCGGGTCCGGCTGCGGGACGTCGCCACCACGAGCCTCGGCGCCCAGGACTACACCTTCCAGGCTCGCGTGCGCGGCCGCCCGGCCGCAGCCGTGGGCATCAAGCTGACGCCGAGCGCCAACGCGCTCGCGACTGCCACCTTGGTCCAGGCCAAGATCGATACCCTGCGCAAATTCTTTCCCCCGGGAGTCGAGGTCGACTTCCCCTACAATTCCTCGGAGTTCGTGCGTATATCGATCGAGGACGTGATCAAGACACTGGCGGAGGCGATCGTCCTCGTGTTCCTGGTCATGTACCTCTTCCTGCAGAACCTGCGGGCGACCTTCATCCCCACGATCGTCGTGCCGGTGGCCCTCCTGGGCACCTGCATTGCGATGAACGCCTTCGGCTTTTCCATCAACGTGCTGACGATGTTCGGCATGGTGCTGGCGATCGGGCTTCTGGTCGACGACGCCATCGTCGTGATCGAAAACGTCGAGCGCATCATGAGCGAGGAGGGACTGTCCCCGCGGGACGCCACCCGCAAGGCCATGGCCCAGATCACCAACGCCCTGATCGGCATCACCCTGGTGCTGACGGCGGTGTTCATCCCCATGGCGTTTTTCGGCGGCTCGGTCGGCGCCATCTATCGGCAGTTTTCGCTCGCCCTGGTGGCCTCCATGATCTTCTCGGTCTTCCTGGCGCTGACCCTCACCCCGGCCCTCTGCGCCTCGATGCTCAAGCCGGTCGAAAAGGGCCACAAAAACGAGCGGGGCGGCTTCTTCGGCTGGTTCAACCGCGCCTTCGCCACCAACAGCCGCCGGTATCAGACCGCCGTCGGGCGGCTCATCGCCCGGGCCGGGGCCATGATGGTGATCTTCGTCGCGATCGCCGCCCTCATGGCCTTCCTCTTCGTCAAGTTGCCCTCCTCCTTCCTACCCAACGAGGACCAGGGGTACTTCATCACCGCGGTGCAGCTGCCGGTGGGTGCGACCCAGGAGCGGACGGTCGGAGTCCTCAAGCAGATCGAGCAGTACTATCTGAAGCAGCCGGAGGTGGATGACATCATTTCGATCGCGGGGTTCAGTTTCAACGGCCGCGGCCAGAATTCCGCCCTCGCCTTCGTCAAGCTGAAGGAATGGCGCCTGCGCAAAAAGAGCTCGCAGCACGCCGAGGCCATCGTCGGCCGGGCTTTCATGGCCTTGGCCGCGATCAAGGATGCGATCATATTCCCGATCAATCCGCCCCCCATTGCCGAACTCGGCAACGCCTCCGGCATCGAGTTCGAATTGGAGGACCAGGCCGGACTGGGCCACGACCGCCTCATGGCCGCCCGCAACCAGCTGATGGGCCTGGCGGGGAAGGATGCCTTCGTCGCCGGGATGCGCCCGCAGGGCATGGAGGACACCCCCCAGCTCAAGATAAACATCGATCAGGACAAAGTCTCGGCCCTGGGCGTCGCCCTCGCCGACGTCAACACCACCCTCCAGGCCGATTTCGGCTCCTACTACGTCAACAATTTCGTCAACGGCACCCGCATCCAGCAGGTCACCCTCCAGCTCGACGCCCCCTTCCGCATGGCACCCGAGGACCTGGGCAAAGTCTACGTGCGCAACAAGACCGGCACGATGGCGCCCTATTCGGCCTTCTCCACCCTTTCCTGGATCTACGCCTCGCCCCGCCTGGAGCATTACAACGGGCTGCCCTCCCTCGACATGGTGGCCAATGTCGCGCCTGGCCGCAGTTCCGGCGACGCCATGAACGAGGTCGAGCACCTGGTCGGTAAACTGCCAACCGGCATCGGCCTGGAATGGACCGGCCAATCCTACCAGGAGCGCCTGTCCGGCACCCAGGCCCCGGCCCTTTACGGCATCTCGCTCGTCGTCGTGTTCCTGTGCCTCGCCGCCCTCTATGAGAGCTGGGCGATTCCGCTCTCCGTCATCCTGGTCGTGCCCCTCGGCATCCTCGGTGCTGTCCTGGCCGTCAACTTCCGCGGGCTGCCCAACGACGTCTACTTCAAGGTCGGCCTCCTTACGACCGTGGGATTGGCGACCAAGAACGCCATCCTCATCATCGAATTCGCCAAGGAGCTGCAGGAGCGGGGCATGGGCGTCATCGAGGCCACCCTCGAGGCCGTCCACCTTCGGCTGCGCCCGATTCTCATGACCTCCTTCGCCTTCATCCTGGGCGTCCTGCCGCTGGCGATCAGCGACGGGGCCGGCTCCGCCTCCCAGCACGCGATCGGCACCGGCGTAATCGGCGGGATGCTCGCCTCCACCATCCTCGGGATTTTCTTCATTCCCGTCTTCTTCGTCTTCGTCCGCCGGATCTTTCCCTACCGGCCGCCGGCGCACGCCGTCGACCCGCCCGAGGCCGACAGCCCCGCGGCTCCCGCGGGCAAGCCCTGAGGTCCCCACCATGATCCCGCGCCTTCTCCCCGCTCTCCTGTCCGCGACGGTCCTACTCGCCGCCTGCACGATGGCTCCCCATTACGAACGGCCCGCCTCGCCCGTGCCGGCGGCGTGGCCAGCCGTGCCAACCGGCGACGCCGGGACGCCGTCCGCGCCCACATCCGCGGAGCCAGCGTCCGCCGCCGACCTGGGCTGGCGGGATTTTTTCCGCGATCCGCGGCTCCAGGACCTGATCGGCATTGCCCTCAAGCAGAACCGCGACCTACGGGTTGCCGCCCTCAATGTGGAACTGGTCGCCGCTCAGTACCGGATCCAGCGGGCCGCCCTCTTTCCCGACGTCACGGCGGACGGGGGCCTGAGCCGCAGCAAGCTGCCCGCCGCCCTGCTCTATCCCGGGGAGCCCAATCCCTATTCAGTCTATTCCGTCACAGCCGGCGTCAGCTCCTGGGAGCTCGATTTCTTCGGGCGCATCCGCAGCCTCAAGGACCAGGCCGTCCAGACCTACTTCGCCCAGCAGCAGAACCAGCGCAGCGCACAGTTGGCCCTGGTGGCCCAGGTCGCCACCGAGTACCTGACGGAGTGCGCCCTGGCCGAAGAGGTTTCGGTCGCCCGCCAGACCCTGCAGGCCCAGGAGAAGTCGCTTTATCTGACCCAGCGCAGCTACGACGTCGGCAGCCTTTCGGCCCTCGACCTGAGCACCGCCCAATCCCAGGTGGCCTCGGCCCGCAGCGACTTGGCTGCGCTCATCCGGCTGCATGCGCAGGCCCTGAACGCCCTCGCCGTCCTGGTCGGCCAGCCCCTGCCGGAGGCCGCGGCCACGCCGACCGTCCTGGCCGACGACGGCCTTTTGGCCGACCTGCCGGCCGGTCTGCCCTCGGATCTGCTCACCCGCCGCCCCGACGTGATCGCGGCCGAAGACCAGCTCAAGGGCTACAACGCCAATATCGGAGCCGCCCGGGCCGCCTTCTTTCCCAAGGTCACCCTGACCGCCTCGGGCGGCACCGAAAGCCTCGGACTGTCCGGCCTGTTCAAGCCCGGTTCGACGGCCTGGTCGTTCGCGCCCCAGATCGCCCTTCCGATCTTCGACGGCGGCACGAATCTCGCGAACCTGGATGTCGCCAAAATCCAAAAGCTAACCGCCGCCGCCCAGTACGAAAAGGCGATCCAGACGGCCTTCCAGGAAGTCGCGGACGCCCTGACCGCGCGGGCGCTCTACCAGGATCAAATCGCCGCCCAAGTCGCGCTCGTGAACGCCGACCAGAATGCCGACACCCTGGCGGAGGCGCGATATCGCCACGGGGTCGACAGTTATCTCACGGCCCTCGACGCCCAGCGCAGTCTTTACACTGCGCGGCAAAGTCTGATCCAGTCGCGCCTGGCCCGCCTGGCCAATCTCGTTGCCCTTTACCAAGATTTGGGCGGGGGTTGGAACGAGCACAGCGTGTCGGAAACGGCTACCCCCCATTGAGCCCCGCGCGCCGGCGGCGAATCGCCCGGAGCACCCCCATCCCAAAAAAGTCATGGCCCGCACCCTCAGCCAAACCGCCCATCAGTCCATCATCAGCGCCTTCGTCCGGCTGATCGAGAAGCAGCGGATCGACGACATCACCACCGACGCGATCGCCCAAGCGGCCGGCGCGAGCAAAGCGACCCTGTACAAACATTGGAAGGACAAGGACCATCTATTGGTCGAGGTGATCGAGCGCTTGGTGATAGCGCTGCCCGCGGCCGATTCGGGCAATCTGCAGGCTGATGCGGTGCAGGTCCTGCGCAACATGTTCGGCGACGAAAAGAAGAAGCCGTTCAACCGCGTCTGGCCGAAGATCTTCGGCTATATCGCCAACCATCCGGAATTTTGCTCGGCCTTTAACTGCGGGATTCTCGAGCGCTCCCCCCGGCACACGCTGGTTGGGATCATCCGGGAGGCGATGGCGAAAGGGGAACTGCGCCAGGATCTCGATATCGAGTTCACCCTCGATTTGTTGGCGGGGCCGCTGCTGCATCACCGGTTCCTGCACGGCAGCATTCCAACGACGTTACCCCGGAAGGTGGTGGAAGCGGTGTGGCCGTTGTTGAAATAGCCGCCGGCTGCTGGGGACGATCTGGTGCGGGTAAGACCCCCTACCACCGGCCCGTTTCCCGCCGTATGATCACCTGAAATCGGCTTCGGGCTGGAAGCGGGTTAGCGTGGCTGCAGCTGCGATTGAATCGAAAAACAATTCCCGGAAACGGCTCCCATGGCGCAATCCCAGGACCAGATGCTGCACCGACTGCAGCGGGAGTCATTCGGCTATTTTGCCCGCGAATGCAACCCGTCCAATGGACTGGTGCGCGACAATACGGAAAGGCTCGCCCCTTCGAGCATCGCCGTCACCGGATTCTCGTTTGCGGCCTACGTCGTCGCGGCCGAACGCGGCTTCATGAGCCGAAGCGAAGCGCTGCAGCGCATGTTGGCCGCCGTCAGGTTTTTCGCCGCCAGCCCGCAAAACCCCCAACCCGACGCCACGGGTCATCGCGGTTTTTACTATCATTTTCTGGATATGGCGAGGGGCACTCGCGCATCGGCCTGCGAACTGTCCACGATGGACACGGGCCTTTTGCTCTTGGGCATGCTCGTGGCCCGGGAGTATTTTTCCGGGGGCACCGCCCGGGAGCGGGAACTTCGCGAACGCATTGGAGAAATCTGGCGCAGGGTGGATTGGCCATGGGCCTGCAACCGCGCCCTGAGCTTGAGCCTTGGTCATGTTCCCGGGAAAGGTTTTCTGAAAAGTCGCTGGCGAGGCTACAGCGAGGGACTGCCCCTCTATGTCCTGGCCCTGGGGTCTCCCACCCATCCGCTGTCCCGCGAAAGTTACCGCGCCTGGACGCGAACCTACCAATGGAGACGCGTCTATGGTTACGACTATCTCTATGCCGGGCCGCTGTTCATTCACCAATTCATGCACGCCTGGATCGATTTTCGCGGGCTGCAGGACGAATTCATGAGGGAAAAGTCAGCGGACTATTTCGAAAACAGCCGCCGCGCCACCTATGTCCAGCAGGAGTACTGCCGGCGAAATCCCCTGGGCTTCCCCTGCCACTCGGAACTGAGCTGGGGCATCACGGCTTGCGACGGTCCCGGGCCCGGCGTGCGCCGGGTCGGCGGTCGCACGGTGCGTTTCCTGGGTTATCATGCGCGCGGCGCTCCCTTTGGGCCGGACGACGGGACCATTTCCGCGGGCGCAGCCGTGGCGTCCCTTCCCTTCGCGCCTGAGATCGTCCTTCCGACCATCGAATATTTCCTGAAAACGGAAGTGGGGAAACGCGACCCATGCGGGTTCGCCGCCTCGTTCAATCCCATGTTCCGCGACTCAACCCCCCAGAAGTTTTGGCAATCGAAATGTGACTTTGGCCTGAACAGCGGCCTATTGATCCTGATGATAGAAAATTTCCGCTCCGGCCTGATCTGGCGCCTGATGCGAAATTGTCAGCCAATCGTGAAAGGGCTCCAAGGCGCCGGTTTTTCGGGAGCATGGCTGCCCCGCGGGAGGGATTCCCCTGGCCGATGACAAATGTCAGTTCCCGCGGATCAGCTCGTCTGCGCGGCCACGGCCGGCTGCGAGTATCTCTCGCCCAGCTTGCCGACGCTGTCGGTGCGCACCTGGCGCCCGGTGCTGTCCACCTCCGGAACCTCGCAGGTCATCCAATACTTGTGCAGCACCTCCACCAGCTCGCGGAGGGCGTCAAAGGAGCCGGGCTTCACATGATAGGAACTGGCCCCGAGCATATAGGCCTTCTTGATGTCGTCGAGATCGCGGGACGAGCTCAAGACCACGGTGGGAATAACCGACCACTCGGGGTTTTTCTTGAGGTGCTCCAGCACGGCGAATCCATCCGTTCCAGGCATTTTCAGGTCAATGGTGATGAAAGTGGGATAGGCATACCGGGTGCGATCGGCGTACTTGCCCTCGCCCATCATGTAGGCAATCGCCTCCCGGCCGCCGGTGATCGGGTGGATCGGATCCTTCACCCCGAACTCGCGAAACGCTCTTTCGATGAAGAAGAGGTCGTCGGCGGCATCATCCACAATCATGATGGTCGAATGGTATTTTTTCATGGCGTGCGGCTGGGCGGGCCTCCCGAGAGATCCTCTTCGGGTTGCCGGCGTCATCATATCGGGGACGCCCCCGGCGGGCCATGGGGTATTACCCGCGCACCCGCCGCCCCTAAATTCTTTTCCGTAGAAATTCCACGACCAGGTAGCCGATGAAAGCCGTCCCCAGGGCGATCGCGAAATTGGGCACCGTGAAGATATCCCCGAACGCCCAGAGCAGGCCGTAGCGCCGGCCCAGGCCCGACCGCTCGAATTCACCCATCAGGAGATTCGAATAATACAGAAAGACAATAAATCCGCCCTCGACCAGGGCGCGCCAGACCGGGGCCAGCCGGCGCGGCGGGATCGGTATCGTTTCGGTGGGCACGGGCGCGGAGCTTAGGCACGGGACGCAACCCAAGCCAAGATATTTGGGCAAACAAAAGGCCCCGCCGCGCCGGGGGGCGCGAGCGGGGCCGATGATCTTGCCAGGCTGCCGTCGGGTCAGTTCAAACCGCCGGCTTGGCCGTGAGGATGATCTCCTTGCCCGAGGCCTTGCTGCCCTTGGCGAAGTAGATCCAGCCGTAGATGCCCCAGACTGCGGCGGCGCCCAAGGCGATGTAGCTCTCGTGCCAGCTCATGCCCGCGACCGAGAAGGGCCCGATGAGGTAGAACAGCATGCAGGCCAGGTTCGCGAGGAGCCCGAACACCGGGATCACCACGTGCTTGATGCCGTTGAACATGTGGTGCTCCTTGAAGGCGACGATCGCCACGATACAGGTGGTCATGTACAGCAGGAACGTGCCAAAGTTGCTGATCAGCGTGGTGATCAGGAAGGAATTGGGCACCGTGGTGTAGAAGGCCGGGCTGAAGATCCCGAAGCTGTACCAGATGTTGTGCTTGTCCAGCGCCGCCGGAGTCGTGCCGCCCAGGTAGGTGGTCACGGTGACCATGCCGATGATGATCGACAGGATGGCCAGCGTCCAGATCGCCCGGTGGGGCGTCAGGTTCTTGCCGTGGAGCAGGCCGAAGTGCGAACCGACCTCCTTGTCGCGGCCCATGGCGTAAGTCACCCGGGCTCCGGTGTTCAGGCAGGCCAGCGTGGTGCCGATCAGCGCGAGGAACACGGTCAGGGCCTGGATGAGCATGAAGGCCCGGCCGGCGGAATAGCTGCCGAAGAGCCAGGTCCCGGTGATCACCATCAGGTCGCCGATCGGCGCCGAGGAGGCGCCAGCCGCGGACATGTTGTAGCCCGGATTGAGCAGGTAGTTGGTCGCGAAATACTCGAACAGGTAGCAGATCGCGCCCTGGATCGTCAGCGACAGGAGAATCGCCCAAGGCAGGTCCCGCTTGGGGTCCTTGGCTTCCTCACCCATCGAGGTGACGGATTCGAAGCCGACGAGGATCAGGATCGCCACGCAGGCCTGCACGAAGATGTAGCTGAACTTGTGCGGCCCGACGACCGATTTGGCCGTGGGATGGAAGTTGAACGTGGTCACGCCGGTGGAATCGGTGGAGTAGGCCTGCGAGTAATCCAGGGTGTAGGGGGCGGCCTTCGCCACCGTGGTCGGGTTGCCGTTGGCATCCGCGGGCAGCGGGTTGCCGTCCTTGTCCGTGCCGTCCTGCATCTGGTAGGCCGGCGTGCCATCGGAGTTCTTGGTCGGCTTGCCATTGGCATCGAGCACCGGCAGCGGCTTGCCGTTGGCGTCGTTGATCGTGACCTGCGCGACCTGATAGTTGATGGCGATCCCGTTCGACAGATGGAAGCCGACCGAGTTCTGCTTGTGCTCCATGCGGTAGGCGATCGCGATGCAGGCGAACACCACCAGCGCGGAAATCTGGATCACGTTGATCGCGATGTTCACCGCGGTGCTGCCGTTGACGCCCCGGTAGGCGATATAGGAAACACCCAGCGCGAAAACGATGCAGAACAGGTACATTTCCAGCGGGCTGTTGTAGATCCCGCTGAAGGTGTCCGGGAACAGATAACCCGAGAGATAGCCGATCAGCATCGCCGTCACGCCCACCATCACGCCGGGGTAGACCCAGTAGTAAAGATGGCTCGCCCAGCCCGTGAAGAACTTCGCGATGCGCGCAAACTTGAATGCCTTGGTCTTCGCCAGGAAGGCCTGCTCGGCATAGAAGTACGACGATCCCGCGCCGGGGTAGAGCTTCGAGAGCTCGGCGTAGCTCACGGCCGTGGCATAACACAGGGCCAGGGCGAGCAGGATGCCGAACCACATGGCGCACCCGGCCATGGGAGCGCCATAGAGGGCTTGTTCTTCGAAGGTGAGCCACAGGAACGCGCCGGGCGCGATCAGGGCCATTGCATTGACCGTCAGACCGGTGAGACCCAGGGTGGGCTTCATCGTCGTCGCAGGGGTTGGGGAGGCTTCGGGCATAGGATTAGCGGGTTATGTTTGTCTGAGTGTTACTTACCACGTTACGTTCGAACGTGTTAACTATGCTGCCGCCCTGGCCCGATTTGCACCGGGCCAGGACTAGGTAGCCGGGTCACGGGGAGCATTATTAATGCCAATAAATTTTCTGTTAATGTTTTTGTTATCAGATTTAACCACGATAGTTCGTTACTGACCTCAATCGAAGAGGTTATGCGCCTCGTTTCCCGGGCCGGAGCGGGCGCAGGGGCGCCCCGATGCGTCGGGGCCGCTCACTCGTCAGATGGCTTCAACGAGTGCATCCAGATATTAAAGTTTTATTAAAATTTTATATAAAGTGCTAGATGTTAAATATATGCGGATTGGTATCTGTCCTGCTAAATCCTGTTGAGGCCAGCTCGATGCTGGCCTTTCGGGTAACTCAGGAATGCCGGTAGCTCTTGGGTTGCGCGACCACCAGACACCCTCGTCACGTGCTGCCAAAACCATCCAACAACGAACACTCCAAAACATGAAAAGATACTTCGAAAAGATGAAGGATCCGGGACAACGAAAGTTGTTCTACGCGATCTTTGGCGGCAAAATGCTCGGCTTGGCGCTGTGCTTCGGCCTGATCCTGGGAATCTCCGCCTATCTGGCGTCGACCAAGGCCCATGCCCAGACGCCGGCGACGGCCCCGGCCCCGGTCGCCGCGCCGGCGGCCCCCGCCGCAGCCGCGCCCGCTCCGGCCGCCCCAGCGGTGGTGCCGGATCCTCCCTACTGCAGCCCGATCAACACGATGTGGGTGCTGGTCACGGCCTTTCTCGTGTTCTTCATGCAAGCGGGATTCATGTTCCTTGAAGCCGGCTTTGCGCGAAAGCAGGAGACCGTGAATGTGCTGCTGGAGGGCATCGTGGACACGTGCCTTTGCGGCATTCTGTTCTACCTCTGGGGCTTCGCGTGGATGTTCGGCCATGGCAACGGCCTGATCGGCTGGGGCGACGGCGCCGGGCACACCTGGTACTGCCTCCAGAACCTGCCCGCCACCTATGAGTCGACTGGCGTCGCCACGCTGGCGTTCTTCCTCTTCCAGTTCGCGTTCGCGGACACTTGCTCCACGATCACCTCGGGCGCGATGCTGGGGCGGACCGGCTTCTGGGGCGACCTCTGGTACAGCATCGGGGTCAGCGGCTTTCTTTATCCGATCTTCGGCCACTGGGCGTGGGGTCCGGACGGGTGGCTCAATGCCATCCCCTTCTGGAAGGCGGCTCCCTTCCATGACTTCGCCGGCTCGACCGTGGTGCACACGATCGGCGGCATGATCGCCCTGGCTGGCGCGATCGTCCTCGGTCCCCGCCTGGGCCGCAAGTTCAAGCGCGACGGCGGCGGCCCCATGCCCTATCACAGCATGACGATCGCCTCGGTGGGCGCCATCATCCTCTGGTTCGGCTGGTACGGCTTCAACCCGGGCAGCACGCTCTCGGCGATGGACGCCACGGGCATCGCCCGCGTCGCGGCCAACACGACCCTCGCCGCCTGCGCCGGCGGGCTGGGCGCCCTGTTCTTCGTCTACCCGCGCGCCAAGAAGTGGGACTGCGGGGCGACGGTCAACGGCCTGCTCGCCGGCCTGGTCGCCATCACCTGCCCCTGCTACTGGGTGTCGCCCCTCGGGGCCATCCTGCTCGGCGGCATCGCGGGCGTGATTGTCATCCTGGCGACCGACCTGCTGGAATGGCTGCGCATTGACGATCCGTGCGGTGCCTGGCCCGTCCACGGCGCCTGCGGCATCTGGGGCACCTGGAGCCTCGGGCTCTTCGCCACCGGTGAATTCGGCGCCCCCACCCCGACCGGCGCGGACAACTCGGCCGGCTCGATCGTCAAGGGCCTCTTCTACGGCGGCGGGACCGACCAGTTCGTCGCCCAGGTGATCGGCAATGCCGCCATTGGCATCGGGGTATTTGTCGTCTCGCTGGGCCTCATGTACGCGGTCAAGGCCACGGGAACCCTGCGGGTTTCCAAGGAAGGCGAGCTCGAGGGCCTCGACGCCCACGAGCACGGCGGAGTGGCCTACCCGGAGGACGTGCTCCAGGCCAAGCTCTAAGTCCGGCTGGAACTCAACCGGCCGCACCGGCAAAAACCAGAGCGGCTCCCGATTGGTACCGGGAGCCGCTCTTTTTTGCGCCCTCAGTTCAGCACGGGCGCCGGCTCGCTGACGAAGCGGTAGCCGACCCCGGACTCCGTCTGGAAATAGCCCCGGGCGTCGACGTCCTCGCCGAGTTTCCGGCGCAGGCGCATCATATAGATGCGCAGGTAATTGATGTTCCGCGCCGCATGCGGGCCCCACAGCTCGCGCAGGATATGGCTGTGGGTCAGCACCTTGTCGTGGTTCATCACCAGCAGGCGCAGCAGGCGCGACTCCGTCACGGTCAGCTTGACCATCCGTCCGTCGCGGAGGACCCGGCCGCTCTCGAGCTCGACCTGGATGGGGCCGAACCGGAAGATCTTCTCCACGACCGCCGCCGGCTCGGCCCGCCGCAGCAGGGCGCGCAAACGCGCGAGAATCTCGCCGCCGTTGAACGGTTTCGTGAGGTAGTCGTCGGCCCCGGCGTCGAGGGCCTCGATCTTCTTCTGCTCGTGCCCGAGCACGGAGAGAATGAGGACGGGCGCGGAGCACATGGGCCGCATGGCCCGCAGGACATTGGTCCCGGAGGTGTCCGGCAGGCCGAGGTCCAGGATCACGAGGTCCGGCGCCTGGAGGGCGATCTCGCCCAGGGCGACGCGGCCATTCTCCGCCTCGCGGACCGTGTAGCCCGCCTCCTCGAGCGAGGAGCGGAGGAGGCGGCGAATTTGCGCCTCGTCGTCAACCAGCAGAATATCGGCTTTGCGTTTGGTGATCATTCGTTGGGGGAAATCTGGCAGTTGGCGTTTGGCAGGAAAAGCGTGAAACGCGCCCCGCCCTCGGGCGGCGACTCGGCGGTGGCGTCGCCGCCCTGGGCCAGCATGAAACGGCGGACGATGGACAGCCCGAGGCCGAGGCCCCCGGCTCGCGCGCCGGGCCCCCGGGTGAATCTCTCGAAGATCCGCTCGCGCAGCTCCAGGGCGATCCCCGGCCCGTCGTCGGACACCGCGATGAACACCCGCTTCGAATCCGGGCTCGCGCCTCCGGTGACCCGGATCCGCGCCGTCGCCGGCGTGTGGACCGCCGCGTTGACCAGAAGCTGCGCGATCGACTGCTCCACCAGGGCGGCGTCAGCCAGGACGAACGGCAGATCCGGGGGAAATTCGAGCGCGACCGCGCGGCCCTCCAGCCGGGGAGCCGCCGCGCGGCGCGCGGCGACCGCGAGGTCGTGCACGTCGCACCAGTCAAGCCGCGGCTTCAGGACCCCCGAGTCAAGCCGCGTCAGGTCGAGCAGGTTGGCCACGAGATCGTCCAGTCGCTGCACCGCGATCCGGACTTCCTCCATCATGCGGTCGCGCTTGGCCCGGTCGTCGGTGTGCAACTGCTCCACCGCGGAACGCAGAGCCGCGATCGGGGTCTTCAGCTCATGCGAGACCGTGTCGAGCAGCGTCTGGTGCATCCGCTCCGATTCCGCGAGCAACCGGGCCCGGCCGTCGGCGGAGCGCAGCGCGGTCAGCTGGGTGCCGATCAACGCGACGGCGAAGTAGCTCCCCAGCAAAAGGCTGTCATCGACATGCAGCATCGAGAATGACAGGCGGGGCGGGACGAAGACGAAGTCCCAGGCCGCCGCGCTCGCGACCGCCGCCGTCAGCACCGGCCAGCGCCTGACCCGCAGGCTCAGGCCGATGACGGCCAGGAGATAAATATAGCCAAGCGCGTGGTAGTCGAGCTGCGTGAAGTGACCGATCAGGGTGATGACGGCAATCGCCACCAGGACTTCAACGTAGTCCCAGAAGGTGCCGAGACTGGCCGCGTCCGTTCTTGTACCTCCCCGCATTTTTGGTGAAGGAGAGCACGATCCATTCCAAGCCGCGCCCGCCGCCCCGCGGTCTGCGGGAACCGGCGGACTCAGGGCCCCACCACGAATCCGACCTTGAGCGTGACCTGCCACTGCTGGACCTTTCCCCCGTCGATGGCGCCGCGCGTTTCGCAGACCTCGAACCAGCGCAGGTTCTTGATGGTCTTGTGCGCCCGGCGGATGGCCTGGGCCACCGCGTCCTCGACAGAGATGCTGGAGGTGCCGGTGAGCTCGATGAGCTTGTAGACGTGATTTTTCATGAGGTCAGTCGGAAAACTCATCACCCCCGTCGCTCGGCGTTGCGGGCCGCCCGGGCGGCTTGGAGCATCTGGTCGTGCTCAGCCTCGCCCACGCCATCCTCCGCGAGCTGCTCGGCTTCACTCCGTCCCTCGTCGTCCTCGTCCTCGCTCGGCGACTCCGGCGCCTGGCTCCCGGCGGAGCCGGGCACGGGATCCCAGCGGGCGGACTCCGGGAGCGCCTCGACCATCGCGGCCTGCGGATCGATCTCCGTCTCGCCCGTCAATTCGCGCTTGGCCTGTTCATACTCGACCTGGGTCACGTGCGGCGCGGGATGGCCCGCAATCAGGGCGAGCTCCCGGGCGCGGGCATGAATCATGTCGCGGGTGACAGGACCAATGCCGCCGAAATTCTCGGAGATCAGGCCGCGGTTAAGGGGATTTTTTTCCATAGGATGAAGGTTCACTGAGGATGGACCCAAAGCCCCTCGGCAGCTATAGGGTGTTACCCTAGTTCCGCGACCGGCGGACGGCGGAATCGCCCCCTGCGGGTAACACCCCCTATCTTCAGCCCGGGCTGCGACTTATGATCAGGGGAACATGAACCGCGCGTAATCGGAGGATTCCATGCATGCGATGGTATTGAAGAAGCTTCGGACCCCCTTGGAGTGGACAGAACTCCCCGACCGGACCCCCGGGGCCGGCGAAATTCGGGTGGAGGTCGCCGCCTGCGGCGTCTGCCGCACGGACCTCCATGTCGTCGATGGCGAACTGCCCCACCCGCAAGTCCCCATCATCCCCGGCCACGAGATCGTCGGCCGGGTCGCGGCGGTCGGGGCCGGAGTCGAGGAGTTGAGCGTGGGC
>Ga0302319_10014718_pt1 | contig 14549 bp, 9 predicted proteins | sample Bog_T0_2_FD_203319 | JGI IMG/M metagenome (GOLD analysis project Ga0302319, IMG submission 203319) | Peat permafrost microbial communities from Stordalen Mire near Abisko, Sweden - Bog_T0_2 | ecosystem: Environmental > Terrestrial > Soil > Wetlands > Peat | place: Sweden: Abisko, Stordalen Mire... | reverse complement strand
CGCCTAATTCCTCGGGATCGGCTCATGCTCGATTCGCGCCACCGCACTGCGTCTTTCCCGCCGCGAGGTGGTCATTTTGTGCCAGCCGCATTGCGCTTGCCAGCCAAGCCATTTAGCGATAAAATCCTCCTCCTTTTATCATGAGCACCAAGTCAGTCGCCGAACCAAAAATTCAACCCGAATCCCAGCGCCAACCTGAGCGCGGGCCAGTCATGAGCGGGGCGGAGATTCTCGTCCATTGCCTGGAGCGGGAAGGCGTCGATACCATCTTCGCCTATCCGGGCGGCGCCTCGATGCACATGCACCAGGCGCTCACCCGCTCGAAAAAAATCCGCACCTTCCTCCCGCGCCACGAGCAGGGCGGCGTCTTCGCCGCCGAGGGCTATGCCCGGGCCACCGGCCGTGCCGGTGTCTGCATGGCCACCAGCGGGCCTGGCGCCACCAATTTACTTACCGGCATCGCCGATGCCTTTCTCGATTCCGTCCCGCTTGTCGCCATCACCGGCCAGGTCCCGCAGGCGCTCATCGGCAAGGGTGGTTTCCAGGAGACCGACGTCTTCGGCATGACCCTTCCCGTGGTGAAACACAACTACCTCGTGATGGATATCAACGATATCCCGCGCATTGTGAAGGAAGCCTTTTACATCGCCCAGACCGGCCGGCCCGGACCTGTGCTCATCGATATCCCGAAGAACATCCAGCTCGCCGAGACCCAGCCCATCTTTCCGCCCGACATCAATCTGCGCGGCTACAACCCCATCGTACACGCGGACGACGCCGTGCTCAATGAGCTGGTCGCCCTGATCCGGATGGCGCAAAAGCCGATGATCTATTGCGGCGGCGGCATCATCTCCGGCGAGGCTTCCGCCGAACTCCTGGAATTTGCCGAGCGCACCCAGATCCCCGTCGCCACCACCCTGATGGGTATCGGCTGTTTCCCCGAGGGACACCGCCTCTCGCTAAAGTGGCTGGGAATGCACGGCACCGTGTACGCCAATAACGCCGTTAACGAAGCCGACCTCCTGCTGGCCATCGGCGTCCGGTTCGACGACCGGGTGACCGGCAAGCTCGAGGAATTTGCCAAGCACGGCACCATCGTTCACATCGATATCGATAACTCGGAGATCAACAAGAACAAGCCGGTCAAGCTCCCCATCCTCACCGATGTAAAGTACGCCCTTAGCCGCGTGAATGACCTACTGGCCAACGCCGGCTACCAGCGCTCCGCGGAGCAGACCCGTTATCCCGATTGGTGGAAGCAGGTCATGGCATGGAAGGAATCCTTCCCCTTCACCTTCAAGGACACTGGCGACGCCATCCAGCCGCAGTATGCCATCCGCCTGCTCTATGAGATGACCAAAGGCGAAGCCATCATCACCACGGGCGTGGGCCAGCATCAGATGTGGGCGGGCCAGTTCTATGACTTCCAGAAGCCCCGCACCTTCCTGACCTCCGCTGGTCTCGGTTCCATGGGCTTCGGCTACCCGGCCGCTCTTGGCGCCAAAGTGGCGATGCCCGGCAAGGAAGTCATCGACATCGATGGCGACGGCTCATTCCTCATGAACATCCAGGAGCTGGCCATGGCCCGCGTGGAGCGTATCGCCGCCAAGGTCATGGTCCTGAACAACCAGTACCTCGGCATGGTGGTGCAATGGGAGGACCGGTTCTACAAGTCCAACCGCGGCCACACCTTCCTGGGCCTCAACGACCAGCCCGACCGGATCTACCCAGACTTCATGAAGATCTGCGAAGGCTTCGACGTCCCCGCCCGCCGCGTGATCCACAAGCACGAACTCCGCGAAGCAATGCAATGGTTCCTCGATTCGAAGGAAGCCTGCGTTCTGGAGGTGATGGTCCCCTTCACCGAGCACGTGCTTCCCATGATTCCGAGCGGCAAGACCTACAAGGACGTGATCTACGAGGGCAAACAGGAACTCAAGGCCGGGACGGGACTGTAATAGTTCCTTCCCGCCTTTCCTCTGCGTACTCTGCGTTAAAATCCCTTTTCCTTACCCGGGATATGGCTGAGCGGCAGGATCTTAGCGCAGAGATCGCAGAGATCGCAGAGACGCAGAGCAGAGAGCAGGCACGAGAACGACCTTTCCCGCGAATTTCCACACCCCCATCCTGAGAGACGGCATCTCCCGAATAGTAAACAACCTCGCCGCCCCCCCCGATCCGCTGCCCCAATCCCCTCCCGAGCTACACGCATGATTCCGATTTCCGCCCTCTGCGCCTCTGCGTCCTCTGCGCCTCTGCGTTAAAATCCCTCCATTCCCACCGTGCCAACAATCACCCCCTTCCTCTGGTTCGACGACAACGCCGAAGAGGCAATCGCCTTTTACCTTTCCATCTTCAAGGACGGCAAAATCCTCGATGAGCACCGTCATGACGACGGTAAGCTATTCTTCGGGAGTTTCCAGATCCACGGTCAGAAGCTGATGGCGTTGAACGGCGGCCCTGATTTCAAATTCACCGAGGCGATTTCCCTTTTCGTGGATTGCGATACCCAGGAGGAAGTCGATTACCTCTGGGACAAACTTGTGGAAGGCGGCAGGCCGGTGCAATGCGGCTGGCTGCAGGACAAGTACGGCCTCTTCTGGCAAATCATCCCCAGCGCCCTCGGCGAACTGCTGGGCGATCCTGACCCCGAAAAGTCCGGTCGCGTCATGCAAGCCATGCTCAAAATGGTCAAAATCGACGTCGAAGGCCTGCGGAGGGCCTACGAGAACAGGGCCGGTTAACGTCCGCATCCAATCCCGGGGGCAGCAGGAGTCCACCCTTGTTCACATTCACGCCAGCCCATCGGCTGGCATTTCCTTTTTTTTGTCACAGCTTAACCTTTGTTGGCACTTACACGGTGATATGATTACCCCGGAAACGATTTCCCCTCTGGAAGTTGATGACGCCGAGCTTGTGGACCTCAGCCTCCGCGGCGACCGCGATGCATTTGCCCGGATTGTATCCCGGTACAAGGCTCTTGTTTGTTCCCTCGCCTACAGCGCCTCGGGAAGCCTCGCTGCAAGCGAGGACCTGGCGCAGGAGACCTTTCTCACTGCATGGAAGGAACTCCCGTTCCTGCGGGAGCCGGCAAAGCTGCGCCCCTGGCTTTGCGGCATTGCGAGGAACCTCAATCACCGGGTGCGTCGCGCACAAAGCCGCGAGCCAATGGATGAGGCGGTGCACCTGGAGACATTGGATGAAATCCCGGCGCCGGCGCCGAGCCCACTCGACCATGCCATCAGCCATGAAGAGGAAGCGATCCTCTGGCGCGTACTGGAACGCATCCCGGAAACGTATCGCGAACCACTGATCCTCTATTATCGGGAAAATCAGTCGATGGTACGGGTCGCCGATGTCCTGGACCTCTCCCAGGAGGCCGTCCGTCAGCGCCTCGCCCGCGGCCGGAAGCTATTGCAGGATCGGGTCCTCGCGTTTGTCGAAGGGTCCCTCGCCAGGTCGGCGCCCGGCGACACCTTTACCCTTGGAGTGCTTGCTGCCCTGCCGATCGGCTCTACTCCAGCCAAGGCGGCCCTGGGCGCCGCGACGCTGGCCAAAGGGGGCGCCGCGGCCAAGACTGCCGCTACTGTCGCATCGGCCGGCGGATGGTGGGCACTGGTTGGAGGCGCCTCCCTCGTTTCCTTTCAGGCCCGGGCGGAAGACACCAAGTCTCCGCGGGAGAGGATGTTTGTCTGGCGAACCCTGCTCAGCCGCCTGGTCGTGGTCGCCCTGCTTTTCAACGGACTCGCCTACGGCGTCGCAAAACTCAGCGCATCGGGGTATTTCCATCAACCACTTCACCATCGCCTGCTTGAGGCCGCGCTCCTGCCGATGTTCTTCGTAATCGCAGTGGCATTTGGTGCATATGACAGCCGTCGCCAGCGCAAAATCCAGGTTGAGGATGGAACCTTTGTGGAAGCCGAGTGGCAATTGCCGAGGAAGGAAACGGAATCCGCGGCCGGGCTTCCGGGAAACAAATCAGGCGGCTACGTTCGGACGCTCAAGTACATGGCGGTCTCACTCTCCGTCACACTCATCATTTTATTCAATGCCCCTTGGAGACAGCACCTGGCGCTGTCCATTTTGTTCGCAGCCTGCTTTGCGTTCTCGGCATACAGTCGCTTTCAAAACTTTAAGGAGCGGCCTCGTTTCTCCTCCTCGCAATTGTCATGGTACGTCTATCCAGCCATCGCCGCATTGCTGGGGCTGCTCTACTTCATGACCCCCGATTTTCAAATCCCATCAGCCCCTGGCTCCCTGAGCGTAACATCCCCCGTCGCAATGATCTTCTTCATTGTCTTGATACTGGCGGCCTACCCCGTGCGCGCCGTCATCCAGCGGATGAAAAAAGCCAGGCTGAAACTCTAACCCGAAATCAGTCCCGGTTTCGGTAACCCCCGTTGAACACGAACTCGCTAATCCTTGTCTCCCGCAACGGCGGGATGGTTCAAATCCTTTCCTCCTCCCGCTCACACAAAACAATCATCCAGCCACCCCAGCAGCGTCTCTATCGTCTGGTCCGTCTCATCCCCCATGTTTGAGATCCGGAACGTCTTCCCCTTCAGCTTCCCATAACCGCCATCGATCACGCACGAGTGCCGCTCCCGCAGCTTCTGGATCAGCGACGGGATATCGATCTCCCGGTTATTCTTCACGCACGTCAGCGACTTTGACCGGTACCCTTCCGGCGCAAAAAACTCGAACCCGTTCTTCTGCACCCAGGCCGCCACCTTCGCATTCAGCCGCGCATGGCGCCGGTACCGGCTCTCCACCCCTTCCGCAAAGATGTCATCCAGCTTCGACTGGAGCGCATAGATATGCGAGATGCTCGGCGTGCTCGGCGTCATATCCTCCGCCTGGTTTTTCTTAAACTCCAGGAAATCGAAATAATATCCCCGCGTCTTGATCGTTGCCGCCCGCTCGAACGCCCGGGGGCTCACCGAAAACACCGCCAGCCCAGGCGGCATCGCCAGCGCCTTCTGGCTGCCGGTCAGCAGTACATCGATCCCCAGGTCGTCCATCGGCGTCGGCACCACGGAGAACGAGGAAACCGTATCCACCACCAGCAGCACCCCCGGATATTTTTTCATCACATCGCACAGCTCCTTCAGCGGGCTCATCACCCCGGTCGAAGTCTCATTGTGGATCAGCGTCACCGTATCGAATCCCCCTTCCGCCAGTTTCGCATCCAGCGCCTCCGGCAGGATCGGCTGGCCCCATTCCACCTGGAGCGAGTCCGCTTCCTTCCCGCAGCGGCGGGACACATCCAGCCACTTGTCGGAAAACGCGCCGCACATGCAGTTCAGTACCTTCTTCCCCACCAGGTTCCGGATCGCGCCCTCCATCACCCCCCACGCCGAGGAGGTCGAGAGAAACACCGGCTGTTCCGTCCCGAACAGCTTCTGGAGCCGGGGATGCACCGAGGCGTAGAGCTTTTTAAAGTCGCCGCTCCGGTGCCCGATCATCGGCTTGCAGAATGCCTGGAACGTTTTCGGGGAGACCTCGACCGGGCCGGGAATGAAGAGCTTGGTATGCATGTCAGGGGCAGAAAACCTAACCGCAGCAAAGGCGATGAAAAGGGCAAATTCCATTTTCTCCATACCCCGCACTCCACTGCACCCACCCGTCCTCCCTCCCATTTTGGTCCCTTACGTCCTTCTCGTCCCTTCTCCCCATCCTGTCCATCCTGTCAAAAACTCCCCTTCCCCGATCGCCCGCAGGGCCAAACCTTAAAACCTGCACTCTCAGATCATAAATCAGCAATTTCCCCCTCCCCATCCTTCCCTGCTTGCTCACCGCCCCGCACTTCTGGCAACACAGTGCATGACCCAACCCGACGCCTTCGAGGCCTCGAAAATCCTCATCCTCGATTTCGGATCGCAATACACCCAGGTCATCGCCCGGCGCATCCGGGAATGCCAGGTTTACTCCCAGATCCTCGCTTTCAGTACTCCCGCTCGTAAAATCAAGGAGATCGGCGCCCGCGGCATCATCCTCTCCGGCGGCCCCGCCAGCGTTTATGGCAAGGGCGCGCCCCACCCCGACCCTGAGATTTTCAACCTCGGCATCCCCATCCTCGGCATCTGCTACGGCATGCAATTGATGGGCCATCACCTCGGCGGCAAGGTCGAGAATTCCCAGAGGCGCGAATACGGCGCCACGCTCCTCAAGGTCACCCCCCAGGCCCGCAAAGGAGGCGAGACTGCCGATCTCTTCCACGGCTTACCCGACATCCTCGATATCTGGAACAGCCACGGCGACAAGCTCACGAAGCTCCCGCGCGGCTTCGTTGCCGCCGCCGAGACTGAGAATTCCCCCTACGCCGCCATTGCCGATCGCAAGCGCCATTTCTACGGCCTCCAGTTCCACCCGGAGGTCGCCCATACCCCGCGCGGCAAGGAGATCATCCAGAACTTCGTGTACCACATCTGCGGGTCAAAGATGGATTGGACCATGGGCTCCTTCATCGAGCAGATGTGCGCCCGCATCCGCGAGCAGGTCGGGTCGGATCATGTCGTCCTCGGCCTCAGCGGCGGCGTGGACTCCAGCGTCGCCGCCGCCCTTCTTCATAAGGCCATCGGCGATCAACTCACCTGCATTTTCGTCAATAACGGTCTCCTCCGCTCGAAGGAAGCCGAGGTCGTCCAGCGCGTTTTCGGCGAGAACTTCCACGTAAAACTCAAGTACGTGAACGCCTCGAAACGATTCCTCGACGGCCTCAAGGGTGTCACCAACCCCGAACGCAAGCGCAAGATCATCGGCCGCGAATTCATCAAGGTCTTCGACGAATCCGTCACCGAGCTCACCCGCAAATCGAAGACAAAAATTACCTTCCTCGCCCAGGGCACCCTCTACCCGGATGTCATCGAGAGCGTCTCCATCTCCGGCAACCCCGCAGCCCTTATCAAGAGCCACCACAATGTAGGCGGCCTGCCAAAGCGCATGAAGTTGAAGCTGGTCGAGCCCCTCCGGGAGCTGTTTAAGGACGAGGTCCGCCAGGTCGGGCTGCAGCTTGGCCTCCCCCACGAGATTGTTTACCGGCAGCCCTTCCCAGGCCCCGGCCTCGCCGTCCGCATCCTGGGTGAGGTCACCCGCGAGCGCCTTCGTATCCTCCGGGACGCCGATGCCATCGTCGTCAGCGAGATGAAGGCCAGCGACTGGTACTACCGGGTATGGCAATCCTTCGCTGTCCTCCTTCCCGTAAAGAGCGTCGGCGTCATGGGCGACGAGCGCACCTACGAGAGCACCATCGCCGTCCGCCTCGTCGAGAGCCAGGACGGCATGACCGCCGACTGGGTCCGACTCCCCTACGATCTGCTCGCAAAAATCTCCACCCGCATCATCAACGAAGTCAAAGGCGTCAACCGCGTCTGCCTCGACATCTCGAGCAAACCCCCGGCGACTATTGAATGGGAGTGAATTGCCGAGGCCACCATTGAGCCTCCCCTCCAGCCCGCCCTTCCCCGCCTTGGCGCCGCAATTCAAATCCGTGCGCAGTTGCATGACTTCGATATTCAAACGCTCGCCTCTCCCTTAAAAGAGGTCTCCCCCCGATTGACACCGCACTCCCGGTTGCTACGCTCCCCGGCTCCGCAATGTCCCATACGATCATCGCCACCGTAGACGCCCCCAAGGCCGTCGGCCCCTATTCCCAGGCCGTCGCCATCGGCAATCTCCTCTTTTGCTCCGGCCAGATCCCCCTCAATCCGGTCACCGGCGAACTCCTCCAGGGCGACGTGACCGACCAGACCACCCAGGTCCTCGAGAACCTCGGCGCCGTCCTCCGGGCCAATAAAATGACCTTCTCGCATGTCGTCAAAACCACCGTTTTCCTCACCGATCTCGGCGATTTCGCCGCCATGAACGACATCTACGCCCTTTATTTCCCTGCAAATCAGCCCGCCCGGTCCACAATCCAGGTCGCCGCCCTCCCAAAAGGGGCCCGGGTCGAAATCGAGGCCATCGCCGTCGCCTCCCCCGATCTTACCTCGGATTCCGATCCAGCCAGCCCGCTCAACGGGTGAGCGCGTCCGTCCTCGCTCTCCCCTCTTGAACTTGAACCTGCACTTGAACTTGAACCCTCCCCTCTCCATCCCACGCATCCCCCATTGCACGCGGCCCGTCGATGCGCCAAGTTACTGATCCCCGCGGACCTCTAACCCAGGGCCCGCCCTAATATGATCAACTGGATTTTAAAGAAAATTGTCGGCTCGAAGAACCAGCGCGACATCAAGCGGATGCGCCCCACGGTCGACCGCATCAACGAGCTGGAGAAGGAGTACCAGGGCCTGTCCGACGACGCCCTCCGCGCAAAAACCGCGGCCTGGAAGGAACGCCTTGCCCCCATCGAGGATCCGGACGAACTCGCCCGCATCCTCGATGAAATTTTGCCGGAGGCCTTTGCCGTCGTCAAAAACGGCGCCCGCCGCCTGGTCGGCCGGATGTCCAACGTCTGCGACCATCTGGTCGAGTGGAACATGGTCCACTTCGATGTCCAGTTGATCGGCGGTATGGTCCTCCACAAGGGCAAGATCGCCGAGATGGCCACCGGCGAAGGCAAGACCCTCGTCGCCACCCTACCCCTTTATCTCAACGCCCTCACCGGCCGCGGGGCGCACCTGGTCACTGTCAATGATTACCTTGCCCGCCGCGATTCCGAGTGGATGGGCGAGCTGTTCCGGTTCGTGGGGCTCACCGTCGGCTGCATCCAGCATGACCAGCCCCCGGATCTCCGCCGCGCCCAATACGCCTGCGACATTACCTACGGCACCAACTCGGAATTCGGCTTCGACTACCTACGCGACAACGGCATGGCACAGAGCAGGGCCGCGCAAGTCCAGCGCGGATACCATTACGCCATTGTGGACGAGGTCGATTCCATCCTCATCGACGAGGCGCGCACCCCCCTCATCATCTCCGGCCCCGCCACCGTTTCCACCCATCAGTACGATCAATTCAAGCCGCTGGTCGAGCAGCTCGTCCGCAAGCAATCCCTACTTTGCAACCGCCTCATGACCGAGGCGGATGAATTGTTCACCGCCGGCAAGCCCGACGAAGCCGGCCGCCTCCTCTTCAAGGTAAAGCTCGGCCAGCCCCGCAACCGCGGTCTCCTCCGCATGATGGAGGATGCCGAGCGCCGCCGCGCCCTCGACAAGTCGGAACTCTCCTTCTATTCCGACGCCCAGAAACAGGAACTCTTCAACCTCAAGGAAGAGCTCTTCTTCACCATGGACGAGCGTGCCCACGAAGCCGACCTCTCCGAGATCGGCCGCGAATTCCTTAACCCGAACGAGCCCGACGCCTTCGTCCTCCCCGACCTCATGACCGCCTTTGCGGACATTGACAACCGCAAGGACCTTACCGACGCAGCCAGGGCCGAGGAGAAAGGCAAGCTCCAGGCCGGCTGTGACCGCCAGAGCGAGCGCATCCATAATATCTCCCAGCTCCTCCGGGCCTATTGCCTCTACGAGAAGGACGTCCAGTACGTGGTCGAGGAGAACAAGGTCGTCATTGTCGATGAATACACCGGCCGCAAGATGAGCGGTCGCCGTTGGAGCGATGGCCTCCACCAGGCCGTCGAGGCCAAGGAAGGCGTCCAGATCGACCGCGAGACCCAGACCCTCGCCACCATCACCATCCAGAACTACTTCCGGCTCTATCAAAAGCTCTCCGGCATGACCGGCACCGCCGAGACTGAGGCCAACGAGTTCCACGACATCTACAAGCTCGACGTCAACGTGATCCCCACCAATCGCCCCGTGCTCCGGGCGGATCACAATGACCGCATCTACAAGACCCGGCGCGAGAAATTCAACGCCGTAATCCAGGAAGTCCGCGCCGCCCACGGTAAAGGTCAGCCGGTACTCGTCGGTACCGTCAGCGTCGAGGCGTCCGAGACCCTTTCGCGCCTCCTCAGCCGCGATGGCATACCCCATAGCGTCCTCAACGCCCGCTATCACCTTCAGGAAGCCGATATCGTCGCGCGCGCCGGCCAGTTGGGCACGGTCACCATCGCCACGAACATGGCGGGCCGCGGTACCGACATCAAACTCGGATCCGGCGTCACCGAGTTGGGCGGCCTATATGTCGTCGGCACGGAACGCCACGAGTCCCGCCGCATCGACCGCCAGTTGCGTGGCCGTTGCGCCCGCCAGGGCGACCCGGGCACCACCCGGTTCTACGTCAGCTTCGAGGATGACCTCATGCGCAACTTCGGCGCCGCCGACCGAATGACAAAGATCATGGAGCGCTTCGGCATGCAGGAGGGCGAGGAGCTCGAGCATTCCTGGCTCAACCGCTCGGTCGAAACCGCCCAGAAGCGCGTCGAGCAGCGCAACTACCTCGCCCGCAAGCGCACCCTCGAATTCGACGACGTCATGAACAAGCAGCGCGAGGTCGTTTACGGCCTCCGCAACGAGGCCATCGAGACCGAAGATCCCCGCCGCCTCGTTTACGAGATCATGGACGAGGCCATCCCGGTCAAGGTGGCCAGCTTCCTGGAAGTCGCCCACAATGAGCCCAACTACGCCGGCCTCCTCCATTGGGTGAACGTCACCTTCCCCCTCGGCCTCACCGCCGAGCGCGCCGAGTTCGAGAAGAAAACGCCCGAGGAAGCCTCAAACTATCTCAACCAGCAGATCAAATCCTTCTACGAGTTGAAGTGCTCCCACGAAGAGCCCCTGGCCGTCCTCAGTCTCGAGCGTTACATCGTCCTCAACGCCATTGACCGCCTCTGGCAGGAGCATCTCTACGCCATGGACGCCCTTCGCGAGGCCGTTTACCTCCGCGCCTACGGCCAGAAGGATCCCCTCATCGAGTACAAGAACGAAGCCTACGAGATGTTCGTCGAATTGATGGGGAACATCAAAAACGAGGTCCTCAACAACCTCTTCCGCAGCACCTCGAACCTCATGGCCTTCGAGAAATTCCTCTCCGATCTCCCCACCCATCTACTCCGTCAGGACGAGGAAAAGAAGAAGCAGCCTCCAAAACCCGCCCCGAATCCGCAATCCGAGGAGAAAATCTCCCTCCCCTCCCTGCACAAGGAAGTCCCCAAGGCCGGTCGCAACGACCCCTGCCCCTGCGGCAGCGGCAAGAAATACAAGAATTGCTGCGGCCGCCAGGCCTAGCTTCCCGTGCTCGCCCGGGCGAAGTTTGGCTATGTCTCTTGGGCGTTGACTCTACCAGACCCAGCCGGGGGTGAAATCGGCGCCCGGGGTCGATATGCTCATTATTTTACATTTATGCCTTGCAATCGCCAATTAATATGCAACGGTGAATTCACTCATGCTCTCCTTCAAAGTACGAATCGATGCCCAAACGGCGACCCATTTCGCCTTACTGCACCCCTCAGATACATGCCCGATCCCGCATAACCGTCAACACTGTTCCACACTATTCCCCTGATCGCAAAAATTGGCACAATATCGTGGACACCCGAATGTAACCGATTGATTTCAAGATTCTTAACTCGAATCTCGCTCCTGCACATTTCGCCGAAAACCCGCTCAAAACGCCAGAAAATCTGGTATTTTTATGTCCCGCATTCAGAACATTGGCGCCATCGCGTTCGTGGCAGCATCCTCGAAGGCTGGCGCAAAACCGCTTGCCGTGGAACAATTTCCGTTGTACTCACTAATCGTTGGGCGAGTTGACGGTATGTCGCCTTGGTCCCTCGGCTTCTCCTCAAATGAAGAGCTTCCTCGCAGTTACTCGCACTCGTTGCGGGATGCTCTACCAGCCATTTATCCCGGCGTTGCACGCCCGGGCAAGCAAGCCGAGGTTTCCTGTGGTGGAACCATCCATACGCCCACAGAGATCCGGCGAAGTATTCCGGGCATCCGAGCCAGCTTTCACGCTAAATCGAATCGTGGAAGCAGCCAAACGGAGCCTCCCGGACCGTGCAAAATCCGTTGCGCTTCGCCGGCAACAGTACAACCCGAAGCGCCCCCAGGGGCCGCTTCTCGCAAATCGAAAAACATAAGACAATGCATGATAATCAGCGCTCGGACCGCCGCTCGCGTTCCGGTTCGAGACATCGCCGCACCAATCGTGGCGGGCGTGACTCCTCCTCCTACTCCAGCGCCCCTGCCCGGGCGCAGCAACCCGAAAAAAAACTCAGCTTCTGGCAGAAACTGGCAGCCTTCTTCACAGGCAAGCCCGCGACCACCAGTGCCTCCCGTTCCAACTCCGCTCCGGCCTCCCAATCCGACCGCGGCTCTTCCCAAAATGGCCATCGCCGTTTTGAATCCACCACCCCCAGGCAAACCCGTAAGCCCGAACTGATCGAAGTCAGCTCCCCGAAAATCTATGTCGGGAATCTCTCTTTCGATGCCACGGAGGGGGATCTCTATGAACTCTTCAACGGAGTCGGCCAGGTTCAGAACGCCGAGATTGTGAGCAACAAATACACGCAGAAATCGAAGGGTTTCGCGTTCGTGACCATGCTCACCGTCGATGAAGCCCGCCGCGCCGTTTCGGAATTGCACGACAAGGATTTCATGGGCCGCAAGCTCGTCGTCAGCGGCGCAAAGTCCAGCGATCGCACCTCCGCTCCCCGCGAGCCTGAGCCCCGCGAGGAAAGCGCTCCCACCACTCCGTAAGGAGCCGGAGCCAGCCAATTCAAAAGACCCGCCGGGAAACCGGCGGGTCTTTTTTCGCCAACGCTCCAATGTTCTCCCCATGTTTTTCCTCGTGGGTCCCACTGCCGCCGGGAAGAGCGGGATCGCCGTCGAGGTGGCGCTGCAATGCAACGCCGAAATTGTCGGCGCGGACGCCTTCCAGATCTATGCCGGCCTGCCGATTTTGACGGCGGCGCCTTCTGCCGATCTGCGCGCGAAGGTTCCGCACCATTTGATTGGCGAAATTCCACTTGGCGAAAAGCTGGACGTCGCCCGGTACCGTGAATTGGCGTTGGCCCGGATCAAAGAGATCGAAAGCCGCGGCAAGCGGGCCCTGGTTGTGGGCGGTACGGGCCTTTATGTCAGAGCCCTGACGCATGGGCTGTCGGAAATGCCGGAACCCGATCCCGCCCTGCGTGGCGAATTGGAAGCGATGTCGCTGGGAGAATTGCAGGAACGTTATGCAACGCTGGATCCGGCTGGGATGGAGCGCATTGACCGCCAAAACCGCCGCCGGCTCGTCCGCGCCATTGAGGTCAGTGTGTTGGCAGGGACACCGTTTTCCGCGCTGCGGGCGGACTGGAGCGGCGGGGAAATCGTTCCCTCCGGGGCGGGAGTGATCTTTGAGGTGGAGCGCGAGGAACTCAATGCCCGCATCGATGCCCGGGTGCGGCGCATGTTCGTGGAAGGGGCGATTGAAGAGGTGAAAAGCGCCGAGGCCGGACCCACGGCGGTGCAGGCGATTGGGTACACGGAAATCAAAGCCCTTCTGTGCGGTGAGATGGGCTTGGAGGCGTGCATCGCCGCCATCCAGCAGAGGACCCGGCAATACGCGAAACGTCAGTTGACGTGGTTGCGCCGTGAGAATATATTTTTGACCATCCATTTGACCCATCAACCCCAGAGCGAAGCGGTAACCTTCATTGCACAGCGGATCGCGGGTACCAACCCGGATGGCGGACAAATATGATTTCCCGGGATGTTTGAAACGGAAGTAAAGCGGGGCAGGGAAAAGGCAATCCTGGTGGGCTTGGAGCATGAGGGCGTGGATAAATGGGAATTGAAGGAATCACTCGAGGAATTGGCCGAACTGGCCTCCTCAGCAGGCGCGGAAGTCGTCGGCACTGTGACCCAGAAGCTCGATCAACCGACGGCTCCCTTCTATATAGGCAAAGGGAAGGCGGAAAGTGTGGCGGAGCAATGCCAGAAAGAGCATGTCACGTCGGTCATTTTCGACGATGAACTCTCCCCGGCACAGGGGCGCAACCTGGAGAAGCTCACCTCTCGAAAGGTCCTCGACCGCACCCAGCTCATTCTCGATATCTTTGCGCAGCGCGCCCGCTCCCGGGAGGGCCGGTTACAGATCGAACTGGCCCAGTTGCAATACCTCCTTCCCCGCCTGACCGGCATGTGGACGCACCTTTCCCGCCAGAGTGGCGGGATCGGAACCCGGGGACCAGGTGAAACGCAGTTGGAAGTGGACCGCCGCCGCGTGCAGGAGCGGATCGCAAAGCTTGAGCGCGACCTGACGGATGTCCGCAAACATCGCTCCATCCAGCGGGAAGGCCGGCGCAGGCATCATTGGCCCGTCGCATCGTTGGTGGGCTACACCAATGCAGGAAAATCGACCCTGCTCAACAAGCTGACCGGCGCCGAAGTCCTCGCCGCCGACCAGCTCTTCGCGACCCTGGACCCGACAACGCGGCAGTTCATGCTGCCGAACAACCAGAAGGTTCTGCTCACCGATACCGTCGGCTTCATACGGAAACTGCCGCATACTGTCATCGAATCCTTCAAGGCCACCCTGGAGGAGGTCCACGAAGCCGACCTGCTGATCCACGTGGTGGACCTGAGCCATCCTAATTTCCAGGAGCAAATCCAGGCTGTGCTTGGGGTGATCCGTGAGCTGGATGCGGATGGGAAGCAGAT
>Ga0302319_10014707_pt1 | contig 14554 bp, 13 predicted proteins | sample Bog_T0_2_FD_203319 | JGI IMG/M metagenome (GOLD analysis project Ga0302319, IMG submission 203319) | Peat permafrost microbial communities from Stordalen Mire near Abisko, Sweden - Bog_T0_2 | ecosystem: Environmental > Terrestrial > Soil > Wetlands > Peat | place: Sweden: Abisko, Stordalen Mire... | reverse complement strand
GCTCTTTCTTATCGTGGTTTTAGTGGCGGGTGTATTGCTGGTCTTTGATTCCTGGCTGTTGACCGACCAGCCCACGCACGTCATCCAGGTTGGCCATGCGGCCGCCTCGAAGTGACGCGCGCCGCCCGAAAAAGGATAATCCCCGCTTGATTTGTCGGCGATGGATTTTAGCATGACTGATGCTCGAAGCCCGGACCGCGCCCATCCCCGCCCCTTTTCCCACGCCACCCCTCCCTGAAACCCCCGCTCCCGCTCCTCTGAAAACGCCACCAGGGAATCCGTTCGCGCCGCTTGATACCTTTACCCGCCGCCACATCGGCCCGCAGTCAGAGGAAATCGCGGCGATGCTGGAACTGCTCGATTACGCCTCGCTCGACGACTTGGTCGATGACGTCGTCCCCCCCGCGATCCGCCTGCGCCGTCCGCTCGATCTCCCCGCCGCGAAGGGCGAGCGCGAAGCCCTCGAAGCCTTGCGCGCGATCATGGACCAAAACAAGGTCTTCCGCTCGTTCATCGGGCAGGGCTATTACGACACGATCACGCCGCCGGTCATTCAGCGCAACATCCTCGAGAATCCCGGCTGGTACACCGCCTACACTCCGTATCAGGCGGAGATCGCGCAGGGCCGTCTCGAAGCGCTCCTCAACTTCCAGACCATGGTGACCGACCTGACCGGCCTCGACATCGCCAACGCCTCGCTGCTCGACGAGGCGACCGCCGCCGCCGAGGCGATGACTATGCTCCACGCCGTGCGGGTCAACCCCGCGGCGCATCGCTTTTTCGTCTCCAACACCTGCCATCCGCAGACGCTCGATGTTGTGCGCACGCGCGCAGTTCCGCAGGGCATCGAGGTGGTGATCGACGACGCGGGCGGATTCAATCCCGATGCGGGCTACTTCGGCGCGCTGCTCCAATATCCCGACACCCACGGCTCGATCATCGACTATGGAAAATTCATCAAGCTGGTGCACCAGGTCGGCGGCAAGGTCGCCGTGGCCACCGATTTGCTGGCGCTGACCCTGCTCAAGCCGCCGGGCGAATTCGGCGCCGACGTGGCCATCGGCTCCGCGCAGCGTTTCGGCGTGCCGCTCGGTTATGGCGGTCCCCATGCCGCTTTTTTCGCAACGAAGGACGAACTCAAGCGCCACATGCCGGGGCGGCTCATCGGCGTCTCGCACGACGCGCAGGGCAAGCCCGCGATGCGGCTGGCACTCCAGACCCGCGAGCAGCACATCCGCCGCGACAAGGCGACGAGCAACATTTGCACCGCGCAGGTCTTGCTCGCCGTCATGGCCTCGATGTACGCGGTTTATCATGGGCCAGCGGGACTTAAGGAAATCGCCGAGCGGGTGCATCGACTTGCCGCACAGCTCGCCGGAATGCTGCAACTTCTGGGGTACAAGGTCGCAAGCGAACCGTTCTTCGATACCCTCCGGGTCACCACGTCTTCCAAGTGGAGTGCGCACGAGTTGCTTCAGGAAGCGGTCGCGCACGGCATCAACCTTCGCCTCCTCGATGCGGATACGTTTTGTCTATCGCTCGATGAGACGACCACGCTGGCTGATCTGCATGTGCTGGTTGAAGTTTTTGGCAAAGGCGAGGAGAGGCGCGAACTCGACCGCATCAAGGGCATGGAGGTTCACATTCATTGGGCAAGCCACTTCCCGAAAGAAGTGCAACGCACCAGCGCCTACCTCACCCACCCGGTTTTCAACACCCACCGCACCGAGACGGAGATGCTGCGCTACATCCGCAAGCTCGAATCGCGCGATCTCTCCCTCTGCACCTCGATGATCCCGCTCGGCTCGTGCACGATGAAACTCAACGCCACGGCGGAGATGTTCCCGGTCTCGTGGCCCACCGTGGGCCGGATCCATCCCTTCGCGCCCACCGACCAGACGCGCGGGTATCAGACCCTCTTCCGGCAACTCGAATCGTGGCTGGCCGAGATCACCGGCATGGCCGCGGTTTCGCTGCAGCCCAACGCCGGAGCGCAGGGCGAGTACGCCGGGCTGCTGGCGATTCGCGCTTACCATCAGGCGCGAGGCGAGGAAGCGCGGCGTATCTGCCTGATCCCCGTTTCGGCCCACGGAACCAATCCGGCCAGCGCGGTCATGGCGGGCATGAAGGTCGTGCCGGTGGCCTGCGATGGCGACGGCAACATCGACATGAAGGACCTCCGCGCCAAGGCCGATGAACACGCGGGCGACCTCGCCTGCGCGATGATCACCTATCCTTCCACCCACGGCGTTTTCGAGGAATCGATTGTCGAGGCGGCGGAAATCATCCACTCGCATGGCGGGCAAATCTATATGGACGGCGCGAACCTGACCGCTCAGGTCGGGCTGTGTCGTCCGGGCGATTTCGGCATTGATGTCTGCCATCTCAACCTTCACAAGACGTTCTGCATTCCGCACGGTGGAGGCGGACCGGGCGTCGGTCCCATCGCAGTCGCGGCGCATCTCGTCGAGTACCTTCCCGGCCACACGGTGATCGCTCCGGGTGAATCGCGCCGCACGGAAGGCGCGGTCAGCGCGGCGCCATGGGGCAGCGCCAGCATTCTGGTCATTTCCTGGATGTACATCGCCATGCTCGGCGCTGAGGGCCTGAAAGCAGCCACGCAGACGGCCATCCTCAACGCCAACTACATGACCACGCAGCTTGAGCCTCACTTCAAGGTGCTCTATCGCGGCCATTCCGATCTCGTCGCGCACGAGTTCATCCTCGATGTCCGCTCGTGGAAACAAACGGCGGGCGTCGAAGTCGAGGACATCGCCAAGCGGCTGATGGATTACGGCTTTCACGCGCCGACCATTTCCTTTCCCGTCCCCGGCACGATGATGATCGAGCCGACGGAGAGCGAATCGAAGGAGGAGCTCGACCGCTTCTGCGACGCGCTCATCGCGATCCACGCCGAGATGCAACGCATCGTCTCGGGCGAATGGCCGCGCGAGACCAACCCGCTCAAGCTCGCGCCCCACACCGCCGCCGTCGTTTCCGCCGACGAGTGGAAGCGTCCCTACAGCCGCGAACTCGCCGCCTATCCCGCGCCCTGGTTGCGCGAGCACAAGTTCTGGCCTTACGTCGGCCGGATCGACAACGTTTACGGCGACCGCAACCTCGTCTGCTCCTGCCTGCCGATGGAAGATTATCAGGCCTGATCTATCGGCGACAAAAAATTAACATGAAAACATGAAATCATGAAATACATGAGGGGAATGAACCCATGAAAAAATCTGCTAAAATACTCTGTTCCTTTGGCTTGATTGAGATGGCGCTCTCATTTATGGCCGCATTCGTTTTCGCCCACACACCTATCCCGTGGGCCCTCTCCCGGGGAAGCGAAATTAGTTTGAAAGCACTTGAAAAGGACAGTATTTGGCAAGGGGAAGCAGTATTGTGGAGTCTGTTTATGAGCGTCGTTGGACTAATTTTTCTGATAGGTGGTTTCATAATGTATTTGAGGTCACTCGTAGTAAGTTCAAATTAGGTCCGAACTAAATCCCTGCCTTTTTCATGTATTTCCTGATTTCATGTTTTCCTGTTAAAAAGTTCGAACTACCACATGACCGCCCGCGCCGATGAATACCAGCAGCTCAGCGACACCCTCTATCACTGGTCGGTCTACGAACCGAGCGTGAAATGCGAGATCGGCTGCACCGCGCTCAAGCTCGAAAGCGGCTGGGTCGTGATCGATCCCGTGCCGCTGGCCGGTGCGGTGTGGAAAGAACTCCTGGCGCTGGCCTCTCTCCGCGCGATTCTGCTTACCAACGGCAACCACGTGCGCGATGCCGTTGGGCTCCGCGAACAGCACGATGTGCCGGTTGTGACCGCCGCCGAAACCTTGCGCGACATCACCGAACTCAAGCCCGACGTCACCCTGCTGCCGGGAGAGATGCTCTACGGCATCACCTCGATTGCCATCCCCGGCGCGACACCCGGCGAAACGGCCTTTTATTCCGAGACCGGCGTGATGACCCTCGGCGATGCCGTCATCAATGTCAGCCCGGAATCTGGCCTCGAACTTCTCCCGGAAAAATATTGCACCGACGCCGAACAAAATCGTGCATCTCTGCATAAGCTGCTTAACTTTGATTTCCATACTCTCACCCTGGCGCATGGCGCTCCGGTCACGACTCGCGCGAGGGAAAAACTCCAGGCTTTGCTCAATCACTCCTCATGAAAATTCCACCATCGGCCCTCCTGCTCCTCATCGGTTTCCTTCTGCTGCCGCTCCGCGCGCAATCGACCTCGGAAACCACGACACCCGATTCGGCTTCGACCGGGCAGGCTCCCGCGCCGCCGCGCAACATCATGCCGCTGACGATCAACCATAAGCCGAATCCGACCAACCCTCCGGCCGATATCGCCGGACCGATCGACACGTTTTTCAAGGGCCTCAAGTCGGGTGATTATTCCTCCTCCTACGAGACCTTTCTCGCGGGCACCCGCCTCGGCGCGCAGAAGGAAAAGATGTCGGTCTTCATCTCCAAGACCCAGGAGGCATTTGGACTCTACGGCAAGCTCCACGACTACGAGATTTTCGACAACTACAGCGTTGGCTCGAATGTCCTCGTCCTGACCTATCTCTCCCGGCATGACGTGCAGCCGCTCCGCTGGCGCTTTATTTTTTATCGCCCCGAAAAATCGTGGACCCTCATCAACATGGGCTTCGATGACGTGTTGCTCGACATGCTTGATTAAAGCAGCCACTCACCGATGACCGCGCAGCCGAGCACCACCGCCCAATTCGGCGTCTTCCAGAATTGGAGAAACGCAAAGGCCGCCAGCGCGAGGAAAAAAGCTTGGAGTGAAGTCACCCCGCTTTTCCAGACCGGATCATAAAAAGCGGCGACGAGAAGACCCACCACGGCGGCATGGGCACCCTGCATCGCGGCCTGGGCCTGCGGGTTGTCCGTCAGCCGCGCCCAAAACGGCAACGCGCCCAGGATCAGCAGGAGCGATGGCAGTAGGATCGCCCCCAGGCACCAGAGACCCATGAACCAGGGGGGATACGCCGACTTCATGCTCGCGCCCAGAAAGCTCGCAAACGTGAATAGCGGTCCCGGCAAAGCCTGCGCCGCGCCGTATCCGGCGAGAAAGACATCGTGTGAAACCAGGCCGCTCTTCACCGTCTCGGCCTGGAGCAAGGGCAGCACGACGTGACCGCCTCCAAACACCATCGAACCGGTACGGTAAAAGCGCGCGAACGTATTTTCCAACTCGCCGCCGCCCGTCCAGAAGAGCGAGATCCCCAGCAGCACGGCAAATAGAGTGAGGCTGACCAGGGCCAATCTTCGGGATAGAAGCAGATTGCCGGAAAGGATTTCATGGCTCCTCGAGGCGTGCGTTTCCTTCCTCAATACGGCTAATCCGAAGACCGCACCAAACGCGATCATTACGGGCTGGAGCCACGGAGCATGAAAAAAAATCAGCACGAGCGCACATGCCGCCATCAGCAAGAACCGGATCAGATCGGGACACAACCGGCTCGCCATGTTCCAGATCGCCTGCGCCACCACCGCCCCCGCCGCCACCTTCAACCCGAGAATCCAACCCGCCGTCTGCACATTGAGCAAATGCACGCCATACGCAAAACCGATCATCAGCGCGGCGGAGGGCGCCGTGAAGGCCATCCACCCCAGGATGCCGCCGGGCAGGCCGCAGCGCAGGTAGCCGAGAACCAGCGCGACCTGGCTGCTCGCCGGGCCGGGCAGAAACTGGCAAAGCGCCACCACATCGGCATACGCGGCCTCGCTCACCCAGCGGCGGCGCTGCACCAGCTCGTTTTGGAAATAGCCGAGATGCGCCACCGGGCCGCCAAACGACGTGCAGCCGAGGCGCAAAAAGACCCGAAAGGTTTCGAGTACCAGGGAAAGATGCGGGCGCTCCACGGATCGAGCTTGCCGAAAAGGGCGAAAAAGGCGTGTTCAAATTCATCTAAACTTGCAAAGTCGATTGAAACGGTCGAGTATGGGGGATGCGTCTCTCAAAAAAGGGTGAATATGCGGTCCGCGCGTTGATTGAAATTGGCTTCGAGTCGGGTCTGCGCCCCAACAGCCTCATCCAGATTTCCACCGTCGCCCAGCGCACCAACATTCCCGAAAAATTTCTCGAGCAAATCCTCCTCGCCCTGCGCAACGGCGGCATCCTCAAAAGCAAACGCGGCGTCGAGGGCGGCTACTCACTGGCCAAGGCGCCTGACGACATCACGCTCGGCGAAGTCATCCGCCTGCTCGACGGCCCGCTCGCGCCGATCCCATGCGTCAGCCAGAGCGCCTACGAGCCCTGCTCGTGTCCGGACGAGCAAGCCTGCGGTCTCCGCATCGCCATGCAGCAGGTCCGCGACGCCATCGCCTCGATCCTCGACAACTACAAGCTCAGCCGCGTCATCCAGGAAGTGCAGAAACATCGCGCCACCAAAAAAACCGAGTGGCAGTTTGAGATTTGATTAGCCACAAAAGAGCACAAAGAAAACAAAGGTTGGAATCACGATGCAATTGTAGTGGTGGTTGGAGCCTTTCCTGAGCGAAAGACCGAAGGAACCATCGCTGCCTTTCTCTCGGCAGTCCTCTTCAGCCCTCTGTGCGAAACCTGCAGTTTTTTGCGTTCCTTGTGTTCATTTGCGGCTAAGTTGGTCAGCCCTTGAATCCCTCTTCCCTTCCCATCACTTCCCTGCGCGGCGACCTCGCCCGCGTCTTGCGCGGCCACGACCGCGTCGTCCTTCAGGCCCCGACCGGCTCCGGTAAATCGACGCAGATTCCGCAATATATCCTCGATGACGGCCTCGCCGGCACGGGCCGCATCGTCGTCCTCCAACCGCGTCGACTGGCCGCGCGTTTGCTCGCCAAGCGCGTGGCGGAGGAGCGCGGCGCGAAGCTGGGCGGCGAAGTCGGTTTCCAGTACCGGCTCGAAAACGTCTCCTCGCGCGACACCCGCATCCTCTACGTCACCGAGGGCATCCTGTTGCGCCAGATGCAGGAGAGCGCCACGCTGCCCGGCATCAGCGTGCTCGTCTTCGACGAATTCCACGAGCGCCACCTCGAGGGCGATCTCGCCCTGGCCCGCGCGCGGCAAATCCAGCAAACCACGCGGCCCGATCTCAAGATCATCGTCATGTCGGCCACGCTGGAGACGGCGCTGCTCACCGACTATCTCCGACCCGTCGAGGTGCTCGAATCGCCGGGCAAAATGTTTCCCGTCACGCTCGAATATCTCCCCAAGCCGAGCGACGCCCCGGCCTGGCAACTCGCCGCCGACGCCTGCGAGCGCCTGCTTAACTCGGGGAGGGCCCCCGAGGGCGACATCCTCATCTTCATGCCGGGCGCATACGAAATCCAGCGCACGATCAACACGCTGCGCGACAGCCTCGGCTCGCGCGACTTTGTCTTCCACGCGCTCCACGGCGAACTCCCGCCCGCCGAGCAGGACGCCGCCGTCTCGCCGAGCCAGAAGCGCAAGGTCATCGTCTCGACCAACGTCGCCGAAACCTCGCTCACCATCGACGGCGTGCGCGTCGTCATCGACAGCGGTCTCGCCCGCGTCGCCCGGTTCGATCCCCATCGCGGCATCAACACGCTGCTCATCGAGAAGATCAGCCGCGCCTCGGCCCAGCAACGGCTGGGTCGCGCGGGCCGCACCGCGCCCGGCCATGGCGTCCGGCTTTGGACCCAGCAGGAGCACGATCAACGTCCGGCACAGACGCTGCCCGAAATCCGCCGCCTCGAACTGAGCGGCGCCCTGCTCACCCTCAAGGCGAGCGGCATCGACGATCTCGATCATTTTCCCTGGGTGGAAGCGCCGGAACCGAAGTCGTTCGCGCGCGCGAAGCAACTCCTCCACGATCTCGGCGCGCTCGATCACCAGCACGCGCTCACGTCCACCGGACGCCGCATGGCTTCTTTCCCGGCGCATCCCCGTTATGCCCGCATGTTGCTCGCGGCGCAGGAACTCGGCTGCGTGCGCGCGGCGGCATTGATTGCCGCCCTCTCACAAAGCCGCAACATCCTGCTCAAAAGCGAAGGCAAGCGGATGGATGAAACACGCGAGGATATCCTCGGCGGGGAGGGCGAGTCCGATTTCTTCACCCTCATGCGCGCGTGGCGGTTTGCGCAGGGAAGACAGTTCGATATGCAGCGCTGCCGACCTCTCGGCATCCATGCCGGGAGCGCCCGCGAAGTGGCCGGGACGCTTGACCAGCTGCTCCGCCTCTCGGAACGCGCCGGGCTAGATGTCGCAGAAAAGCCCGCTTCTTCAGAGGCGATCCAACGCTGCATCCTCGCCGGATTTTCGGATCAACTCGCGCGCCGGGTCGATCAGGGAACGTTGCGTTGCCGTCTCGTCCATAATCGCACCGGCGAACTGGTGCGCGACAGCATCGTCCGCAAAAGCGCCCTCTTCGTCGCCGGGGAAATCCGCGAGGTCGAGTCCCGCGACGAACTGCGCGTCCTGCTCAGCCAGGCCACGGCGGTCGAGGAAACATGGTTGCGCGATGCCTTTCCCGACGATTTTTCCGAAGGCACGCAAACGCTTTTCGATCCGAACTTGCGCCGGGTCGTCACGCGCCGCACGCGCCTCTTCCGCGATCTCGTCCTCGATTTCACTGAGCACGATTGCACCGACGCCGGGGCGGCGGCGGGTCTGCTCGCGGAGGAAGTCCTTTCCGGTCGCTGCCCGTTGAAGAATTGGGACGATGCGGTCGAGCAATGGTTTGTCCGGCTGGCCTGCCTGCGGGTCTGGATGTCGGAACTCGATTTGCCCGCCGCTGATGACGAGGCGAAACGTTTCGTCGTCAGCCAGATTTGCCACGGTGCGTTCACCTACAAGGCGATCAATGACGCGCCGGTCATGCCCGTGCTGCGCGAGTGGATCACCTCGCAGGGCCAGCGGTGGCTCGACCAATTCGCCCCGGAGCGTCTGGAGCTTCCCGGCGGGCGCAAGGCAAAAGTCATCTACACCGTCGGCAGCCCGCCGATGACCGCCGCGCGCATCCAGGATTTGTACGGAGTGACCAGCCTCACGGTTGCCAAGGGTCGCCAGCCGGTCACGATTCAGATTCTCGCGCCGAACCAGCGGCCGGTGCAGATTACCACCGATCTCGCCAATTTCTGGAAAGAGAGTTATCCCAAGATCAAGCAGGAGCTTTCCCGGAAATATCCGAAGCATGAATGGCGATGATTAGCATTGGCGCCGCGAATTTCTCATACTAAATTTTAATCTATGCGAACGATCCTTCAGGCTCTCTCCTACCTCGCGGTCATCCTGGGCGCGCTCGGCTACAGCCATTATTTCGGCGAGGGCAGGCAATTGGCCGATCTCCAGGCCGAAGTGGATGTCTACAAGTCAAAGCTCGACAAGGCGACGCAGGCAGGCCAACAGGCCAAAAGCGAAACCGATGCGATGTCGGCCCAGATTCAACAGTTGACTTCCACCAAGGATGACCTCCAAAAGCAGGTCGACGATTTGAAGAGCAACTCGCCTTCGGCCCCGGCTTCCGGCCCGGCTAATCCCATGGTCGGCATGGCTGGCATGATGAAAGCTGGCATGGCGCAACATTACGAAGAACAACTGCTCATGCTGGAGTCCCGGCTTCATCTGACGCCGGAGCAGATCGCGGCGGTCAAGGCGGCGATGGACGCCGAGGGCAAGCGGGGCGAGGAAATGGCGGCGAAAATGTTCTCCGGCGGCAAGATCGATCCCCAAGCCATGGCCGATCTCAAAAACTTCAAATCAGTCGACCAAACCCTCAAGGCCATCCTGACGCCCGAACAGCAGACCGAGTACGCGCAAATGCAGACCGACCAGAAAAACAGCGCGGCGGAGACCATGGCCTCGGTCCAGATGAACCAGCTCGCGCCGTTGCTCCAGTTGAGCGATTCGCAAAAAGACCAGGTTTACTCGGCGCTGGCCCAGTCCCAGGTCGATACGCAGGATCCGAGTTGGATCAAAAACAATGTTCCCAATGGCGCTACCGACCCGGTTGCCATCATGGAGGCCCAGGCCCAGGCCAAGGAAGCTGCCCTTGCCAAGATACTCTCGCCCGATCAGTTGGCGACCTACCACCAGCAGGCCCAAAGCCAGCTCGACATGCAAAAGGCGATCATGCAGAAGTTCTCGCCGGCAGGTGGCGGCGTTACCGTTCAGACGGGGCCCTAATCGGATCAAATGAGGAGGGCGGCGAAGTTTTTTACGGAAATCGTAACCGCATTGCTTCCTCTGGTGTCGTATTCTACAATACAACTATGAGAAACATTATTCTGGGTACGGTAGCGGGCCTGATTTTAGGCACGGCAGGTGCCCTGGCCTACAGTCACTACGTCGGCGACGGACAATTGTTGGCCAGTCTTCAGGCGCAATTGGATGCAGCCAAGGCCGCGCTCGCCAAGGCCGAACAAGACAAGAAGCAGCTCACGCAGGAGACTTCCGGTATTTCCGACCAGATCGACGCCCTCCAGAAGTCCAACGATGACCTGAAAAAGCAGTTGGCCAGTGGAGGCACGGCACCGGCATCGGCCGCTGCCGCCCCGCCCGCCATCAATCCCCTGGCGCTCGCCGGGATGGTGATGGGAATGCGGGGAGGATTTCAGACCCAGCAGCAATTGCTCCTCCTCAAAACGCGCCTTCATTTGACGCCCGAGCAGGAGGCCAAAATCAAGGCGGCGATGGAGACAGAGGCCCAGGCGCGACGTGCGGTCATGCAGCAAATGTTCCGCAACAACGGCAAGGTCGATCCTCAAACCACTGCGGGGGCGCCTCAGCCTGATGCCCTTCAACTGACGCTGGCGACTGTGCTGACTCCCGATCAGCAGGCCCAATATCAACAAGTGCAGGCGGAGGAACAGGCCAGTCGCGCGGACACGGCGGCGACCGTCCAGATCAACCAGGTTGCGCCCTTGCTTCAGCTGAGCGACTCGCAAAAAGATCAGGTCTTCAATGCGCTCTACCAGGTGCAGATGGGCGCGCCCGACCCGACGACCATGATGACCAATCCCATGGCTGCCGTTACGGCTCAAAGCCAGGCCACACAAGCGGCCTTGGCGAAGGTATTAACTCCCGATCAAATGGCTCTTTACCAGCAGGCGGCCGCAGCGGTTCCGACCTTTGGGGGCGGTGGCGGGCGTCGCGCGGGTGGTAATGGTGGCGGCGGGAACGGTGGAGGCGGTAATGGCGGCGGCGGTGGAGGTAATGGGGCTACCCCTACTGCTACTGGCGGAGGTACTGTTGGAAGTAACGCCAACGCCAATTCCCCGGCTCCGTAGGCCTTACGCGCCCGCTTGCTTTAATACCGACATGGTAAAAAGCGGCGATAAAATCAAGTCGGCCTGGGCGAGATTGGACGGGCCGCCTGATTCGCGGTCGATGACGCAAACAACCTGGCCCAGCCGTGCGCCTTCCGCGCGCAGGGCTTTGGCCGCGTCGAGAATCGCGCCTCCCGAAGTGACCACGTCCTCAACGATGAGCAGTTTGCGTCCGCTTACCTGTCCGCCTTCCGCGATCTTGCAGGTGCCGTAATCCTTCGCCTTCTTCCGCACAAACAGAACCGGCAGTCCGGTCAACTGCGAGAGCATCGTGGCAATCGGAATACCCCCCATTTCGAGCCCTGCCAGGGCATCTATTCCCGGCGGGACCAGCTTGACCATGGCCAGGGCGATATGCTTGAGCAGGTCGGGATCGGCCTCGAAAAGATACTTGTCGAAATACTCGGTGCTCTTCGCGCCGGAGCGCAGGGTGAAATCGCCCGTGATGTGGGCGGTATCATAAATCCTTTTCGCCAGGGGAATCTCGTCCGCCATAAATTAGCCCCTCACCTGCGCGATGACCTCGATCTCGACACGGGCATCGCGCGGCAGGCGCGCCACCTGCACCGTCGAGCGGGCCGGGGGCGTTCCGGTGAAATGTTTGGCGTAAATTTCGTTCATCGCGGCGAATTCATCCATGTCGGCGAGGAAGACGGTCGCCTTCACCACGTCGCTCAGGTCAAGTCCCTGCGACGCCAGCAACGCCTTGATATTGGCGATGACCTGCTCGGTCTGCTCCTTGATCATCGGCGACACGATTTTTCCCGTGTCGCGTATGAGCGGAATCTGGCCGGAAAGAAAAACAAACGAGCCGGTATGGATGCCCTGCGAATAAGGCCCGATGGCGGGCGGCGCCTCGGGAGATGTGATGACCGTGCGTGTGCTCATTTCACTTCCTCATACCAGGCCATCTGGATCGATTCGAGGATCGACTCGCTCGACTTGTCCGGCTCGTCGCCGAACTCCTCCAGCTCGAGGACCATCTTGTGGAGCTTTGGGAAGCTGAGCTTGAGCGGGTCTTGATCGGGGTGGGCGTCGATCAACGCATAGGCAATTTCGTCGGTGTCTTTCCAGGTCAGCTTTTGGGACATGCCCCAACGGATAGCGAAGGGCGCGGGCGTGTCAATGCGCGGGGTCTCTGCCTCAGCAGTTTTTTCTTCTTTCGCTTCCGGTGCCGGAGGAGCAACGACTTCACTGGCGGCTTCCGTTGGCTTTTCTTCCTCGGCCTTGGTTGTTGCGGGAATGGGGACATCGTGACTTGTCGCGCCGTTTTTTTCCTCCGTCGATTCGTGGTTGGACGCTTCGCTCGTCTCATGGATGCCGGGCAGGAGCGCCACGCCAGCGCGGTCATTGGGGCGCGCGCCGTCCTGCAGCAAAAGCGAATCGGGTGTCTCGGCGCGACCAGCCAGAAGATAAGCGCCTTGCCGGTCAAGCGGCAGCAAGAGTGCGGTCAGCGCGTCCTTCCAGGTGCCTTCGACCCAATAGGGGTCGCGCGCGAACTGGCCTTCCATATTAAATTCAGCCCAGAGCCAGGTGTAGCTGCCGACCGACTCGGCGAACCCGCCGTTTTGCGCCACGACCAGCGAAGTCTTTTCGCCGGGAATATGTTCGATCTGGCAGACCAATTCGCCGCCATCCTGCAAATTCCAGCGCAGGTCCCAATAGACATTCGGGTCGATGATCCAGCTTCGCCCATGATCGCGGACCATCAACGCCAGCGCCTGGGAAAACTGACGCCACTCCTTTTCGTTCCAGGTTGGCGGCTGCAGAATCTCCTTCGCGCGGTGCAGCCGTACGCGCCACTCCGCCAGAATGCGATGCAATTCAACCGGCGAAATCATCGAGAAGAAGGGGAATCAAAACTTTTGCTGATAATTCGGCCTGTCTTCCAAGTCCCTCACGCGCGCGCGCAGGCTCGCTGTCTCCTGCGCCCGGGCCTGTTTCTCCACCTTGAGCGCATTGCCCTCGTCATTGATGGCGGTGAGCAGGCGGTTGAGATCCTCCTGCTGCTTCATGATCAACTCCTGCTGGCGCGCGATCTGAGACTGGGCCTGCGTCAGCGTATCCTCCGTCACCGAGAGCTTGGCGTTGAGCAATTTATTCGCATCGGAATAGCGCGCATCAAGATCGCTGACCGTCTGGCTTTGATCATTGAGCCGCTTGAAGATGACATCGGCACCATAAATCGCCAGTCCGGTGCTGATGACAAAGAAGGCAATCAGTCCGTAGACAATGTAGGAAAGAATATTGCCCACCGATTTCTGTTCCCGGCTTTGCCGTTCCACGTTGGCGCGGTAATCGATATTCGAAGAGGGACGGGGAGATCCCACCGTGGTTGCAGCGCTGACGCGCGGAGAGGCTGCGGGCTGGCTGGCGGTGGGAGAGGCGGATGAGGAAGAAGCGGTGGTGGCAGTGGGGGTCGTTTTCATAGATGCGGTCGCTTCTTTTTCTTTGCGGGGGTAGGAACTGTAGTAAAGGGTTGCCGGGCGGGTGCCGTGGGGAGAGGAGGTCGCGCTGGTCGAGGTGGCGCTGACAGACGTTGTGGTCGGCTTGGCAGATTCGTTCGCCGCCGTCGCTGGTTGGGATGTCCTGGTCGGGCTCGAAGGTGTTGTCCGGGGCGGGGCTGCCGCTGCCGCCGCAGGCTTCACCGCAGGCTCGGTCTTCACCGTTACCTTGTCCTTGGACAACTCGGCTGGCGCGGAGGCCTTTTGTGCCTGCGCGGGGGAAAGGGGAGGGGCCTCACGCTCCAGTTCGCGAGCGGCGGGAAGAGCCGTACTAGTGGGCTTGATCAAACCCGTAGCTTTAGCCCGTAAAGAACGCCGTTTGATCCGGGGATTATCCGTGGAAGGCTTATCAAAATTGAATTCAGCGGGTACTTCGTCAGGTTCGGGTTGTGTGGCAGGTAGTTGATTTTCCGGCATGACTCATTGAGAAATAAACCCCCCTGTAGGCAATTCAAGACATAAACCATTTTTGGGCAAAGATTTCGCAAATTCATTGTTACATGTTTTACTGTAAATAGTCGGACCAAATGTAAATTGATTCATCTTCCAGCTTGGCAAAACACCAAGCCGCCGTAATTTTCTCCTGTGCTCGTTCTCCCGTTTCGTTATCTGAAGACGGGTTATGCCATGCCTGTTCTGCCCGCCCTGCGGAATCGTTCCCTGCTCGTGGCGAGTTGAATTCCTCTTTAATGAAACTGATCGCCTACAAAACCTACGAGTATAACTGCCAGAAGCTGGTTCCCGCCGCACGCA